>Ga0210410_10006327_pt1 | contig 10299 bp, 9 predicted proteins | sample IncBWC4MmetaG_FD_161058 | JGI IMG/M metagenome (GOLD analysis project Ga0210410, IMG submission 161058) | Forest soil microbial communities from Barre Woods Harvard Forest LTER site, Petersham, Massachusetts, United States - Inc-BW-C-4-M | ecosystem: Environmental > Terrestrial > Soil >... | reverse complement strand
GCGGGTCGTTGCCGTAACTCGGCAGGATCGGGAATATCAGCGGCACGGTAATCACGATCATGCCCAGGCTTTCGATCAGGCAGCCGAGCACGGTGTAGAGCAAGAACAGCGCCAGGAAAAATTCCAGCCGCGTGAGATGCAGGCCGACGACGAATGCCGTCACCTTTTCGCCGACGCCGGCGAAGCTGATCGCATAGGAGAACACATAGGCCGAAAAGATGATGAATAGGATATTTCCGGAGAATCTGATCGTGCTGTACATCGCGTCGATCAATCCGCGCGGCGTGAGATTGCCGAACACGGCGCCGAGAAAGATCGCCAGGCTGCAGCCGATCGTCGCGCCCTCGGTCGTGGTAACCAGGCCGGCATAGATGCCGCCGAGCGTGCCGCCGATCAGAATGGCGAATGGCAGGACATCGGCCAGCGCGACAAACAATTCGTGCAGCGAGCGCGGACCGGGTTCGCGCGGCGCCACCGTGGGCACAATCGAGGCGTGGGCTCCGATATAGGCCATGAAGGCCGCGGTCATCATCAGGCCGGGTACAAGCCCGGCCATGAACAGTTTCGGCACCGAGGTTTCCGTGAACGTGCCGTAGACGATCATGCCAAAACTCGGCGGCAGCAAAATGCCGAGCGTGCCCCCGGCCGCCAGCGATCCCGCCGCCAATCGCCGGTCGTAATTGCGGCTGATGAGTTGCGGCAGCGCCACGCCGCCGATCGACGCCGCCGTCGCGATGCTCGAGCCGCTCACCGAGGCGAAAATCGCGCAACCGGCGATGTTGGTCTGCAGCAATCCGCCGGGAAGTTTTGCCACGAGCTTGGCAAGGCCGCTATAGATGCGGCTGCTCAAGCCGCTGACGCGAAGGATTTCCGCCATCAGCATGAACAGCGGCACGCAGGTCAGCACGAAGCTGTTCATGCTTCCCCAACTCACCAGCCCCAGACTGTTGAGGCTCGTCAGACCTCCCTGCAACAAAAGATAAAACATCGCGGGCACCGCGATCGCGAAAGGAACCGCCATTCCGCACGCGAGCAGAACCAGAAAAAACGCGAAGGTGACGACGATCTGAATGTCAGGGCTCACCTGAGCCCTCCCTCGTCTTGCCGAGCGAGCGCAAGCGGACAACGTCGGCCGCGAGCGTGCGCAGCATGGAGAAGCACAGCGCTGCCGCGCCGAGCATCATCGCGCTTTGCGGTATCCACAGCGGCGTCGCCAGATAGGTCGGAGCGCGATCGCCGAAGCGGAATGAGGAGAGCTCGAATTTCGTCAATTGCCACAACAGCAGCACGCAGAAAGCGAGCGAGAGAACATCGAATATGACGTGGGACACCGCGCGGCCGAACGGCGAGAGGCGAGACTGAACCAGCTCGACGTGGTGAAAGCTGTCGCTGATCTGGCATACCGGCAGGCTGACGAAGCTGATCACCACCAGCATGTAACCGCCGAGCTCATCGGAAATCTCGAAGGAAAAATTGAACAGCGACCGCGTCAGGATATCGACGCCGATCACGGCCAGCATCACGATCAATGCCGCGACGCAGGCGAGCTTGCAGGCCCGTTCGACAATGCTTTCCTTGAGCCTTGGCGCAGCCGGACTGCGATGCGCGCCGCGCTCCTCGATCTGTACCATTATGAATGCTGGGATTTATCGTCCGAGCGCGCTCCGCACCTTTGCCAGCGCCTCGATGACGTCGGGGCCACGCGATTTTGCCCATTCGTCCCAGTATGGTGTCATTGCCTTGATCGCGCGCGCATTCTCCTCCGGTGTCGCCTTGGTGAAGGTGTATCCGGCAGCCGTGAGAACTTGAACCGATTCCGCTTCCTCCTTCTGCATCGTCTCCTGGTCCCAGCGCGCCGTGTCTTGCGCAACCTTGCGCAGCTTGCCCTGCAGGTCGGGCGACAGCTTGTTGTAAGCCTCGGTATTGGCGATGAAATAGGAGTTGTTGACGTTGATGATCAGGACGTAGCCGTATTTGAGCAGGTCCTTCCACAACACCGCGCCGACGCCGGCGGTGAAAATTCCGTCGACCACGCCGCGGTCGAGCGCCGAGGGCACTTCCGGCGCGCTCATGGTGATCGAGGTGCCGCCGAAGCTGCGCACGAACTCGCCCTGCTCCGGCTGCGCGACGCGAAGTTTCAGGCCTTTGATGTCGTCGAGCGATTCAATTTTCTTGCGCCCCCAAATGAATTGCAACGGATAGGTATAAGAGGCGAGAAGGGTGGAGCCCTTCTCAAGGTACGCCTTTTCGATGTACGGCTTGAGCACCGCGTCCGCCTTGGCGAAATCAGCGTAGGATTGAATGAGCATCGGCAGCCGCGGAATGCCGGCGGCCGGGATATTTCCCGAATTGAACAGATCATCGCCGACCTGCACGACGTTGCCGCCCACGGCCTGCGTGATATTGCTGGCGTTGATCTGCAGCGTGCCGGCCAGATGCAGCCGAACCTTGAGCTCGCCATTGGTCGCCTTTTCGATCTCCTCGGTAAAAAGTTTGGCGCCGCGCGACGTCGCGAAATTAGGCGCCGACTGATGCATGTAAAAATTCCAGCCGTCCGCGGCGGGCGCCTGCCCACTGGAAACGAGCATAAGACCCAGCGCCAGACAAAGCGCGGCGACGGCTGACCCGGTCTTCAGGTTTTGCCCGAGCATGGCGACCCTCCCTTCGTCATCGCCGCTACGCCGGCGAATGACGAGACCCTGTTGCGTTGCTTTTGCAGCAACAATTTTTTCGTCGAAAGAGCCTATGGACACCTCATTTGGCTGTCAACGCGCCGACCTCCAAGGATGCGCTCGATAGACGTGGTGGCCGATGATCGGAAGCGCTAACGTGAGAGCCGATTGATGTGGACCCCGGCGCGATGGCCGAAACAATTGTACAGCACGACGTGATCGTGATCGGGGCTGGCATCGCCGGCCTTGTCGCCGCCAACCGCGCCGCGCAACTCGGCAGGCGCGTCATCGTCCTGGAGAAGAGCAGGGAAGAAAAATACCTCTGCAATTCGCGCTACACATACGGCACGTTCCACATCAATTTCACCGATGTGGCGGCGGACGAGGATGTGTTGTTCGGCAAGATCGAAGCCTGCACCGAGGGCCTTGCGCGCAAGGATCTGGCGCGCGCCGTCGCCAAGGATGGCCGCCGGTTGATGCAGTGGCTCAAGAGCGAAGGCATCGATCTCGTCGATCTCGGCGGCTACCAGACCAACGTGCTGGCCCCGCCATGGCGAAAGGGGTTTGGCCTGACCTGGCGGGGATATGCCGGCGACGTTGCGCTGGCGCGGCTCGAAGAAAACCTAGTGCAGCGGCAGGGTCGGCTTCTGCGCGGGATGCGCGCGCGTGCGCTAAAATTTGCTGCGGGCGGCATCGAGGTCGAGACGGACGCGGCCGAAGGCGCCGCCAAATTCAATGCATCATCCGTTGTCATCGCCGATGGCGGTTTCCAGTCGAGCTTCGACATGATTCGCGCGCACATTTCGCCGGCGCCCGAAAAGCTTCTGGCGCGCAACGGCGGCACCGCGACCGGCGACGGCCTGCGCATGGCGCAGGCACTCGGCGCCGCGAGCACCGGCCTCGCCACGTTTTACGGCCATCTGCACAGCCGCGATGCGATGAATTCCGACCGGCTGTGGCCGCGGCCCTATGCCGACGAGATCGCGGCCGCGGGCATCGTGATCGACGCCGACGGCTGCCGCTTCGCCGACGAAGGGTTCGGGGGAATCTATTTGTCCAACGTCGTGGCCCGCCTGCCCGATCCGCTCGGCGCTACAATCGTATTCGACCAGGCGATCTGGGACGGACCGCCCGGCCGCGGCCATGCGCAGCCGCCCAATCCACTGCTGCCGGAGGCGGGCGGCACGCTGCATCGCGCCGGCACAATTGCGGAATTGGCCGGACTGATCGGCGTCGCGCCACAGGTGTTGGAGGACCTCGTCCGCGAATACAACGCCGCCATCGACGCCGGCACCTTGCACCTGTTGTCGCCGCCGCGTCGCAACAACCGCTACAAAACCTGGCCGATCAGGACCGCGCCGTTCTATGCGCTACCGATCTGCGCGGCCATCACCAACACCATGGGCGGCATCGCGGTCGACGGCAATGGCGCCGTGCTCGACGACAGCGACACACCGCTGCCGGGCCTGTTCGCGGCAGGCTCCACCATCGGGGGGCTGGACGGCGGGCCGAACGCCGGTTACGTCGGCGGACTGATCAAGGCGACGATCGCGTTGCGCGCCGCGGAAGCGATTGCGGCATCCTAGCGCCGCGACGACAGCAAGGAGAAGCAGCCATGTCGTTCTACGAAAACGGCGCCGTCCGCATCTACTATGAGGAGGCCGGCTCCGGCTTTCCGTTGTTGGTCCTCCCCGGAGGCGGACTGAACTCGACAATCGCCGGCCTCAGCGCCAGCAACTCACCCTTCAACCCGATGCAGGAGTTCAAGGCCGAGTACCGCTGCATCGTGGCGGACTTGCGCAACGCCAATGGCGGCCAGTCCTCTGGCCCGATCGAGATCGACCGGCCATGGGACGCTTATGCCGATGACCAGTTCGGATTGATGGATCACCTCGGCATCGACAAGTTCCTGGTGTTCGGCTTCTGCATCGGCGGCCCGTTCATCTGGAACCTGTTGCGGCGGGCGCCCAAACGCATTGTCGCCGCCGTGCTGGCGCAGCCCAGCGGTTTCCGTCCGGAAATACCTGATCACTTCTACGACGCCAATATGACGCGCTGGGGTCCGCCGCTGGCCGCCAAGCGGCCCGAGATCACCATGGCGACGGTCGATAAATTCCTGACCCGGATGTACCGCACCAATCCCGACTTCGTCTTCACCGTGACGCGCGATTTCGTGCGCAGCTGCCAGACGCCAGTGCTGATCCTGCCGGATGATGTCCCGTCGCATCCCTACGCCGTCGCCATGGAATCCGCGATGCTCGCGCCTCAGGCCGAAGTGAGCATGTTTCCATGGAAGGAGCCCGCGGAGCGGATTCCCATGGCTGTTCGCCAAATCCGCTCCTTCCTCCGCGCGCATCTGTCGGTTTTTGCTTAGACGGCGACGCACCGCGACTAGCTGACCCAGCTGTGGTCGTTTCCCAGCGCGGATTCTGGCGCCTACTGCTGACCGCCTCCCAGCGCATCGGTGAGCTTATCGTAATATTTGCCGACGAGATCGATATTGCCCTTATTCTCGACCGGCGGCGACGGAGACTTGAGCGCCTGGTTGAGTTCAGCGAGCGCATCCTTCTTGTCCTTGGCCGACATGGTCTTGTCGGCCTGGACCTGAGCAATCTGCGCCTTCATCGCCGCATCGAACCCGACATATTTTTTGCTGACTGGATCGAAACCCGAAAGCACGAGCGTGATGTTCTCGACGACGTCATTGTATGCATCGTAGCTGGCAAAACCATTCTTCTTGGCCACGCCATCGAGCTGCGCAACAACCTTCTGACTCGGCGGGGCATTGGGCGGCAGCTTCTGGGTAATCGCATCCATGTCCTTCTGCGCGGCAAGCACGCCCTCGATCTGCTTGTCGGTCAGCGCCATCTGCTTCAAGGGGGGTGGCGCGGGCTGGGCCTGTGCCATCTGGTTCGACGGCGTCTGCTTGGCCTGCGCCAACGCGCCGCCCGTAGACAAGATGGTCAACCCGGTGGCGAGGCAGGCCATCATGAGGGTGCCGGCGAGGGGACGAAGGACGTCGCGCATTGGGGCTCTCCTGAGGTTTGGGCGGGTTTAATACAAGTCAATAACGACCGGACCATGTCGGTCAAGCCGTGCATAGGCCGACCCCTACCCGGCCTTGCCGGCGCGGCTCAATTGCATGGGCTGCGCCATTGTGATTCAATCCGGCAAATTTCTCGAAATCGGGAGGCGACGACCATGGCCATCACCGTCTGTCCGGTCACGCAAAACTTTGCCGCCGAGATCGGCGACGTCGATCTGTCGGCGCCGCTCCAGCCGTCCGACCTGCAAGCGATCAAGGATGCGTTTGCCAAATACGCGGTGCTGATCTTTCCCGACCAGCAATTGTCGCAGGACCAGCATCTCGACTTTGCCCGCTATTTCGGGCCGCTGGAAACCACGATCGCGCTGCACCGCAAGGACACCACGCTGCGCGTGCGCAAGGAATTTGCCGACGTTTCCAATCTCGATCCGGAAAACCAGGTGTGGGGCAAGGATTCCCGGCAGCGCATGTTCCAAATGGGCAACCGGCTGTGGCACACCGATTCTTCGTTCAAGCGGTTGCCGGCACTGGCGTCGCTGCTCTATGCACGCTCGATCCCGACGATCGGCGGACACACGGAATTTGCCGACGAGCGGGCGGCCTATGACGCGCTGCCCGAAGAGACCAAGCGCCGCCTCGACAATCTCGTCGCCGAGCATTCGATCTTCAATTCGCGGGCGCGGCTCGGCTTCACCAATTTCAGCGACGAGGAACGGGCGGGCTTGCCGCCGGTGCCGCAGGTCCTGGTGCGCACGTTACCGGACTCCGGCCGCAAGTCGCTCTATCTGGCGTCGCATGCCGGGCGCATCTTTGGCATGCCCGAAGCCGACGGCCGCGCACTGATCGAGGAGCTCCTCGCCCATGCCACGCAACGACAATTCGTCTATACGCACCGCTGGCGGGTGCACGACCTCGTCATCTGGGACAACCGCTGCACCATGCACCGCGGCACCGAGTTCGACGACCTGCGCTGGAAACGCGACATGCAGCGCGCCACGGTCTGCGACGTCGCCAATTCCTGCGAGCAGGCCGGCATCAAGGTCGAGGCGGCGTAGCAGTCACGATTGCACGAAACGCTTGAGCTCGGCGCCGACGCGCGCGATCACGCTATCCCAATCGCCAAGCGAGGTCTGCCGGAACAAGCGCGCGGTCGGATACCAGGGACTGGTCTCGCCATCCAGCGTCCAGCGCCAATCGGGGGCGAACGGCAGCAGCATCCACAACGGCCGTCCCATGGCGCCGGCGAGGTGCGCCACCGCGGTGTCGACCGAGATCACGAGGTCGCACAGCGCGATCACGGCCGCGGTGTCGGCAAAATTCTCGAGCTCGGCGCCGACATTGGTCACGCGGTTTTCGCCGGCTAGCGAAATCGCATCGTCGCCGCGAATATCGCGCTGAATGCTGACGAACCGCGCTGGAATGGACAGCAAGGGGGCAAGCTTGGCAAAGGCGATCGAGCGGTTGCGGTCGTTAAGGTGGCTTGGATTTCCGGCCCAGGCGAGCGCGATCCGCGGCCGCTCCAGCGCGCCGATCCGCGCCGACCATTTGGCCAGGTGCGCATCGTCGGCCGACAGATAAGGAATATCCGCCGGCACTGTTGCCGGCTCGGTCTTGAACGCCAGCGGCAAACTGCCCAACGGACAATGCACGTCGAATTGTTGCGGCGCCGCCGCGCCGCGCGCGATGACGGTCGCGGCGCCTTCGAGCCGCGCCATCAGCGCCGTCAATTCCGGCTGCACTTCGAGCACCACCTTGGCGCCGTTCGCGGCGAGCAGCGGCACATAGCGCGCGAACTGGATGGTGTCGCCGAGACCTTGTTCGGCGTGCAGGAGCACGGTTTTGCGCGCCAGCGGATAATCGCCGAGCCACAGCGGCCGGCCGCGGCTCTTCTGCTCGGCCATGCCGCTGCGGCGCCAGCGCCATTCGTATTTATCAAAGCCGCGGCGATAATCGCCGAGCGTGAGCAGTGCCAGCGATTCCATGAAATGGGCGTCGGCGTCGTCCTTGCGCAGCGCATGCGCTTTGCCGTAGCTGGCGATCGCATCGTCGAAGCGGTTGAGCGCGGCCAGCGCCCGGCCGCGATTGAGCAGCGCGCCGGCATGATCGGGCGCCACCGCAAGCGCGCTGTCGTGGGCCGCGACTGCATCGGCGTAGCGCCCGAGATCGTAGAGCGCGACGCCGCGGTTGAAGTGCGCGGCCGGATGGCCCGGCACCAAGGTCAGAGCATGATCGAACTCGGCGACCGCATCCTCGAGCGCGCCGAGCGCGGCGTGCGCAATGCCGCTGTTGAGCCGCGCTTCGGGGTGCTGCGGCACCCGCGCCAAAATCTCGCGGAACGCGGCGAGCGCTTCCTCGGTGCGGCCGAGGCTCAACAGCGTGTTGGCTCGATTGGTGAGGATGCCGATGTCGTCCGGTGCCAGCGCCAATGCCTTGTCGAAGCAGCCGAGCGCGTCGCGATCCTGCTTGAGCGCATGCAACACCTGGCCGAGATTGGCCCAACCCTGCGGCGCGCGCGGATTGAGCTTGACCGCAGCGCTGAGCAGGCGATGCGCCTCGCCGATGCGGCCGAGCTGCGCCTTGATGGTGCCGAGCAGATTGAGCGCGTCGAAATGGTCCGGCGCGGCTTTGAGCACGCGGGTGTAAATCTTCTCGGCCTCGCGCAGCCGGCCTTGCCGGTGCAATGCCAAAGCCTCGTTCATGGACTGACCGAGGTCGAAGGGACCGGGTCGTTGGCTCACAGGCGATTGATCCGGGCAATGCGCCGGGTCACCTCCGGCGGCGTCTCGTTATCGGCTTTGGTTTTCAGCGCAAGCGCCGCGCGTGCGGCGGGCCGATCGAGGCAGCGCGTCAGCCAGGCCTTTAAGTTCGGCGTCGCCGATAAATCCATGTCGACGGCGCGGCTGATGACGGCGGCGACATTGAGATCGGCCACGGTGAAATCGTCACCGAGCAGATGCGGCGTCTTGACCAAGGCCGCATCGAGCACCTTGAACGGCGCGGCGACAACTTTCAGCGCCTCATCGCGCAACGCCTCAACGCGCTCTTGCGGCGGCAGGCGCACGGCATGCAGCGACCAGATATTGACGCCGCGGTCGACCTCGGCGATGGCCCAAAAGCTCCACTGCCATGCCCTCGCCTCGCCTTCGAGCGTGCCGGGATAGAGCTTTCCGAGCGAATGCTTCTTGGCGAGATAGAGCGTGATCGCCAGCGACTCGAACAGCACGAAACCATCGTCGACGATGACCGGCAGCCGGCCGTTGGGATTGATCGCCAGAAATTCCGGCGACCGCGCGCCGGCATCGCCGATCTCGATCGGCAGGTGCTCGTAATCAAGCCCGAGCTCCATCGCCACCCACAACGCCCGGTAGGCGCGGGTGCGGGCGATGCCGTAGATACGCAGATTGGACATTTGTTTTTTCTACGCCGCAGGTCGAACGACTTCAACGCGGATGGAAAGCCCGGCACGCGCCGCCAGATTGATCAGCGCATCGAGACTGAATTTGTTGATGCGGCCGCGCACCAAGTCATTCATTCTCGGTTGCGTCAGGCCAAGGCGTTTGGCGGCGGCAGCCTGCGTCATTTCCCACGACGCTACCGTATCGCGGATCGCCAACATCATCTCACTGCGCGCCTTCATATTGGCGGCTTGCACCGGCGAAGATTCGATTGCGTCCCACACGCTGCGGAACCGTTGCCGTTTCATTGCCGTATACTCCGCTTCAATTCCCGGTATCGCGATGATGCAAGTGCGATGTCGCGCGCGGACGTCCGTGGTGTCTTCTTTTGAAAGGCGTGGAGAACATAGACAGCCTCGGCGAAAGCAGCGATGTAGATGACGCGAAACGCACCTGCTGCGTCTCGAACTCGGATTTCCCGAACGCCCGGACCGATACTCTGCATCGGCTTCCAATTGTCGGGATCAAGGCCACGTTGCACGCGATCAAGTTGGAACCCGGCGTTGCGGCGCGGCCCATCGGGAAAAGCCCGTAGCCGCGCAACCGAGTCCCCTAGAAACACAACCGGCCTCATCGAATTGGCATTATATCAGTATTGATATAGCATGTCTACCACCGGCGCGCGCTTTGCGCCAAGCGTTGTCAAGCCGCGGCCGGGATCGTAAGTTGCCGCCCGAAACTTAAGGATTGGAAATGGAATTCGGAATTTTCTCCAACGGCTTTCGTCCCCACACCACCGCCTCCCAGACCTACGAAGAGGACCTCGCCGAGATCGTGCTGGCCGATCAGCTCGGCTACCGCGACGCCTATATCAGCGAGCATCATGGCGAGCCGGTCTATATCGGCAAGGTCGATACCTTGCCGGTGCCGGAGCTGTTGATGTGCAAGGCGGCGGCGCTGACCAAGCGCATCCGCATGGGCGCCGCCGTCAAGCTCATCCATCTCGCCCATCCGGTCGATACCGCGATCCAGGCGGCGGTGACCGATCATGTGGTCGGCGGCAACCGCTTCATCTTCGGCTTCGGCTCGGGCTTTCCCAACCCGCTGTTCGCCGGCGAGCGCGGGCTCAGCCATGACGACCGCCACGGCCGCTTGCGTGAATCCCTCGATCTCATCCTCAAATGCT
>Ga0210410_10006326_pt1 | contig 10299 bp, 12 predicted proteins | sample IncBWC4MmetaG_FD_161058 | JGI IMG/M metagenome (GOLD analysis project Ga0210410, IMG submission 161058) | Forest soil microbial communities from Barre Woods Harvard Forest LTER site, Petersham, Massachusetts, United States - Inc-BW-C-4-M | ecosystem: Environmental > Terrestrial > Soil >... | reverse complement strand
CAATGGACCAGCGCCGCACTTGCCGAAACCCTGATTATTGACAAATTTGAGACGGCATGAGCGGCGGAATACCGAGCCTCGGTCGCAATCGCGGCTTGACGCAGGTTGCGCGAAGCGGCTGAATTCGGAACCGGCGTGTCCGCATCTAGCGAAAGGATTTGGCCATGGGAATTCTCGATTCACTGGAAAATTCAGCGGCGTTCAAGGGCGCGCTCGGCCAGCTTGAAGGGGCCGTGCTACCGGTCGTGCTCAGCGAGGTGCTGGGCAATGGTAGCCAGGGCGGGCTAAGCGCTATTGTCGCCAAGCTTCAGCAGGCCGGCCTCGGCGATCAGGTCAAATCCTGGCTCGGCAACGGTCAGAACCTGCCGATCACGGCCGAGCAACTGCAGCAGGTGCTGGGCAGCGACACCGTCAAGCAACTGGCCGCACGCTTCAATATCCCAGTCGACCAGATTGCCAAGGTTTTGGCGCAACAACTTCCCGCCGCGGTCGATCATGCCAGTCCGGACGGCACGCTGCCGCACACGGCTTAAGGGCTTCGGAGCAAAGGTTCCGGGGCGGCTGCCGCGCAGACCGCCACGGAACCCACAAAATCGCCTTTATCGCGCTGAAAAACCTGCAAAATCCGCGCATTTGATATGCCCCGATGTAACTGGCCAACGGGACCGGGGCTGTGCTATAGAAACGCCGGGTTTTTAGTCGGCCTTAGCAAGCGGGACCGTGGGCTTGGCCGACATTCTTTGCGTGGATGGAGAGTGCGTTGAAGCACAAATACAACGTTGGAGAGACCGTCTATTTTACTGCCAGCAACGTCGCCCGTCCGGCCGCCAGCGGCACCTATGAGGTGATCCGGCTGCTGCCGACCGATGGCGACGACTGTCAGTATCGGATCAAAAGCTCGACGGAAGCTTTCGAACGGGTGGCCAAGGAAAGTCAGCTCGATATTTCCTAAATTGCGCGCATGGCCGGGTGAAACGGCTTTCGTTGCGCCCGCCGTCAAAACGCCCCGTTCGCAGGACCATTCTGCGACAAGCTGAGTGCGGAAAGAAGGCATTCGCTTTCGCCGAGTGCATCTTATGCTGCGTTAGGGACATCGCGCATGAACTGGGCCTGGGCTACATCGCTCGATCAATTTTGGGCTTCGCCTGCGTTTCCGATGTGGCTGACACTGGCCGCGGCGGGATTCTTCGCGATCATCGTTTTGATCACGCTGTTGCGAGCCGAAAAATCCGTCGCCACCGGCGCGCTGACGGTCATTACCTTGTTGGCCGTCGGCATCGCGGTGGCCGCGACTATCCGCGGCTACGGTCCTGACAGCCACGCCGCCTCCAGTGAGGCCCGATCACCCCAGCCGATCAGTGCTTCGCTGCCGGCATTGTCGTGCATCGACGATCTCGCGGGTGATGCCGTTTTGATGGGCTGTGAGAAGGCGTTGTTCGGTTCTGCCGAATCTACCGCCGCGGCGGTATCCTATGCGGCAGCGCAGATCACGCGGCTGACCACGTTCGGCGACGTCGCCGCCGCGGATAAAGGCATGACCCCCGAATTACAGATGCTGCGCCACGCGATCGAGCGCGACCGCTACGGATTGATGGCGCAGGTGCTGCTTGCCCGCGACCATTGCACGCCGGTGGAATGCGCCGCCTTCCGGTCACTGGCGGATCACCACCAGATCGAGGCCAACATGGAAGAGCATGTCTATGACGGCCTGGTTTCGCGCTACGCGCCGTTGTGGAACGCGCCCGCGGCTGCGGCAGCGGGGCCCGCCGCACTATTTCCGCCATCGATGCCGACGGGCAGGCCTACCAATGCTGATTTTCCCACGGCGGCCTCGACCCCGCCTGTCAGCATCATGACGCCGGAGCCGACAGCGGCGCCATCCGCGCAACGTCCGGCACCGTCGCTTGCGACCGCGCCATTGCCGTCACCGCGTCCGACGCCGGCCCCCGCGCTGGCGGCGGCCAAGAAGCAGCCGGCGCCGAGACCTTCGCGTACGCCCGCGCCGGTCCAGCTTGCACCGGCAGCACCGGCATCGGTAGCGCCAGCTCCCGCAGCCGCGAATGATTGATGCTTTCAAAAGCTGTCGCTGACCGCTAACGTCAACTACCATGCCGCTTCACCTCATCAAGCTTGCCGTTGGCTGCGAGTCCGTCAAGGAACTCAGAAGCTGGGTCGCCGAGCGCATGCAGACCGCGAAGAAAAAAGGCCTGCCGCGACATCATATCCACATCACCCGGATGACGCCGAAGCGGGGCGAAGAGTTGCTCGCGGGCGGCTCGCTCTACTGGGTGATCCGCGGTGAGATCGCAGCGCGGGAAAAACTCATCGCGATCGAGCCCTTCCGGGATCGCGACGGTATCGGACGATGTCGGCTGGTGATGCAGCCCAAGGTGATCGCGGTGCTGCCGAGGCCGATGCGGGCGTTCCAGGGCTGGCGGTATTTCGCCCACAGCGACGTGCCGCCGGATCTCGGCTCCGCCGGCGCCGGCATTGCGGCGATGCCCGAGCCGCTGCGCCGGGAATTGCGCGATCTTGGGCTGCTTTAGTCCGGACCTCGCACTTTTCGATTACGCCACTTCTGATCTCAAACAGGGACCGCTCTCGCGGAATACGCGCTAGACCGCGACATTATCGATCAGCCGGGTTCTTCCGATTTTGGCCGCAACCAGGATTCGGACCGGTCCATCCTTCGCCGATTTGATCGGCGCCAGCGTCTCGGCGTGCCGGGCTTCGAAATAATCCGTGACAAAACCGGCTTGCGCGATCATTTCGGCTCCGCCGGCCATCGCGGCCTCGACGTCGTCGCCCGCCCGCAGACGGCCGGCGCTTTCCTTCATGGCCTTGTAGAGCGCCGGTGCGGCGTGGCGTTCCTCCGGCGACAAATAGACGTTGCGCGACGACATCGCCAGCCCATCGCGCTCGCGCACGGTTTTCGAGCCGATCACCTTGACGCCGAGGTCGAGGTCCCCGGCCATCCGCGTCACCACTCGCAATTGCTGGAAATCCTTTTCGCCGAAGATCGCGAAATCCGGCCTGACTTGCGTGAACAGCTTGCCGACTACGGTGGTGACACCGCCGAAGAAGTGCGGCCGGAAGCGATCCTCGAGACCGGCGGTGGCCGGCCCTTCCGTCAATATCCGGGTGGCAAAGCCGTCCGGGTACATGGTCTTCACGTCAGGATTCCAGATCAGGTCAACATTCTCGGCAGCAAGCCTGGCGACATCGGCCTTCCAGGTGCGCGGGTATGAATTGAAATCTTCCGTCGGTGCGAACTGGGCGGGGTTCACAAAGATCGACACGATGACCTTGGTGGCGCGGCGTTTCGCCAGCCGAACCAGCGACACATGGCCGTCATGGAGCGCTCCCATGGTTGGCACCAGCGCGGTCGTGGCCTTTCGCGCCCTGATGCTGTCGAGGGCGCGACGCAACGCAGGGACCGTGCGGACGATCATGGGGCTTCGCAACATCCGGATTCTATCTATTGGGTCGAGGCGGCAGAGAGCCTTTCGACCTTGCGGCGGGAACGCCGACCTTATCAAGACCGAGGCTTGGCCGCCAAGCCGGCAGTCGAACATCCTGTGCCGGCGATCCCGTGGTGCGCGAACGGCGCTGCGCGTGCGATTCATGATTAAGGCACACGGCCAACGATTCGAGAGTGCTAATGCGCATTTCACTTGACCGCGGTCGCGCGTAATTTGATGATATCTTTTAGGGGACGGACAATGTTGGTGCAGACTAGTCAAGGGCAATCGGGCTCGGCGCATGTCGTTGTGCTGGGCAACGAGAAGGGTGGTTCGGGAAAATCGACTACCGCCCTCCACATTGCGGTCGCACTGATGAAAGCCGGCCAGCGCGTCGCCACCATCGATCTCGATTGCCGCCAGCAAAGCTTCACCCGTTACATCAGCAACCGAAGCGCGTGGGCGCGCCGCACCGGGCTGGACCTCGAACTGCCCGTGCACTGCTGCATCAAGCTCGGCGAGACCATGCAGATCGCGGACAACGAAACTTCCGAATTCCAGCAATTCATCGACGCCGTCAGCGCGGTCGAGCGGACCTTCGATTTCATCGTGATCGATACCCCGGGGTCGGATAGTTACCTGATGCGCCTGGCGCACTCGATGGCCGATACGCTGGTGACCCCGATCAACGACAGCTTCCTCGATTTCGACGTGCTGGGAACCGTCGATCCCGCGACCTATTCGGTCACCGGCGAGAGTCACTATGCCGAGATGGTGCGCGACGTCAGGCGAAAGCGCCGCCAGGTCGACGGCGCCTCTACCGACTGGATCGTGGTCCGCAACCGATTGTCGATGCTGGGATCGCGCAACAAGCAGCTGGTCGCCGACAGCCTCAACGATTTGTCATTCCGGCTCGGCTTCCGTTCGATCGATGGTTTTGCCGAACGGGTGGTCTACCGCGAGTTTTTTCCACGCGGGCTGACCGCGCTCGACGACCTCGACGAGGCAACGCTTGGTACCCGTCCGAGCATGGGTCACGTCACGGCACGCGAGGAGGTTACGAGCCTGCTGCGCCAGTTGAAGCTGCCGCTCGATGAGCGCGGCCGCCGCCGCGCCGCCAACCGCGCCGAATGGTTCAGCCAGGTCGACAAGCCGCTCGAAGTCCACGACATCCTCGGTGCCTAGGGCCCTTGCGGTAAGTTAATACTGGCGGGTGATGCTGGAACGAACTTGCGCCCGACTTGTTCTCACCTTTACCGGCAAGTTGAACCGGACGTTGAGTTGTAGCGTCCCAGAGTGAGGACAGGCTGCGGCTATCCCGGTTGTGCAACTGCACAATAAGAGGGTGCATCGCACAACGATCAGGCGGTCAATTCACAATATTTGGTCTTCCTGTCACGGGGCCGTGACGTATATTAGCAATAAGGGACCGCAGGGTCCCAACCGTGGATTTGGTTCCCTTAAGGTCGTGCGCCGAGGACGAACATGAAGCGTGGAATTGCTATTCTGGTTTCGCTTAGCGCGCTGGTTGCGGTCGGTTATTTCACCGCGAGCAAATGGGCGATCCGCCACGAAACGCTGACCTTCTACGATGCAAGCCGCAACAACCGTCCGGTCGCGGTTGATATCGCCATACGGCGCGACAAGGAATTGCAGGCGAATGCCGGCATGATCACGCTGCCGGTGGCAATCCTCAACCACGGCAACACCGTCAAATTCACCGAATACTCTTTCCTCGCCAACGTCTTCGCCGCGCGCGGCTACATCGCCATCAGCATCCAGCATGATCTGCCGACCGACGCGCCGATGGTGACTAAAGTCGGCGAGCTCTATGTCGGCCGCCTGCCGCAGTACCAGCGCGACGTTGCCAACATCCGTTTTGCGATCGAGGAAATGAAGAAGGTTCAGTCGAACGCTGACTACGATCATTTGACGATGGTGGGGCACTCGATGGGCGCCGACGTGTCGCTCTACTTCGCCAAAATGTACCCTGACAAGATCAAGAAGGTCGTGACGCTCGACAATCTGCGCGTCCCGTTCATGACCGACGGCAAGTTCAAGATCCTCTCATTCCGCTCGCACGATCCTGTTTTCAAGCCGGACCCTGGCGTGATTCCGACCGAAGAAGTCTGCGAGAAGGCCGGGATTACGGTGGTCCGAACCGATTTCCAGCATAACGACATGCGCGATACCGGACCTGACGAGGCCAAGGCATCGATCCAGGGCATGCTCGACAAGTTCCTCGATGACGACAGCCCGCTCAGGCCGGTCGAGACAAAAGCGCCGCCTGTCATGACCGAGGCCGGCCCGGTCGCGCCCTATGCGCCGGTGCAGAACTGACCGTCGCCGGCGCACTCGCCTGGACCAGTTGACGCCGTGAGCAGTGCCAGCGCTACCATCGCGCATTGACCACTCCCTGATCCCGTCCCACATAAGGGCTTGCTGTAATCTGCGAGCGCTGATGTCTGGCGAACCGACCAAACCCAAATCGGCAGCCGAAATCGCGTCGGCGCAAAAGGCTGCGTCCGGCAAGGCTGGTTCGTTGCCGGAGGCAAGGCCATCGGCCGCCGAAGACATCGCGGCCTTCGTCGCCAAGGCCCGCGCGATGTCGCCCCACGCGGCCGGCGCGAGAGGCCGGCTGGTGTTCGCGCTCGACGCCACCATGAGCCGGCAGCCGACATGGGATATGGCCTGCGCGCTGCAGGCCGATATGTTTCGCGAGGCCGCGGCGCTCGGCAGCCTCGATATCCGCCTCGTCTATTATCGCGGCCTCAACGAGTGCCGGGCCACGGGGTGGATCTCCGACAGCGCGCAACTGGCGAAGCTGATGGGCAAGATCGATTGCCGGGGCGGCAACACCCAGATCGGCAAGGTGTTGTCGGAAGCGCGGCGCGAGGCGGTCGCCTCCGCCGTGCGCGCCGTCGTCTTCGTCGGCGACGCCATGGAGGAAAGGGTCGACGAACTCTGCGCCAAGGCAGGCGAACTCGGCCTGCTCAAGGTGCCGGTGTTCATGTTTCAGGAGGGCCACGACGCCGATGCGGAGCAGGCGTTTCGAGAAATCGCACGTCTGACCGGTGGCGCCTGGTGCAGGTTCGATCCCGGCGCTGCGGCGCAGCTGCGCGAATTGTTGCGCGCAGCCGCGGCCTATGCCGCCGGCGGTCGCGAGGCGCTGCTGCGGCTATCGAAGACCGGGAGCGGCGCCGCCAAATTGCTTGGCCAGATCAAGTGATTTCGATCTCTGTTTTTCGATGCCACATAAGCGGCGGGAATAATCGGCGGCTCGGACCGCGACGTCAGCGGGTCACGCCGTGGTTGCCGCTTTCGCTACGGCATCCAGTGCCGACGTCATCATGGCGACCGCTGCCCCGGCTTCTCCGCTGAGCCCATGCCGCGCTGCGAGCCAGGCGGGATCATTGTATGAAAGCCATGTCTTGCCCGATGCATCCTGCCAGACCAGCGCCTTTGGCGGCAGGTCGATGCCGATGGTCTGAACGGACTGCATCAGCGGCGTGCCGCCTTTTGCATTCCGAAGATCAGGAGTTCGGTCGGCCGCAGCGACAGCCCCATCCCGGCCGCCCCGGCGGCATGGTCGATGCGGGCAAACACCGTCATGCCCTTTGCCTTCACCTCGGCCTCGAGCCTATCCATCGTATCTTTCGGCCCGTCGCTGCTCTGGATCGTTACCAAGCCTTGCGCAGCCATTCTGGTGCTCCCTGGCCAGCCGGTTGCGAATACGAACGACGCCAAGAAGCTTCTCGCCTCACCAACGCCCTATAGGCCGAAAGGACCGGCATGCTTTTTACCGCTGATCCCACTATATTGAATTCATGCCTACCCTGATCGCCGGCGTCGTCGCCGTTATTCTTCTTTATTCGTTGCTGCAGATGTTTCGCGCGGCCAATCCGGTCGTGCTGGCGCGCGCGATCAAGATCGGCGGCGGCGTGGTGGCGCTCGCGGTTGCGGCCTTTACCGGCATGAAGGGCGAGCTGGCGGTAGCGGTCCCGCTCGGCATCTTCGGCGCCGGGCTACTGGGGTGGTCGCCCTTCGGGGCATCGGGGTTCAGCACGATCGGCGGGATGTTCCGAGGCGCGACCGGACAGCGCTCGCCGGGGCAGACGTCGCGGGTCCGCTCGCAGTTTCTCGATATGGTTCTCGATCACGACAGCGGCGAATTGCTGGGCCAGATCGTGGCCGGACCGTATGCCGGCCGTTCCCTCGGGGAGTTCGACCTGGCACAGCTGACGGCGATGATTTCCGGCTTCGACGCGGAAAGCGTCTCGCTACTTGAGAGCTATCTGGACCGCAGGTTTCCCGCTTGGCGTCAGAACGCGCAGGGAAATGCGGCAGGGGGGCAGGGCCGCCCTTCGCCGAGCAGCAAAATGACGGACGAGGAGGCCTATCAGATCCTTGGCCTGCAGCCGGGGGCGGGGCGCGACGACATCGGGCGAGCGCATCGTACGCTCATGAAGAAATTGCATCCCGACCAAGGGGGGTCGACGTACCTCGCCGCCCGGGTAAACGAGGCCAAGGATACTTTGCTTCGCAGGCATCACAGCTAACTCCGGCACGCTACCAAACGCTACAAACCGAGAGTTGCTCCTGCTTGTTCTCCGCCTGACGCCCCTGGCCGCCCGCCGTAGTCCGGCGTGGTCGATCATTCATCTCAGCATTCTTAGCCGCAAAAGCTTGACGAGAGGTTTGCGCCGCTGGATTTGCGCGTGGCATTGCCGGCGGCAACAGCGAATCGTCGTGGTCGGGTTTGTCCCGCCCGCGATAGCTGTGTCGATCAGTTGCGAATGGTAATGCAGGAAATGTCGGAGTGCTTCAATGTTCGGCATACGGCTTCGGCCTGATCGCGCTCGAGACCAGCAAAACGGGCCCGGAACAGCTTTTTGTCGCCTTTGGCGACCACCGGTTCGGTGAACGGATCGGCCTTCGCAAGCAGGCCGTGGGCTTGGTTGCGTGCGTCGTCGATGCGCTGCCGAGCTTCGCTTTCGCTCTCCAGCGCGCCGACCTGAACGATCCAGCCGGTGTGGATTGCGACCGGCCTGATGGCGCCGTTTTGCTGAATGGTCTCCGGCTGGGCGCGGGGGGCGGAATCGGCGTAGGCCATTGCCTGGGCGGTAGAGGAGGGTGGCAGGCTCGATGCCGGCAGCACGCCGAGCAAGCCATTTCCGGTGCCGTGGTTCGCCGGCTGCGGCGGCATTTCAGTCCTGGCAACTTCAGTCTTGTTGGTTTCAGCCTTGGCCATGATAGCGCTCGAGGTCTCCGGCTGTTCCTGACGAGACGGCGTGATGGCGCTGGTAATCGGCGTGGCCGGACCGGCTGAGGCCAGCTTGAGCTGGCCGGCCTTGATCTGGACGGTCTTCACCTTGACGGGCTTCATTGGTTCGGACGAACCGGGGATCGCAGCGATCGACTGGGTCTGAATGACCCCGCTGGTCATCGGCGCGGGTTCAGGCTTGGCTTGCGGCGGCGGCACAGCCGCGGTGGCCGCGGCGAAGATCGATCGCGCGGCCGGCGGGGTCGAATGCACGGGCGCTGCGGCAGGCTCAGATGAGGCCGTCTGAACAGCACCCTGGACCTGAACGGTCTGTGTCGGCCGCGAATCGGCTGCCGCTTCCGCAACGTCCGCATTGGCATCCGCTGGATTGCGCTCGGTGATCGCGGCGACAGTACGCCTGGTCGCGCCTTTTTCGAGATTCTCAGCAAGCAGGTTGCGCATGATTGCGTCGCGCGAACTGCCGCTGCGGCCGCCCATCACCGCGCCGATCAGAAAGCGGTTGCCACGGTGCATCGAGGTCACGAGATTGAAGCCGGAAGCGCGGGTGTAGCCGGTCTTGATTCCGTCAACGCCTTCGACACTGCCGATCAGGTGATTGTGGTTGCGGATCGTTTGGCCGTGATAGTTGAACGCCGCCGTCGAGAAATAATGGTAATAGCGCGGAAAACGGTCCTGGATGGCGCGTCCGAGGGTCGATTGATCCCGCGCCGTCGTCACCTGGTCGTCGTCGGGCAGGCCGGATGCATTGCGATAAACGGTCCTGGTCATGCCGAGCGCGCGCGCCTTGCGGGTCATCAGCTTGGCGAAATCGTCCTCGTCGCCGGCGATGGCTTCGGCGATCACCACCGCAGCATCGTTGGCCGAGCGCGTCACCAATCCCTTGATCGCGTCTTCGACGCGGATGGTCTGGCCCGGGCGCAGGCCGAGCTTGGTGGGAGCTTGCTCGGAGGCGTGTTCTGACACTTCCATTTCGCTGTCGAGCTGCATCTTGCCGGCGTCGAGCCGCTCAAACAGCAGATAAAGCGTCATCATCTTGGTGAGAGACGCGGGATGGCGGCTGGCGTCGGGATTGTTGGCGGAGAGGGTGGCGCCGGAGTTGCCGTCTATGATGATCGAGGAGAACGCCGGGCTGTAGCTTTCGTGTACTTCGGGGTGCGCAGAATGACGGTGCCTGTAGCGGCGCGCATCGGCGCTGTCGGTCGTGAAAATGACCGCTGTGGTGATCGTGAGCAGCCCAAAAACGCCAGCCCGCAGACCACGCGAGGAAGCCAAGGTTGTGCGAAGCATGAACTTCCCCGTCCCAATTTCTGTCTTTGATCACCGGTTCGTGAGGCCAAATTATGCCCAACGGCCGGCGATGTTTCCCTGCTCAAACGGCCCGCGCCGGGCGGCGATTTGCCGCCGGCCGGCCGTTCAGGCCGCTGTTCTAGCTAAGAGACTGTACGTCAACGTTTTTTCGGCTGCCTGACCCGACCACGCCAAGACCCAGAATCAGGTTAGGTGGCCGGAGTTTCCAAAAGATTAAGCAACCCTTCCCCAATCCTCCGGCATTAG
>Ga0210410_10006325_pt1 | contig 10299 bp, 7 predicted proteins | sample IncBWC4MmetaG_FD_161058 | JGI IMG/M metagenome (GOLD analysis project Ga0210410, IMG submission 161058) | Forest soil microbial communities from Barre Woods Harvard Forest LTER site, Petersham, Massachusetts, United States - Inc-BW-C-4-M | ecosystem: Environmental > Terrestrial > Soil >... | reverse complement strand
CGCAGAAGCGATATCGGCACCCTCCGGCCGGTTTGACGCCGTGTTGGCCTCGCTCAGCCTGATGTATGTGATCGATCGCGGTGCCGCCGCCCGCGAGATTGCCCGCGTGCTTCGGCCCGGCGGACGGCTGGTCGCGGCGGTCTGGGGCGGCCCTGAACACGCGGACATCGTTCACTTCCAGCAGACCGCCGGCAGCTTTGCTCAAAAGCCGCCCGTGCCGGGTGTCGGCCCCGGAGCGCTCGCAGATGCTGCGGAATTCCTCGCTCAGCTCGAGAGCGCCGGTATTCGTGCATCTCTCGAGGCGGAGACAACCTCGTTCGCCTTCACCGACTTTTCCTCAGCGTGGGATGTGCTTGCCGGGGTTACTACCGCCCAGTTATCGTCCGAACGGCAGGAAGAGGCGAAGGCTGCTGTGCGCGCGCAGATGTGGCCAGCGGGAGATGGGCCCCGTCGCTTCAACAACTTGACGCAATTCATCGTCGGCGCACGGTGATTGCGTTTTGCCCCAGTGTCGGCGGAGGAAAGCGATGGCAACGAAACCCTACATCATTGCTTTGGAGGAGCACTACCTGGATCCCGAGGTGAAGCAGTTTGGCGGCCCTGGCGCCGGGCCGGAAATCGTCCAGCGGCTCGACGATCTCAGCGCATTGCGCCTCAAAGAAATGGACGAAGCGGGCATCGACTTTCAGGTGCTGTCCCACTCGATTCCGGGATTGCAGGGCGTCGATGCCACGACCGGCGTGCCGCTCGCGCGCCGCGTCAACGACCGGCTGCACGAGGCGGTGCAACGCCACCCCGACCGCTTCGCCGCGTTCGCTGCGCTGCCGACGGCCGATCCGCGCGCCGCGGCCGAGGAACTCGAACGCACAGTCACTCGGCACGACTTCAAGGGCGCGATGATCAACGGCATGACCGCCGGCGTCTTTCACGACGACGAGCGCTTCTGGCCGATCTACGAGCGGGCGCAGGCGCTCGATGTACCGATCTACATCCACCCGACTTTGCCCCACCCCGCGGTCATCGAGGCTTATTACAAGGACTACATGCAAAAGCACCCCGGTATCCTACGCGCCGCTTGGGGCTTCACGGTCGAGACCGCGACGCAGGGCCTCCGCTTCGTGCTGTCGGGCGTGTTCGACGCCTATCCCGGCCTCAAGATCATCCTGGGCCATATGGGCGAGGGGCTTCCCTTTTATCTCTGGCGCATCAGCCACGGGCTGCGCGGCAGCATGAGCGAGAAGAGCTTCCGCGACGTTTTTTGCGAGCATGTCTGGATTACGACGAGTGGCTTCTTCTCCGATCCTGCGTTGTTGTGCTGCGTGATGGAGATGGGGATCGACCGCATTCTGTTTTCCGTCGACTACCCGTTCGCGGAAAACCTACCCGGCACCGAGTGGACAAAGACGTTGCCGCTATGTGCGGAAGACAAGGAAAAATTGCTCAGCGGTAACGCCAAGCGGCTATTGAAGCTGTAGGGCGACCGCTCGAGCGGCGGCATGACAGCTCGCCGCCTGCCTGTTACAAATCGGCGACCGATCCCGTACCCGTGGAGGAGCGCAATGGCCGCAAAGCCCTACATCATCGCTCTCGAGGAGCATTATTTTGACCCGGAGGTGAAGCAGCACACGATGGGCCAGGAACCGCCCCATGCGCAGCGGATCCTCGAGCGGCTCGACGATGTCGGCGTGTTGCGCCTCAAAGAAATGGACGAGGCCGGCATCGACCTGCAGGTGCTCTCCCACGCCAATCCCGGATTGCAGAAGCTCGACGCCGACACTGCGGTCCGGCTGGCGCGCGGGGCCAATGACCGGCTTTACGAGACAGTCCGCGCGCACCCTGTCCGGTTCGCCGCCTTTGCCGCAATCCCGACGCCCGAGCCGAAGGCAGCGGCGGACGAGCTCGAACGCGCGGTCACCAAACTAGGTTTCAAGGGCGCATTGGTCAACGGCCTGACCAACGGGGTGTTTCTCGACGACAAGCGGTTCTGGCCGATCTTCGAGCGGGCGCAGGCGCTCGACGTGCCGCTCTACATGCATCCGGCATTGCCGCACCCCGCTGTGGTCGAGGCCTATTACAAGGATTATGTCGAGCAATATCCCTCGCTGCTGCGCGCTGCTTGGGGCTTCACCGTCGAGACTGCGACGCAAGGCCTTCGTCTGGTGCTGAGCGGCGTGTTCGACGCCTATCCCGGTCTCAAGATCATCCTCGGCCATCTGGGCGAGGGCCTGCCGTTTTATCTTTGGCGCATCAGCATGGGGTTGGCGCGCGACGGCAGGGGCGGCAAGAGCTTCCGCGACGTCTTCTGCGAGCACTTCTACATCACCACCAGCGGGTTCTTCTCCGACCCGGCATTGCTGTGCTGCATGATGGAGATGGGGATCGATCGGATCCTGTTCTCGGTCGATTACCCGTTCGTCGACAACCCGCCGGGCACGAAGTGGACCGAGACGTTGCCGATCTGCGCCGAAGACAAGGAAAAACTGCTGAACGGCAACGCCAAGCGGTTGTTGAAGCTTTAAGATGCAGCCCGGCTCGGCCGGGGTTCAGGCTCCGGCCTCGGCCTCGTAGAGCGCCTGGCCGAGGCTGAGGCGGCGCGCCACCATCGCAGTCTGCAGCTGCGCCCGCTCGGTCGGCGAATGGGCAGCGAGATAGCGGGCGACGGCGATCAGGATGGGGCGCCCTTCGTCGCACTCGCCCCACTCCCGATATTGCCGCACGCCGGCTTCGAGCATCTGATAGCCGTGGAAGTCGGCGTCCTCGCGCAGGACTGCGTGCGCCAGTGTGGTGATCAGAAGGTCGGCTGGATGGCGGAGCGTCAGGTAGCGGGCGACGAGGCGCCCCGCATCGCGCACCGATCCCTGGCGATCGAGCGCTTGCAGAAACCCCTCGCGCAACGCCTCGCGGTCATCTGGCAGATCGTCGAGCCGGTCGTCGGCGTCACCGGGCAATCGCGCGGGCGGCACATTGAGGAAGCGGATCAGATAAAGACGCATCGCTCCGTGGATCACACCACGCAGCAGCTCGGGGCTTTCCAGCTCCGCGGGATGTTCGGCGGCGATGCGTTTGAGAAGCTGATGCAGCCCGTTGCAATAGGTGAAAGCGTGGTGTGCCGCCTCCCAGTCGGAATGCTCGTTGGCGGTGCCGAACCAGGCAACCCGCAATGCCGCGGCGTAGGCGAGCGCCCGGCCGAGATCGGCTGCGGTCGCTCCGGCGCGCAACGCCGCCGCGAGTGCTGCGACGATCGCGTCGGGATCGTCGGCCAGCAATTGACGCGCTAAGCTGGCGTGAGATCGCCAGTTCCCGCGCTCGGCACGGCCGGCGGCCAGCAAATCAGGCAATTTGGCCGACGCCGCCTCGCACAAAGCCACCAAATCGAGCGGATGGCGCCACGCATTCAACTCCTCGCCGCCGCGGGCGCTGACCAGTTGATCGACGACGGTCGGCAGCACCAAAGGCGCCTCTTGCCAGCCGATGATGTCGAGGCATTCGAATGCCTTGTTGATAAAGTCGAGGGCGTGACCGCCATCGGCGAAGGTGCGATCGGTGACGGCGGTCAGCAGCAATGCTGCGAGCTCGGCCGGCGAGGCCCCGCCGGCGATGGCCGTCAAGAGGGTGCGCTCGGCGCCGTCGCGATGGCGGACCTGGGTCCAATGCCGTAGCCAGCGACCGAGCAAGGGCACCGGGTGCGCGCCGCGGACCCCCAGCGGGTGGCGGTCGCGCCGCGGCGGCACCCCGTCGCAATCGCTCGCCACCCGTCTCAGACCGTGGAAGAGGGCGAGATAGGTCTCCTCCTCCGGCAGGGACGGGATGAGGTTGCCGAGTGCAGTAATAATGGTCTGGCCGACGCCCCACCCGTCACGGTGGCGGACACCGAACAGCACGGCATCGCGAACCAGCCCACGATAGTCGGCGCGGTCACCGCGGAGACCGAGCACGGCTTTGGCAAGAACGAGGCCGATATTGTGCCGCAGCCCCTCGCGCAGCCGGTTGCGCCAGTGATCATCGCCATCGGCGTAGCGCGTCCGTCGGCTGACCCACACCGCTCCGTCGTCGCGCAGCTCGACCGCAGCAGTCGGGACATCGTCCGCCCAGAGATCGAAGGTCCCGCCGCTGGCCAGGTCAAAGCGGGCATGATGCCAGTGGCAGGTCAGGATCCCGTCCTCTACCGAGCCGCGGTGAAGCGGAAAACCGAGGTGCGGGCAACGGTTATCGAGCGCGTAGAGGCTACCCTGATCGTGCACGACGAGCAATGGGCAGGAGCCGCCACGGAGGACGGTCATGCCTTTGGCCTTCAGCTCCTCCAGAGTCCCGACGCAGACCCAGTCTTCGGTCGGGGGTTCGGCGCCAGACTTGAACATCGTGCCGGTCCACCAGCTCGCGCCTTGACTGCCGTTAGGCGGTCATCGCCGATTGCGACGGTGAGTGCTGCGGCATGAACCAGCGCGAGTCACGGCTTTCGAGCCGGCCGGCGCGGCGGTGACGCTGCAGCGCGATGCCGAGATGGTTCGGCCTGACCGTCATCCCGAACTCGCGTGAGAGATAACCTAATACCTCGCTCGCGGTGGCGCCCTCCGTATGCGCCTGCACGGCCCGCAGAGTGGCGTCGCTCAGCGACACCGAAGGTGCTGCCTGCGCGGGCCGGGATCTGCTGCGTTGGGCAACCGGTGCCGGTGCAGTTCGCGCCGGACGACCGCGTCGGCGTCTCTCGGTAGCTACTGTCTTGCCGCCGAAACGAGTCAGCACACGTTCGGCGACTTCCAACTCATTGAGTTGGTCTGCCACTTTTGCCCGCTCGGCGTCGAGCCGCGCAAGCCGATCGGAAAGCTTCTGCTTCTCCTGTCCAATCTCGTCGATTGTCGCCATTTGCTGATCTCCATCCCTTTACCTTGTAACCAAACATCACAGCACACTGTGTTAGCATTCTGTAACAAATGGCGGACGGCTGCACCGAAAAAAGGACCGTGGCGCAAAAATTGTTAGGCTTTCTCGGCTGAACGTCGCACCGCTGCAGCGCAGCATCCTGCAGCGTGCCAGGTCCTGAGCAACGCACGAACCGCAGTTTGCCTAGAGTTTACAGTGCGACTGGACCACCAGCCGTAAAAAGACGATGGCCGCGCTGGTCAAGCCATATCTTTGTTCTTGCCGGTGGCTGCCCGCCGGCGCTGCATTCGTCGCCGCCGTCGCGGGTTAAAGAACGGACGAATCGCTCGCGAAAAATCGATGCAGTGACAGACCGTCGACAAGATCAGGCGGCAAGGACCTGGCGGGCGAAGCGATTGTCGACGCAAGCTGCATAAGATGCGGGTCGGCGTATGAAGCCGCTCGATACGAGGCTGTTTCGCAAACGGTCGAAACCGTCTTCGGGAAGGAGCGGGTCGTGCCCCCATACCCCTCGTGCCTGGTAGCGTGCGAGCGCATTCGTCAGCACGCCCGAAGCGAGGGCCGGAAAAAACGGCGAAACAGTCGCCGCCAGCTCTGCCGCGGAGCAGGCGTGGACCCACTGCTGCGTCCGAAGAATAGCCGTGACCATTCGCAATAGCGGTTCGGCGTCGCCGACCAGCCGGTCTCGTGTCGTGACGAAGGCGGTGTAGGTCGTCCGGGCACGCTCGCTCGCCGCGTGCCAGAGATGACCCGCCCCCGAGGCCAACGCTTCCTCGACGACGGGCTCGAATAATTGCGCTGCGTCTATGCGGCCCTCCCGCAGCGCCAGCAGATTTTCGGCCATGCTGCGATCGGCAACACGATCGAGCTGCGCGGGGTCGATCCCGGCCTGCCGCAGATCTTCCTGCAGGCAGAGCCACGGCGTCGGCACTTCGCTGACTGTGGCAAGGCGTATTCGGGCGAGGTCGGCGAGCTGGAAACCCGGGTTTGGACGTCGACCGATGATCGAAAACGGGTCACGGCAGACGATCTCGGCGAAGCAGACGAGCGGCGAGCCGGGGTTGTCGTCGTGGTGCTTCATGACCCGCATCGGGCCTGCCCAGATAGTACCGTCGAGGAGCGCCTGCTCGGCCAATCCCACGCCAGGCGACGGCAAGAGCTCTACGGTCAGACCTTCGGCGGCATAGGCGCCGATCGCGTGGGCCGCGTAAAACGGCGTGTAGAGGACAAAGCGATAGTTCTCGTAGAGCCGCAGGCGCATCGATCATCGCGCTGAAAGGGCTCCCACCCGATCGAGTGGGAGCCCATGTCACAAAAGCTTTAGATTATGCCTTCCAGATGCAGAGCTTCGACCTCGGCGGCGCCGACGCCGAGCCAGTTGTGCAGAACCTCGGCGCTGTCGCCGCCCAGCGCCGGCGACGGTTTCAGCCGCACCGTCTTGCCGTCGACCCGCACCGGCCAAGTCGCCATCTTGTAGTCGCCCTGGCGGTGGTGCACGACCTGCATGATGCCGCGCTCTTCGAAGCTCGGCTCGTTCTGCAATTCCATCGTGTCGAATACCGCCCCGGACGGCACGCCCACGGCAATGAGTTTTTCCATCGCCTCGCGCTTGTCGTGCTGGCGGGTCCATTCGCCGATGATCGCGTCGAGCTCCTTCTCGTTCTTGACGCGGACATCGCCAGTCGCGAAGCGCGGGTCCTCGATCAATTCCTCGCGGCCGATCAATTTCATCAGCCGCGACCAGTGCTCCGGGTTGGCCCGGCTGGTGGTCAGGTAGACATAATCGTTGGGGCCGCCGCCCTTGGCCGGATAGAGCCCCGATGGCGCATTGTTGCCGCCGCCCGACTTGGCGCCGTTGCGCGGCGCTGCCTTGCCGGTCCGCTGCATCGTGCAAAAGCAGGTGCGCATGTAATGGATCATCGCGTCCTGCATCGCCACCTGCAGCCGCCGGCCTTGGCCGGTGCGGTTGCGCTCGTGCAAGGCGCCGAGCATCGTAGCTGCCATCAGCATGCCGGTGCCGGTGTCGCCAAAGCTGAGGCCCGGCTTGACCGGCGGCCGATCGGGTTCGCCAGTGACGCTGATCGGGCCGCCGGCGGCTTGCGCGATCATGTCGAAGGCCAGGCCCTTCTCGTGCGGGCTGCCGGTGCCGAAGCCCTTGACTTGGCAATAGATGATGCCGGGGTTGAGCTTCTTGACCGATTCATAATCGAGGCCGAGGCGCTCGATCGTCCCCGGCGCCATGTTCTCGGCCATGATATCGGCCTTCTTCAGCATCTCCTTGACGATTTCGAGCCCCTTCGGCGATTTCAGGTTCAGGGTTATCGACTTCTTGTTGACGTTGAACTGGTGGAAGTACCACGGGTCGTCATCGGGCTTGCCGGGACGCAGCCGGCGGCCGGGATCGCCCCGCCCTGGGTTCTCGATCTTGACCACCTCGGCGCCGAACCAGGCCAGCACCTCGGTCGAGGTCGTGCCCGCCTCGAACTGGGTGAAATCGACCACCTTGACGCCTTGCAGAAAGTTAAACTCCTGGGTGTTGTCGCTCATCGCTGCTCCTCCCGTTGCGCACAAAAGCTGGCACACAGCCTGCTCCTTCCCGCGCCCAATCGCAACGCCTTCCCGCAGTATCCCTCCGAACCGAGCATGCGTGCTCGCTTGAAATCAGGCTTTCAGCTGCAGTGGATGCCGCTACCGTGAACGTCCTCTTAGCCGATCGTCGCACTCTGACTGGTGGAGCAACCCGCAGGCCGAGAACGATGAACAGCCTATTCCGCGAAGCGCTGAGCGCAGTGCTGCGGGGCATCGGCTGGATGATCGGCGCGGCCATTTTCGGGTTTGCCTTTGTCGCGTTCCACCTGCTTATTTGGCCGGTTCTGATACTTAATCCTCCCCGTAACGATTTTCCTACTTTGGCGGAATCCGCACTACATTCGTCAGCGATGGGAGCGGATCCGGCGACGGGTATGGGAGGCGGTGCGGAAAAAGTATGGATACACACACGCGACCATAACCGCCATCGAGCCACCCGATCGCAAACGGAGCAGCGCAGAGGCTTTCGGGGCTGAACCCGAAAAATAACTTTTCCGGTTTCTACCGTTTCGGCGGGTGGGCGCGGACGAATTCCTCGTTGACGTCCGCACCCCAGCCCGGCCCCCTCGGCAATATGAGGTCGCCATTCTCGATGACCGGGGGGACGGTGACGATGTCGTCCTTCCATTTCACGTCGTCGATGTCGATCTCCATGACTTTGAAATTCGGCACCACCGCGCACATATGCGCGCTGATCAACGAGCCGAGGTGGCCGTTGAAGTTATGGGGCGCGACATTGACCTCGTAGGCGTCGGCCATGGCGGCGATCTTCACCGATTCGAGGATGCCGTTCCAGGCCACGTCGATGATCGCGTAATCGACCGACTGGTTCTCGAAATAGGGCCGGAACTGGCGCCTGCCATATAATGATTCGCAGGACGAGATCGCCGTACGGGCAGAGCGGCGGATCAATGCCAGCCCGGCCGGGTCGTAGAGGTCGATCTCGAGCCACACCAGATCGAGCGGCTCCAATGCTCGCGCGAGCTTGATGTAGCCGTCGATCTTGTAATTGAAATTGGTGTCGAGATGGAGCCCGACATCGCCGCCGGCCCCGCGGCGGAACGCCTCCAGCTGTGCCACCGCGGCATCGACGATATGGTGGTCGACGTTGAGCTCGGGAAAGCCCGGCGGGTTGCCGGTGCCAGGGCCATACATGTAGGGCTTGTCGCGGTCGAAGCGGATCAGGTTGGTCTTGAGCCCCTTGAAGCCCCTGCGCCTGACCTCCTCGCCGAGCCCCACGATGTCGTCGAGCGAGCGCACCGGGTCGACCCCGGCCCATTCCCTTATGCGCTCGGCATGGCGGGCGCGGTAGGTGCCGCAATGCGACCAGTAGAGTTGCAGGCGGTCGCGCACCGGCCCGCCCAGCATCTCGTAGACCGGCACGCCCAACGCCTTGGCCTTGATGTCGACGAGCGCATTCTCGATCGCGGCGATCGCCATCTGGTTGACGCCGCCGGCGGCCTGCCTGGTCGCGGCGTAGAGATGGGCGCTGTGGCGTTCGACCGGCCGCGGGTCCTGCCCGATCAGAAAGCGCTCGGCGAGCTTCAGGATGACCCCGGTCAGCCCCTGCGCGCCGTAGCCCTCCATATATTCCGACCAGCCGACGACCCCCTCGTCGGTGGTGACCTTGAGAAACGAATTGACCCGCCAGCCGGCATCGCAATGCAGGTCTTCGACCTTGACGATCTTCATCGGCAACCTCCTCTATGGCGCAATTCAAATTATCAGAAAGGTGCCGATCATCCCAAGCTGCGCCGCCCGCGATGGGCCGCCGCTTCGTCCGCCGGGTCGGTGTCGGAATTCTTTACAGGCTAACAACGCCCGCTCGAGCTCGATGAGCCGAAATTCTGCCGCCACAACATTGACACAACCATAAAGGCCGTCGGAATCCTTTACACCCGAAAGGGGGAGGTGTGGATCATAACTTATTGAAAATAAACGACCGAAATGTGGCGTGAGATTGAAACGGTGTCGGAATTCTTTACACTCTCAATAAAGCGTCCCCCGACCGATCTTTATAACCGACTGAAATAGCTCAACCTTTATCATAGCTTGGCGATTAGCACGGTTGTTGCTCCGGCTCGGCTTAGGCGAATTCGCATCGCCCAACGCGATCTCAATGGGGAGACATGCCATGCCAGATCTTTGTCCATCGGTCAGCTTGCCCACCGCGTCAGCGGGCCGGCATCTGAGGTTCCTGCTGGGAGGGTTGCTGGCCGCGTTTCTCGCCGCCGGCCACCCCGCGCAGGCGTTAGTTATCAACCCGATATTCGAGCCCTCCTGGACCGTGGGGTTTATGGGGGGCCCTGCCGCCCCGGCGGCCGCAACTACCGCCGTCAACAATGTGATCGCGGAATATCAGGCCGACTTCGCCAACCCGGTGACCATAAACATCTCGTTCGGCTGGGGCGATATCCAAGGATCGGCCGTGACCAGTGGTGCGGTGTCGAACTTCCCTTCGCAAGCACCCCAATACACACTGGGACAGGTAACGACGCAGTACGCCACCGCTGTCGGCTCGCCAGGCGCTACTTCTGTGCTGGCTACTGCCTTTGCGAATTTGCCCGCCACATACCCCAATCCAGGCGGCTCGACGAGCTTCTTCGTACCTGATGCCGAATTCAAGGCGCTGACCGGCGGGGCTCAGAACGCCGACCCGCTCGACGGCTTTACCGGCTACGCAACCAACCTTTGCAGCGGCGGGACTTGCCCCGCCCTCATGGCGCTCGTCGAGCACGAGGTCGCCCATGCCATGGGCCGGGTCGACTGGGCGTTCCAGTCGGGCGTGGCCAATGGCACCCCGCCAAAACTTTCGCCTCTGAACTTCTT
>Ga0210410_10006323_pt1 | contig 10300 bp, 11 predicted proteins | sample IncBWC4MmetaG_FD_161058 | JGI IMG/M metagenome (GOLD analysis project Ga0210410, IMG submission 161058) | Forest soil microbial communities from Barre Woods Harvard Forest LTER site, Petersham, Massachusetts, United States - Inc-BW-C-4-M | ecosystem: Environmental > Terrestrial > Soil >... | reverse complement strand
CCAGGAGCGCGCGAGGGGTTGTCAGAGACACCCGCGTGTTTGGGGCGTCGGTTTTGGTTAGCTGAAGGGGCAAGCCAGAAACCGTTGGACGGGCTCAGAACACGCGGCTCGCAAGGACCTGATGATTCTCTAGGTCACGATGCTCATATGGAACATGAACACGGCGCTTTCAAGGTAAATCGGAAAATCAAGGCTTTACCGGTTAATTGAGCCCGAACTGCGCCCCTTTTCGATACGGCGCCTGCAGCGCAAAAATTCCATGCCGGAAAATTAGCCAAATCGACTAGTTTGCTTATAAAATAGACAGATTGCCTTTTGCGCATACATTTTTTTGGCTCAATAATTGGGCAATTTCGTCAGGGCGGGCTGCCTCAAAGGCAAGATTCAATAACAACTATAATGGCTTAGATGTGCCTCACGCCGTGGCATGGTTCTTGCGATTCCGTTAACGCAGGCGGCCGTTGGGGCCGTTTCGCAGCGTTTCACGCCTGCGTCAGGGAGATGACATTTCATGCTTACACAACTTACTCACGATATAGCTACGCTGAGCCGCCGCGGCTTGCTCGCCGCGTCCGCCGGGCTGGTTTTGGGCCTGGCCGCGTTCGGCCCCGCGAAGGCGGCTGACGACACCATCAAGGTCGGCGTGCTGCACTCGCTCTCCGGCACCATGGCCATCAGCGAAACCACGCTGAAGGACACCATCCTCTTCCTGATCGACGAGCAGAACAAGAAGGGCGGCCTACTCGGCAAGAAGCTCGAGGCCGTCGTGGTCGATCCCGCATCGAACTGGCCGCTGTTCGCGGAAAAAGCCCGTGAGCTGATCACCAAGGACAAGGTCGCCGTCGTATTCGGCTGCTGGACCTCGGTGTCGCGCAAATCCGTGCTCCCGGTGTTCAAGGAACTGAACAACATCCTGTTCTACCCCGTGCAGTACGAGGGTGAAGAGAGCGAGCGCAACGTGTTCTACACGGGCGCGGCGCCGAACCAGCAGGCGATCCCCGCAGTCGACTATCTGATGAAGGACGAAAAGGTGAAGCGCTGGGTGCTGGCCGGCACCGACTACGTCTATCCGCGCACCACCAACAAGATCCTCGAAGCCTACTTGAAGTCGAAGGGCGTCAAGCAGGAAGACATCATGATCAACTACACACCGTTCGGTCATAGCGACTGGCAGACGATCGTGGCCGACATCAAGAAGTTCGGCTCGGCCGGCAAGAAGACCGCGGTGGTCTCCACCATCAACGGCGACGCCAACGTTCCCTTCTACAAGGAACTCGGCAACCAGGGCATCAAGGCCACCGACATTCCGGTGGTCGCGTTCTCGGTCGGTGAAGAAGAACTCGCCGGCATCGACACCAAGCCGCTGCTCGGTCATCTCGCCGCCTGGAACTACTTCGAATCGATCAAGACCCCGGCGAACGAGAAGTTCATCAAGGAGTGGCAGGCCTACACCAAGAACCCGAAGCGCACCACCAACGATCCGATGGAAGCGCACGTCATCGGCTTCAACATGTGGGTCAAGGCGGTCGAGAAGGTGAAGTCCACCGACGCCGACAAGGTGATCGACGCACTGCCCGGCACCGAAACGCCGAACCTGACCGGCGGTGTCTCGAAGATGCTGCCGAACCATCACATCACCAAGCCGGTGTTCATTGGCGAAATCAAAGCCAACGGCCAGTTCGATGTGGTGTGGAAGACGCCGGGCCTGGTGGCCGGCGATGCATGGTCGAAGGAGCTCGAGGGCTCCAAGGACCTGATCGGCGACTGGGTTGGCAAGAAGTGCGGCAACTACAACACCAAGACCAACAAGTGCGGCGGTCAGGGTACCTAATCCCGATCGATAGCTAGTTCATGCGAACGGAGGAGGCGGCGATTTTGCCGCCTCCTTCCACCTTCTGCCGGGGTCGTCCAGTGGTTGCCAATGTTTTTGACCGTTTTCGCTCGCTTGTCCTTTCAGTCTTTTTGATCGCCGCCTTCGCGCTGCCGGCATTCGCGGGCGCGTTCGAGGATGCGGTCGCCAAATTCGCCAATGACGAATTTTCCGATACCGAGGAAGCGATCGGAACCATCGCGACGTCGGGCAATCCGCTCGCCTTTCCGATCATCAGCGCGCTTGGGGAGGACCGGCTGTCGGCCGATCCCGACACCAAGAAGGTTTTTATCACCCAGGCCGATGGCAAGATCGTCGATGCCGCAACCGGCGCTGCCGTCGACAAGCTGCCGGACAACGCCGGTTCCGTCCGCCTCAACAACCGCCTGCGCCGGACCGTCGAGGCCGCGCTCGGCGGCCTGACCCTGCTGTCGCCTGACCCCGCCAAGCGCATCGCGGCGGCGCAATCGGTGTTCAAGACCCACGACGAGACCATGCTGCCGGTTGTCGACGGCGCGCTGGCGAAGGAAACCAACAAGGCGGCCAAGCAGGCCTTTGCCGAGGCCCGTGCCGCGATCCTGCTGTACAAACAAGACGCCACCGATGTCGAAAAGCTGGAAGCGATCGCCGCCGTCAAGGCGCGCGGCGACCAGGAAGCGATGGCGCTCCTCACCGGGCTCGGCAGCGACCAGTCGCCGGCGGTTGCAAGCGCCGCGGCGAACGCAACGGCCGCCATTCAGCGCACACTGGCGTTGTGGTCCACCGTGCAGAATGCCTGGTACGGCCTTTCGCTCGGCTCGGTGCTGCTGCTGGCCGCGATTGGGCTCGCCATCACCTTCGGCGTGATGGGCGTCATCAACATGGCGCATGGCGAAATGGTGATGATCGGCGCCTACACCACCTTCGTGGTGCAGGAGACCATCCGCACCAGCTATCCCGGACTGTTCGACTACTCGCTTCTGATCGCCGTGCCGCTGGCCTTCATCGTCGCCGGCGCGATCGGCGTGCTGATCGAACGCACCATCATCCGCTTTCTCTACGGCCGTCCGCTGGAAACGCTGCTGGCGACCTGGGGCCTGTCGCTGGTGCTGCAACAGGCCGTGCGCACCGCCTTCGGCCCCACTAACCGTGAAGTCGGCAACCCCTCCTGGATGAGCGGCGCGTTCGAACTCGGGCAGATCACCATCACCTATAACCGGCTGTGGATCCTCTGCTTCACCCTGGCGGTGTTCGCGATCCTGCTCGCGATGCTGCGCTACACGGCGCTGGGGCTTGAGATGCGCGCGGTGACGCAGAACCGCCGCATGGCGGCGTCGATGGGGATCGCGACCTCGCGCGTCGACGCGCTGACCTTCGGTCTCGGCTCGGGCATCGCCGGGATCGCCGGCGTGGCGCTGTCGCAGATCGACAACGTCAGTCCCAATCTCGGCCAGAGCTACATCATCGACTCCTTCATGGTGGTCGTGTTCGGCGGCGTCGGTAATCTCTGGGGCACGCTGGTCGGCGCCTTCACGCTCGGCATCGCCAACAAGTTCCTGGAGCCGGTAGCCGGCGCCGTGCTCGCCAAGATAGCCATTCTGGTTCTCATCATCCTGTTCATCCAGAAGCGGCCGCGCGGCCTGTTCGCGCTGAAGGGCCGGGCGGTGGAAGCATGACGCCGCACGTGCTCACCCGCTCGCTGGACCGCAGCGCGAGCATATTCCTGCTCGTGGTCGCAGCCCTTGGCGTGCTGATCCCGCTGTCGAATCTGCTGCTGCCGTCCGGCTCCGTCTTTCAGGTGCCGACCTATCTGGTCGCGCTGTTCGGCAAATATGTCTGCTACGCCGTCCTGGCGCTCTCGATCGACCTGATCTGGGGCTATTGCGGTATTCTCTCGCTCGGTCACGGCGCGTTCTTCGCGCTTGGCGGCTACGCCATGGGCATGTACCTGATGCGCCAGATCGGCAGCCGCGGCGTCTACGGCAATCCGATCCTGCCCGACTTCATGGTGTTCCTGAACTACCCGAAACTGCCGTGGTACTGGCACGGTTTCGATATGTTCTGGTTCGCGGCACTGATGGTGCTCCTCGCCCCGGGCCTGCTGGCGTTCTGCTTCGGCTGGCTGGCGTTCCGCTCCCGCGTCACCGGCGTCTATCTGTCGATCATCACGCAGGCGATGACCTACGCGCTGCTGCTGGCGTTCTTCCGCAACGATTTCGGCTTCGGCGGCAACAACGGCCTGACCGACTTCAAGGACATCCTCGGCTTCAACGTGCAGGCCGACGGCACCCGCGCCGCGCTGTTCCTCTTGAGCTGCCTTGCGCTCATCATCGCCTTCCTGATCTGCCGGGCGGTGGTGACCTCGAAACTCGGCAAGGTGCTGATCGCGGTTCGCGACGCCGAATCCCGCACGCGATTTTTGGGCTACCGCGTCGAATCCTACAAGCTGTTCGTGTTCACGCTGTCGGCCTGCATGGCCGGCGTCGCCGGCGCGCTCTATGTCCCGCAGGTCGGCATCATCAATCCCGGCGAGTTCGCGCCGGGCAATTCCATCGAGGCCGTGATCTGGGTCGCGGTCGGCGGCCGCGGCACGCTGATCGGGGCGGCGCTCGGCGCCATCGTCGTCAATTACGCAAAAACCTACTTCACGTCGGGCCCGCTGGCGCCGTACTGGCTGTTCATGCTGGGCGCGCTGTTTATCCTGGTGACGCTGCTGCTGCCGAAGGGACTCATCGGCACCTTCAATGCGTGGTGGGAGCCGTACAAGGCGAGGCGCCTGTCGGATGCCGCCGAGAGTGCGGCGCGCGAAGACGGCGTCAGCGAACCGAACCCGGCGGAGTGAGCGCATGAATATCATGGATACCCGCGCGACCTCCGCCTTGCTCTATCTCGATGGCGTGCACGTCTCGTTCGACGGTTTTCACGCCATCAACAATCTGTCCCTCACCCTCGCGCCAGGCGAGATGCGCGCCATCATCGGCCCGAACGGCGCCGGCAAGACCACGATGATGGACATCATCACCGGCAAGACCAAGCCGGATGCGGGCACCGTGCTGTTCGATGGCGTCACTGACCTTACGCGTTTGGACGAAACCCGCATCGCCGAACTCGGCATCGGCCGCAAATTCCAGAAGCCGACGGTGTTCGAGAGCCAGACCATCGAGGACAATCTCTTGCTCGCGCTCAACGTCGATCACAGCGTCAAGGGCACGCTGTTCTGGCGCGAGACCAGGCCGGAGACCGAGCGCATCGAGCGCGTGCTGGAAACCATCCGCCTGAAGGACGCGCGCAACCGGTTGGCCGGCAGCCTGTCGCACGGCCAGAAGCAGTGGCTGGAGATCGGCATGCTGCTGGCGCAGGATCCGAAATTGCTGCTGGTCGACGAGCCGGTCGCCGGCATGACCGACGTCGAAACCCATCAGACCGCGGAACTGCTGAAAGAGATCAACAAGGACAAGACCATCATGGTCGTCGAGCACGATATGACCTTCGTGCGCGAACTCGGCGTCAAGGTGACGTGCCTGCACGAAGGCACCGTGCTGGCGGAGGGAACCATCGACCAGGTGTCGTCGAATGACCGTGTCGTCGAAGTGTATCTGGGGCGGTGATCCATGCTGAAGGTCGATAACATCAGCCTCTATTACGGCGCCGCGCAGGCGCTGCGCGGCGTCTCGATCGCGGCTGAACGCGGCAAGGTGACGTGCGTGCTGGGCCGCAACGGCGTCGGCAAGACCTCGCTGCTGCGCGCGATGGTCGGCCAGTACCCGATCGCCTCGGGCTCGATCACGCTCAATGGCGACGACATCACCGGCCTCAAGCCGTACGAGCGGGCGCGCAAGGGCATCGGCTTCGTGCCGCAGGGCCGTGAGATCTTTCCGCTGCTGACGGTGGAGGAAAATCTCAAGACCGGCTTCGGCCCGCTGAAGCGCGACGACCGCAACATCCCCGACGACGTGTTCTCGTTGTTTCCGGTCTTGAACTCGATGCTCGGGCGGCGCGGCGGCGACCTCTCCGGCGGCCAGCAGCAGCAGCTCGCGATCGGCCGCGCGCTGGTGATGCGGCCGAAATTGCTGCTGCTCGACGAGCCGACCGAGGGCATCCAGCCCTCGATCATCAAGGACATCGGGCGCGCGATCTCCTATCTGCGCAGCCTCGGCAACATGGCGATCGTGCTGGTCGAACAATATCTCGACTTTGCCTGCGAGCTCGGCGACAATTTCGCGGTCATGGACCGGGGCGCGGTGAAATATGCCTGTGACCGCTCAAACCTCGATCCCGTCGAAATCAGCCGCCAGATGGCGCTCTAATCTAGTCGCGGCCCTCTCGCGGTCGCTGCCGTGGGGAATGGATGCGGACCGATATTTCGCGCGCGACTTCCGCAACTTTCGCGGCCAACCGGGCCCAGGGCGCGGTCAAATTCGACGTCCAGCTCAAGGACGGCGTCACCCGCCGCGGAAGCTTGCATGAATCCGGCTCGCTGCGCGTGCGGTTTCCCTCGCCCGAGGCCGACGGCCTGTCCGGGGTGTTCGTCAACACCGCGGGAGGCATTGCCGGCGGCGACCGTTTCGACATCGAGATTTCAACCGGCGAGGGGTCGCGGCTGACGCTGACCACGGCGGCGGCCGAGAAAGTCTATCGCGCGGCGGGGCCCGCCGCGCAGCTCAATATCGCGTTGAAGGCGGAGGCCCGCTCGCACCTCGCCTGGCTGCCGCAGGAGACCATCCTGTTCGACCGGGCGCGGATCTTAAGGCGCATCGATATCGATCTGGCGGAGGACGCCTCGCTCCTGCTCTGCGAGATCGTGGTGTTCGGCCGCTCCGCGATGGGGGAAAAGATGCTGCACGGCGAATTCGTTGACCGCTGGCGCCTGCGCCGTGCGGGCAGGCTGGTGTTCGCCGAGACCATCCGGCTCGACGGCGATATCGGCGAAAAACTGAAGCGCCCGGCGATCGCCAATGGCGGCGTCGCGATCGGCACCGCGTTGATCGTGCCCGGCGACGCGGCGGTGGTCGCGCGAATCCGCGAGGCATCGGAATCGTTCGGCGGCGAGGTCGGCATCTCCTGCTGGAATGGATTTGCAATGGCCCGCTTCTGTGCCCAAGATGCGGCCCGGCTCCGCGCCGACATGATGGCCGTGCTCGGCCGTGCCTCCGGCGCGGCGCTGCCGCGGCTCTGGCTCAACTAATACGGCTGAACTGGATTGCCCCAAAGAGTGCCCGCATGAATCTCTCCCCCCGCGAAAAGGACAAGCTCTTGATCTCGATGGCCGCCATGGTGGCGCGCCGCCGGCTGGAGCGCGGCGTCAAGCTCAACCATCCCGAGGCCATCGCCATCATTTCCGATTTCATCGTCGAGGGCGCCCGCGACGGGCGCACCGTCGCCGATCTGATGCAGGCCGGCGCCCAGGTGATTACCCGCGCGCAGTGCATGGACGGGATTGCCGAGATGATCCACGACATCCAGGTCGAGGCGACATTCCCGGACGGGACCAAGCTCGTTACTGTGCATGAGCCGATCCGATAGTCATCGTCATTCCGGGGCGGTCGCAAAGCGGCCGAACCCGGAATCCAGAGGTTATTATCTCGAACTTCCGGGTTCGATGCTGCGCATTGCCCCGGAATGACGGAGGGAAGACAAAGATGATCCCCGGCGAACTCTTCATCAAGGACGGCGAGATCGAGCTCAACGCCGGCCGCAAGACGGTGACGTTGACAGTCGCCAATACCGGCGACCGGCCGATCCAGGTCGGCTCGCACTACCATTTCTTCGAGACCAATCCGGCGCTGAAGTTCGACCGCAAGAAGGCGCGCGGCATGCGGCTCGATATCGCCGCCGGCACCGCGGTGCGCTTCGAGCCCGGCCAGACCCGCGACGTGCAGCTGGTCGCGCTCGCGGGCAAGCGCGTGATCTACGGTTTCCGCGGCGACGTGCAGGGGAAGCTGTGAACATGTTCGAGGTGGCTGGAGCAAATTCATGTCCGTGAAAATCAAACGTTCCGTCTATGCCGACATGTTCGGGCCCACCACCGGCGACCGGGTGCGGCTGGCCGATACCGATCTCATCATCGAGGTCGAGAAGGATTTTACCGTCTACGGCGAGGAGGTGAAATTCGGCGGCGGCAAGGTGATCCGCGACGGCATGGGGCAGTCTCAGGTCACCAACAAGCAGGGCGCGGCCGATACCGTCATCACCAATGCGCTGATCGTCGATCACTGGGGTATCGTCAAAGCCGACGTCGCGATCAAGGAAGGTTTTATCAGCGCGATCGGCAAGGCCGGCAATCCCGATATCCAGCCCGGCGTTACCATCGTGATCGGCCCCGGCACCGACGTGATCGCGGGCGAAGGAAAAATCCTCACCGCGGGCGGGTTCGACAGCCACATCCATTTCATCTGCCCGCAGCAGATCGAGCACGCGCTGATGTCGGGCGTCACCTCGATGCTGGGCGGCGGCACCGGACCGTCGCACGGCACATTCGCGACCACCTGCACGCCCGGCCCATGGCACTTGTCGCGGATGATCCAGTCGTTCGACGCCTTCCCGGTCAATTTGGGCATTTCCGGCAAGGGCAATGCCTCGCGCCCGGCCGCATTGGTCGAGATGATCAAGGCCGGCGCCTGCGCGCTGAAACTGCACGAGGACTGGGGCACCACGCCGGCCGCGATCGACAATTGTCTGTCGGTTGCGGACGATTACGACATCCAGGTGATGATCCACTCCGACACGCTGAACGAATCCGGCTTCGTCGAGGACACGGTGAAGGCCTTCAAGGGCCGCACCATCCACGCCTTCCACACCGAAGGCGCCGGCGGCGGCCACGCGCCGGACATCATCAAGATCGCCGGCTTGAAGAACGTGCTGCCGTCCTCGACCAATCCGACGCGGCCGTTCACCCGCAACACCATCGACGAGCATCTCGACATGCTGATGGTGTGCCACCATCTCGATCCCTCGATCGCGGAAGATCTGGCGTTCGCCGAAAGCCGCATCCGGAAAGAAACCATCGCGGCCGAAGACATCTTGCACGATCTCGGTGCGCTCTCGATGATGTCGTCGGACTCGCAGGCGATGGGTCGGCTCGGCGAAGTCATCATCCGCACCTGGCAGACCGCCGACAAGATGAAGAAGCAGCGCGGCTCGCTGCCCGAGGACAAGGGCAACAACGACAACTTTCGCGTCAAGCGCTACATCGCCAAATACACCATCAACCCCGCGATCGCGCACGGCGTGTCAAAGCTGATCGGCTCGGTGGAGAAGGGCAAGCTCGCCGACCTCATATTGTGGTCGCCGGCGTTCTTCGGCGTGAAACCGGATTGCATCATCAAGGGCGGCTCGATCGTGGCCGCCCCGATGGGCGATCCCAACGCCTCGATCCCGACGCCGCAGCCCGTGCATTACCAGCCGATGTTCGCCGCCTACGGAAAATCGCTGACGGCATCCTCGGTGGTGTTCACCTCCAAAGCGGCGGTTACCGGCGGGCTGGCGCGAAAACTCGGCATCGATAAGAAGCTCTACGCGGTGCAGAATACCCGCGACAAGATCTCCAAGAAGAGCATGATTCACAACGGCGCCACCCCGAAAATCGAGGTCGACGCCGAGACCTATGAGGTGCGCGCGGACGGCGAATTGCTGACCTGCGCCCCGGCCGAGGTGCTGCCCATGGCGCAGCGCTATTTCATGTTCTAATGTCCCGCCCGGCAAGCTAAGCCAGAACAAAGCCGGGAGGATTTTCCGTGATCTACGTCGTTGCCACACTGACCGTAAAGCCTGAAACGCGCGCCGAATTCATTGCGGCGGCCACCGCCTGCATCAAGGAAACCCGCAAGGAGCCGGGCAATATCGCCTACGACCTGCATGAGAGCGTCACCGATCCTTCCAAGATGGTGTTCGTAGAGCAGTGGGAAAATGCCGAAGCGCTGGTGCCGCACCGCGGCATGGAGCACATGAAAACCTTCGGCCGCGTCGCGGTGCAATGCATGAGCGCGCCGCCGAAGATCGAAGTGATCACGCCGGAAAAGGTCGACGTCCGCTAATCAAGAAAAGCCAAGGGAGAATTTTATGATCTACGTCATCGCCACCACGCCGATGAAGCCGGAAAACAAGGACGACTTCATCAAGGGGCATAAAGCCTGCACCGCCGAAACGCTCAAGGAGAAGGGCTGCATCTCCTATGACGGCCATGTCAGCGTGAACAACCCCAATCTGTATGTGGTGGTGGAGCGCTGGGAGACCCGCGACGACCTCAATGCGCATGGCAAGGCGCCGCATATGAAGGTGTGGCGGGAGTATTCTTCGCAGATGAAGACGGCGCCGACGGTGATCGAAATCATCAGCGACGGCAAGGTGGAGAAGTTCTAAAGCGTTTTCGAGCGAAGTGGGAACCGGTTCGCATAGCAATCAAGTTTACGCAGATTGCGTAGACTTATCTGCGTAGAAAACGCGTCAAAGCAA
>Ga0210410_10006322_pt1 | contig 10300 bp, 10 predicted proteins | sample IncBWC4MmetaG_FD_161058 | JGI IMG/M metagenome (GOLD analysis project Ga0210410, IMG submission 161058) | Forest soil microbial communities from Barre Woods Harvard Forest LTER site, Petersham, Massachusetts, United States - Inc-BW-C-4-M | ecosystem: Environmental > Terrestrial > Soil >... | reverse complement strand
GGCCGGATGATGCTGGATTCAAGGCTGGGACAAGGCACCACATTTCGCATTATCATACCCAGGACCGCCAGGGGCGGCTCGGAAACCGCAGACCAGGCAAGCGACGGGACCCCGCAATGGCCGAACAGGACGATGTCCTCCACCTGATCGACGACACCGGAACCGTTCCGGAAGCCTCGACCGCGCGGAAATGGAAGATCGCCGTCATCGATGACGATCCGGCCGTGCACGAAGGCACCCGGTTTGCCCTGAGCGACTATAGCCTGCACGGCCAGAGCCTGGAGGTCCTCTCGGCCTATTCGGCCGCCGAGGGCCGCACCCTGATGCATGCGCATCCCGACATCGCCGCCGTGCTGCTCGACGTCATCATGGAGACCGACGCCGCCGGCCTCGACCTGGTCGAATACATCCGCAACGACCTGCGGAACGAAACCGTCCGCATCATCCTGCGCACCGGCCAGCCCGGCCAGGCGCCGGAGCGCCGCGTCATCGTCCAATACGACATCAACGACTACAAGGCGAAGACCGAACTGACCGCCGACAAGCTGTTCACCTCGCTGACCGCGGCGCTGCGCAGCTATCAGCAGCTCGAGCGCATGGTGCAGACCCGGCGCGGGCTGGAAATCATCATCGATGCCGCCTCCACCCTGTACGACTTCAAATCGATGCAGCGGCTTGCCGAGGGCGTGCTGACCCAGCTGGCGTCGCTGCTCAATGTCGATTGCGCCGGCATCCTGGTGCTGCGCGACGATGGCAGCAGTTCGGGATCGGATTTTTCGGTGCTGGCCGGAAGCGGCTGCTACAGCCGTTTCATCGGCACGACCAGTTCGAGGGCGCTCGATCCGGATTTGCGCCAGATGGTGGAAGCGGCGTTCCAGCGCCGCAAGAACGAGTTCTCCGATCACCGCAGCGTTCTCTATCTGCGCACCGGCAGCGGGCGCGAAGTCGTGGTGCTGCTGCAGGCCGAGCGCCAGCTGTCGGAAACCGACCGGGCGCTGGTGGAGATTTTCGGCAGCCGGCTCTCGATCGCGTTCGACAATGTGATCCTTTACCAGCAGCTGCAGGAGGCCAACACCCAGCTCGAGGACCGCGTCGCCCAGCGCACCCGCGCGCTGATGCAGGCCAACCGCCGCCTGTCGTCGCAATGGCTGCGGCTGCAGCGTGCCAATGGCTTCAAGAACGAGATTCTCGGCACCGTCGCCCACGACCTGAAGAATCCGTTGGGGGTGATCCTCGGCCGCACCGAAATGCTGGTGGAGTTGATCACCGCCACCGCCTCCAAGGAAAGCGTCACCGCCCAGGTCGAGCACATCCGCGACGCCACCAGGCGCCTGACCTCGATGGTCGATCACCTGATCTCGGACGCGATGGCGGATGCCTTCGACATCTCGATCCGCCGCGAGCCGGTCGATGTCGCAGGGCTCGTCAGCGAGGTCGCGGACGCCAACCAGCCGCTGGCCGCGAACAAGCAGCAGGCCATCGCGGTATCAGCGCCGCCGAATTTCGTGACCATGTGCGATGCCGACCGGATGCGGGAGGCGATCGACAATCTCATCAGCAATGCCATCAAATACAGCCCGATCGGCGGCAAGATCACGGTGGTGGTGACGCATGAGGGCAACAACACCATCATCCGCGTCGCCGACGAAGGCGCCGGGCTGTCGCCCGAGGATCTCGGGCGCCTGTTCGGCCGCTTCCAGCGGCTCTCCGCCAAACCCACCGCCGGCGAAAGCTCCACCGGGCTGGGCCTGTCGATCGTCAAGCGCATCATCGACATGCATGGCGGCGAGGTAAAAGCCAACAGCCCCGGGCCCGGTCAGGGTTCGACCTTTACCGTGATCCTGCCTGCAACAGAGATGTCATGAGCCAGAGCCAGCATATTGTCATAGTCGACGACGAGGCACCGGCCCGCGAGATGGTCGGCGATTACCTCAAGATGCACGGCTTCACCGTGACGTTGTGCGACGGCGGCCGGAGCCTGCGCGGCGCGATCGAAACCAGCGTGCCCGATCTCGTGGTGCTCGATCTGAACATGCCGGAGGAAGACGGGCTTTCCATCATCCGCGACCTGAAAAGCCGCATCAACGTGCCCGTGATCATGCTGACGGCGACCGCGAGCCCGATCGACCGCGTCGTCGGTCTCGAACTCGGCGCCGACGACTACATCGCCAAACCCTGCGAACTGCGCGAATTGATGGCGCGGATCCGCTCGGTCCTGCGGCGGAGCGCGCCGGCCAAGGCGGCGCCCGCAGCTGAAGCCGCGAACGCGAAAGCCGCCAAGGACCGACTGGTGCGGTTCGGCACCAAATGGCTCGACCTCGAGGCGCAGGCGCTCCGCGACGACGAAGGCAACGAGCATCCGCTGACCGCGTCCGAATTCAGCCTGCTCAAGGTGTTCGCGGCCAATCCGAAACGGGTGCTGTCGCGCGAGCGCCTTCTGGAGCTCGCCAACGCCCGCGACGCCGAAGCCTTCGACCGCGCCGTCGATCTCCGCATCATGCGGATCCGCCGCAAGATCGAGATCGATCCGACCAAGCCCGCGGTGATCCGTACCATCCGCGGCGGCGGCTATCTGTTCTCGCCCGCCGGCGAGAAGGCGTGAGCGGCTGACCCGAGCAAGCCGCGAATTACTCCCTCGCCCCGCTCTTGCGGGGAGAAGAGTGCTCAGTTAGCTCCCCTCCCTCCACGCGCATCGCGCGTGGCGGGGAGGGGTTGGGGGTGGGGGGTGGTGCGGCGAGTTTCTCGCTCTCGTGGTGGCACCGAGCCCGCTGAAACACCCTCCACCCCCGACCCCTCGCCACCGCTGCGCGGGGGGAGGGGAGCAGTCCTGAGGCGTTCGTCACAGCTGCACGATGGGTTGAGCTAAGCGAAACCTTATCAATGGATCCGATGAAATGATGGGTTTCACCTCCCTCAATCGATCCTACGTTTCTTCTGCGGCTACGGCCCGGCCTGCCACGAACAGTCCGCCCCACCCCCCGCATTTTGCTTGATCTCGCCGAGATCGAGCGTGCAGCTCAATTTCGAGACATTTTCGATCATGGAGCCGGCCGCGCCTTCCGCGGTGATCCCGGCGGAAGCGAGCGTGGCGTAGACTTCATTGGCGGCGTGGCCCTTGAGGGAGCGTTTACCCTTCTTGAAGGTGATTTCGCAGCTGCGGTCGGCGATGGCGACATTGCTGATCCGGCACATCACGGTATCGGCGTCGACCGATAATTTCTTCAGGGGATAGCTCATTCGGGTATTGCCGTCGAACAGGCCGGCAATGACTTTCCTCTCGCCGGGATTCAGGACCGGCGAATACTGGGCGATCGCGGCGGCGACCGCGAGTGCCGCCGCTCCCGACGCGGTCGGCTGCGCCGCCGATGCCGCCGATTGGCCCAGGATTGCGAGCGGAAGGACGACCGCCGCTATCCCGAGAACCGAATTCTTCATGACAATGCTCCTTCGCTCGCGGCCACCAACTTCGGATACATGTTATACATCGCTCGGGCTAGCATGATGACAATTCGTGCGGGGGATCTTGTGCGTTCGTTGTTGAGAATTGGTGCGCTGCTGTTCGGATCGTCGCTGTGGGCCGCCGTCACCGGATCGCCGCAAGCCGCGGCCGAAACCGGGCTCAAGAGTGGATACGCGCTGACGGACCAGCGCTGCGGCGAGGCGCCGGACGCCTATCCGAAACTTCGCATCGGCCTACGTGACGGCTATTGCGCGGGCCTCGTCGCCAGCGAGGAGGACGGCCTGATCTTTCCGCGATCGATCGTACAAATTCCGGGCCATCGCCAGTTCGTGGTCGCGGACATGGGCGGCTGGAATCCCGGCCAGGGCCGGCTGCTGCTGCTCGACCCGGACGCCGCGCAAGGCAAGCGAATATCGGTCCTGATCGGCAAACTGGACTTTCCGTTCGGGCTCCAGGTGGGGCCCGACGGGAAGGTCTACGCCTCCACATCGGAGACGATCTTCCGCTTCGATCCGCTGGCGCCAAATCCAAAGAGCACCATCGAGACGGTGATCCAGAAGCTGCCGGGCCGGAAAGTCACGCTTTCGGACGGAAGCGTGGTCGAGGAAAGCGTTCATCCGCTCAAGCCATTCATCTTCGACAAGACCGGGCGCGTCTTCGTCAATGTCGGCGCGCCCACCGACAGCTGCCTCAAACCAATCTCGAAACCCTGCGTCGCCGGGGAAGGGCCAGCACCCTTCGCCGCCATCTGGCTATTCACCCCGCCGCCCGGCGGGATCTTCCCCGCGCTCAAACCGGGAGACCCAAATCCCAGCCGCGACATCTATGCGCGCGGCTTGCGCAACTCCATGGCGCTGGCGGTACATCCCGATTTCCCGGCCGACGGTTTTGCATTTCTGCAGGGCGAAAACGGCCGCGACCTGCTGGATCCGCTGGAGCCGAACGAGGAGCTCAACGGAATCGAAAGGGGCAAGCATTACGGCTGGCCCTATTGTTACGACCTTTCGACCCCAAGCCCGGAATTCAAGTCGTTCCTGCTCGCCGATCCCCGCTACAGGAATTTCTGCGCCAACACGGTGCTCTATCGCCAGCCGCTTTCGCTGCTGCCGCCGCACGCCTCGCCGCTTGCCATGTTCTACTACGACGGCGGCAAATTCGCGGAGTTGCACGGCAAGCTCATCGTCGGGCTCCACGGCTACCGGCCGAGCGGCAGCCGCGTTATCTTCTACGACGTCGACGCCTTCGGCTTTCCGAAAACCAGTCCGCCGCCGGTCCGCTACCGCGTCAGCTGCGCCGCCGATCCGAGCCGGGCGTTCCAGACCGAACAGAAGCCGCAAGTCCCGGCCGCGCCGTTTACCGAACTCGTCACCGAATGGCACAAGGTCAACGGCATCCGGCCGCGCGGCGCGCCGGTCGGCATGACGGTAGCCTCGGACGGCGCGATCTGGCTGGTCGAGGATCACAACAAGACAATCATCCGCATCGATGCTTCCGCTTCGCAAGCACCGGACGCCCTGCCATGTGACGTCAGGTCGCCGCAGGCGATCGACGAACTGGTCAAATTCGTCCAGGGCGACGCTTCGCAGCGCCAGCGGCTGACGGCGATCCGCACCGGGCTGATCGAAAAGCACTGTGAGGGCTGCCATTCCGGTTTCGGACTGAAGCCGGATCTCGCCGCGAAAGAGAAGGACGAGGCAGCGCTTCGCTTTCTGCTGTCGCAGGACGGCTGGCTGTTCCCCGGCGATTCAAAATCCGGCCGGCTGCATACCCGCCTCTATGGCATCGGCGCCGATCGGGTCATGCCCCCCGACCAGCCCGACGGCCGGGACTTGATGGCGCATGAAGCGGGATACAAGCCGTTGCTCGCGGCCCTCGATCTCTTGGTCGACAGGATGGTGCCGGGGCAGCGGATGCGCATCCGGCCCGGGCGGATCGACCGCGAGTTCCGCGATCGCGCGGGACACGAATGCGGCGCAATTCCCGGCAACATGGTCGTGATCGTCGTCGACCGACACCCGAGGGAAAAGCCGAGCTTCAGCCGCATCTACCGTCCGGCCGACCTCTATTTGAATGGCACGTGCACGGATGCGAACGGCTATTATATCGAGCAGAACAATCTCGTCCCTTTGTGAGCTTGCCGTCGCAGGGCTGATTGCGTCCTCCGCGATCGCCCAGGAAGCGCCCTTTCAAAGCCGGCGGGTCACGCCCGCGGGCGAATACACCTTCGGGATCGAAGGGCCGGCGGTCGATGCGAAGGGGAATTTGTACGTCGTCAATTTCGGCAAGCCCGGCACGATCGGAAAACTGGCCGCCGACGCCTCGCAATCGGAGTTGTTCGCGGTGCTGCCGGAGGGCAGCGTCGGCAACGCGATACGCTTCGACCGCGAGGGGCGGATGTTCGTCGCCGACTACAAGCAGCACAATATCTTCCTGGTCAGTCCGGACGGAAAACAGGTCGAAACCTACTTCCATTCCGACGAGTTCAATCAGCCCAACGACCTGACCGTCGCGGCCGACGGCACGATCTATGCGAGCGACCCGCATTGGAAAACGCACGACGGGCAGGTCTGGCGGATCGCCAAATCGGCCGACGGCACCATCGCCGGCGAGAAGATGACCGCGGCGCGGAAAATGAGCACGACCAACGGCATCGATCTCAGTCCCGACGGCAAGACACTCTATGTGGGCGAGTCCGGTACGCGGGAAATCTGGTCGTACCGGGTCGACGGCAGCCGTCTGCTGTCGCCGAGACTCGTGAAGCGGTTCGCGGATTTCGACATCGACGGCCTGCGCACCGACACCTCAGGCAACCTCTACGTGGCGCGGATATTGAAGGGCACCATCGCGGTGCTGACGCCGGCGGGCAAACTGACGCGGGAGATCGAACTGAAGGCCAAGGAGCCGACCAACCTCGCTTTCGGCGGCCATGACGGGAAAACCGTCTTTGTGACGCAGCGACAGGGCGGATTCGTCGAATCGTTCCGTACCGACCATCCAGGCCGCGAATTCTGTCTTTCGGCCTGCGCAGGGCGCGAGTAGACCCCAAAAGACCGGACAGAACCGGCCAGAAGCGCCAAAACGCTCGAATCAGCCCGTGGTTCCCGCCGGCAAGCCAATTTCGGAGGGCTTGACGATGGGATCGCGCCGGATCGGCGCAAAACCCATCTCGTTCAAATTGCTGGCTTTTGCTGTCCAATTGTTTCGTCGCCGAGTCTGCGACGAAACAATTCTCCCGATCACGAAACCATTTTCCCCTTGTCGTGCAGACGTCCGGAAACGTTGGCTCATTAACAATTTGCTCCAACGAAGCGCCGCACCGTAGCGGTCAGTGGGAGCCTGTCATGCAGAACGTCGTCGCCATCAACGCCGCAGCCCGTCAGGGCATCATCGCTGCCCAGGCGACCACGGACGAAATGCTTCTGGAGAGCATTGCCGATGGCGGCCGGACCGCGATGCACATCCTTTATTCGCGTCACAATGTCCGGGTCTATCGTTTCGTGCTGCGCATCGTGCGCGACGCCAGCATGGCGGAAGACCTCACCAGCCAGGTTTTCCTCGACGTGTGGCGTACCGCCAAGCAGTTCGAGGGCCGTTCCCAGGTTTCCACCTGGCTGCTGTCGATCGCCCGCTTCAAGGCGCTGACGGCGCTGCGTCAGCGGCGGCACGAGGATATCGAGCAGGAAGACGTGCTTGAGATCGCCGACCAGTCCGACACGCCCGAAGCCTCGCTCGATCGCAGCAACACCTCGGCGATTCTGCGCGCCTGCGTTGCAAAGCTGTCACCGGCGCATCGCGAGATCATCAACCTTGTCTACTATCATGAGAAGTCGGTGGAAGAGGTAGGGGCGATCATCGGCGTCCCGCAGAGCACCGTGAAGACCCGGATGTTCTATGCCCGCAAGCAGCTCGCCGAACTGCTCAAGGGCGCCGGCATCGACAGCCTCGCGGCGTGATGCAAACAACAACGAATTCAACAGGCTGCGCCTTTGCAGCAAGGTCGGCGCCAGACAGCGCAACCCACGAAACAAATGAGACAATCGACGACATCATGCGGAAAAACTGACCCGTTAAACCCATCATCGCCAAATCGAACACCAGTGCCGAGAGAGGAGTGAGAGAAATGACAAGACCGTCCTTCCGCTTCTTCATCATTCCGCTTGGCGCGATCTGCACCCTGGCCTCGCTGTCTGCCCAGAACACCACCCCTCGCGCCCACCGCGATCGGGGTTCGATGCCGGTGCACGAGCAGGTGGTCGACTGCAGCAGCAAGAGCCCCAGCGAGATCTGCGTCATCCGCTGAACCGAGTTTTCTGACCGACGATATTTCCGACGACCGATCTTCAGCTCCCAAACGACCTCCAACGACCCGGACGGGATGCCCCCCTTCCGGGTCGCTCTGTGTCTGGAGCTTGAGTGAACCCCGCTACGTGTCACGAACACGTGACGCCGGCTGCGTAACAGAGCACCCCTGCACCCCGAAGCACCATTGACGTTCACGCGCGGCCGCGAGGTCCGCAGTTCAATGGATCCGCGATGCTCAATCTCGTTCTTGCCCTGCTCGCCGGCATCGTCACCGTAGCGGCGCCCTGCACCCTCCCGATGCTGCCGATCCTGCTCGGCGCCTCGGTCGGCCAGACCGGCAAACTGCGCCCGGCGATGATCGCGCTCGGGTTTGTCATCTCGTTTTCCGCGGCCGCCCTGGCTCTCGGCGCGATCACCCGCATTTTCGACTTCGACCCCAACGCCTTGCGCACCGGCGCGGCGATCATGCTGCTCGGGTTCGGGTTGCTGATGATCTGGCCGGCGCCGTTCGAATGGCTGTCGATCCGGCTCAATGGCCTCACGACCAGCGCCGCCGGTCACGCCGCATCGCGCCAGGGCAATATCGGCGGCTTTGTCCTGGGCACCACGCTCGGTCTGGTCTGGACGCCCTGCGCCGGCCCTGTGCTGGGTTCGATCCTCACCGTGGTCGCGACATCCAGGGACACCGGCTGGGCCGGCGCGCTGTTGGTGGTCTACGCGATCGGGGCCGCGATCCCGATGCTGGCGATTGCCTATGGCGGCCAGGCCGTCACCACCCGCGTCCGCAGCATCGCGCGGATTTCCCCAAGACTGCAGCAGGGATTCGGCGTCGTGGTGATCGCCTTCGCAGTTCTCTCCTACTTCCAGTACGACACGCTGATCGTGGCGTGGCTGACCGCATTTTATCCGCAGGGCCAGATCGGCCTGTAATCAATCCGCAACCCAAGGAGAACGTCATGACGTTACGATCGCTCGCCATCTCGGCCTCGGTACTCGCTCTTTGCCTGATCGGCGCAACCCGCCCCGGCATCAGCGGCGAACTCGCGCACGTCCAGAGCACTCCGTTCGCGGTCGCCGACGCACAGAGCAGCGCGCCCAACTTCGCCGGCATCAGCCACTGGTTCAACTCCGCTCCGCTCAACCTCGCCGATCTCCGCGGCAAGGTCGTGCTGGTCGATTTCTGGACCTACGGCTGCGTCAACTGTGTCAACACCCTGCCGCACGTCACCGAACTTTATGCGAAATACAGGGATCGCGGCCTGGTCGTGGTCGGCGTCCACACGCCGGAATTCCCGTTCGAAAAATCGGTTTCCAACGTGCAGGCCGCGCTGAAGCGGCACGGCATCACCTATCCGGTCGCGCAGGACAACGACTCCCTGACCTGGAACGCCTACCGCAACCAGTATTGGCCGGCGCAATACATCATCGATCAAAGCGGAAAGATCGTGTTCCAGCACGACGGCGAGGGCCAGTACGAGCAGATCGACCGCACCATCGCACGCCTGCTGAACGCCAACAGCTGAACGAGCCCTGCCAACTGCGTCGTCGCCCATGGCGGCGCAGTTCGCTCTCGTGTCTCATGCCGTGTTTGCCGCCGTTCCGATGGGCCCGCCCGCCATCTCGCGGTGCGCAAGGCGCGTTCGGGCCCCGAGATCCCGGCCGAAGTGAGGCTTTTGGGACACATCCCTGCGCCGGCAAACTCGACACTATTCCAGCGACATATCCGGATTGCTTGCCATTGCGCCGTCCCTGAGATTTGATGGTTCCAATGATATGGCAAAACGACGATGCGCGCCGGGTCCACGACCGCGCTACCGGGAGTCCCCTGAATGACAAGATTTCGGCACCTGATCTGGATGACGGTTGCAGCGATAGGCCTGATGCTGTCGGTCTCGCACGGCTATGCCCAGCAGCCCGATGTCGGCGACCAGCCGGGATTGCTGCCCGATGACTCCGTGGAGCTCGATCCGGAATACCGCAAGCAGGTCGTGTACTACCGCTCCACCGAGGCGCCGGGCACCATCATCATCTCGACCGCGGAGCGTCATCTCTATCTGATTCAGCCGGGCGGCCGTGCGATCCGCTACGGCATCGGCGTCGGCCGCGACGGCTTCCAGTGGCAGGGCCTTTTGAGCATTACGCGCAAGGCGGAGTGGCCGGACTGGACCCCGCCGCCCGAGATGATCGCGCGCCAGCCCTATCTGCCGCGCTTCATGGCCGGCGGGCCGGGCAATCCGCTCGGCGCGCGCGCGATGTATCTCGGCACCACGGTCTACCGCATCCACGGCACCAACCGGCCGGATACGATCGGCACCAAGGTCTCCTCCGGCTGCTTCCGGCTGGTCAATAACGACGTCGCCGATCTCTACGATCGCGTTCCCGTCGGAACCAAGGTCATCGTGCGGCAGGAACCGGCCTTGTAGTCGCGTCTCCTGCCCTCACCGCCAATTCATTTTTCCGATTATTGCGAAAGAAAATAACATGCGGACATTCCGAGGCGGGCTCCTGATCGGGCTGGCGGTCGCCGTCATAGTCGCG
>Ga0210410_10006321_pt1 | contig 10302 bp, 8 predicted proteins | sample IncBWC4MmetaG_FD_161058 | JGI IMG/M metagenome (GOLD analysis project Ga0210410, IMG submission 161058) | Forest soil microbial communities from Barre Woods Harvard Forest LTER site, Petersham, Massachusetts, United States - Inc-BW-C-4-M | ecosystem: Environmental > Terrestrial > Soil >... | reverse complement strand
TGCCACTCTCTACGGCGATATGGCCGGCGGCTTCGCGCCGATCAAGGACTGCAGCAAGGGGCTGGTGTATCGCCTGGCGAACTACCGCAACTCGCTGTCCCGGGTGATTCCGCAGCGCGTGATCGACCGGCCGCCCTCGGCGGAGCTGCGTCCGGGACAGAAGGACTCCGACTCGCTGCCGCCGTACGAGATTCTCGATCCGATCCTCGAGGCATTCATCGAAGAGGATTTGTCGGTGGATGAGATCGAGGCGCGCGGCTTCGATCGTGCGATCGTGGCGCGTGTGCTCGATCTCGTGAAGCGCAACGAGTACAAGCGCCGCCAGGCACCACCCGGCGTACGGGTGAGCCGCCGCGCCTTCGGACGCGACTGGCGCTATCCGATCACGAGCGGCTATCGGCGCTGACGCGCGCGCAACGCCAGCGCACCCTCTACCAGAACTTCCACCACGTGTGCTTGGCGACGGCTTCGGACTGGCGCACGTCCGCGGAGAAGTTCGCGGCGTACACCTCGCGCGACTGCGCCGCGAGCGGCTCGAGTCCCAGCTTGTCGTAGCACTCGATCATGATCGCGAGCGCTTCCTTCACCGCCGGCGCCCCGTCGTACTGCTCCACCGCGCCCTTGGCGCGCTGCGCGGCCGCCACGTAGGCGCCGCGCTTGAGGTAGTAGCGCGCGACGTGCACCTCGTAGCTCGCGAGGCGGTCGCGCAGGTACACCATGCGTTGCAGCGCATCGTGGGCGTACTCGCTCTTGGGGTACTGCTCGACCACGATCTTGAAGGAGGCAAAGGCCTTGCGCGCATTGGTCGGCGGCCGCTGGGTCAGGTCGGCGCGAAATATCCTCTCGATCGCATTCGGCGTGCGCTCGAAGTCGACCAGCCCCTTGAGGTAATAGGCGTAGTCGACGCGCGGGTGCGTCGGGTTCTCGCGAATGAAGGTGTCGGCGGCGTCGGTAGCCGACTCACCCTCGCCGGCGCGGTAATATGCATAGATGAGATCGATGCGCGCCTGGCGCGCCTCGTCCGTGAAGGGAAAGCGCGCGGTGAGCGACTCGTAGGCCTTGATGGCGCCGTTGAAGTCGTTGTTGGCGAGGTCCTTCTTCGCGGTCTTGAAGAGCTGCTCGGGCGTCTGCTTCTGCAGCGCCTTCGCGCGGTGCGAGCTGCAGCCGCAGACGGCGAGCAGCACCGCGCACAACGCGACGACGCCGCCGCGTACCGGACCGGACAAGAGCATCTGGAAGGGGCCTTTCTTTGGCTTCGCGCCGAACGAATCCGATTAGTATAGCGAATCTCCCGGCTGGGCTTCCGACCGCGGCTCCCCCGGTTGAGTTCCGCTCGCATGAGCTCGAGCTGCCCGCTGAAGCTGCGGGCCTCAGGTTCGACCAGGCGCTGGCGCGCGCGCTGCCACAGTACTCGCGCGCGCAGCTCAAGTCCTGGATCGAAACCGGCGCGGCGCGCGCCGAGGGGCGGACGCTGCGGGGCAAGGACCGCGTGCTGGGCGGCGAGCGCGTGCACATCCACGCGCAGCTCGCGAGCCTAAGTGAGGTGGGAGCCGAGACGCTGCCGCTCACCGTCGTATTCAGGGATCGCGCGCTGCTGGTGATCGACAAGCCTGCCGGAATGGTCGTGCACCCGGGAGCGGGGAATCCGCGCCATACCCTGCAGAACGCCTTGCTCGGGCTCGATCGCAAGCTCGCCCTGGTGCCGCGCGCCGGGCTCGTCCACCGCCTCGACAAGGACACTTCGGGACTCCTGGTGGTGGCGCGCACCCCCGAAGTGCATACGGCGCTGGTCGCGGCGCTCGCCGCGCGTGAGATCTCCCGACAATACCTCGCGGTTTGCACCGGGGTGATGACGGGGGGCGGCACGATCGATGAGCCGATCGGCCGGCACCGCGCGCAGCGGCTCAAGATGGTGGTGCGCCGCGACGGCCGCCCGGCGGTAACGCACTATCGGGTGCTCAAGCGCTTTCGCGCGCACACCCTGGTGCGCGCCGAGCTGGAGTCCGGACGGACCCACCAGATCCGGGTCCATCTGGCGCACATCGGCTTTCCCGTAGTCGGTGATCCGCTCTACGGCGGCCGACGGCGCATCCCGGCGGGTTGCACGCCAGCGCTTGCCGCCGCGCTCGGCGACTTCCGCCGCCAGGCGTTGCACGCCGAGCGCCTCGCGCTCACGCACCCGGCTACCGGCAAGCAAATGGAGTGGCAGGCACCGCCGCCGGCGGACATGCAGGGCCTGCTTCTGGCGCTCGAGCGGGATGCGGCGTGAGCGGCGCTCCGGCAACGGTGGTTCCTGAAGTCCTTACGCCCGAGTGGCGCGCGCCTCGCGCGGTGCACGCGGCGTTCACGCTGCGCGGCGGCGGGGTGAGCGTCGCTCCATTCGACTCACTCAACCTCGGCGCGCACGTCGGCGACAGTCCGGCCGCCGTCGCCGAGAACCGGCGCCGCGTACGTGTCGGGCTCAATCTGCCGGCTGAGCCCGCCTGGCTCGATCAGGTGCACGGGACGCGTGTGGCGGACCTCGATGCGCCGGGCGAGACCGGCCGGGCGCCTGCCGACGCCGTGATTACACGTCGGGCAGGAGAGGTGTGCGCCGTGCAGGTCGCCGACTGCATGCCGGTCCTCTTCGCAGAGCGGGATGCTTCCGCGGTGGCGGTGGCGCACGCGGGATGGCGCGGGCTCGCCGCTGGAGTGCTCGAAGCCACGGTTGCGAAGCTCGGCATTGCGAGAGGGGGGCTCATCGCCTGGCTCGGGCCGGCGATCTCGGTGCGGCACTTCGAAGTCGGAGGCGAGGTGCGCGCGGCGTTTCTCCCCGGAGATCCCGGCGCGGCGGCCGCGTTCGCTCCGAACGCGCGCGGTCGCTGGCAATGCGACCTCGGCGCGCTCGCGCGGCGGAGGCTCGCCGCGCTCGGCGTCACGGAGGTCTCGGGAGGCACCTGGTGCACCTACGCCGACCCCGCCCGATTCTTCTCCTTCCGGCGCGACGGCCGCTGCGGTCGTATGGCCGCGCTCATCTGGCTCGAATAACGGGTCTATGCCGCTGCTCGTCTGGATCGTGCTGTGCGCGGCCCTCGGCGGTATCGCCAGCGCCGCGCTTGCCGTCGTGTTCCTGTGGATCCCCGAGCCGCGCGCCGCGCGCATGCTGCCGCACTTCGTCAGCTTCGCGACCGGGGCGTTGCTCGGCGCGGCTCTGCTCGCGCTGCTCCCCGAGGCGATGGCCGGTGCCGGCGTCGCCGGTGCACACGCGATCGGGCTCACACTGATTGCCGGACTCGGGGTGTTCTTTGTCATCGAGAAGCTGGTGCTGTGGTGGCACACCCGCGGCGACGAGGACGCGGTCCTGGGCCACCAGCAGGGGCACCCACAGGCCGGACACGGACAGCACACCCACGCGGGACACTCACACGGGCGCGACCACGCCTCGGGCGTCCTGGTGCTGGTCGGAGACAGCGTGCACAACGCGCTCGACGGTGTGCTCATCGCCGCCGCCTTTCTTACCAGCGTGTCACTCGGGCTGATGACCACGCTCGCGGTCGCGGCCCACGAGATCCCTCACAGGGTCGGGGACTTCGCCATCCTCGTGCACGCCGGCTTCTCGCGCGCGCGCGCGCTGCTGCTGAATATTGCGACCGGGCTTGCGTCGATTGTCGGGGCGGTCGCCGCCTACTACGGCCTGCGCGAGGCGCTGCATGTGCTGCCCTACGCCCTGGCGTTTGCGGCAGCGGGGTTCCTCTATATCGCAGTTGCAGGACTCATTCCGGGCCTGCATCGACGGGCCGATCCGCTCACAAGCTTGATCCAGGTGCTTCTAATCAGCCTCGGCATCATCGTCATCGCCGGCGCAGAGCGCCTGGCGGGCCAGTAGGCGGCGGTGCCGGCGCTACGGGGCGCTTTTGCCGCCCGCGCTAGTGGATTTGCGATTGAGTTCGCGACTCCCGGGGACCCGACCGGGTAGCATTTGACGTAATTCCGCGCACACAGTAATAGGACGCCATGCTGCTCAAATGGTTGGACGCCCGTGAAGCGACCGCGGCGGGTATCGCTCTGGCGGATGATTTTCATCTGCAGTCGGCCTCCCGTGCGCGCGCTAAGCAAGGCGGGCGACCGCAGGAAGCGGAGCTGCACAAATTCCTTCAGAAGTTCCTGCAGCGGGTCGATCACGCGGCCCAGCCGTTGAAATTAAACGTCTTCAAGCGAGCCAAGCTCGCCAACTCCTTCAAGTGGAGATTGCTCGAAAAGGGTGTGGAGCAGGGGCTGGTCGATGAGCTGACCCAGGCGCTGGTCATGCGGCTGGCCATGGACAAACCGGGCACCGTGCGCGCGGAGGTGGCCGCTGCGGTAAACACCGACCGACGGCCTCAGCGCCGCCAAGTGACCGCTCTCCTGGCCGAAGCCGAAGGCTACGTTATCAGCGACGCATACCCGGAAGCGGCGCAATGCTACGAGGAAGTGCTGCGGGCAGATCCGCGTAACGCGGCTGCGCGCGTCGGCCTCGCGGGAGTGTTTTATAGGCAGGGGAGGCTGCCGGAGGCGGAGACCGAGGTGCGACGCGCGCTCGCGATTCGACCTGATTATGCCGAGGCGCACAGCAATCTCGGCGCGGTGTTGCAGGCACACGCGCGCTACCACGAGTCAGAGCAGTCGCTGCGACGCGCGCTTAAGCTGAAGCCCGCCTTTCTGGATGCACGACTCAACCTCGGGAGCGTCCTCACTTTGCTGGGTCGCTATGGTGAGGCACAAGACTCCTTTGAGAAGGTCCTGCGTGTCGATCCTCGCAACCCGGCGGCGCTGATTGGCCTGGGCAGAAATTACGCGCTGCAGGGGCGCTTCACCGAGGCCGAAACCCTCTTCAAGCGGGCGCTGGATAGCGATCCGAGACGCGCGCGAGCCTGGGCGGGCCTCGTGGAACTGCGCCGGATGACGCGAGCTGACGACGAATGGCTCAAGGGGGCCGAAGCGTGCGCCGTGAGGGGCCTGACTCCGCTCGACGAGGTCACTCTCCGCTTCGCGATCGGCAAGTACTATGACGACGTCGGTGATTTTGAACGCGCGTTCTCGAGCTACCGGCGTGCCAACGAGCTATCGAAGGCGGCTGCACGACCCTACGACTCGGCTGCGCGCGGGTCTCTGGTCGACGATCTGATTCGCACGTACGCAAACGACGTGCTGTCGCGCGCTCACGCACGCGCCTCCGATTCGCAACGGCCGGTTCTCGTCGTCGGGATGCCACGCTCGGGGACCTCGCTTGTCGAGCAAATCATCGCTTCCCACCCGGACGCGCACGGAGCGGGAGAGCTGGATTTCTGGGCCCGCGTCCTGCACAAGGATCAAGCTGCGTTACGATCCGGCTCGGTAGGCGAAGCGCTCGCCAGTAAACTCGTAACTGGCTATCTGCGCGAGCTGAGCGCGCACCCGCACGAAAGCCTTCGCGTGGTCGACAAGACGCCCGTCAATTCCGACTATCTGGGGCTCATTCATACGCTGTTCCCGAAGGCCCGCATGATCTACGTGCGTCGCGATCCCATCGATACCTGCCTGTCCTGCTATTTCCAGAACTTCTCGCTGGCCCTGAACTTCACCAACGACCTCGCGGACCTCGCTGACTACTATCGCCAGCACCATCGCCTCACGGCTCATTGGCGCCGTGCGCTACCCGTCGGCACGATACTCGACGTGCCCTATGAGGAACTGGTCGCCGAGCAGGAAGCCTGGACGCGCAGGATTTTGGATTTCATCGGCCTGCCGTGGGATCCGCGCTGCCTTGATTTCCACCGGGCCGAGCGGTCGGTGTCCACGGCCAGCTATTGGCAGGTGCGCCAGAAGATGTACCAAAGCTCCGTCGAGCGCTGGCGCAACTACGAGAAATTCATCGGCCCACTTCGGGGCCTCGCCGATCTGTCTGGCTGAGCCGGCTACCGCCTCAATAGCGCCTCGGACGGACGGACGCGGCCGCCGATCTTGCGTTATCCTCGCAGCCCCTTGAACGTACAGCGGTCTGGCCCCACAAACCGAGCACCCCACCCCTTCTCAGGGCGAGATTCCCATGCGGATGGACAAGCTCACCAGCCGGTTTCAGCAGGCGCTGGCCGACGCGCAGTCGCTCGCGCTCGGACGCGATCACCAGTTCCTCGAGCCCGCCCACGTCATGCTGGCGCTGCTCGACAGCTCTGGCGCCGGCGTGCGCCCGCTCCTCATGAAGGCGGGCGCCGACGTCAACAAGCTGCGCTCGGGACTGCTCGCGCTCCTCGACGGGCTGCCGAAGGTCGAGGGCACGCCGGGCGAGATCCACATCTCCAGTGACCTCAACCGCGTCCTCAACGTCACCGACAAGCTCGCGCAGCAGCGCGGCGACCAGTTCATCGCGAGCGAGCTGTTCCTGCTCGCGGCCTTCGACGACCGCGCGCTGGCGCGCGTCTTCAAGGAGGCCGGCATCGTACGCGGCGCGATCGAGAAGGCGATCGAGGAGGTCCGCGGCGGTGAGAAGGTGTCCGACGCCAACGCCGAGGAGGGCCGCCAGGCGCTCGAGAAGTACACGATCGATCTCACCGCGCGCGCTTCCTCCGGCAAGCTCGACCCGGTCATCGGCCGCGACGATGAGATCCGCCGCACTATCCAGGTGCTGCAGCGCCGCACCAAGAACAATCCCGTGCTGATCGGCGAGCCCGGGGTCGGCAAGACGGCAATCGTCGAGGGACTCGCGCAGCGCATCGTGAACGGTGAGGTGCCGGAGGGCCTGAAGAACAAACGGATTCTCGCGCTCGATATGGGCGCGCTGATCGCCGGGGCAAAATTCCGCGGCGAGTTCGAGGAGCGCCTGAAGAGCGTGCTCACCGATCTCGCCAAGCAGGAAGGCCAGATCATCCTCTTCATCGACGAACTGCACACCATGGTCGGCGCCGGCAAGGCCGAAGGCGCCATGGACGCGGGCAACATGCTCAAGCCCGCACTGGCCCGCGGCGAGCTGCATTGCGTCGGGGCGACCACGCTCGATGAGTACCGCAAGTACCTCGAGAAGGACGCCGCTCTCGAGCGGCGCTTCCAGAAGGTGCTGGTCGACGAGCCCTCGGTCGAGGACACGATCGCGATCCTGCGCGGGCTGCAGGAGCGCTACGAGGTGCACCACAAGGTCGAGATCACCGACCCGGCGATCGTCGCGGCGGCGACGCTCTCGCACCGCTACATCGCGGACCGGCAGCTCCCCGACAAGGCGATCGACCTGATCGACGAGGCCGCGGCGCGTATACGCATGGAGATCGACTCCAAGCCCGAGGCGCTCGACAAGCTAGAGCGGCGCATCATCCAGCTCAAGATCGAGCAGGAGGCGCTGAAGAAAGAGAAGGACGAGGCTACGCGCAAGCGCCTGGCGACGCTCGAGGAGACACTCAAGACCCTCGGCAAGGAGTACGCCGACCTCGAGGAGGTGTGGAAGTCGGAGAAGGCGGCGCTGCAGGGCGCGGCGGAGATCCGCGCCGAGCTCGATCGCGTGCGGCTCGAGCTCGACGCCGCGCGGCGCGCGGGCAACCTCGAACGCATGGCGCAGCTGCAGTACGGCAAGATCCCCGAGCTCGAGAAGCGCCTCGCCGCGGCGCAGGCCGCCGAGGACAAGGCCCCGACACTGGTGCGCAACAAAGTCACCGAGGAGGAGATCGCCGAGGTGGTCTCCAAGTGGACCGGGATCCCGGTGTCCAAGATGCTGCAGGGGGAGAAGGAAAAGCTCCTGCACATGGAAGAGGCGCTGGCCAAACGCGTGGTGGGCCAGGACGAGGCACTGCGCATCGTGTCGGATGCCATCCGCCGCTCACGCGCCGGGCTCGCCGATCCCCGCCGCCCCAATGGCTCGTTCCTGTTCCTCGGTCCCACCGGAGTCGGCAAGACCGAGCTCTGCAAGGCGCTCGCCGAGTTCCTGTTCGACACCGAAGAGGCGATGATCCGCATCGACATGTCGGAGTTCATGGAGAAGCATTCGGTGGCGCGGCTGATCGGCGCGCCGCCCGGCTACGTGGGCTACGAGGAGGGTGGCTATCTCACGGAGGCGGTGCGCCGCCGGCCTTACTCGGTGATTCTCCTCGATGAGGTCGAGAAGGCGCACCCCGATGTCTTCAACGTGCTGCTGCAGGTGCTCGATGACGGGCGCCTCACCGACGGGCAGGGACGCACCGTCGACTTCCGCAACACGGTCATCATCATGACTTCCAACCTTGGCTCGCAGCAGATCCAGGAGTTTGCGGGCGAGAAGAACTACGCGAAGATGAAGAGCGCGGTCATGGAGGTCGTGCAGCAGAGCTTCCGGCCCGAGTTCATCAACCGCATCGACGACATCGTGGTGTTCCATCCGCTCGGCACCAAGCAGATCCGCGCGATCGTCGACATCCAGCTCCTGTATCTGCGCAAGCGGCTCGCGGAGCGCAACCTGGATCTCACGCTCGATGACGCGGCACGGGATCTGCTCGGCGAGGCGGGCTTCGATCCGGTATACGGAGCCCGCCCGCTGAAGCGCGCCATCCAGCAGCAGATCGAGAATCCGCTGGCACAGCGCATCCTCGAGGGCGAGTTCCAGCCGGGGGACCGCATCCGCATCGGCGCCCGTGACGGGCACCTCGCCTTCGGGAAAGTCGAGGAGCGCAGAGCCGCGCGCGCCTGAGGCGCGCCGCGCCGGGAAGGTACGCGGAACGCGCGCGGGCGTCCGTTATAATCCGCGCCAGTCAGTTTCTCGCAGGTTCCGACGACCGACCCATGCCGTTCTACGAGTACGAATGCCAGGCCTGCAAGTTCTACACCGAGGTCATGCAGAAGATCAGCGACGCGCCGCTGATCAAGTGCCCGTCGTGCGGCAAGCGGCGCCTGAAGAAGCTGGTGTCGGCACCGGTGTTTCGCCTCAAGGGCGGCGGCTGGTACGAGACCGACTTCAAGTCCGACAAGGAGGAGAAGCGCAATCTCCTCGGCGCGGATAAAGAAGAGGCGAAGGCGGAGAGTAAGCCGGAGTCGAAGGAGAGCAAGCCCGAGGCGAAGGACGCCAAGGCGGTCGATACCAAGGCGGCCGATACCAAGGCGGCCGCACCTAAGCCGGCTGAGGTGAAGTCCACGGGCGCCGCACGCCGTCCGGGCAAGACCGTCCGGAGCAGGAGCACGCGGCAGCCGCGGCGTTAGAGAACCGCGCGGGGAGGAATCGATGCCACCGACGGAAGGCAGCGCAAAGAAGCCGGAAGCCGCTCCGAGAAAATGGGCGCTGCGGCGCTATCTGGTCGCCGGTGTGCTCGTATGGCTGCCGATCCTCGCCACCGTCTGGGTGGTGAACTTCATGCTGCACCTCATGGACCGGACGCTGCTGCTCCTGCCGCCGTCGTACCGGCCCGAGGCGCTGCTCGGGTTCTCGATCCCGGGTGCGGGGCTGGCATTGGCCCTGGTGGTGCTGCTGCTTACCGGGATCCTGGTCACGAACCTGATCGGCCGCCGCCTGGTGGTGTGGGGCGAGGAGCTCTTAAACCGCATTCCCCTGGTGCGCACGGTGTACGGCGGCGTAAAGAGCTTCGCCGAGAGCGTCTTCTCGCAATCCAACTCCTTCCGCAAGGTGGTGATGGTGGAGTATCCACGCGAGGGCGCATGGAGCATCGGCTTCCTCACCGCGGAGGATGTTCCGGAGATCAGCCAGAAGATCGGCGAGAACCACGTGGCCGTGTACATCTCCTCTGCTCTCAATGCCACCGCCGGTTGGCTCATCGTCGTCCCGCGGCGCATGGTGCGCGAGCTCGACATGTCGGTGGACGCCGCGCTCAAGATGATCATCACCTGCGGTGTGGTGGTGCCGCCCCATCCGGCGGTGAAGTCGCAAGTGGCGAAGCCCGCGGCCTGACGCCCGTGAAGGCCATGCGCCTCACTGCGCGCGGCGCGCCGCTCGAGCTCACCGAGCTCTCTCTGCCCCCGCCAGGCGAGCACGAGCTCCTCATCGCCGTCGAGGCCTGCGGCGTGTGCCGCACGGACCTGCACGTGCTCGACGGCGAGCTGCCGGACATTCGCTGCCCGCTCACCTTAGGTCACGAAGTCGTGGGGAGGGTGTTGGCGGTCGGCTCCGCGGTCGAGCGCTTCCGTCCCGGCGACCGGGTGGGCGTGCCCTGGCTCGCCGGTACCTGCGGGGTGTGCCCCTATTGCCGCTCCGGGCGGGAGAACCTGTGCACGGGGGCGCGCTTCACCGGGTACACGCACGACGGCGGCTATGCCGAGCAGACGCTGGCGGACGCGCGCTACTGCCTGGCTCTGCCGCCGGGGCCGGCTGCGGAGGTGGCGCCGCTCCTGTGCGCCGGGCTC
>Ga0210410_10006320_pt1 | contig 10303 bp, 8 predicted proteins | sample IncBWC4MmetaG_FD_161058 | JGI IMG/M metagenome (GOLD analysis project Ga0210410, IMG submission 161058) | Forest soil microbial communities from Barre Woods Harvard Forest LTER site, Petersham, Massachusetts, United States - Inc-BW-C-4-M | ecosystem: Environmental > Terrestrial > Soil >... | reverse complement strand
CATGAAATTTTCGGAAATGATTTCAAACCAGTCCACGACCGGCTTGCGCGTAAGGATGTGGTGGTAGTGGGGGGAGCGCAGGCCGATGCCAATACCGTAGTTGGTGAATCCGTTGAAACGATTTGCAGGCAAGGAAATCTCCGCGAAGGCAGGAATTTGCAGAGGCCGGCGCAGCGCGCCGGCCCCTACGTTTGAAACGTTATTGTGGAGCCAGTTTTAGCTGGGCTTCGGAGCATCCATCTTCTTGCCGTCAGTCCTGCAGCCGCCCTTGCCCTTGCAGGAATTCTGGCCCTTGCAGCCGTTGTCCGAGGACTTGCAGCCGCCCTTGCCCTTGCAGGAGTTTTGGCCCTTACAAGAATGACGGTCCTTCGGGTCCTTGGCCTTATCCGAAGTCGCCGCGTCCTTGTCCTGGGTGGCAGCATTGAACCCAGACTTCACTCCGGGAAGCAGAGTGGAAGCCTGCACTGCGGAACTGCCGGCGAGCAAGCCCGCCAGCGCTGCCCCGATGATCAGAGTCTTCTTTGTGTTGCTCATGTTGATTCCTTCCTCCTGTTTATTGCGTTTCTATTCTCCCCGGTGCGGTTTCCCGCCCCGAAGAACCTGCCATAACACGCCGGCAAACCCTTGGCCACTGGTCAAAGGCACGCCCGCCTCCGGGTGTTCGAAAGGCTGGCCACTACACCCTCAGAGTTCCAGATAACCAGCCCCCCGGAAAGTTACAGCTTCTTTCTACAACTGGCAAGTACGTTTCCATGGGGAGCCCGGATGAGTAGGTACTAGGAGAGGGGCAGAAGATTCTACTCCAAGACTACTCCGAGTCTGGTGAGCCGATACCTACGATAGGTTCTTGGCGATCAGATTCTCAATTTCGTCCAGATCCGAATAAGGAGCCCATCTGCAATTGGGATGGGTATTGCCCGCGATCAACAGCGATATTTTGTCTGCCAGTTCGCGCCGGTAAAAGAGAATGACGGTCTTAGCGGTGGACCCGAGGAGGTAGCCGGTCTCGAATCCCAGACCAAACGTGGAGCCCGAGACTTCGGCGATGAACAGTTCGCACAGGCGAAGCCAATTCATGTCGCGCGCATATACCTCCTGGGGAACCATGCGCCGGTCGGCCTCCCAGGCATCGTCGCTAACCAAGTGACTCGTAAGCACTTCATGTCCCATCCGCGTGAGGACGTCTACAATCCTTCTCGCGGCAGGCAAAGAAGAGCGGTCTCCCGCTACCGTAAATCCAAAATAAATCTTCATGTCGCAGACCAGTTTACAGGCCGCAGGGAAACATTTGAGCGGCTTCGCTGAGGGCATCGGACAGACGCGCGACTATCGTCACTTTTTTACTTCTGCCACGGTGATTCCGACCAGGCGGTCAACCTTGGCATTCAAGGTTGCCGATTCGAAGATGGGCGGGGAACAGGTGCGGGAGGTGCAGACAAAGGCCGCGGCGCGAGACAACTGGGGATATTCGACGTCGGGATTGGGCAATTTGCCTTCCTTGACGTCCCACCACTCGAGGCGCTTGTAGTTGGCGGGATAGCGCAGCGCGGCGGTGAATAATTCCTGCGCCTTCGGATCGCTCTTGCTTCCTACGATCGTCAAATGCAGTGGAGGGGAGCTCAGTTCACGTTCGGCGAGAAGCACGCTGGCGATGGGAGTTCGTTCCGCGATGGGTTGGGCGGCAAGATAGCGCATCGAGAATTCCGCCATTTCACGGTAGTGTTCGTTTCCGGTGTAGTGCGAGAGGAGATTGGCAAAGCGCACGACCATGACGTTTTCGTCACGCTGCGGGTGAGGAACGTAAGCTTGACTGGTTGCGGTGTGGGCCGTCGTAAAACCTGCACCCTGGCTGTTCTTGAAATTGCGTTCGATGAAGTCGGCGGCGGCAGTGGCGCGTTGCAGCCACGCGCGGTCTCCGGTCACGGAGTAGAGCGTGAGGAACGCTCTGCCCATGGCAACGGTGTCGCCGAGAAACGGGCCCGCGGCATTCTGAGCGTCGTGGCGGAATCCGCCGCCAGGCAGCGCGCGGTTTTTGATGACCCAATTCGCGGCACGGGTGGCCTCATCCAGGTATTTTCGCTCGCCGGTTGCGCCGTAAAATGTGGCAATCCCGGCGATCATCCAGCCGTTTTCGCGCGCATACATGTGCTTGTCTACACGCGGAACACCGAGTTTGCGCCGCTCGGCGTCGCTCAGGGAAAAGTATTCCGCGCTGTGTTTTCCCTCGACCAGATCCGCGTCTTGACTGGTGTAAAACGCTCCCTCCGGACTCATGAGAAACTTCGTCACGAAGCGGTGAATCTCGCTGGCGGCGTGAAGATCTTCAGGGTCGCCCAACTGCGCACTCGCGAGCGAATATATGCGCAGGTTTTCCGCCTGGAACTGCATGATCTTTTCGAAGTGGGGCGCTTTCCAGTCACCGTCGGTCGAATATTGATACACGCCGCCCCAGGCGGGATCGAGCAGGTGCAATTGTTCGTGGAGCGTCTGGCGGGCCATTTTTTCGGCGTTCTTGTCGCCAGCGCGTGCCAGATCTAGCGAATACTCGACGGAATCCCAATCGAGATATTTTTGATTGAAGCCCCAGCTTCCGTGAACTTTGTCGTAGCCGTTGAGAAAGCCCTTGGTCAGATCCTCGCGCAGCGCCGGGGTCAGCCCGGCTTTCGTCGGATAGACAATCTTCTCCTCGGGTTCAACTGAGGGTCCGGGCGAAGGATCGTCAATGATGGCTTGCAGCATGGAGGACATTTCTTCGGGTAAGAGGTAGCCGCGCCGCTTCACAATTTCGCTGCCGTCGGCGGCAAACACTACCGTGGCGGGCCAGCCGAAATCCTCGTAGCGGTTGGATAGATCCGGACGTTTATCCTGGTCGACTTTCACCAACAGATACTTCGATTGAAGCAAGCGAATCACGGCGGGATCTTTGTAGGTGGTCTCGTCCATGACGTGGCACCAGTGGCACCACACGGCTTCCAGATCCAATAGGACGAACTTGTGCTCGCTGCGAGCCTGGTCGAATACCGATTGCGACCATCCCTGCCATTGCAATCCTTGCGCTTTTTGAGGTTCGGTAAGACCGCTCGCGGAAAACACCATGAGTAAGGCAAAAAGAACCGCTGCACGCTTCATCGGAACCTCCATCTCTTATACGCGAGGAGCGAACGATTGGATTTTAAATAGCGGACTGCACCTCGCGTAAATTGCTGGGCAGAATGGATCGGGCCACGCCCCCAGTGTACGCAAGTAGGTGATTCTTGAGGACCGAAAAAGTAACAATCCGCTTTTGTGACAAGCCAAGCGGTTACGGCCTGGCCGCGCCGCACGCACGGCGCAAGCGCAATTCGCCGAGCGAAGATATAAAAGGATTAGTTCTCAGTCTTTTTGAGTGGGCAGGCCGGCCTCGAGCCAGCCTTTCCAACCGCCATCCATGGATTCCACATTTTTGTAGCCCATTTTCTGGAGGTTTTCCGCGGCCAGTGCGGAACGGAAGCCGCCGCCGCAATAGAGAATCAGTTTTGTGCCGGTATCGGGGACAGTTTGCTCGATGTCGCGCTCGATGATGCCCTTGCCCAAGTGCACGGCGCCGGGCAGATGCCCCCTGGCCCATTCATTGTCTTCGCGCACGTCGACGAGGATGAATTCTTCGCCGGCATCGGCGCGGCGCTTGACGTCGGGGACGTTGGTTTCTTTGATGTTTTTCTTGGCTTCCTGAACGAGTTTCAAAAACTGCGACGAGTGCGCCACGCCAACCTCCGTTAGGGATGTTGAAAAAAGAGCGTAACACAGGAAAGCGGAGACCGTCCGTCCGAGAAGGAAAAGTCAGGGCTTGGGCGTGTCCGATGACGGTTTTTGCGGCGCAGCTTTCCTGGCGAAGTCACGAACGAGATTGACGAGATTCCAGCACATGGGGTCCGGGAGACGGTTGTCCTCACCGGGCATTTTCCCTTTTCCTTTGGCGATGATGTAGAAAATCTCGCCGTCGGTTTTCCCGGCCAGCGACGCGGGTTCGCGCCAGTCGTGCATGGTCAGCTTCATGGATTCAACGAGGTCGCCTTTGCCGTCGCCCTGATCGCCGTGGCACATGGCGCAGTCAAAACCGTAGACTTTGCGCGCAGCCGCCAGACTCTCCGGAGTGGATTTTACGGGGTTTTTCCTGTCGATATCTTCCTGGGTGATTTTGTACGGCGGGGCTGCGTCTTTGCCGGCGTCTTGCGCGGCGTTCTTTGCGGCAACGATCGCGAAACCTGCAAGCAAAACTGCACACAGGACGAGGAGAGCTCTGTACATCACTTCCTCCAGGCGAAAGGGGCGTACCCTCGAAACGCGTACTGGGAGACGATGGGTGGATTCTACGCCCGCGAACGGTGTATGGAAAGAACGAATCGCAGCAATCGTATTTTCAAACAGAAAGAGTTAGTGGCCAGGCGGCGCGACGCTGGCACTCGCCGCTTTCGCGGTTTTCACGGGCGGCACGGAGCAACCACGGCGCGGCTGCGAATCGCCATAACCGGCGCGGAAGCGGCTGGATTCGCGAACGCGCGTGCGGAGGCCATCGATGACGGGCGGGATGGGGTCCTGCGCCTCGCCACGAACGGTGAAGATCATGAGGGCGGCCTCGCCGGGAGAATCCGCGCTGGACGTGATGCCCACGCCTTGCACGCCGGATTGTTTCATCAAGTCCGCAACATGCGCGGTGTGGACGACTCTTGCGCGGGCAACTTCCGCGTCGGAAACGGAATAAACCAATTGCGGCGGCGCAGCGGATTGTTCGAGCGCAACGCTTTCCGAGGCGGAAATTGCTCCGCGGATGGCGAAGAGATCGCCTTCGATGATGCGCGTGCGAACGCCTTCCACCTGCGCGGGAATTCCGGTGCGTGGCTGTCCTTTAGTGACGAAGAAAAGAATCGCGCCCTCTTTGGGGTTGTCGAAGCTCGCGCCAACGCCAACCGCCTGCACCTCGGGATAGGCCATGAGTTCGGACACGTTGGCGTCACGAACCGAGGTAGCTTTTTGGAGCGATTCTGCGGCGATTGCGGTTGCCGCCAGCGTGTCGATAGCCGAAGCTGGTTTCGTGGGCAGCGTGCAGCCGATCACGGCGTGCGCTGCGCCGCCCACAAATGTGGGAGTGGCATTTCCAGCGCCAACGAAAAAGCTCAACACGTCGGAAACGGGATTTCCGACGGTGTCCGTATCCGAACCTGCGAAGAGCAACGCCACGGGGTCCGCGGTATCCTGCGTGACGATGAGCGATCCGGAATCTCCTTCAGCGCTGAAACTGCCACCTGCGACTTGCACCTGGTTGGTGTAATTCACCATGAAGGTTGCGCCCGTGCCGCATCCCCTTTGGTACTGAACGGCATTCACGTCTACGGCAATCGACATGATCGTCGAGCACGTCAAACCGGTGGTTCGCCCGCTCTTGGCTACCGGATGATTGATGACCGCCGGTACTAGCGGGCCCGCATGAGGCGCACCCGGTACGGGCACGTTGTTTGCATCGACGGTTTCTCCTAAGAGGAGAATTTTCCCCGAGGCGTCCACTTTGTTGGCGACCACCTGTGCGAGGGCCGCGTCGATTCTTGGAAGCGGGCCCGTTTCCATATTATAAAATTCGGAAAGATTGGCGACGGTCGCTGCGGTGCCGACCTTGCAGGTGCCGGTATCCACCAGGCCGGGCTGGATGATGGACTCTCCGACTATGCCGCTATCGCTGCGCGCGAGAACGTGATTATTGCTGAGGATAAATTGGACACCACTGCGAGTTACCAGGGAACCGAGCGTGCCACCACAACACGTGATCGTGTTTCCGCTCTGGCTGAAGTCTTGGGAGTTACCCCCAGAGGCACCGAGACTGATAGCTCCGGATTGTGCATTCTCATTGATGGGGAACAGAGTAACCGTGGTGGAAGCTGACGCGGCGGAATTGACTTGAGAAACGGCGGTGACCATCACTGTCGTGGGAACGACATCGTGCATGCTATCCGTCGTGGTCGGCACGCCGCTGGGGGCCACATAGAGCCCGGAAGTGGAGATGAAGCCCGTGGCCTTGCTTCCGCCCGTTACCCCGTTGACCTGCCAGTTGACGGCGGTGTTCGTGGTTCCGGTGACCGTTACGGAAAACTGTTTCGTCGCGAAAATGTTGACAGTGGGTTTCTGTTCGTTGATGACCACGGTCACATTCTGGACGACGACTGTGTTCATGCCGCTGCAAGCGGCGAGAAGAGGAATGACGGCAAAGCAGAGTAGAAGAAATGATTTGCGGCACATGGTTCCCCCTGGCGGGCTTGGCAAGTTCACGCTAGCACGAAAAATTACCGGAGCCCCTGGAAACCCGGCAGTTCGTACCCAAAGTTGGAATAGCGGCATGAAGGAATGGATGCCTCCACTAAAGTGCAGGATTGGAACGGGTGGGATTTAACAACCGAATGACTAAGTATGGATGTAGGGGCGCCCCACAAGCACGGTGTCGTGGTTCGAGTGATTATTTCAATCGAGGTCGCGCCAGTTTGGCCCTGAGCCGACTTCAACTGCCAGTGGAACCGAGAGCTTGTAGACGCCTTCCATCTCTTCCTTGACCAGGGATTCCAGGGCGGCGCGTTCTTTTTTGGGCGCTTCGAAAAGCAGTTCGTCGTGGACCTGCAAAATCATTTTGGCTTCGAACTTTTCCTTGGCGAGACGGTGATCGATGGTGATCATGGCCATTTTGATCAAGTCCGCGGCGGTGCCTTGCAGCGGGGAATTTAGCGCGGTGCGCTCAGCGAAATTGCGGAGTTGCATCTGCGGCGAATTGATTTCGGGAATGGGGCGAATGCGGCCGAAAAGCGTTTTGGCCATGCCGGTTTTCCGCGTCTCCACGAGAATTTTGTCGAGATAGTCTTTCACGCCGCGGTAGCGCGTGAAATACGCGTTGATGAATTGGGCGGCTTCCTTTTGCTCGATGCCCAGTTGCTGCGCAAGCCCGAACGGTGACAGACCATAAATGATTCCGAAATTGATGGCCTTGGCGGCGCGGCGGTGTTCCGTGGTTTGCGCCATGGGCCCGACGCCGAAAACTTCCTGCGCGGTGCGCGCATGAATGTCTTCGCCGCTGCGGAAGGCGTCGGTGAGCACGGGATCGCCGGAGAAGTGGGCCATGATGCGCAGTTCGATCTGCGAATAATCCGCGGAGAGCAGGATCTTTCCTTTTTCGGCGACGAAGGCGGCGCGAATCTGGCGGCCCAGTTCACTGCGGATGGGAATGTTCTGGAGATTGGGATCGGAAGAGCTGAGCCGGCCGGTTGCGGTGCCAGTTTGCGAAAAACTGGTGTGCAGGCGGCCGGTTTCCGGATGGATCAGCTTTGGCAGGGCATCCACGTAAGTCGATTTGAGCTTGGCGATTTCGCGGTACTCGATGATTTTCGCCGGCAGGGGATGCTGCGCCGACAACTCTTCCAGAATGTCGACTGCGGTGGAGCGGGCTTTGGCTTTGCCGCGGCGGGGAGATGTTTGGAGGTTTAGCTTGTCGAAAAGAATCTCGGCGAGCTGCGTGGGGGAGTTGACGTTGAATTCGGAGCCGGCGAACTGCCAGATTTCTTTTTCCAGGCGCCGGACTTCTTTTTCCATGGCTTGCGACATGGTGTCGAGTTCTTTGGGGTCGACGCGGACGCCGGCGCGTTCGATGTCGGCGAGAACGGCGGTCAGGGGGAGATCGATCTTTTCGTAGACGCTGTCGAGATGCTGCTCGTCGACTTGCGTGCGCAACGCGGGTCCGAGGCGCAGGAGATAATCTGCGCGCTCGCCGGGGCCGCCGCCGAGCATGACGTTGAATTGGCGCAAGACCACATCGGTGAAATTGTGGTTGGCCATCGTGGGGCGCAGCAAATAAGAGTAAAGCTGCGAGGCGTCCTGAATATTCGCGGCGCGGCCGGTGAGCAACTGAAAAAGTTTTGCGTCGTGGACGATTTTTGGGCGCTTGGGATCGGCCAGGAGCGGCGCAAGCGCCTTGAGGGCTTCCCCCTTTTCGTCGAACCAGACGGAGCGGCCCTGGCCACTTTTCGGCGAGACCTCTATCGAAGCGATGCGCGTGCCGAAGCCCTCGGATTCCCGCTCACCGGGTTCGAGATTCAGCCAAATCGCCAGCGGATGTTTCACGGGAAGCTTGGCCAGATACTCGCGGAACTCAGCTGCCGTGGCGAACTGCGCGTAATCCGTCTTGGCGGCCGGCTCCACGCTCACTGGTGCCGAAGATGCGACGGCTTCCGCACCCAATTCTTTCAGCAAGGAATTGAATCCCAGCTCGCGATAGAGTTCGGCGAGCGCGAGGCCGTTGGGTTGGCGCAGTTCGAGTTCCTGCAGCTTGACGTCAATGGGAGCGTCCGTAGCGATGGCCGCCAGTTGCTTGGACATCAACACTTGTTCGCGCTGCTGCTGCAAAGCTTCGCGGTATCGTTTGTTGGAGACTTCGTCGGCGTGGTCGAGCGCGCTCTCGACGCTGCCATATTTTTTAATGAGCTCGGCGGCGCCTTTTTCGCCGATACCCTTGGCGCCGGGAATGTTGTCGATGGTGTCGCCGAGGAGCGCCATGTAGTCCACGACTTTTTCCGGCGGCACTCCCAGGAGCTCCTCGACTTTTTTCTCGTCGACGATGATGTCGGCCTTGGCGCCGCCCGAGCCGGTGCGCAGCGTGCGCACGCTCTTGCCGACGAGCTGCATCATGTCCTTGTCGTTGGAGACAATCAGCACTTCTAGATTGCTTTTTCCGGCTTTGACCGCCATCGTGCCGATTACGTCGTCGGCTTCGTAACCCTGAACCTCGAGGATCGGCAAGCGCATGGCTTCGCACAAACGGCGGACGAATGGCAGTTGCACGCGCATTTCGTCGGGCATGGGCTGGCGCTGCGCTTTGTATTTTTCGAAGAGCTTGTCGCGGAAAGTCGCTCCGGGGGGATCAAACACGATTCCAATGTAGTCCGGCTGATAGTCCTTGATCAGTCGGCGCAAAATATTTCCAAATAGAAAAGGGACATTCGTGGGCACGCCGCCGGGACCGGTGAGGCGCTGCGGCATGGGCGCAAAGAAAGCACGGTAGATGTGCGCCATGGCATCGACCAGGAAGAGTTTTTTCGGGGCGGAAGGCATCGGGCGAGTATAGCAAAGGGCGAGAGTATCCCAGTCGGATCCCATGAAAGCGAAGGCGCCACTCAGCGTTGCAAATGAAAAAGGCGCCTGAGGGCGCCCTGTTTGGTGTGTTCGGCTTTTGTGTGCCGCTTAGTTGGAATCTGCGGGCGGTGGCGGCTGGATGACGATCAGCAAGCGAGTGCCAATTTCCAGACGCACATTTTCCCGGTTGGACAGAATTACGGTTCCATCCGAGCCTGGTGAAGTCGGCGTGTAAATCTTGAGATCTGGTGAGCCCAAGGCTCCCTGGCTGTCCGGCGTAAGGAGACCCTGCTTGGTGATTCCGCCTTGCACGGTGGGCAGGGAGTAAGACGGCGGCCGATAGGTTGTTTTCCGCGCAGGCTCAGACGTGCCTGAAAGTTCGAGGACGGTCCCGGCGGGATTCGTGCGGTTCCGCGCGTCAAGCTCTCCGCCGCGGTAACTGTCAGTATCCGCGGGAGTTGGAACTTTGTGACCGGTGAAGATGGCTTGGATCCCCGCGTTCATCAGAACCTCTTGGCCGTTTTTCAGGATTGCTTTGTCGAACTGAACGAACAGCGCCGATCCGCCCGCGTTCTGGTCCGGCGAAGACGCCCGAACGATGTGGCCAATAATTTTCGTGCCCTTGGGGAAAATCACGCTGCGCTCGTAGCTGACCGTCTCGCTGGTTTCTGCCGCGATTTTGTCTCCTGCTTTGGATTGCAGGGCGTCCAGAGGAGTGGCTAGTGTGGCGTTGAAGGCGGTTCCGACACTGAGCGGAACCATGACCGGCTCGGGAGGAACTTGCGGCTTGGAAGTCTTTTTTGCCTGTGGCTGAACTTGAGGGGGCTGCTGAGCGCTTGCGCCAGGAGCCAGGAGTGCGGTCGCAAACAGCAAGGTTGCTGTCAGTCTCTTCACGACGCATTCTCCTTTCATCGACCTGGTGTACGAAATCATACTGAGCGGAGGCCGGTGGCGCTTATCCATACACTTACATACTTATCGCAAGTAGACAGCCAAACAGTAACGTACGCAGTTTGTTCAGGTTAGACGATTCTGGAAACACTGCTGCCATGGCGGAATGGCGTACCAGTACTCCCAAATCGTGGGAGCAGCATAGCATACAAAAGCTTGGCTGCGGTTTATGTCCGAGCTGCGCCGGGATCCTCAGACGATACCGAGGGGTTTC
>Ga0210410_10006319_pt1 | contig 10305 bp, 5 predicted proteins | sample IncBWC4MmetaG_FD_161058 | JGI IMG/M metagenome (GOLD analysis project Ga0210410, IMG submission 161058) | Forest soil microbial communities from Barre Woods Harvard Forest LTER site, Petersham, Massachusetts, United States - Inc-BW-C-4-M | ecosystem: Environmental > Terrestrial > Soil >... | reverse complement strand
GAGCACGCGCTGCGCCACGCGGAGGCCTTCGCGGGTGTTGGTGTGCCAGGGACCGACCTTGACGCGCGCGAGATGCGAAACCGGCAATTCTTCGGCGGAGTCGTGGAAGAGGACCAGGGAAAGAGAATCGCCGGGATACTGGGTGCGAATGAGGTGCGAGAGCGCCATGGCCACGCGCTTGGCGGGGGTGAAGCGGTCCTCGCCGTAGAGAATCATGGAATGCGAGCAATCGAGCATTACCACGGTGGCGCAGGAGCTCTGGTACTCGCACTGGTGCACCTGCAGATCGTCGTACTCAAGGTTGAGCGGCAGGCTGATGCCGTCGCGGGCGATGGCCGAGGTGAGCGTGGCCGTGGTGTCGAGGTTCAGCACGTCGCCGAATTCGTAGCGCCGCGATGCGCCGCTCGATTCGATGCCGGTGGCGAAGTGGCGCGTGTCATGGCGGCCATAGCTTGACTTGCCCAGAGAGCCGAGCAGGTCGCGCAGGGTTTTGAAGCCGAGGAAGTCGAGGCTCTTGTCGGTGACTTCAAAGCGCACGTTGCCGGGCGGTCCGTTCTGGCCTCCTGCCTGCGCGGGGTCGATGGTTCCATCGGGGCGGGCAGCGGAGATGTAGTTCTGCTGCTCCATGCGCTCCATGAGCTTTTCGATCAGTTCGTCGAGCCTGCCGTTGGTGGAGAGCTCGTCGAGCTTCTGCTGCATCTCGGGATCAAGAAACTCGCCCGATTCGAGCACGCGGCGGAGCGCTTCCCGCAGGCTATCGAGGTCGTGATCGAGTTCCTGAAAGCGTGAGTAAGGGTCGTAGAAGCCGGAGTCGAGCAGGTAGTCGGAGAGGGCCTGCAGCAGGTCTTCGAGATCGATTTCGGAGGCGAGGTCGCCGCGATATTTGGTATAGCGAATGCGCTTCATAGCTTCTCTCCGAGCAGCCTAATTCGGAGTTCTATTGATTTTCGTCCCAGGTCCCCAAATGCGAGGGACCCTGGGGGGACCGGCGTTGACGATCAGTTGAGCCCGCCGCGGCGATTGCGGCGGGAGCGCTGCCACTCGTCGTAGTCGATCTCCATCTTCTGTTTTTCCTGCTTGCGCTCCCGGGCCTCGGGCGCGGCGAAACCGTGTTCCTCGCTGCGGCTCAGTTTGCGGTGGGCCACAAGGCCTTCCAGCAGGAACTCTGCCGCCGCGACCACCTTGGGCGCGGGATCGGAGGTCCTGACTTCGAGTGCGGAAAGCTTCTCAAAGAGGCCCTGAATCTCCTTGAGATCTGCGAGTGCCGAAGATGCGGGCTGGTTGTCGTCGAACTTGACGGTGCCGCCCAGGTTGAACCACAGCTCGATCTGCTCGGTGTCGACGCCGGAGAAGTAGCGGTCGAAGGTCTTGCCGACGGCTGTGCGGATCAGGTCCTGCACTACCGTATCGGCGCCGCGCATTTCGCCCTCGTACTCGAGCTCCAGCTTGCCGGTGATGCCGGGCATGGCGGCATAAATGTCGCTGACGCGGGGAAGCACGATGGATTCGCCCGCCGTCAGGGCACGGCGTTCGGCGTTGGAGATGACCAGTTCCATGGTAGAGATGGGCAGGCGCTGACTGACGCCGCTGCGCTTGTCGACCTTTTTGTCTTCGCGAGCGGAGAAGGCGATCTGCTCTACAGTCTCGCGCACGTATTGCGGAATCTCGATCGCAGAATGGCCGCGCTCTTGCCAGGCCTCCTGCGCCGTGATCGCGATACCCTGCTCGAGCGTTTCGGGGTAATGAGTGCGAACCTCCGAGCCGATGCGGTCTTTGAGCGGAGTGATGATTTTGCCGCGCGCGGTGTAGTCCTCGGGGTTGGCGCTGAAGACGAGGGCCAGATCGAGCTCCAGGCGCACCGGGTAGCCCTTAATTTGCACGTCGCCCTCCTGCATGATGTTGAAGAGCGCGACCTGGATCTTGCCGGCGAGGTCGGGCAGCTCATTGATGGCGAAGATGCCGCGGTTGGCGCGCGGCAGCAGGCCGAAGTGCATGGTGAGTTCGCTGGAGAGGTCCTGCGCCCCGCGGGCGGCCTTAATGGGATCGAGATCGCCGATGAGGTCGGCCACGGTGACGTCAGGGGTGGCGAGCTTCTCCACGTAGCGGTCGGCGCGGGCCACATAGGCGATGGGTGTGTTGTCTCCGCGCTCGGCGATCAAATCGCGGCAGCGCCTGCACAGCGGATGATAGGGATTATCGCGAATTTCACAGCCGGCAATGTAGGGAAGGCGCTCGTCGAGTAGGCCCGTGAGGGCGCGGAGGATGCGGCTCTTGGCCTGGCCGCGCAGTCCGAGAAGGATGAAGTTCTGCTTGGAGAGGACGGCGTTCACGATCTGGGGGACGACGGTGTCCTCGTAGCCAACGATGCCCGGGAAGATAGTTTGGCCGGCCTGCAGCAGGGCGATCAGATTGCTCCGCATCTCGTCCTTGACGGTGCGGACGCGGAGCAGAGATTCAGGGAAGGCAGGACTGGTGCGCAGTTCCCCGAGGGTGATGGGAAGGGGATGAGCTGCGGGCATTTAGGCCTCCTCCGGGCCGGGTCGCCGGCAGCCGGTGCGTTACCTTTAGACGCCACACGATCGTAGTTCGATCCAAGCGGGCAGGCGCAACCTCAATTGAGGTCGAACTCCGTATTCAGGCAGCGTGCGCGAACAGCGCTGCACGAACCGTGGTGTTTGAAGTCTGGCCGCCCGAAGCGCGATATGGGGAAGCTGATCGAGTGCCAGTGTAGGCAGTATGAACCCGTTCGGCGAGGATCGCAAAATGAAGAGAGAAGGGAGTGGTGAGATGAGGGCCGCAGGGCAGGTCCGCAGATCGGGGCAATGCAGATTGGACTGGACTTGAAGTCTGCAGGAGTGTCTGCTGCAGGCGACCGGACACTTCACTCGGAGACGAGGATCTCCAGTTCGCGGCCCTGGAAGAGGCCGGACTCGATTACGCCGGGGATGCACTTGATAGCGGCTTCGAAGTGGGGCTGGATCGTTTCGAAGCGCGCGTCGATGATCATGTTGCCGCTCTCGGTGATGACCGGGCCATCCTTGCCCGTGCCGAGACGGAGCTCGATGTTGGTTGCACCGAGTTTGCGTAATCGGTCGGTGACGAAGCTGAGGGCGGTGGGGGCAACTTCGACGGGGATCGGGAATCGCTGGCCAAGCCGGCTGACCAGCTTGGATTTATCAACGAGGATGTAGCTTTTCGGAGAGCTGTCGATGATGAGCTTCTCCTTGAACATGGCTCCGCCGCGGCCCTTGATCAGGTTGTGCGCGGGATCCACCTCATCCGCGCCGTCGAAAGCCCATGAGGGGCGTGCATCGACGAGGGAGAGGGTGGGAATGCCTAGCGCGGCGCAAGCGAACGATACTTCCTGGGAGGTGGGGATGGCGGTGCAGGAGATCTGTTTTTGCTTGAGGGTTTCAGCAATGGCCTGAATGGCGATGAACGAGGTGGAACCGGAACCGAATCCGATGACGTCGCCATCATTGACCTTACTTGCGAGCAGTGCGCCGACGCGTCGTTTGGCCTCAAGGTTATCAATCTTTTGAGACCACCGGAGTTGCGCTACTACACTTTTCTCCCATTGCATAGTCAGGCTTCGCTTCCCTCCGGAATGGCAAAGTGATTAGCAGCTCCCGGCTCGAAAATTGTACAACAGGGGTACAGCTATTCCAGTCAAGGGAGGCGGCTGTCGAATAACGCTGCCCGGCTCTTGTGCGGGCGCATCAAATCTCCTAGAAGGCAAGATTTTTCAGCAATTGCATCGTGTTTCTGAATTGAGGCCGCTTGTGTTGATTCGGGTTGGATTCGACATTCATTTCCACATTCCGTCAGAGGTCGCCATGGTGGCGCTCCTCAATGTCCACCCGTCCCGTGTGCCGGATCTGATGGAGTCAGACGGTTTACATACGGAACCGGAGTTGCCGGTCACGCATTACAACGATGGGTTTGGCAATCGATGCTCGCGGTTTGTTGCGCCTGCGGGCTTGCTGAAGCTGACAAACTCGACGCTGGTGCGATGCTCCGAGGACCCGGACGAAGAGGATTGGTCGGCGCGGGAAGTCGCGGTGCCGGATTTGCCGAATGATCTCCTGGTCTATCTTTTGAACAGCCGCTATTGCGAGGTCGATCTCCTGTCGAAGATTGCGTTCGAACTCTTCGGGCACATCGCGCCGGGCTGGGGCAGAGTGAAGGCGATCTGCAACTGGGTACACGACAAAGTGGCGTTCAATTACCAGTATGCGCGGCCTACGAAGACCGCACTCGATGTCTACACGGAGAGGATCGGTGTCTGCCGGGACTTCCAGCACCTTGCCATCACGTTCTGCCGCGCGCTGAATATTCCCGCGCGCTATGCAACGGGGTACCTGGGGGACATCCGCGTTCCTCTGCGGCTGCCGATGGATTTCAGCGCGTGGTTCGAGGTGTATCTCGAAAACCGCTGGTGGGCATTCGATGCGCGAAACAACGAGCCTCGGTTTGGACGAATCTTGATGGCGACGGGAAGGGATGCTGCCGATGTTGCGATCACTACGTCATTCGGCCGGGCAGACCTGGTTCACTTCTTCGTGGTTTCAGAAGAAGAGGTTGAACGGTTGCAGGCCGCGAGCGAGGATCTGCGGCACCGAGATGAGAGTGCGAATCAGGGTTCGATGGCCTCGAGGTCGACCGCAACCTTGAGTGTGTGAGCGCCGCCGCCAAGGATCAGTCCATGCAGGGGGCTCACGTCGCTGAAGTCGCGGCCCCATGCCAGCGTCACATGGCCGTTTGACGGCACCACGTTGTTGGTGGGGTCGATATCGAGCCAGCCCAAGCCAGGACAGTAAGACGACACCCATGCGTGCGAGGCGTCGGCGCCGACCAGCCTTGGCTGTCCGGGCGGGGGGTAAGTCCGCAAGTAGCCGCTGACATACCGGGCAGCGAGATGAATCGACCGCAGGCACGCGATTTGAACGTGCGCAAAATCCTGGCATACGCCGCGCCGTTTTTCGAAGACCTCGTGGACAGGCGTGCGCACGGTTGTGACCTTCGAATCGAAACGGAAGTCGCGGTGCAGTCGCGCCATTAGATCCAGAAGCGCTTCGACGAAGGGCCGCCTTGGTGTGAACGACTGCAGAGCATACGCCGCGAACTCCGGCCGGAGCGGGATTCGGGGCGATTCGAATCGAAACTGGTAAGCCTCGACTGCCTCGGCGCTTTGACTGTTGGGCAAGGCTGCGACGACCTCCTCCCACGGCGGCGAGGGTTGCGACGAGGGTGTTGCGAATTCGCCCATCTTGACCTGGCTGCGCGCTTCCACGACGAGCTCGTCATGAGGCTCTTCGACGGTGAAGAAGCTGAGGTGGTTGCCAAAATAGTCGACGCGCTCCGCGAGGGATGCGGGGGCGGGATTGATGTGGAGCTGGTTTTGGAGGAGACTGTGGCGCTGCATGGAGCGCGGCGTCAGGCAGGCCACATGACTGCCGAGCGAGACGGGATATTTGTATTTGTAAGTGGTGCGATGAACGATCTTGTAGATCATAGGCCGATGGAGATGGGCAAGGTGCGGGCGTGGCTGAAGTACCTGCTGGATAGATTATCGGACCAGGAGGGGAGCAGGCGCTCGAGCCCGGAGAGGAAGCTTTCGAGGCGGCTCAGGCCGGTAGCGCGCCCCGATTCATTCGATGCGCCGGGCAGTGGATAGTTAATCTTTCCGAGGTCGAGGCTGCGCAGGCGCGCAACGGCGTCGCGCATGGCTTTCAGATCCTCAGGCAAATGGCGCGGCAACTTCTGATAGAGGTCCACCAGATGGGTGAGCTGGAAGGTCAGAGAGCGCGGGTTGGTTTCGTCGGCCATCAACACGTCAATCACCGCCAGCGGCTGCAGGGTGGTGTAATAGCGGGATCGGTAGGTCATGGAACTGTCCGCAACCTCGAGCAGGCATTCGAGGAACGGCCACTCCTGTTCACTGAGCGGGATGGTGATTTCGCGCAATTGCCGGGTGCGATAAATGGCGCGTTCCAGCCGCCGGCCGATGCTGAGGAAGAGCCAGCCCAAGCCGCGCGTGGTGTTCTCGCGCTCCATTCCGGAGAAGGCGGAAAGCAGCTCCAGACAGAAGTTGAGCATGGGGAGGTATTCCAGGAACTGGGTATCGCGGTCCGGCCGGATCGAGTCGCGAAGCTGGCCAATAAGGATCATCATGTCGGCAGATAAGCGTTCCCGAACACTGTTGCCCACGCGCGAGACCTGGGAAAGCGTGAACGCCAGGCTGTCGGGGCGTTCGCAGTCTCCGATGAGCGAGACCAGTTCCTCTTCGAACCTGACTGGCGTCAGCCTTTTACTCCTGGAGCGGGGCAGTTTGCTTTTCCGCGACTTCAAGCCGTTGTGGAGCCGGACCAGGTAGGCAAGTTCCGACTCGTCGGCACGGCGAACGCGGGTGATCATGGACCGCACGATGCGCGCGGTGTTCTCAGCCCGTTCGACATAGCGGCCCAGCCAGAAGACCCTGTCGGCAACACTGCTGGGAACCCCGGCGGCATCGCGGCGCAGGGGCAACGGTTGGTTGCGGGGATGCAGCATGCTGAAGGTGTCGACCGGGCTGTCCCATTGGACCCAGGCATCTTTGCTGTGTCCGCCGCGTTGCATGGAGACGACCGGTCCTTCCGCTCCGGCGACGCGGACCAATCCGCCCGGCATTACGGTCCATCCATCGCCGTTGTTGAGCACGTAAGTGCGCAGGACGACGCTGCGCGAGTGCAGCAAGCCGTGCTCCCAGACTGGCGCATTGGACAGATTGACCTGCTCCTGCGCGACATATTCGTGTGGATTGGTTCGCATCAATTCAACCAGCCGCGATTTCTCAGCCTGCTCCAGACCGGCTCCGAAGACGGGTTCCATGCCTCGGGAGGGGAATGCGGGCTTGATGACGACGGAGTCGAGGTGGTTCAGTACCCAGTCGAGCGCATAGGGCTGGCCACACCACCACGTGGCTACCGATGGCAGGGTGAGACGCTCTCCGGTGATGTGCCAAGAGAGGCCGGGCAGGAATGGCATGATGGCGGCAGTCTCGATGACGCCGCTGCCAAGAGCATTGGCAACCTTCACGTTTCCGGCTGCGATGGCGCCGACCAGGCCGGGAACCCCGAGCAGAGAATCGCTGCGCAGCTCCAGAGGATCGCAAAAACTGTCGTCGACGCGGCGGAGAATCACGTCGACGCGATCGAGGCCTTCGACGGTCTTGAGATAAACGCAATGATCGCGGACAGTCAGATCAGCACCTTCGACAAGGGCGAATCCCAGGTATCGCGCCAGGTAGGAGTGCTCGAAGTAGGTTTCGTTGTGCGGCCCTGGAGTAAGCAGCACGATGCGAGGGTTGCTGGATTCGGCGAGGGCTGAAAGCGCATCGCGCTGCGCCTTGAAGAATGGCGCAAGGCGGACAACATTGGCGGTGCGAAAGATTTGGGGCAGAACATCGGAGACGATGGTGCGGTTCTCCAACGCGTAGCCGCTGCCGGAGGGCGCCTGGGTGCGATCGGAGAGGACCCACCACTGGCCGTCAGGCGATCGAGCGAGATCGACGGCAAGCACGTGAAGATAACTGGCCGAGGGAACACGAACGCCTACCAGGGGCCGTAGGAATGCAGGGTTTGCGTAGAGCAGTTCTGCAGGGAACCGCCCGCTCTTGACCAGCGCCTGGGCACCGTAGATGTCTTCCAGGATGAGGCTCAACAGTCGTGCGCGCTGAATGAGGCCGCTCTCAAGCCTACGCCACTCGTCGGTGGAGATGAGGAACGGCACTATATCGATCTGCCAGGGGCGGTTGGCGCCGAGCGGATCGTTGTAGATGTTGTAGACAATGCCGTTTTCACGGATGCGGCGTTCGGCGCGGATGAATCGCCGGCTCAACTCCTCGGGCCCAATATTGCGAAGGGATTCAATCAGGTGCGCCCAATGCGGCCGGGGCATGACGCCATCGGCGGAGAGCTCATCATAGGAGTCTCCGTAGCGCAGAGGGATTTGATAAAGATCAGCCATTTCAGTGACTTACACCTGCATGCGGCGCAAATCCAGCGTTCCCGGGAACATCGGGTCGGTCTCTTCCGGCGGTGGCGCGGAAATGCTGCGTGGATGCGAGTTTACCTGAAAACGCTCGAGACGACGCTGCTCGGCATCAGCGGCATTGGCGGGCCGCCCGGCATAGCGACTGCCAGCAGGGCTCTCTACGTGGTGCGTGCACTGGCAGATCGACTGGTTTGTCCAGGTGTCAATGATTTCAAAGGTCAGGGGCGCATGGATGGGGATCGTGGGATGAAGCGAGGCCGACAATCTTCGTGCGCGGTAGCGAACTCCAGCGACGGAGGCGCCGAGATCGACGGTGGGCTGCAGCGGCACACGGCGTCCGTTGCAGGCGACGATATACCGCGATTCTGCGGGGAGACCCGAGACCCGCACCTGGATGCGCTCAAGCGATGAGTCGACGCTACGGACGGTCCGCCCGGAGATGGTTTCCTCCGCCAGGACATTCCATGGCTCGAGTGCGCGGCGCAGTTCCAGTTCGATTCCATCGGCGGACACGGAACCGATCTTGGGAAAGCGGAATTCCAGGTGAGCCGAAAACCAGGCTTCGTGGAAGGCGAAGCCGGATTGGCGCAAGTAAGAGAGCACCTCGGCAAGGTCTTTCTGGACGAAGTGCGGCAACAAGAACCGGTCGTGGAGGGCCGAGCCCCAGCGCACGAGGCTGCCTTGAAACGGTGTCTTCCAGAAACAGCACACCAGGGCTCGGACCATGAGAAGCTGCAGCAAGTTCATGCGCGCGTGAGGCGGCATTTCAAAGGCTCGCAGCTCAAGCAGGCCGAGCTGCGAGCCCTGACCCGGAGGGGGAAACAATTTGTCGATGCAAAACTCTGCGCGATGCGTATTGCCACTGATATCGACAAGGAGATTGCGAAACAGGCCATCCACGATCCACGCCGGGCAGTCGGTCGGGGGGAGATGCTGGAACGCGATCTCGAGTTCTTGCAGAGTGTCCATGCGCGCTTCATCCACGCGCGGGTATTGACTGGTGGGGCCCACGTAGGTTCCCGAAAAGAGAAACGACAAGGACGGATGATTCTGCCAAAAGGCCAGCATGCTGCGCAGAAGGTCCGGGCGGCGCAGGATGGGGCTGTCCATCACGCTGGCCCCGCCAATCACGATGTGGCTGCCCCCCCCGGTTGCCTTGTGGGTGCCGTCGTTGTCGAATTTCTCAGCGGTCAGGCGGCACTTGCGCGCTTCTTCATCGAGGAGAGTATTGATCTCCTCAATTTCGTCCCAACTGGCGGCGGGCGGAAGGTTAATCTCCAGCACACCGGGGTCGGGTGTGACGCTGAACGATTGCAATCGCGGATCGAGGCACGGGGGATACCCTTCCACCCACACCGGCATTTGCAGATGCAGACAGGTATCCTCGACGGCGCCGAGGAGATCCAGGTAGTCGGCCAGTTCGCGGATATAAGGCATAAATACATGCATGCGGCCCTGGCGCTGCTCCACGCACAGGGAGGGGCGGATCAGCTCAGGGGCTGCATCGGCATCGCGCAGCATGGGAGGAAGTGGATCGGGTTCAGGCTCGACGGCAAAGAGCTCCATGCGGCGCGCCAGGAGCGAGGGGAGTTTCGCTCGATCCGCGAAGGGCGGTGCTTCCATCTCGCGGTTGAGATCATCGGGGGCGACCCAGGGCATCACCTCGGCGGGAATGCGGTAACCGATCGGCGACTCGCCCGGCAGGAGGATCACCCGTTCTGGACGCGGAAACCACAACTGGCTCGACCAGCGTGGGGCTCCATCCCACTGGCGGCGCCGAATGGGCAGAATATATCCGGCCAGCTGATCGAAGGCGGAGGCGGGGTTGCACGCAGCCAGCACATTTTTATCCGTCACCTGGAGACGTCGCGCGAGCGCCCGCATGTAGCGCTGCGCATCCCCGGCGCCGTAACCATAATTGTGATCCTCGCGAGCGATGAACTGCGTGTCCTTCCAGACCGGCGCGCCGTCAGTGCGCCAGTAGCTGCTCAGCGCCCAGCGCGGCACAGGCTCTCCCGGGTACCACTTTCCCTGCCCGAAGTGAAGCAGCGCGCCGGGCGCGATTCTTTTGCTGATGGCGTGGATCAGGGCGAGCCCGCGGGTCCTCTTTGTCGTGCCGAGCGCCTCCACGTTCCACTGCGGGCTCTCCGGCTCGTCAATGCCGACGAATGTGGGCTCGCCGCCCATGGTTAGCCTGACATCGTGCGCGGTCAGGTCACGATCGACAGTGTGCGCAAGCTGGCGAATGCGCTGCCACTCGGCGTCGGAGAA
>Ga0210410_10006318_pt1 | contig 10306 bp, 8 predicted proteins | sample IncBWC4MmetaG_FD_161058 | JGI IMG/M metagenome (GOLD analysis project Ga0210410, IMG submission 161058) | Forest soil microbial communities from Barre Woods Harvard Forest LTER site, Petersham, Massachusetts, United States - Inc-BW-C-4-M | ecosystem: Environmental > Terrestrial > Soil >... | reverse complement strand
GTTGCCGGGATCGCCATTGGCGACGTTGCCGCCGATGGTACCCATGTAGCGCACCTGCGGATCGGCGATCAGAAGCGCCGTTTCATGCAGGATCGGCAGCGATGTGGCGATCTCGTCCGACGCCAGCAACTCGTGCTGGGTGGTCATGGCGCCGATCACGATCTTGTTGCCGTCGCGGCGGACGCCTTTGAGGCCGTCGATGCCGTGCAGGTCGACCAGATGTTCGGGGGTGGCGAGCCTGAGCTTCATCATCGGGATCAGGCTGTGGCCGCCGGCAAGCGGGCGGGCTTCGTCGCCCAATGTCGACAGTAATTTGACCGCATCGGCCACGGTCGCGGGCCGGTGATAGCTGAACGGGCCAGGAATCATCGTCTCCTCCATGCGCATCTTTGTTTTGGCGCGTATCCTGGTCGCAAAACCGGAACCCCACTTTTGCGGAATACGCGCTTCAGGTGCAGACGTCGGCGCGGAAGCTGTTCCCGGAATTTTTCACAGGCAAGGCAGACGCCGTCGCCCCGTCACAAGGTGTGAGAATTCGCACGAGCTGCGGCAAGCCGCGCACGAAATGCGTCAGGTTGCGCGACCTACTCTTCTCCTTCTCCCCGCTCTTCGCGGGGAGAAGGTCGGGATGAGGGGCTGTCGATCCGGAAATAGTGGTGATGGTGCGGTCACGGTGCCCTGCCCCTCACCCGAAATTCGCTACGCGAATTTCGACCTCTCCCCGCAAAAGCGCGGGGAGAGGTTAAGCTCAGACGTGATGATTACGCCTGTTGAGCCCCAGCCGCGCCTTGACCTCGGCGATCTTGGCGCGGCTCACGGGAACCCGGTGCGGGGATGGGCCATCGAGTTCGATCACGGCGCCGTCGCCTTCCTTGCGCACAAAAGTGACATGCGCCATCGCCACGATGTGGCTGCGGTGGACGCGAACGAACAGGCCGGGATCGAGCTGCGCTTCGGCTTCCGAAATCGACCACGGGCACATCCGCTCGCGGGTGCCGTCATGGATCCGCGTGTAATGGGCATCGGCCCGGACGCTTCTGATGTCGGCGGTATCGATGAAATGGGTGCCGTCGGCGCCCTCGATCGGCAGCCGGACCACCGGCGCCGGGCGCGGCGGCTGGCCGAGGCCGCCGAGCGGCGCCGACATCAGCCGCGCAAAGGGCGCCGCGACGAGCATCTCGGCCGGCGCCGCGACCGCGGCTTCCGCAGCCGGCTCCAGCGCGGGGACCGCCACCGTCACGGCCTGGCGGCGCGGATCCGGCACCAGCGACAGCAAAAAGCCCGCCGCGATGACAAAGCACAGCACGGCGACAACGATCGAGAGTATTTGCGGCGACGCGGCGAGCCCGCCGGCGCCGCCATGGTGATGCGCGGCTTCCGAGAGCGGAACGAAATGCATGCCGTACATCGCGGTGTAGTGCATGCCCGACACCGCGACGCCGAACGCGATCGAGCTTGCGATCAGCCGGACGCCGTCCTGCCGGGCCAGGAAGGCGCGCAGGCCGCCATAGGCGGCGCCGATCGCGATCAGGATCGACAGCAGCACCATCGGCGTGTCGTGCTCGATGCCGAAATTGCCGGCCAGCCCATGGATGCCGACATAATGCATGCTGACGATGCCGGCGCCGAGTAGTACCGCCGAGGAGATCACGCGCCGCTGCGACGGCTCGCCGATGCTCAGGAAGAACAGCGATACGCCGACCACCAGCGCGCAGATCAGGAACGAGACGATGGTGGGCAGCACGAGATAGACGGCGTCCGCCGGAATCGGCGCCGCCAGCATGCCGACGAAATGCATGGTCCAGATGCCGATGGCGAGAAAGCCGGCGGCCCCCGCCAGCAGCACGCGGCGGCTCACGCCCGGCGTGCCGCGAATCCGTGCCGCGAGGCCGAAGCCGGTGTATCCACCCAGGATCGCGACCACCACCGAGAGCGCGACGAGATAGGGATCGTGTCCTTCGAACATGATCTTGTCGGCCGCCCGTCGCCACGGGCAAGCCTCCTCCTACGCCCGAGTTTATCGGCGGCGGTGGAAATGACAATCGACGCGGCCCCTTCCCCCTCTCCCCGCTCTTTCGCGGGGAGAGGGTCGGGGTCGGGTTGCGGTGGGGCTCTCTCGACATTGGACGGCGACCGCCGAGCCACCGTGCCTGAAGGATGAAGCGCAGGCGTCCATGAGGCCGGCGCCATCTGCGGCCTTTGTTTCGTCAAGTGGCGGTCGTGGCTACGATTTGTCAGGGTGCTGATTAGCGCGACACGCGCGGGCAACGGCAGCCTTCTTTCCGTCTCTGGTTATCGGGTTCGACTAGCCTTGCCTAAGTCGCGCTTGATCGCGGCTTTGTGTTTAAGAAGTCCCGCCGGGCCAGGATGCTCCGGATGTTCCGTAAGCTGACGAGCGCGTTAGGTCGCTCAGTTGAGCCTTCCGGAAAATCCGGGAGGGAATTCGTGATCCGCGCCGCGAGGGCGCAAAGTTCAATCCGTGTCGGGCGCATCAGTTCGGTTGGTGTCAGTACGCGTCCCTCCATCGTTTCGACCGCGCCTATCGCGGCCTTCTGACGGAAGGCCCTGCGCCGGAGACGGTGGGTGCATCGCTTGCGACCGGAACGAAGAGAAGGAGTGCGCCAGCACTTGCAGCCATGCAGTCGACGAACGGTGCGATAAGGCCCAAAGGAGAACGGGATTGCTGCGGTGGGATGGAGGAAGCGGGTGCTGGCGAAACTTCGCTGACACCGGATCGAGCGCGGCTTCTCGCCGTGCATTCGCGATGGCTTGGCGGGAAGAACCCCGAGGGCTATATGACAGCCGGCGACCGCATTTCTGCACGCGCGGTCATCGGGAGGATCGCCATGCGGACCGAACAGCAAATCGAGGCCGCCGCAGCGGCCGCAGCCGAAAAGGCGAACGGAGGAAGGTTTGCCGATCCTCTATTCTACAAGCCCGAGCATCGGGCATTCTGGAAGGAAGTCATTCGTGCCGCTTTTGATGTGGCCGACGCAGCTTCGCCGCCCGGCGCGGCTGCGGCATCAAATGTGTCGCAGAAGGAGGTCGAGGAATTCTCGGGTCACTGCGTCTTTATTCGATCCGTCTACAAATTCATGATGCGCATATGGAGAGACAGCGACGACGGCGAGCGCAAAGTGATGGAAGCCGTAGCGCCTCTATTTTTTGAGGACATGGGCAAGGTCCTCGGCGAGTTTCTCGTCATCGCCGCTTGCAGGATCACCGACCCCGCCAGTGACCGCCGTGGCAATCAGAATTTTACCCTGGAATTGTTCGCCAACAATTTTCCGCGCGAAAGCGAGACGTTCAAGGAATTGGACGCGCTTCGCCAGCGCATCGATAGGCTTCGTGTGAAAATCCTGCCAGCCAGGAACAAACTCGGAGCTCATGCCGATCGTGCTGTCATCCTCAAAGGCGAACCGCTCGGCGCGGCGAGCTGGAAGGAGTGGGGTGATTTCTGGTCCGCGCTTCAGGACTTCGTTCGCATTCTCAACGAGAAGACGTTTGGGGAGCCGTTTGAAATCGATGCCGCCGGAGTCCGGGGCGATGCCGAGACTCTGCTCAAGGCGCTCCGCAATCATCAGTATTTTGAGACTATGCTCAAAGGAAACGACCCGATCGCGAGAAATGCGTGTGTTAAAGTAGCACTACCGAACTCCTGACGGTCGTTGAAGTTGGGCGCGTCCGGCTTCGCCGGAGCAGGGTTTATTCACTTCGTGAGCCTCGCAGATACCGGAAAAGTCGCGATGCCGGGTCTCGGCCATTCGGTAACGATCCCTTCTGTAATCGGGGCCAAGAGGTCAAGCCCCTCTTCAGAGGGTCTGCCGAGTGTCCGGTTGTGGGGCGGAAGCCATCATGCCTGACCGACGCGGCTAAGTCGCAATTTGGTACTTTCCAGGCCATTCCGAGATTCCCCCTTTGATAGTCGTCAGTACCGTCTTGCAACTTTAGCGCTAGTGTGTATTAAGTGGGCCCCGCTCTCGCGGGCCAATTTGGCGGAGGCGCGCGAGGCGCCCCCTGAGCCAGACATTCTCTTGCGAGCGAGGGAAGGTGAATATGGCTGTGAGGACGACACCGATCACCATCATCGAATCGTATTTTGATCAGCACTTGGAACGGTCAACGCTCCGCTGGTTCGATGAAGTGCCTGACGATCATTGGATCGATTTCGCGAAGCAGTACATGGCGACGATGAGACAGAACTTCGCTCAGGAATTCTTCCAGATACCTCCTGCTAGCAGCCCATCGCTGCGTTTGTATTTCGAGCCGCGCATGGGGCACGAATGGGAGCGTGCCGTCGCTGGTCTCTACCAGCCAACGCCGCTCCTGGGTCTCAATCATCGTCCACCAAGCCAGCAGACCATCACACGTGACGAAGTTTCGAAAATGCTCGATCCGCTGAAGAAGCATCTATTGCTTGCGGATTCCATCTACTTTCGGGACAGCTTCTATAGCTGCTTCGATGCAGTTGCCGACTCAGTAGACCGAAATCACTGGCGCAGCGACCCGAACGTCCCTGACCTTGTGCACAGCAGTATCCGCTCGTTGAAGGACTGGTTACCGATACTCATCGAACTGCGCACCTTCATCGAGTCGGGCGCGTTGGTGTTCATGCCGTACTATTTGACTCCTTCGTTCCCGTCTGACACAGGCGATCCGGCGATCAACGAACATTACAAGAAACTCAGGATACATCCGGACCCTACAGCCACCCGTCGCACACCTCCAGTTGTCGATTTGAAGAACTTTTTCGAGCGCCTTAGCAATCCTCCTCCCCGAAAGCCGACACGGCCGGACGCCGATCAATACTTCAGCGAAAGCGAAGTGATGACCGCTTGGCTGAATGCCAGGATTCTCGATCTTGACCCGGTGTTTCCCAGCCGAGCGATGTCTGATTTGGCAGGTCGGCTTTACTTCGATGAGGGGCCAGATGCCCTCGACGTTACCAGCGATCTAATCTCCGTCGAAGTGCTTCCATTCGGACGCACTGAAGGCATTCACCTGGACCAGCTATGGGAGATGCGAAAGAACGAAGACGTATTCGCTTCGGTGCAGCGCGCTGCAGCGGGTTGCAAAAAATACATTGAGAAAAATGCCGGTCCAGGCACGACCAAACAGGGTGTTGACGACATGTGCCGGACCTTTCTGCATGACGAATTAGACAAGTTTGAGCGATCATCGTCTCTGAGGTTTCTGAGAATGGCCGACGAGAATAAGGCAGTGGGTATTGCGCTCTCAATGGCACTTGGGTTTGCGCTTTTGCCGCTTAATCCCCCCCTCTCTATAGCTATTGGCTTAACTGTCGCCGCGCCGTTTCTTTCGCCCGAAACCGCGCGCGCGATTCAGGATCGCTTCAATCCAACAGAGCGAGCATACGGCCACCTGCAAGCTCTGTTGTAGCCAGATAGGTAGCCAAGGCGTTGGCTTGAAGCGGGGCAGTAGGCCAGCTACGCGCGTGATGTAGCTGCCCGAAAGTCTGCTATTCGGACTGATGGCCATGCCGGCCCCCCTATGGCAGCGTTCCTCACGCTGCTCCGCAGAGCCGGAGCCACCTCACACCGATGGGCCCCGGATCAGCAGCGCACCACGCCGCGAAGACATAGCGCGTCGAAGACGCGCGTGAACGCGCTGATGGCGCTGCGCAGCATCGGGGCACGCCGGGTCTGTAAATTACACAATCCCCGCCGCGACCTGGCCGCGCAGCCGCTCCAGGCTGAGCAGCGTGTTGGCGCAGGCTTCCGCGACCTCGACGCCCTTGGTGGCGAAATGCTTGCGGAAGAATTCGAAATGCGCGGCGGTCTCGTGGAACTGCTGCGGCGTCAGCACCGCCGAGAATACCGGCACCTCGGTGCGCAACTGCACGTCCATCAGCGCCTTGATCACGGTGTCGGCGACGAATTCATGGCGGTAGATGCCGCCATCGACCACGAGGCCCGCCGCGACGATCGCCGTATAGCGCCGGGTCTTGGCCAGCAGTTGCGCGTGCAGCGGGATTTCGAACGAGCCCGGCACCTCGAACACGTCGACGCGCGCGCGGTCGATGTGGCGCGCCTCGATCTCGTCGAGGAAGGCGATGCGGCATTCCTCGGCCACCTCGCGGTGCCACGACGACTGCACGAAGGCGATGCGCTGCGGTTTCGCAAATCGCGGATGCGCGGGGACCGGCGGGCGATCGATGGTTTCGGGGGGATCTTTTACTTCAGAAGCTTGTTGGGGAGCATCTTGCAACATCTGATTCATGGCTTTCCTCTTTCAGGACCAGAATCAGGGCATACGGAACAACGCGCCGCGCGGATTGCGGCGGTCGCGACCGTTCTCTTTCATCCGGACTTTAACCGTCGGCTTCGGAATCACACCGAATCTGCTGACCCTTCTTCTTCAGGGAATCGGGTGAGGATTCCAGGAGAACAAGGCGCTCGCGGGCTTGGGCTTGTCCACCCTTACCGCCGGTGGGGAATTTCACCCCGCCCTGAGAACATCGGCCGCCCGGAATGGGCGACCTGAGGCGAATTATGACGAAGGCTGGCCGCGCCAGCAAGCGCCTTCGCTATGCGAATCGGTATGTCGCCATGCCGGCAGGGCGGATGGCCGGGGGTCCGCGGGCAGGCCGGGGTTAAGGAACCATTAACGATTTCGGCGGCCCAATCGGGCCGGCGAATCGGATGCGCCGGGGTCGCACCAGACGAATCTGATTCCGGTTTGTTCTCGTTGCAGAAGTTAACGTAGACGATCAGCTGTGGACGAGCGGATTTAGTTGGTGGTTTGTCTGTGGATGGAGTCGGCGCGCCGTTGCGCGGATTCCGCAAATCACATCACTTGATCCCGGCAGGCCCCCGGGCAGCCAGGGGGAATGCAGTCCGCAGCGGCGCGCCGGAGAAAGCGCGGTTCGGCCTGCTGCGTGCGTATCAACCATCGTATCTGAACTAGCGAAAGTAAGGTCGAGACGGCATGTCCCTGCTCGAAGGCATCATTGATTCCCGGAACAATCCGCTCGCGGTGGTCGAGGACATCGCCGCCAATAACAACTGGTCGTTCGAACGCTCCGGCGAGGACGAGGTGACGATCGTCTCCAAGGGCGACTGGACCGATTATCAATTGTCCTTCACCTGGATGAACGAGATCGAGGCGCTGCATCTGGCCTGCGCTTTCGACATGAAGATTCCGCAGCCGCGCCGCGCCGAGGTGCAGCGGCTGATCGCGGCGATCAACGAGCAACTCTGGATCGGGCATTTCGACATCTGGACCCACACCGGCATGATCATGTACCGGCAGGCGCTGGTGCTGCCGGGCGGCCTGACCGCCTCGACCGCGCAATGCGAGAGCATGCTGGTCGGCGCCATCCACGCCTGCGAGCGCTATTATCCGGCGTTCCAGTTCGTGGTCTGGGCCGGCAAGAGCGCCGCCGAGGCCATGAGCGCGGCGATGTTCGATACCGAGGGCGAGGCGTAACTCTCCGTCGTCCCGGCGAAGGCCGGGACCCATACGCCGTGTCGTCAACGTTGAAGCAAGGTGCTTGTGGCCTTTGCTTCGCTTCACTAGAACCGCTTGTGGTTATGGGTCCCGGCCTGCGCCGGGACGACGCGAGTATTTGTGGTGACGGCATTGAGCACCAACAACACGCTCCAACACCTCACCGGCCCGATCGTGCTCGCCGGCGCCGGCAAGATGGGCGGCGCGATGCTGGCGGGGTGGCTGGCGCGGGGGCTGGATCCGCGCAGCGTCTGCGTGATCGAGCCGCATCCCTCCGCCGATATCGGCGCGCTGGTGAAAAAAGGCATTCGCCTCAATCCGTCGCCGAAGGATGCCGGCAGCGTCGCCACGCTGGTGGTGGCGCTGAAGCCGCAGACGTTCGGCGAGGCCGGTACCAACTTGAAGCCGTTCGCCGGACCGTCGACGCTGGTGGTCTCGATCATGGCCGGCGCCACCATCGCCTCGATCTCGAAAGCCTGCGGCGGCAGCGTGGTGCGCGCGATGCCGAACACGCCGGCGGCGATCGGCCGCGGCATCACGGTCGCAGTGGCCGCCAGCAATGTCAGCGCCGCACAGCGCGCGGTCGCCGACAGCCTGCTGCGCGCCACCGGATCGGTCGAGTGGATCGATGACGAGAAATTGATGGATGCGGTGACCGCGGTCTCCGGCTCGGGACCTGCCTATGTCTTCCTGCTCGCCGAGGAACTGGCGCGCGCCGGGGTCGAAGCCGGGCTGCCGCCGGAACTCGCAGCCAGGCTCGCGCGCGAAACCGTCGCCGGCTCCGGCGAATTGCTGCATCGATCCGATCTGCCCTCGGCCACGCTGCGCCAGAACGTCACTTCGCCCGGCGGCACCACGGCCGCGGCGCTGGAAGTGCTGATGGGAAAAGACGGCCTGCAGTCGCTGCTGACCCGCGCGGTGGCGGCGGCGACGCGGCGATCGAGGGAGTTGGCGAAGTAACTCTCTCCGAACCGTCACCCTGAGGTGCGAGCCTCTTCGGCGAGCCTCGAAGGGTGTGCTGGGCAGTGCAAGCGGCCCATCCTTCGAGGCGCGCAAGAGCGCGCACCTCAGGATGACAGCGGTGCAAGCTCCTACCCCGCCCCCAACCGCTTCGTGAACGCCTCGACATTGATCAGCCCGCGGGCGTGGCGGCCCTCGCCGATGCGGCGCTTGTCGTCGAAGGCTTCGACCTCGAAACGGATCACCCGGCGCTCCACCGCGATCACCTTCGCCGTGGTGCGCACCAAAGCTCCCACCGGCGTCGCGGCGAGGTGGCGGATATCGACCTCGGTGCCGACCGTGATCCAGCCGGGAGCGAGATGGCTGCGGATCGCGTCGCCAGAGGCCATCTCCATCTCCAGGATCATCATCGGCGTCGCATAGACCATCGGCATATCAGGCAAGAAATGCCCGACCGTGCGCTCCGGCGGCACCACCAGCGTGCGCTCGGCGCTCATGCCGATCTTGATGAATTCGCGGGCGTCCATGGGGTGATCCGGAAAAGATAATGCGTCGTCCCGGCGAAGGCCGGGACCCATAACCCCAACTGTTCATGTCGAGGAAGGCTGGAGCGACCGCCCGGCGTAACAACATACGCCGGTGGTTATGGGTCCCCGCTTTCGCGGGGACGACGATGGGTGGGGACGACGATGAGCGCTACTTCTTCGCCGCGGCGGCGCGTTCGACGAAGGTCTTGCCGCCCTTCATCTTGTGCGCGAGCGGCGCCTCGTTGATCTGGATCACGACGGCGTCGGCATCGATGCCGAGGTTGGTCACCAGCGCCTGCGTGATGTCGCGCATCATGCCGGCCTTCTGTGCATCGGTGCGGCCGGCGGCCATGCTGATGGTAATTTCAGGCATTGTCGTCTCTCCCTTTTGCTTCTTCGTCATGGCCGGCAATAGCGCGAAGCGCGTCTTCACGCCAGCCTTCCCGGCCATCCACGACCTTTGCTATCAAACAAGACGTGGATGCCCGGGACAAGCCCCGGGCATGACGCCTAAATGAATGGCTATCCCCACTTCACGTCATGGCGCGCCAGCACTTCGCGCACGGCATCGACCAGTTTGTTCTGGTCGACCTCGTATTGAGCCTCGGTCTGCTTCTTCAGGTATTCTTCGCGGTCCTTGATCTCGGTCAGCCCTGCACCGAGGATGAGATCCTTGATCTGGATCTTGCCGTTCGCCCGTTCATCCGATCCCTGGACGATCGCGCAGGGTGCGTTCCGCTTGTCGGCATATTTCATCTGCTGGCCGAGACTGTGCTTCGGGTTTCCGAGATAGAGTTCGGCGCGAATATTTGCGTTGCGCAAGGTCGCGACCATCTTTTGATAGTCGGCGATCTCTCCTCCAAACACGGTGACCACGACCGGGCCGAATGCCGGCGTGGTGTCGAGCTTGCCGAGTATCGTGAGCGCGGCCTGCAACCGCGACACGCCGATGGAAAACCCGGTCGCCGGCACCGGCTCGCCGCGGAAGCGCGAGACGAGCCCATCGTAGCGCCCGCCGCCGCCGACCGAGCCGAAGCGCACGGGGCGGCCTTTTTCGTCTTTGGTGTCGAGCGTGAGTTCGACTTCGAAAACGGGCCCTGTGTAATATTCGAGGCCGCGCACGACGGATGAATCTACGCGAATTCTTTTGCTACCAAAGCCTGCTGACTCGCAAGCTTTTGCAATTTCTTTCAACTCTCGAATCGCTTCGAGCGAAATGGGACTCTGAGAGAATGCCGTCTCCCAGGACTCTAGTGTCTTTTGATTATCGATGTACGTAAATGGACCGGTTGTCTCCATATCTAAGGAAGCACCCGCGTCTTTGGCACGATTCGTCGCGAACGTACCTG
>Ga0210410_10006317_pt1 | contig 10306 bp, 11 predicted proteins | sample IncBWC4MmetaG_FD_161058 | JGI IMG/M metagenome (GOLD analysis project Ga0210410, IMG submission 161058) | Forest soil microbial communities from Barre Woods Harvard Forest LTER site, Petersham, Massachusetts, United States - Inc-BW-C-4-M | ecosystem: Environmental > Terrestrial > Soil >... | reverse complement strand
ATGTGTATTGCCAACCAAACGGGCATAGATTTAGAGAAAGCATTAGAAGAAAACCTGAAAAAGAAAACATCTCGCGATAACGAACGACACAAGAATAACGAAAAATTAAAGTGATGAATTTATATAGTGTAAATAGCGGAAATTTTAAACTAGATGGTGGTGCCATGTTTGGTGTTGTACCAAAAACAGTTTGGAACAAAACAAACCCAGCAGATGAAAACAATTTGTGTAGTTGGAGTATGAGGTGTTTATTGGTTGAAACTGGTAACCGTTTAATTTTAATTGATAATGGTTTAGGTGATAAACAAAACGAAAAATTCTTTTCGTACTACTATTTGCATGGAGATGATTCTTTAGAAAAATCGTTTGCAAAACATGGTTTTACTTTTGATGATGTTACCGATGTTTTTTTAACTCACTTGCATTTTGACCATTGTGGTGGAAGTATTAAATATGCCGATGTAACTAAAACAAAATTAGTGCCTACTTTTAAAAATGCCAAATACTGGGGCAATAGCAAACATTGGGATTGGGCAACAAATCCAAATCCGCGTGAGAAAGCGAGCTTTTTAAAAGAAAACATTTTACCCATACAAGAAAGCGGGCAATTAAATTTTATAGATAAAGAAGGCGACTGGTTGCCGGGTTTTGAAGTGTTGTTAGTTAACGGCCACACCGAAAGCATGATGCTTCCTTTAATTACATATAAAGAGAGCAAGGTTTTGTTTTGTGCCGATTTGCTACCGTCTGTGGGGCATTTACCAATTCCCTACGTAATGGGTTATGATGTTCGTCCGTTAGAAACGTTAAAAGAAAAAGAGCGCATTTTGCAACAAGCCGTAAACCAAAACTGGACTTTGTTTTTTGAGCACGATTCGGTTAACGAAGCTTGTAATTTAGCTAATACAGAAAGAGGAATTAGAGCAAAAGATATTTATAAAATAACCGAATTATAGTTTTCACTTCTTCTCGGCAAGTTCATTGTGGGTTTTTACAACTAGTCTAATATCATCGTAACCCAATGTTTTGTCCTCTATTTTTTTTACTAATTCACTGTCGTTTTGGAAAAAGAATATGGCTGTTTCCTGAAACTTTTTGGGTTTTACTTTCATTAAACTATTAGGGTCTTTTCTTTTCTGAAAAAAATATTCTACGTTGTTGGATGCATCGGGTTTTCCGTCTTTATCCTTGTCTTTTGATTTAGACAACAAGTCGCTTGTTGTTGAAACAAAAGAGGCGCTTACGTAGCCAAATAAAATTACATCACCAAATTCCAAAATCTCGGCAAACTTTAGCTTTCCCTCTAAACCAATTGGTAGCGAACGGAAAAACTGCGTCCCTCTTTTACAATATTGTTTTATCTCGTCAGGCGTTTTGTTGTTTTCTTTTCCTTCAGCATTTATAAAATTTATTTTGTCACTATTGGCTGCACCCGCTGAATATTTTTTGTCTTTTATTTTTCCTTTAATGGTGTCTCCTTTATTGGTTATTATATAACCATCCTCATAACCTTCTTGTGAAAAAACAAGGCAACAAATAAGTAAAAAACCACAAACGAGAAAAAGTTTCTTCATTCTATAAAACTACGCCTTTAAAACATCACCAAAAAGTTTTATTGTTTTTTCAATGTCTTCTTTCGTATGTGCAGCACAAACAAATCCAACCTCATATCCCGAAGGGCCAAAGTAAATGCCGTTCTCATGCCATTTATGATATAGTTCATTAAATTGTTTTATTCCATCAGCACTAATCTCTTCGGCGCTACGCACATGTTCTTTATCTGAAAAAGAAAACCAAAATATAGAGCCGATTTGAAAGGCTTTAAATTTTATTCCTTTAGCTTTAAATTGTTGCTCTATACCCGTAACAAGCGTTTTTGTTTTTGTTTCTAAATCGGTATAAAAATTTGGCTTTAGGCATTCTGTTAGTTGTGCAATTCCTGCGGCCATTGCAACAGGGTTTCCGCTAAGCGTGCCCGCCTGATAAACATTTCCTTCGGGAGAAATGTTGCTCATGATTTCTTTGCTTGACGCATACATGCCAACAGGGAAACCACCACCAATAATTTTACCAAACGTCATAATATCGGGCTTAATATTATAATAACCCGCTGCTCCCTCAAAACCAACACGGAAACCGGAAATAACTTCATCAAAAATTAAAAGTGATCCGTGTTTGGTGCATATATCACGCAAGAATTGTAAAAACTCTTTTCTCTGTAATAACAAACCGTTGTTGGCTGGGATAGGCTCAATAATAACACAAGCAATATCATTGCCGTGTTCTTTAAAAGCTTGTTCTACCGCAGTTTCGCTATTTAAAGAAACAACCAGTGTTTCGTTTACAAAACTTTGCGGGATACCAGCAGACGATGTATTGCCAAAGGTTACTAAACCAGATCCGGCTTTAACCAAAACAGAATCAGCGTGACCATGAAAACAACCTTCAAACTTTAAAATTTTGTTTCGTTTGGTGTAACCGCGAGCCAACCTAATGGCGCTCATTACCGCCTCCGTACCCGAGCTTACAAAGCGTAGTTTTTCAACGAACCCGTGGTTTGATATAATTAGTTCTGCTAATTCGTTCTCTAATTCGGTAGGTGCACCAAAGGATGTGCCATTTTGCATAACCTCGGCAACTTTTTTTAATACAGCACCATTTGCATGTCCTAATATAAGCGGACCCCAACTACCACAATAATCAATGTATTCGTTGCCATCAGCATCCCAAATATGCGAGCCTTTACCTTTTTTAATAAACAACGGAACGCCGCCAACAGAACGGAATGCACGAACGGGTGAGTTTACACCACCGGGGAAAAATGTTTTTGCTTTTTCAAACAACGCAGTCGATTTATCTTTTTTTAGCATACTTCTTTAAAATGTTATGTTCATTAAACGGTTAATTAATAAATATGGGATGGTGTTATTCGTCGTAATTTTTTGCAAAATTGCACATTAGTTTTTAATTATGCGACTTATAAAATAATGCGTTTACTGTTTATAGCCATATTAAGTGTTTGTTTAATTGCTTTGGCATCTTATATTGGTATAGGCAAGCCAGAAAACACAATAAAAACAAACGTTGTTGGGCGTTCAGAAAAACCAGTCTCTCCTCCTACCCTATCAAAAAAATTACAAAAAAAACAACTTGTTTTAGATTCCATTTTTAGCTCTGATTTCAAAAAAGGGGTGTTTAATGGATGTGTGGCAGTTTCCTACCAGGATACGCTAATTTATCAAAGTGCTATGGGCTTTGAAAACATTGTTTGCAAAAAAAATCTTTGTAACGAGTCTGTTTTTCAATTGGCCTCTGTAAGTAAAATGTTTACAGCTGTGGCTGTGCTTAAACTGGCGGAACAAAACAAGCTTACTTTAAAAGACAACATAAAAAAATATTTTCCAGATTTTCCTTATCAAAATATTACAATAGAGAACCTACTTTCACATACCAGCGGCATACCAAATTATCTTTATTTCTATTATCACCTGCCTAAACAAGCTGATATACTAACAAATGCAGCTGTTTTAGATTTGCTCACAACACACAAACCGACTGTATATTTTAAACCAGGCAAGCATTTTCAGTATAACAACACCAATTATGTTTTATTGGCCTTGTTGGTTGAAAAACTTAGCGGACAAAGTTTTCAGGCCTTTGTAAAACAAAACATTTTTGATGTGTGCGGCATGAACCACAGTTACTTTTTTAGTGTAAGCGACACATTAAAAAATCAAGCGTTGGCTTTTGATTATCGAAAACGCCCTATTGGCACCGATGAGTTTGATTGGGTAGTTGGAGATAAAGGCGTTTGTTCTACTCCGCAAGACATGCTCCTGTTTGGAAAAAACCTGTTTGAAGGAAAGGTTATCTCTAACATAGATGAGGCCATTAAGCCGCATGCCCGCACGGGTTATGGTAGGTTTTATGGTTTAGGTTTTCGTATAAATCCTAATGGGGGAGACACTATTATATTTCATAACGGCTGGTGGCATGGCTATCGCACTGCTTTCCAATATCGTAAATCAGATAAAACTATTATGGCTATTTTAAGTAATCGCTTAGATAAAAATGTATATCAAACCGCACGCATTTTCAATGCATTAGACAATAAAATTGGGATAAAAGATGAGGGCGATTCTGAATAATTAGCCTTAACTCATCTTTAAAAAACACAAATACAGCTAATTAATTATTTGTTAATAACAAAATTTGTGTACTTTAATCCTCTCATTTTTAGTGCGTGATAAAATTTATATTTCGAAAAATATTTTACGGTTTTGTAGTGTTGTTGGGTGTAATTACCGCTATCTTCTTTTTATTTAATGTGCTACCCGGAGACCCTGCTACAGTGTTGCTTGGACAACGAGCCAATAAAGATGCGGTTGAGGCAATTAATCGAGATTTAGGACGAGATAAACCCATTGTTACACAGTATTTTATTTATCTGAATGATTTATCACCCATCTCTTTCCACAATGAAAATGACAAAAAAAGTGGGTTTTATTTAGACGCTGAAAAATATTCGTACACCTATTTATTTTCGCTTGGCGAAAACGATTGTGTCGTTTTAAAATCGCCCTATTTCCGAAGGTCCTACATAACCAAAAGAAAAGTCTCTGAAATTATTATTGAAACCTTACCCGAAACAGCCGTGTTAGCTGTTAGTTCAATTATATTGGCAACCATTGTGGGCATATTTTTAGGGGTTGTTGCGGCCATTAAAAAAGATACTTTTTTTGATAGACTGGCCCTTGTTCTTTCTGCCTTAGGAATGTCGGCACCATCTTTTTTTGTAGGTGTAATTATTGCCTGGTTGTTTGGCTATGTACTGGCTGATTATACAGGACTCCGAACGATAGGGAGTTTGTACGAATACGACGATTATACCGGCGAAAAATATTTAAGTTTAAAGAACCTGATACTCCCAACCATTACTTTAGGCATGCGCCCTTTAGCTATTGTAGTGCAATTAATGCGCAGCTCGTTGTTAGATGTTTTATCACAAGATTATATCCGCACAGCAAAAGCAAAAGGTTTAAATTTTTACAAAATAATAATGAAACATGCGCTTAAAAACGCTTTAAATCCAGTGGTTACAGCTATTTCGGGTTGGTTTGCGGGTTTAATGGCTGGTGCTGTTTTTGTTGAAATTGTATTTAGCTGGAAGGGCATTGGCTACGAGGTTTTTGATGCGCTTACTAAGAATGACTTGCCCGTAGTAATGGGTGCTACACTTGTATTTGCTACTTTTTTTGTAGTTACAAATATTGTGGTAGATGTTATTTATGGTATTTTAGATCCACGCATTAGAGTAAAATAACATATATGCGAAAAAAAATTGTTGCCGCTAACTGGAAAATGAATAAGATCTTACAAGAGGGTAAAAGCCTTGTAAATGCTATTGTTTCGGTTAACTCAAATGCTGATGTAACAAAAATAATCTTCCCTCCCAGTCTATTTATCACCGAGTTTGCTTCTTTATTAAAAGAAAATGCAGGTTTTTATGTTGGAGCACAAAACTGTTATCATACCGAAAGCGGTGCCTTTACCGGCGAAATAAGCGCTTCTGCTATTGCTTCCTGTGGGGCCACGCATGTTATTGTAGGTCATTCAGAACGCAGACAATATTTTTATGAAACAGCAGAACAATTAAAGCAAAAAGTAAACCTTGCTTTAAAACACAAACTTATTGCGGTTTATTGCGTGGGCGAAAAACTAAACGAACGTCAAACCAATCATTACTTTACGGCTGTAAAAAATCAGTTACAAGAAGTTATCTTCCATTTATCTGAAAACGAAATTAAAAATATTGTTATAGCTTACGAGCCTGTTTGGGCAATAGGCACAGGTTTAACCGCTACTCCCGAACAAGCGCAGGAAATGCACGCCTTTATACGCCTAGCTGTAGCAGAAAAATATGGAACAAACATTGCCAACCAAACCAGCATTCTATATGGTGGAAGTTGCAATGCGAAAAACGCTAAAGAACTCTTTGCTTGTGCTGATGTGGATGGTGGTTTGATTGGGGGGGCATCTTTAGTTGCTGAAGAGTTTCTACAAATCACTAATTCATTTTAAACATGGAGTACGTTTGCGTTTCCTTTAAAGTAAATCCACCAGAGCCCGGTAGCGAAATTTTAGCTTCTGTATTAGCTGAAGAAAATTTTGAAAGTTTTGTACACAACGAACAGGGCTTCGAGGCGTTTATTCAACAACCATTATATGATGAAACTGTTCTTCAAAATCTGTCTGCTCAGTTTCCTGAAATAAAATTTACGCACACCGTACAAAACATCAAACAACAAAACTGGAACGCAACTTGGGAAAAAAGTTTTAATCCGGTTGTTATAGAAAATTACTGCAGCATTCGCGCACCCTTTCATCCCGCAGCTATCCCACCCCTATTAGATGTTATAATTGAGCCAAAAATGTCTTTTGGTACCGGTCATCATCAAACAACCTGGTTAATGACTAAGGCACTTTTTGAAAACGATGTTAAAGGTAAATCTGTTTTAGATGTTGGTTGTGGAACAGGTGTTTTAGCCATTGTAGCAAAAAAATTGGGCGCAAGTGTTGTTGTGGGTTTTGATATTGATGAGTGGAGCATTGAAAACTCGCGTGAAAACAGAAAAGTAAATAGTTATTCTAGATTAGATATCGATTTTTATCAAGGAACCATTCAAAGCACTGTAAATCAATTGTTTGACTTAGTTTTAGCCAACATCAATAAAAATATTCTTTTAAAGGAAATGAAGAGCTACTTTGATGTTATAAATAAAGGGGGGAAACTTTTCTTAAGTGGTTTTTTTGAGTTAGATGCCCCAGACTTAATTGCTGCGGCCGAAAAAACTGGGCTGCGTTTTACTAAACAAGAAACCAAAAACGAATGGGCTACGCTTTGTTTCGTAAAATAGTTTTTGTTTTAGCCTCACTCCTACTCTCCTTTAAAGGGGTTTCTCAGCCGTATGTAGATATTGTAAACACAAGTGCACAATCACTTCAAAGCAATTATAACGATGCTTTAAAAAGCAAAAACACAAGCACTAATTACTTTTTAAATCTTACTGTTCCTTTAGTTATCGATTCTCAAAATACAATCATCATTCGCTTTTATGGCGAGAATTTACAATCGACTATTAAGAATGATTTTTACACCCAAACAAACAATCTTTACTCCACACTTTTACCGATAGGGTTGCAGCATGAAACAAAAAATAAAAAGTGGAAGTTTTTGGGTTTGGTAATGCCCAAATTAAGCTCTGATTTTAAAGCAAAAATTAGCTCCTACGATTTGCAGGTGGGGGGCTATGGTTTGGCAACTTATTCTATAAATAAAAAACTACGAATTAAAGCCGGGCTCTTTTATAACAAAGAATTCTTCGGGAATTTTTTTGTCCCACTTGTTGGTGTTGATTGGGATGCCACCGATAGGTTAAAGCTGTATGGGGTTTTACCCACCATGTACCGAATTGAGTATGCCGTTGTAAAGCAAAAACTATATGCGGGGCTTGCTTTTAAATCATATACCAGATCATATAGATTAAGTGACGCAAACCATGATTATGTAAAAAACGCAGAACTACAAGCTAAGGCATTTGTAGATGTTTATATTAAAAAGAAATTTGTTTTGTTTGCCGAATTTGGCAGAACAATTGGTTACAGCCCACTAGCCTATTTATACCAAACCAAAACAGAAGCGCAATACATTCCAGTATACACAAAGATACAAGACGCCTTCTTTTTTAATGTGGGTTTAGCCCTAAGAATCAGAAACGATTTCAAATAAAAAACCCGCTATAAGCAGGGTTTAGTTTCTTAGTTCCACGTGAAACAATTAAATCAAAAGGGTATTTTATATCCTGCATTAACACATATAATAGCCTGGTATCCATTTTGGACAGACATTCTATCGTGAGAGATAAATGTTTTAAAACTTCCCGGCATTCCCTCATAATGAGTTCTTGTATCAACAAACTCACCCATAACTGTTATAGAAAAATATCCTTCAGCATATATTTTTCCCGGCCCAAGCTTACTCTCCACCCCCAAGGACCCATTTAAAGCAAGTCCATGCGCAATATATTTTTGCTTATCCGAAGGGTAGTAGTAATTAATACAGAGGTCTGTTGTGTTTGTTGTTTGACTAAAATAGCTGGAACCAGCACCTACATATAGCCCTTGGTTTCCACCTGTTTTTCCTAAAAGATAGTAATTAGCTGAAACTGAAATGTCATAATTAAAGAGCCCTGAATAACTCCGTAATACTGATAGCCATAGGACTTCTCTTTGTTTGAACCCAAAACACCTCTAAGTTTAATGCTAAGCTTTTTACTTGCATCGTAAGAAAGATTTACGTTTCCTCCCCACCCTAATGTGCCCCAAGTAGGTCCAACACCCAGCCAAAGATTTTTTATGGGTTCCGGATTTTGAGAATATGATTTAAACGTTACTAATAACGCGACAATTATTATAAGTTTTTTCATGCCCCCATAACGCACAAAAAGTTTGCTTATTGCTTTCTTTACCAAACAAAAACCCCGCCAAAGGCAGGGTTTAATTTTATAGTTCCACGTGAAACAATTTACACCTTTCTGAAAACATATATCTGGCTAGAGAATTCTTTGCCGGTTTTATTTGCTTTAATGTTCGATATTAAACCCCTCATAAAAGCTTTCACAAGTCCTGTGTTGCCCATTTTATATTTCTCGCTGAGCATAGATACATAGAAAGAATCAAACACCATAGGAAGTGTTTTTTCCAACTTAAATCCATTATCGGAGAAGAGTTTGGTCATATTCTTCGGTTCAAAATGCCAAAGGTGACGGGGCAAATCATAGGCGGCCCAAAATTTTTTGTAGTATTTTGCATCATGGCTTTCGGGGTTTGGAACTGCTACTATAAAAACGCCTCTTTCTTTCAAGGCCAATCTTAGTGTATTAATTGTTTCCTTTAAATCGGGTACGTGCTCTAAAACATGCCAGGCCGTTATAGCATCGAAACCAGAAAACAAATTATTTTTCTGTGCTTCCGCTAAAGATGAGAAGGATGAAATCCCAAACTTTTCAGCCATTACTTTGCGCGCCGTTTCATCCGGCTCAATTCCTAAAGCATCCCATTTATTGGTTTTGCATGTGTTTAAAAAAGCTCCTGTTCCGCAACCGTAATCCAATATTTTACCACTCTTTAGTTTTGTATGCTGAATTACCAATTGCAGTTTCTTAAGTAAAGTATACGATCTAACACCGTGGTAAAGTTTATTCACCAAGCCCTTTTTGGTATCCGAATGTGATACATAATCTTCGGCCATATAGTATTTGCCTAAATCAGCATCTTCCGGGCGGGGAGAGGTAAACTTAAAATTACACTCGGTACATCGTTGTATTTGGAATTCCTTTTCAGAAACGGTATAGTCTTTACAAACCAAAAACGGCTCAACTTTAGTTGAACCGCATATTAAACATGTGCTAATTTCTTTCATATTTTACATTTAATGCATTAATGTTTCACGTGGAACTATCTGCCCATATGAACCATAAGTATAGAAACGTCGGACGGATTAATGCCCGAAATACGAGCTGCCTGTCCAAGGGTTTGTGGTTTTATTTTCTTTAATTTTTCGCGGGCCTCAGCAGATAGGCTTCCAACAACATCATAATTAAAATCGCCTTTTATTTTTAATTCCTCCAGACGTTTCAGTTTATCAGCATTTTCACTTTCTCTTTCAATATAGCCTTCGTACTTCATTAATATTTCGGCTTGCTCAATTGTTTCGTTATTAAAATCTGCTATAGTTATTTCTATATCCTTACAATAACGAGCTATATCCGGTATGCCAATATTCGGTCGAGAAAGGATGTTGTAGTACCTAATTTTTTGATTAATAGGGGATGAGCCAATGCTTTCTAAAAATGGATTTATTTCGTTTGGCTCAACACTGGTATTTCTAAAATAATTAATTATTGATGCTGAATTGGCAATTTTATCCTCAACCTTTTTTAATCTTTCGGCTGAAGCCAAACCTAATTTATGAGAGATAGGGGTAAGGCGTACATCAGCATTATCTTGTCTCAACAACAAACGATATTCAGATCGGCTGGTAAACATACGATATGGCTCATCAGTTCCCTTGTTAACCAAATCATCAATTAAAACCCCTATATAACCATCGTATCTATTTAAAACCAAGGGTTCTTTCTCGGTAATTTTTAAGTGGGCGTTCATACCAGCCATAATTCCCTGGCAAGCGGCCTCTTCGTAGCCTGTAGTTCCGTTAATTTGACCTGCAAAATACAGATTATCAATT
>Ga0210410_10006316_pt1 | contig 10308 bp, 7 predicted proteins | sample IncBWC4MmetaG_FD_161058 | JGI IMG/M metagenome (GOLD analysis project Ga0210410, IMG submission 161058) | Forest soil microbial communities from Barre Woods Harvard Forest LTER site, Petersham, Massachusetts, United States - Inc-BW-C-4-M | ecosystem: Environmental > Terrestrial > Soil >... | reverse complement strand
CTGCCCAAATAGATGTCGCAGGGGCCCGTTCCTGCTGTCGTAAAAACAAGCTATGAGTGGCATGCACCCTTGGCGGGTACAGGGAACCGCCTGCGGGCCGCCATCGTCGTGGGGACGAAAGATGCCGCATCGCCTATCCAATCGACGTCTGCTGGACGACGAAGTCCGGACGCGCATTCGCGGGCTCTCCCCCGCCTTCTTCGCCAAGCTCAAGATTCCGCCCAACCGGCTGGAACAGGCCCAGGCCGACCTTGTCGGCAACATCGTGCTGCCCGGCGACCTCAGTTACGAGAAGGCCCGCCGGATCTGGAACGTCTACTTCGACCCCTATCCGGCCCTGATCGTCGAATGCCAAGCCGAAAAGGACGTCCGGATCGGCCTCGAACTCGGCCGGGACTATCGTCTTCCCGTCACCCTGCGGTCGGGCGGCCACACCACCGCGGGCTACTCCGGCGGCACCGACACCATCGTCATCGATCTGAAACAACTCAACGATATCGTGATCGATGCGGAGAAGCTCACTGCCACCGTCAGCTGCGGCACCACTTTCGGCAAGCTCAATGCGGCGTTGGACGCGCGCGGCGTCCACCTGCCGGCCGGCGAATGCGACGACGTCCGCATGGGTGGCTTCATGCAGGGTGGCGGCTACGGTTTCACCTCGCGCACTTTCGGCATGCACATCGACAGCGTGACCAGCCTCCGCGTGATGCTGGCCAACGGACGCACTGTCACGGCCAACGCGAAGGTCAACAGCGATCTGTATTGGGCGGTGCGCGGCGGCACCGGCGGCAATTTCGGCGTGCTGCTCAACGCCGAATACAAGATCCAGAAACTTGACAAGGTCTATGGCTGGTCGATCCTGTGGCCGCTTTCGCAAGCCAGTGAGCGCCAGGTCGCGGCCGAGGCGATGATGGCCATCCAGAAGTACTTCTTCCGCACCGCGCCGCCGGAATTCAACATCCAGATCGCGGTCTGCTATCAGCCGCCCAACAAGGGCGAAGAAGCGGTGCCACAGCTCGTGGTACGCGGGCTCTATGTCGGCACCAGGGAGGCCGGCGAGGCCGCGGTTGCACCCATCCGCAAGCTCAAGGGCGCCCAGTTTCAGTACGACGCCTATGATGCCTTCATCAAGATCGACAACATGCTGCTGAACTACCCCTACGACATTCCCTACATCCCCTTCAACGAGCGCGGCCAGCCGCCGGAAGACAAGCAGGCGCGCAACGTCGCGCGCGACCTCACCCGGGACGAATGGCAGAAGATCCTCGACCATTTCGTGACCAGCCCGAACAAATGGTCGTACCTCTATTTCGAAGTGTATGGCGGCAAGATCAACGAGGTCCCGCTCGAAGAGAGCGCCTTCATCCACCGCGACTGCACGTTCTGCACCGCGCTCGACATCTTCTACTATCCGACCGACGACAAGGCCGCGGCGGACAAATATCTGAAGGACTGGTGCACGTTGATGGATCCGATGTGGAACGGCCATATCTACCCGAACTATCCGAAAAGCGACGTCCCGGATTATCGCAAGCATTACTGGGGAAAAGCGCTGGACGCGCTGATCGGTGTCAAGAACAAGTACGACAGGGACGGATTCTTCCGCTTCGAGCAGATGATTTCGCCCTATCCAGATCAGCAACCGAAGCCGGTGACGTGGCCGCCGAAGGTGGCGGAGGCGCTCAAGCAGCCGATCGTCTACGAGGACGGAAAACCATAAAAAGACGATATGCCCAAACCTGACACGGCGGACGCGGGTTTCATCAGTACGTGGCTGGAGCAGCTTGGACTGCCCATCTACCTGAAGGCCTTCCGCGACAACGACATCGACGCCGGCACCCTGCCGCATCTGACCTCCACCGATCTGGTGGAGCTCGGGGTAACCTCGGTCGGCCATCGCCGCCTCCTGCTCGACGCGATCGCAAGGCTGGCCGCGGCGGAGAAGGCCCAGCGGCCCGAGCCCAAGGAGAAGCCGCCCGCCCCGCGCGTCGCGGCGCCACGGCCGCTCGCGATCGCCGAACGGCGCCAGGTCACGACGCTGTTCTGCGATCTCGTCGGTTACACCAAGCTCTCCTCCGATTTCGATCCCGAGATCGTCCTCGAGCTCCTCACCACCTACAAGGACATTTGCGCCACCCTGATCGAAAGCTATGGTGGCCACGTGCTGCGCTATCTCGGCGACGGCGTGCTCGCGACCTTCGGTTATCCGCGCGCACGCGAAGACGATGCCGCCCGCGCGGTCGCCACGGCGCTGGTACTGGCCAAGGAGATCGGCAAGCTGACGACGCCCAAGGGCGACCGGCTCGAGGTGCGGATCGGGATCGCCACCGGGCTCGTCGTCGCCGGCGACCTGGTCGGCGATGCCGCAGTCGAGAAGCACTCGCTGGTCGGCGAAGCGCCCAACCTTGCGGCCCGCCTGCAAAACGAGGCCGAGCCCGGCGAGGTGCTGATCGCCGAAGCGACTGCGAAGATCATCGGCGCACAGTTCCGCGTGGAGAACCTGGCGACGCGAAATCTGAAGGGCTTTGCTGCTCCGGTCACGGCCTTCCGCGTGCTCGGCGAACAGCGCGGCGCCACCCGCTTCGAGGCGGTGCACGGCGCAAGCAGCCTGCCGATGATCAGCCGCGAGAGCGAAATCGCCCGCCTGGTCGACCGCGCCACCGCCGCCTTGCTCGGGCAGGGTCAGATCGTCGTCGTCACCGGCGAGGCCGGCGTCGGCAAGTCGCGCCTGATCGAGGAGATGTACCGCCGGCTCGAGGTCAAGCCGGCGCATCGCGTCGTGCTGCAATGCTCGCCGATCCATACCAACCAGCCGTTCCACCCGATCGCGCATTATCTGGATTATCTGACCGGCGTCGAGGCGCCCGATGCCGACCTGCGCCAGCTCGACAAGCTCGATACGCTGCTGCGCCGCCTCGGCCACGCGACGCCCGAACGGCTGGCGCTGATCTCCGAGCTGCTGCGGCGCGAGAGCAGCGACCGCAGGCTGCTGCTGCGGCTTGCGCCTACCGAGATCCGCTCGCGCACCATCGAGGCGCTGCTCGACATCGTCGAGGCGATCTCACGCGACAGTCCCGTCATCGTCATCGAGGACGTGCACTGGGCGGATCCGTCGACCAACGAATGGCTAGAGCGACTGGGCCGGGTGATCCGCGAATTGCCGGTGCTGCTGGTTGCGACCATGCGGCCGGAGGAGATGCCGCGCTGGGCCGTACAGTCCGGCGCCAGCGTGCTGCAGCTTGAGCGCCTGCAGCCCGACGAGATCAGGCGGCTGGTGAACACCATTGCCGCCGAGCACAAGATGACGACCAGCGTGGTGGATGCGATCGTGGCGCGGTCGGGCGGCATTCCGATCTTCGCCGAAGAGCTGACGCGCGGCCTGCAGGCGATGGAGGACGCCTCGCCCGGCACCGCGGACGCTACCGCCATTCCCGTCACGCTCAACGAAATCCTGCTGGCGCGGCTCGATCTGCTCGAGCATGGCCGTGAGACCGCGCAGCTTGCCGCCGCGATCGGCCGCGACATCCCGCTCGACCTGTTGATCGCGGTGTCGCCTTTCGGCGAGACCGCGACGCGTGCGAGCATCGAGCGCCTGGTCCGCAGCGGCATCTTCGTCAAGCTCCACAGCGGCTTTGGCGATGCCGTCGATTTCCGCCACGCACTCCTGCGCGACGCCGCCTATCAGCTGCTGCTGCGGCGCGACCGCCTGCGCGTCCACAAGCTGATCGCCGACACCATCGAGGCGCGCTTCCCCGCGATCTCGGACAACATGCCGCACGTGCTGGCGCATCAGCTCGCGGAGGCCGGCGACCATGCCGGTGCCATCATCTATCTGGAGCGCGCCGGCCAGGACGCGGCGCGCCGTTCGGCGGCGATCGAGGCGGTGGCGCATTTCACCGCGGCGCTGGACCAGGCCGCCAGACTGCCGCCAGGACAGGAGCGCGACGCCCGCGAATTCGACCTGCGGCTCGGCATCCTGGGGCCGCTGATCGCGGCTCGCGGCTATGGCGCGAGCGAGGTCGAGCGGCAGATCGCACACGCGGTCGAACTCTCGGGGCGGATCGGCGCAAGCGATCGCATCGTGCCGGCGCTGTTCCTGAACTGGATCGCCCGTTTCAACGAAACCGACGTGCGGTTCGAGGTGGCGCGTCAGATCGCGCAGGTGGCGGCGCAAGGCAGCACCCTCGACAAATTGATGGCGCATCGCTGCATGGGCACGACGCTGCTGTTCCGCGGCGAGTTTGCCGCCGCGATCGCGGAGTTCGAGAATTTCCAGAAGCTGTTCGTTCCCGAGTTGCACAACGAGGCGCTGAACAGGATCGGCGCCACTATCCACGCCGTCACCGTCAAGGTCGGTCGCGCCGAAGCCTGGACCCTGCTCGGCCATACCGAGCGCGCCGGCTTCTGGCGCAAGGCGGCGCTCGACGACGCCGAGGCCAGCGGCCATTACCAGACGATCTGCCACACCACCGCCTTTGCCGGCGGCCTGCTCGCCGCCTTCCTGGAAGACGCCGACGATCTCGCCTTCCATGCCTCGCGGTTACGGAACCTGACGCTGCAGCACGACCTGCCCTACTGGCGGCCGCATGCCGACCTGCTCGCGGGCGTGGCCGACATCCGCCACGGTGCGATCGAGAAAGGATTCATCCTGGCGCAGCACGGCATGGAGCGGATGATCGCCGAGCGCTTGCCGTCGCTGACGGCCTGGTGTGTGGTGTTTGCCGGCGGCTGCGTGACGGCGCACCGTCCGGTGGAAGGGCTCGCCACGCTGGCTGGCATCGCCGAGGAAGTCGAAACCGGCGAGCGCTGGACCGTGGGCGAGTTTCACCGGTTGCGCGGTCTGCTGCGGCTGCAGTTCGGCGACCGCGCAGGCGGGCAGGAAGACCTTGTCGAGGCGCAGCGGATTGCTGTGCAACAAGGCGCGATACTGGTCGAGCGTCGCGCCACCACCGATCTCAACCGCCTTTCCGACACCAGGCTGAGCGGGACGTAGCCGGGCGCACTCACCAGGCGTAGCGCAGCACGCCCTTGCCGGCATCCTTCACGCGTTCGGAGACGCCTCGCCCGCGGCCTCGAGGAGCTGCGATTGCCGCACCCGCTCACGATGCGCGGTATAGAGCCCACTGCCGACGATGAAGGCGGCGCCGACCACGGTCCACACATCCGGTAGTTCGCCGAAGATCATGAAGCCGAGGATGCTGACCCAGACGAGCTGGGTGTAGGAGAACGGCGCCAGCACGGAGGCATCGGCATAGCGGAACGCCAGCACCACGATCCACTGGCCCGCGGTCGAGAACACGCCGATCAGGACGCCGAGCATGATGTCATGCCAGCTCGGCGTCACCCAGGTGAACGGCACCAGCGCCGAAAGGATCGCTACACCCGCGATCGACGAATAGGTCATGATGGTGATCGCGTGCTCCTTGCCGCTCATCATGCGCGTCATGATTAGCGTCGAGGCCCAGGCGAGCGCAGAGACGATCGGAAAGAAGGCTGCGGGATGAAACGCGCTGCTGCCCGGTCGCAGGATGATCAGTACGCCGAACAGCCCGATCGCGGTCGCAAGCCAGCGGCGCACGCCGACCTTCTCGGACAGGAAGATGATCGACAGCGCGGTGACGAACAGCGGCGAGACGAAGCCGGTGGCGGAGGCTTCCGCGATGGGCAGATAGCGCAGGCCGGAAATGAAGAACAGCGACGAGCCGAGCAGTGCCGCGCCGCGCATCAATTGCAGGCCGAAATGGCTGGTCTTCAGCGCGAACAGCGGCGAGCCCGGCACCATCGCCGGCACCATGATCAGCGCGAATACCAGAAAGCGCAGCCAGGCAATCTCGACCGAGGGCAGCGTTGCCGAAAGATATTTCGCGGTCACGTCGGAGACGCCGAGGAACACCGTCGATGACAGGATTAGCGCGAGACCCTTGAACGGCCGGTCGGCGCGCGCAGGCGCACGGCGAGCGGCGGGTTCCTTCTTGGGCAACGACACGGGAGCGCTGTCGAGCCTTGCTACGGCAGCAGGCGGGGGAGTCACGGCAAATCTCGAGCGAGAAATTTCGAATCTGTGTGAGAGCAGAAAACGACAAATGGCCGATATCGACAACACCCGCCAGCGGGATGCCGATATGCACCACGCGTGCAGCGTTGAAACAATCTGTTAACGAAGCGCGCCGCTTTTTCGGCGTTGTTCAAAGCATGGGCAGGCTGCGCGGTTTTGGCCCGCGCGGAAACGCCGCATCCAGTGCCGCAATCTCGTCCTTGGCGAGCGAGAGTTGGCCCGCCGCCGCATTCTCGGTCGCGTGTTCCGCATCTGCGGCTTTCGGAATCGCAAACACCTGACTTTCACGGGTGAGGAAACTCAGCGCGACCTGGCGCGCTGTCGCCTTGTGCGCAGCGGCGATTTTGTGCAGCACCTTGCCGCCGGCGCTTGCAGGCGCGGGAAAATCATTATGGCCGAACGGCGAGTAAGCCACGACGGCGACGCCGTGGTGCTCGCACCACGGGATCACGACATGCTCGATCGCGCGCTCCTTTAGATGATAGAGCACCTGGTTGCAGGCGATCTGGCCCTCGCCGGATACCGAGAGGATCTCGTCGAGATCGTCGGCGTCGAAATTGCTGACGCCCCAGGAGCGGATTTTTCCGGTGCGCTTCAGCTCTTCGAAGGCGGCGACCGTATCGGCGAGCGGATAAGAACCGCGCCAATGCAGGAGATAGCAATCGAGCCGGTCGGTCTTCAGCCGCTTCAGCGAGCGCTCACAGGCGGTGATGGTTCCGCGCCGCGAGGCGTTGCTCGGCAGCACCTTGGAGACGAGAAAGAGCTCGTCGCGTCTGCCTGCAATGGCGTCGGCGATGACAAGCTCGGCATCGCCATACATCTCGGCGGTGTCGATATGGGTCATGCCGAGCTCGATTCCACGCTGCAGCGCCGCGATCGCCTTTTTGCGGTCGCCGCGATCGAGATACCAGGTACCCTGTCCGATCACGGACACAGCGGGACCGTTCTTGCCGAATGGTTTCGATTTCATGTGCGCTATTTCAGTTCGCTGATGTCGGCGACCAGCACCGTGCCGGTCACGGATTCCGTGATGTAGAGACGATCGCGATTCTCGCCGCCGATCGCGACATTGGTGCAGGACTGGCCGGCGCAGGATTTTATTCGCGCGATGCATTCGCCATTCGGTGCAAAAACGAAGACGTGACCGAGCGAGGCATGCGCGACGAACAGCCGCCCTGCTTTATCCATGGTCATGCCGTCGGGGCCGCTCGGGCCGAACAGCGAGCAAAAGCGGCCGACCTTCGACACGCTGCCATCCTTCATGAACGGCAGCCGCCAGACCGCATTGTCGCGCGTCATCGCAACAAACAGCACGGCCTCGTTGGGATCGAGCACGAGGCCGTTGGGGCTCGGCCCGGTATCGATCAGGCAATCGAGCCGGCCGCCTTTGGTGAATCGATAGACCTTGCCGGAGGGATCGTGCAGACCTGTCTGGCCCTGATCGGTGAAATAGATGTCGCCATTCGCTGCCAGATGCAGGTCGTTGCAGCCGCGGAAGGATTCCGAGTTGCGCGAGGTCAGCACCTTCTGCATGCGCCCGGCCCCGGCGTCACACTCCATGATGCCGTGCCTGTAGTCGGCAACGAAAATGCGGCCGTTGGCCGCGATCTTCAGCCCGTTCGGCCAACCTTCATACTCGACCACCAGCGACCATTTGCCGTCGGGCGCGATTTTGAAGATGCGACCGAAGGGAATGTCGACGATGTAGAGATTGCCGTCGCGATCGAATGACGGGCCTTCGATGAAGCAGTCGGTCGGATTGCCCGGCCGGTTGGCGTCGGCCCATTCCGTCGCCACGCCCTTGCGGCGGAAATTGTCGGGCATCGCGGAAAAGACTTTGGTCTCGATCAGTCTCGGCGGCGTTTCCAGATACATCATTGTTGTCGGTTCACCGGTGAAAAGCGGGCGCACCATAATGGACTGAAATGGCGGCGTCGATTATCCCATCGATCACACCAGCGTGGCCGCGATCAGATTATTGACGGTCGGCTCGTTCTCGATATTCCGGAGAATGCGCAGCAAACGGTCGACGCGTTCGGCGGGAAGATGCTTTTGCACCAAAAGCCGAAACTTCTCCTCCATCTCGGCATCGGTCATCGGATTCTTGAAATGTCCGCGGTGATATTCGACCCGCGTCGTCTTGCGCGCGCCGGATTTCAGCACGACCTCGAGCTCGCAGAGATTGAATTCCTTCTCGGTGCGGTCGGCCTCCTCCGACGGCACGACCTTGATGCGGCCGACCAGATCGAGCAGGCGCGCATCGTGCAGATACGGGTCCTCGTAATATTCCGGCTCGATCTTGCCGTACATCAGCGCCAGCGCTGCCGACCAGGGAATGCTGTGGTCGGCGGTCTCATGCGTCTGCGGCCGCCACTTGTCCGGCCCGTCGGCCATGATCTTGATCGCGGAATGGGAGACGTTGATGTTGACCTCGGCGATCTCGTCCGCACTCTTGAAGAACGGCCGCGCTTCGACGGCGGCCTGCGCCACGGTCTGCGAGAACTGGCCGAGCGGAAAACGCTTGGTGAAGGCGCGGCGGATACCGAAGGGCTCGCCGAGCTGCACCGGCTCGACCGGCTTCTCGCCCATCACCTTGAAGAAGCCGTAGCGGCCCTCGAACACCTTGCCCGGGCCGGTTATGCCGTTTTGCGCGAGCTCAATCGCAAACATCGCCTTGCGGCAGGCATCGGCGGCCGCATAGGCCTTCCAGTTCGACAGCTCGTCGGCGCGGCCCTGGCGCGTCGCGGTGTTGCCGCCGACGGTGATACCGATGGCCTGCACCATCTGCTCCGGCGTCATCCCCATCAGGCGGCCGGCGCCGACCACCGCGCCGATGCCTGTGATGGTGGAGTGGTCGATGCCGTTGCCGAGATAGTCGAAGACGTCGGCGATCTTGCAGAACACCTCGTAGGACAGCACGGTCGCGGTGATGAGATCGCGGCCGCTGCGGCCGTTCAGCTCGGCCGCGCTGAGCAGCGCCGCGATGGTGTCGCTGGGATGACCAGCGCCGTGGGTCAGAGAGACAAAGGCGTCGTTGAAATCGAGATAGCGGATCATCACGCCGTTGGCGAAGGTGGCGAGGTCGGCACTCGTCTTCGTGCCGCTGATCAGCACGGTCGCGGGCTGCTTGGCGCTGACATCGCTTGCGAGCTTGATCGCGATCTTGCTCGGGCCGGCGCTGTAACCACCGAATGCGCAGCCAATCGTATCCAGAATGGTGCGCCTGGCGATGCGCACGACGTCCTCGGGGATGTCCTCATATTTCAGGCTGGCCGCATAGCGCGAGCGTCTCGGCGAGCGCGGGCTGGGCAGCGGATTTGTCCTGCGCCAGCGCCGGGAATGCAGGCAGGCCCGCGGCAAGGCCGGCCGCCGCCATCTGCTTCAGGACATCGCGGCGTGCGAAGCGCGGCGAGTCGAGGCTCCACAGTTGGCTTGCCGACATCGAGACGCCCTCCCCCACATTATTGTTTGCCGGGAGTTGTAGGCTTCCGATCTTGCCCAGTCTAGTGAGCGGCGGCGGCCACCTGCTGCGGCGTAGAAGCCGTCGGCGTTTGCGCGATCAACCGCTTCAGTTCGGGAATGCAGGAGCCGCAATTGGTGCCGGCCTTGAGTCTGCCGCCAATCTCGGCCGCGGTGTTGGCGCCGCTTGCAATCGCATCGCAGATCGAGGCGCGGCCGACGCCGAAGCAGGCGCACACGACCGGCCCGGAGCTGACCACGCCCTCGGTCGAGCGGCCCGAGAGCAGCACGCGGCGCTCCTCGTCGTCGAGCGACTCCGCTGCGAACAGGCGCTTCACCACGTCCCAATCGCCGGCGTCGTGCGCGGGACCGACGAACAGGCAGGCTGTGAGGCGGTCTCCGTTGAAGCTCGCCGCGCGAAAAACGCCGCCGCCAAAATCCCGGTACTCGGCAATGTCGCCGCCCGCGGCCGCGCGTAACCATGACGGCCAGCGCGCGAGATCGGCGTTGTCCGCGAACAGATAGCCATAGCCGCCTGACACCGCCGCCCGCGCCCACCACAGGCTCGCGGGCAATGCGAGCTCGTTCCGCGACAGCACAAAGCCGCGAAACACGTATTCATAAGGCGCGATCGAGACCGGCGTCGACTTCGCTTCGGGCTGGCCGGAGAACCGATCGGTGAAGGGCGCGACCAGCGCGCCGACGCGTGCGCCCGAGGCGTTGGTCTCGTTCCAGTGGATCGGCGCGAACAGCATGCCGCGCTGCTGCCGCTCGCTCACGGTGACTTTCAGGAT
>Ga0210410_10006315_pt1 | contig 10308 bp, 10 predicted proteins | sample IncBWC4MmetaG_FD_161058 | JGI IMG/M metagenome (GOLD analysis project Ga0210410, IMG submission 161058) | Forest soil microbial communities from Barre Woods Harvard Forest LTER site, Petersham, Massachusetts, United States - Inc-BW-C-4-M | ecosystem: Environmental > Terrestrial > Soil >... | reverse complement strand
GGCGATGCCGTCGGGCAGGCGATCGCGGCGGCCGATCACCGTGAGGCGAACGCCGTTGCGGACCAGGCTTTCGACTTCGCTGGCGAGATAAAACCGCAGCAGCGACATCAGCGCTGCGACTTCCGCCTTCGGCCGGCGCCAGTTGTCGCTGGAGAACGCGTACAGCGTCAGCGTGCCGACGCCCTGCTTCGGGGCGCTTTCCACCACGCGCCGGATCGCTTCAACGCCGGCCTCGTGGCCGCGCAGCCGCGACAGCCGCTGCCTGATCGCCCAGCGTCCGTTGCCATCCATGATGATGCCGACGTGCAGCTTGTCGCCGTCAGGTTTGGACGAGAGACCACTTTGCATCACAAAGTTTCCTTGCAAAAAAAGAGGTTCAAACGGGGAGGATGCGGAACCTGGCGGTGCGGGCGTCTTCCTTGCCGGCGGCCCTGGCAGCGTCGCGTACGAGCCCCTCCAGCACGGCCAGATAGTCGAGAAAGCGGCGGCGGCCGGATTTGGTCAGGCGGCAGGAGGTGTGCGGACGGTTGCCCTCATAGCCTTTGGTCACCTCGACCAGGCCCGCGTCCTGCAACACCCCGAGATGGCGGCTGAGATTGCCGTCGGTGAGCCCGCAGAGTTGCTTGAGATCGGCGAACGCCAGTCCCCGCGGATGCGCCATCAGCGAGGTCAGGAGTCCCAATCTCGCCTTCTCGTGAATCACGCGGTCGAGGCCGTCATAGGAAAACGGCGCCGGGTTGGCTTCAATCTTCGACATCGGGTTCTCCGGAGGCAAAGTGCAGGATCGCCGCCATCAGCAACTGGCCGAACACGAACGGCAGGCCCATGGTCCATGGCGACAGCGCGTGGCTCTGGCTCGACAGCAGCAACGTCGCAAAGCCCGCGATGAAATACCACGCGCCCGCGAACGCGACTGTGCGCGGCAACGAGCGGACGGAGGCGAACACCCCCAGACTCACCAACAGCTGCCATAGCCCGGGCAGCATCCACAGCGTCTCCGGTGCGAACTTCCAGAGCGCCGCCGCCAGCAGCACACCGGCCGCGCCCGCGGGAAGAAACTGCTCGACCGCCTGCACGATCATGGCATCCGCAAGGCCGGAATGATGCCGGCGCGAGCGCGCCTGCATCTCGATCCAGATCAAGGCCCCCGACACCAAGGCAGCGGCCGCCCAGCCGCAGAAAAACTCCAGCGGATGACCGCTCGGATCGTCGAGCCAGAGGAATTGAAGGAGCGCGGTGAGGAGCGCCAGCCCCCCGGTGGCGGCGACGGCGGCCGGTCCATAGCCGCGAAACGCCGTACCGGCGGCGATCTGGCTGCGAATTGCGAAAATGTCGGCCAGCGCCTTGTCGAGATCGTGCATTCCGTGCCCCGGGCTTTGTGATGCAAAGTATACGCGATCGCAAAGTAAAGGCAAGCCGGGCCCCGCCGGGCTTTACGTGATCTAGCTCACATAAGTGTTCCGGCGGCCGGCCTAGTCTCGCCCCCATGTCAGCTAGCAACCGCCTAACCACAGGAGACGTGACATGCGCAAATACGTTCTGATCGCAGCGCTGGTTCTGGTATCCGCCACCGCACAGGCCGGCGCCACAAGAGGCCCGAATCTAGGCCCGAATCTGGCGTCCAATGACGAGCCGGCGGCTACGACCGCGCAGCCCAACGAGCCGGCAAAGGCGACAGATGCGCCGCAGGCGGTTGAGACCGCAAAGCCGACCGAGGCGCCGAAATTCGTCGACCGGCCGGCGCCGGTCAGCACCACGGCGGACACGCCGAAGGCGGACGTGACGAAACCCGCCGCCCAGACGGCGAAGGCCGACAAGCCGAAGCGCCGGCACTATTGGAGCGAAGCGCGCATCATCGGCGAACTGCACCGCTACGGGGTCTATTGGTAGGCGCTGAAGGGCATTGGCCCGGTCCAGGCGATCGGCCGGATCGGGCCGCCACATCAACTAATCCGGAGATGTGAACTGGTTCACATCCGAATCCTGCGATCGAGCTATGGATGGTCAGAGCCTGCTAATGGAGGCGTCCATGCCGTCACCCATCGACCAGTCCCGAGAGAATCCCCGCGGTATCGATTGGCCAGCCATCGTTCGTACCCTGCTGACGGGCGCTTTCGTCGGCTACGTGAATTGGTCGTCCGCCAAAGCCTTCGCCGAATTCACCAGCGCAACCGGATCGCCGGCGCAGGATACGAAAGGCGCCGCGCCATCCGCATCGCCGCGCCATGCCGACAAAGGCCCGATGCTCTGCTCCCGCAGGGTCTGACGGCCAAGGCCGGCGTCCGCAACGCGCTATTCCGAAACCGTCTGCACCACGCTCGAGACCGGCCGCGTGCTTGCGACCGGCACCTTCATTTCCTTGATCAGCGCCTCGTCATATTCCGCCAGGGTCTGCAGCGGCGCCTTGGCCTTCATCTGCACCACCTTGTAGCCGCCGGCCTTCAGCCGGCGCAGCAGCGCCGGCAAGGCTTCCGCGGTGTGCTTCTGGAAATCGTGCATCAGGATGATGCCCTTGCCCTGCTTGTCGAGCTTGGTCATGACGGTGTTGATGATCTGCTCGGGATTCTTCGCCCTGAAATCGAAGGAATCGAGGTCGCAGGAAAAGATCGCGACGTTGCGCGAGGCGAGATAGGCCATCGCCGCCGGGCCATGCTGCAGTTCCGGAAAGCGGAAGAACGGCGAGGGCGCCGCGCCCAGCGCCAGCTTGACGGCGCTATAGCCCTTCTCGATCTCGTCCTTGGCGAGTTGCTCCGTCATCTTCTTGGTGTTGAGGTTGGCATGCGACCAGGTGTGGGCGCCGACCGTATGCCCGGCCGCGGCTACCTGCTTGAGGATCTCGGGATGATAGGTGGCGTGCTTGCCGATCGGGAAGAACACCGCCTTGGTGCATTCGTCGTCCAGCGCCTTGAGCACCGCCGGCGTATTGCCCGGCCATGGGCCGTCGTCGAAGGTCAGCACCACTTCCTTGTCGGCGAGAAAGTCGAGCTGCTTGAAATGCTCGAAGCCGAAGCCCGGTCCGCCCGTGGTGTCGATGACCACGACGCGGGCAACGCCAAGCGCGTCCGGATTGGCGCATGCGCTCCTTTGCGGCGGAGCTACAGGTTTCTCCGGGATTGCCGCAGTGGTCGCGACATCGTCGCGCGCGGCAAGTGGCTTGCCGGACGTGGCTCCCGCTAACCGCTCGGCCAGCGGGGCGCTGACGGTGCCGGGAGCGGCCAGTTCGACCCGCGGCGAGGAAGTCCAGAACCAGACGGCAGCGATCACGACAGCCGCGCCCACACTCGCCAACATCAGACCTAACGCATTACGCATCGTTACAACTTCCCCAAAAAACCACGCGGCTTTCTCGCTAGGCCATTAATGAGAAATAGTTGTTAACGCTCCGCCAACGCGGCCCGGTTTCGCGCGGCCAATATCGCAGCGGGACTCTGCCATCATGCCCTGAGTGACGAACGTCACACCCGTTGGACGGAGTGATGAGCATCACAGTCCGTAGCCGGCCGTTGCGGCACAAACAGGCATCAACAACGCGCCGCGACCCGCGGCAAACCTAAGGAGCCGACAATGACCGCTTCTTTCACCAGGACGATCCGCCAGGCCGGTTTGGCTCTCGCCTTCGCGCTCTCTTTCTCCGCGCTGTCGTCGAGCTCGAGCTTCGCCTTCAGCGCCGAGGCGCAGTCGATGTGCACCGGCGACGCGTTCCGCCTCTGCAGCTCGGAAATCCCAAACATTCCCGCGATCACCGCCTGCATGTTCAAGCACAAGGCGCAGCTGAGCGCCGGTTGCCGGACCGTGATGGACCGGGATCTGGCCGCCCAGCAGCCCAAGGTCGCGGCCAAGTAAAACGGCTCTCGCCCGCCGCAACCTCGCATGAAAGACGTTGCGGCGCCGGTTTCCGCGCATTAGAACGCGCTAGAGCGTTTTCAAGCGAAATGGAGACCGGTTCGCGTCAAGAAAACGCGTCAAATCAGGAATCTAGAGCCCCGTTTCGATTAATCGAAACGGAAAAGGCTCTGGAGATCATGACCGGTGAGGGGTAACACCATGGCCAGATTCCTTCTCATCCTTTCGCTCGTTCTGATGGCATCAATGGCTTCGGCGCAGCAGCAGCATGAGCACGACGCCTGCGCGCGGGACGTTTCGCGGCTTTGCCGCGCCCACATGAGTGAGGGCGACCAGATCGTGCTGGCCTGCCTGCAACAAAACCGCGGCCGGCTGAGCCGGGCCTGCGCAAAGGTGTTGGCGGATCACGGCCAATAGCCGTCATCACCGCGTTCGCCGGGACGACGCAGCCAGGTTCCGCAAGCTATCAGGTGCCGCCGCCCGCGGCGGTCGCGACCGGCAAGACCTCGTTGGCGGCGCGGTCCGGCGTTTCTTCCTTCCAGCGCACCGATCCGAACGGCCGCTCCAGCATGCGGCGGACACGCACCGCATCGGGTCCGAGGTGAAAATCGATCGCGCGCTGGTGCAGCGCGCGTTCGGATTGCGTCGTGCGGTTGCGCTGGCGCAGGTAATCGAGCCAGGTCGGGCAATGATAGCGCTCGGTCCACAATTCGGGATCGGCAATGTCGCGCGCGATCGACCAGCCATAGGCGCCGTTGCGCTGGCGGCTGAGCTGTACTTGCTGCATCACAGTGTGGAAGGGGCGGGCGTTTTCCGGATCGACGCGATATTCGATCTCGACCACCAGCGGCCCGCTGCGTCCGGTCAGCGCCAGCCTCACCTCGGGGTCGGCGAGCACCTCGGCGTCTTCATTGCGCGCGCCGATGCGCGGCATGCGCAGCCACAATCCCAATAGCGGCGAAGCCAGCATCAGGGCCGCCGATACCAATAGCGCGGTCTCCACGCCGGCGGCGTCGGTCAGGCGGCCCCAGCCCCAGCTTCCGATCGCGATGCCGCCGGCGATGGAGGCCTGGAAGGCGGCCAGCGAGCGGCCCGCGACCCAGCGCGGCGCCGACAATTGCACGCCGATATTGAACAAGGCGACCGCCAGCATCCACACCGCGCCCGCCACCACCAGCGCCGCTGCGGTCAGCACCGGCTCGCGGCTCAGCGCCACTGCCGCGATCGCGCCGCCCATCGACAGCGCGCAGGCGCGCACCGCGGCCTCGCCGCTCATTCGCTTGCGCACCTCGGCGATGTTGAGCGCGCCGATCACCGCGCCCACGCCGAAGGCGCCGAGCATGATGCCGTAGGTTTGCGCGCCGCCGTGCAACAGGTCGCGCGCCACCAGCGGCATCAGCGCCGATAACGAGCCGCCGATCAGGCCGGTCACCATGGTGCGCGTCAGCACGATCTTGATCGACGGCGAATTGGTGATGTAGCGCACGCCGGAGACCATGGCGCGGCTGAGCTGTTCGCGCGGCAGCCGAGACGGCTCGCTGACGCGATTCCACAGGAACAGCACCGTCAGCAGTGGAAGATAGAGCAGCGCATTCGCCGCGAAGGCTGCGACCGCGCCTGATGTCGCGACCACGATGCCGCCGATCGCAGGCCCGAAGCTGCGCGCGATGTTGTAGCTGATGCCGTTCAGCGCCACCGCCGACGGCAATGTTTCCGACGGCACCTGTTCGCTGACCGAGGATTGCCAGGCCGGCCCGAACAGCGCCATCCCGCTGCCGACCACGAAGCACAATGCGAGCAGGACATAGGGCGTGATCATGCCGAGCCACGCCAGCACGGTCAGCGCGGTTGCGCCCGAAAGCGCAATCGACAGCGAGATCATCGCGACGACGCGGCGGTCGTGCATGTCGGCGATGGCGCCGGCAGGCATCGAGATCAGCATCACCGGCAGCATCAAAGCGGTCTGGACCAGCGCGACCTTGTCGGCCGACGACGTCATCTGCGTCATCGCCCAGGCGGCGCCGACGCCCTGGATCAGGATGCCGAGATTGGAGAGCAGGCTCGCCAGCCAGATCCGCCGGAATACCATGTGTCGCAGCGGGGCCGTAATCCCGTCGGCGGCAACAGTCGTGCGTATCGGCTGATCGGTCATATCCGGTTCCGTTGGCGTCCGGTGGTGCGCCGGCAGTGATTCCCCATCGATTTCAAGTGATGCCCGCGAAAGTCCTTGGCTGTCCAGTGGCCGGACGGCTAATAGCGGTCGCACAAGGCAGCCAAGATGCTGAATCACAATGGGGAGGTCAGGAAATGCGGATATCGCGGCGGACAATTCTGAAGGGCACCGGCGCGCTGCCTTTGGCAGCCGGGAGCTTTGGCTTCGCCGCCTTCGCGCAAACCCGTCCCGCCGCCCCGAGCACCGCCGAAACTCCGCCAATCCTGTTTGCCCACGGCAATGGCGAGCAAGCCCCATTGTGGATGACAACCTTGTGGCGGATGGAATCGAACGGGGTTTCGCGCGAGCGGATGTTCGCGATCAATTTCACCGATCCCCTGGCGCGCGCCGACGACACCGTTTCGGAACCGAACAAATCCTCGACCGAGGATCAGCGCCGCGAACTCGGCGATGCGATCAAGGAGTTGAAGCGCCGCACCGGCGCGCCGCGTGTCGCCCTGGTAGGCAATTCGCGCGGCGGCTATCCGATTCGCAGCTATATCAGGAATGGCGGCAGCGCCGATGTCAGCCACGCCGTGCTCTGCAGCGTGCCCAATCACGGCGTTTATGACTGGGACGACAATCCCGGCAGCGAGTTCAACGGCCGCGGCCCCTTCCTGCGCGGCTTGAACGAGGGCGACAGCGAAGTGACGCCGGGCACGGCGTTCCTGACCTTGCGCAGCGACAACATGGACAAATACGCCCAGCCCGATGGCGGCCTTCTCGGCAAGCCGGGCACGCCGACCGGCGTCGGCTTCGATGGACCGGCGGTCAAGGGCGCAGCCAACCTCGTGATCGGCGCGGTCGATCATCGCGAGACCGCCTATTCTCCGCGCGCGTTTCGCGAAATCTATAAATTCATCGCCGGACGCGAACCGGACAGGATGGCGATTACGCCGGAAGCCGAAGTCAAATTGAGTGGCCTGGTAACGGGGACGCCCAGCGGCGTTCAAACCAATCGCCCGGTGGCGGGCGCAGCGGTGGAGATCTATCGGGTGTCTCCCGATACCGGCGAACGCCTGGGCGGCGCCATTCATACCTCGCAGACATCAGCGGACGGACGCTGGGGCCCGGCCAGGGTCGATCCGTCCTGGTATCTTGAAATGGTGCTCACCTCCGCCGGCTCGGTCACCACGCATTTCTATCGTTCGCCGTTTCCGCGCTCGTCCGATATTGTGCATCTTCGGGCCGCGCGGCCGTTGGGGCCGGCAGATGCGGGAGCCGGCAGCGTCGTCCTGATGTCACGGCCGCGGGGATATTTCGGTTTGCCGCGCGATGTGGTGCTGTTCGACGGCGAGGAGCCCAGGGATGTGAAGCCTGGGGTACCAGCCGATTCGATCAGCACACTGCGGCTTTCGGCCGCGGAAGCGGGGCGGCCGGTGACCGCGATCTTCAATGAAGAGCGGATCGTCGCGCGGGCCTGGCCGGCGTCGGAAAACAGGATTGCGGTGGCTGAATTGACTTATTAGCTAGTGTTGGCGCCATCCTTTCCGCGAGGCCTCCTGTGAGCATAGCCGAAGCCTGGGACATGCCGATCGCGCGCCGGCCGCTGATGCCGCCCAGCCCGCCGCGCGCGCCGGAAAACATGAGCTTCCTCGGGCGAATGATGGTGATGCGCGAGAGCGTGATCGCCACCTGGGGGCAGCGCGCCTACGAAGAAGACATTGTCAGGGGCCGTTTTTTCGGCCGCTCCAGCTTTATCCTCAACACGCCGGACGCGATCCGGCATGTGCTGGTCGACAACCACGAAAATTACACACGGACCCCGACCTCCTTTCGGGTGCTGCGGCCGGTGCTCGGCGAGGGTCTGCTGATCTCGGAGGGCCGCGCCTGGAAGCATCAGCGCCGGACGCTGGCGCCGGCCTTCACGCCGCGCGCGGTCATGCCGCTCGTTCCGCACATGATCGCGGCGACCGATGAGACCATCGCCAGGCTTCAGGCCGGCAGCGGCGAACCGGTCGATCTGCGCGAAGCGATGCAGCGGATGACGCTCGAGATAGCCGGGCGCACCATGTTCTCGTTCGAGATGGGCCGCCACGGTCCGGCGCTGCGCGACTTCGTGATGGAATATGGCGCGCGGCTGGCGCGGCCGCATCTTCTCGACCTGCTGTTGCCGATGGGCTGGCCGAGCCCGCAGGATTTTTCCCGCGCCCGTTTCCGCAAGCGATGGACCCATTTCGTCGGCCAGCTGATGGCGGAGCGCCGCGCCGCCGGCAAGAACGAGGGCGCGCCGCCGCGCGATTTGTTCGACCTGATGGGCGCCGCGCGCGATCCCGAGACCGGCGAGGCCTTCACCGACGAACATCTCGGCGACCAGGTCGCGACCATGATTCTCGCCGGCCACGAGACCACCGCCACCGCGCTGTTCTGGTCGCTGTACCTGCTGGCGCTCGATCCCGCGACCCAGGACGAGTTGGCCGCCGAGGTTGCGGGCGCCACCGTAAATGGCGCGCTCGACATCGAGCGGCTGAAATTCACCCGCGCAGTGGTCGATGAGACGATGCGGCTCTATCCGCCGGCCTTCCTGATCGCGCGCGCCGCCGCCGGCCCCGATACGATCGCCGGCATGCCGGTCAGGAAGAACGACGTGATCCTGGTCGCGCCGTGGCTGTTGCACCGGCATGAAAAGCTCTGGCGCGATCCGAACGCGTTCATCCCGTCCCGCTTCATGCCGCCTGCGCCCGCGCCCGACCGCTTCGCCTATCTGCCGTTCGGCGTCGGCGCGCGGGTGTGCATCGGCGCGCATTTCGCGCTGGTGGAGGCCACTCTGGCGCTGGCCAAGTTGATCGGCGCGTTTCGCGTGGAGCTTCTCGACAAGACGCCGGTGATACCGGTCGGCGTGGTGACGACGCAGCCCGACCGCTCGCCGATGTTTCGCATCACGCGTCGGTGACGGGGCATTGCACGGAGGGGTGGATGTTCCCATCTAGGTTCTCGCCATGAGCGATACCCAGGCCCAGTTTTCGCTGCTGAAGCAGACCGTCGACCCGGCGGTCGCCGATGCCATCGCGCAGCTGATCGAGAACGGCGAAGACCACGAACTCAACCGCATCAATGTGCTGGATTTTGCGACCCGGACCGGGCTCGATGAAGAGCGGGCGATCTCCGGCTTCCTGCATGCCTCGCGGCTGGGGCTGTTCGATCTCACGTGGAATGTGCTGTGCCCCGGCTGCGGCGGCGTGCTGGACGCCCATTCCACGCTGAAATCGCTGCGTCATGACGATTACCACTGCGGGTTATGCGCCTGCGGTTACGAGGCCTCGGTCGACGAGCAGGTCGAGGTCGCCTTCACGGTCAGTCCCCGCATCAGGCGCATCGCGGCGCACGACCCCAATACGCTGCCGGTCTGGGAATATTTCAAGCAGGTGTTCTGGAGTTCGGGCGTCGATCTCGACAGGGAATCCTTCGCGTCGCTGACCGACGAGGTGACGCTGGATGCGCTGGAGTTGCCGGCGGGCGAGAAGGCGACGATGTCATTGCAGCTGCCGCCGCAATTCATCATCGTGTTCGAGCCGGTGACGCACGCCGCGCAGTTCATCGATGTTCAGGGCGAGCCGACCAAAGAGCGACAGCAGCTATCGCTGATCTACAACAAGACGCCGTCGCCGACCGGCGGGACCATCACGTTGCGCCCCGGCCCGTTGCGTCTGGCGCTGGACAATCAGGCAGGCGTCCGGGTGCTGCCGGCGGTCTTCATCGCGGCGGACGCGCTTCATCATCTGATCGGCAAGCGCAAGCCGTTCCTGACCGCCAAGCGGATGCTGACCAACCAGACCTTCCGCGATGTCTTCAAGGCCGACAACCTCAACATCGATCAGCGCCTCAAGATCACCTCGCTGACCTTCCTGTTCACCGATCTCAAGGGCTCGACCGCGCTGTACGAGCGGGTCGGCGATCTCGCCGCATTCGATCTGGTGCGCGCGCATTTCCACGCGCTGTTGGAGATCATCTCGTCGGAGAAGGGCGCAGTGGTAAAGACGATCGGCGACGCCGTAATGGCGACCTTCATCAGGCCGGAGCACGCGATCGTCGCGGGCTTGAGGATGCGCGCCGCCATGGATAAGCTCAACGCCGAGCGCGGCAGGGACGATCTGGTGGTCAAGATCGGCATCCATGAAGGCCCGTGCCTCGCGGTGATGCTGAACGAGCGGCAGGATTATTTCGGCCAGACCGTCAACATTGCCGCGCGCGTTCAGGGCCTGTCGACCTCGCAGGCGATCCACATCACCGGGCCCGTGATTGGCGTACCCGCG
>Ga0210410_10006314_pt1 | contig 10309 bp, 10 predicted proteins | sample IncBWC4MmetaG_FD_161058 | JGI IMG/M metagenome (GOLD analysis project Ga0210410, IMG submission 161058) | Forest soil microbial communities from Barre Woods Harvard Forest LTER site, Petersham, Massachusetts, United States - Inc-BW-C-4-M | ecosystem: Environmental > Terrestrial > Soil >... | reverse complement strand
GACCCGGAAAGACGGGCTCCAGATCCAAGCATCGTTTTGGCGGGCAGGCACGCGGGTCAACTTGCGCAGGAAGCGTTGGCGCGAACGTGGGAGTGAAAAATGAGCTCAGCTTCTAATTCCGTGATGCAAATTAACGAAAACGCAGGAAACATGCCAATGAACGGGCTTATGTGTCGTAGTGACGAGCTACGCGCTCGCAAGGACGAGCACGAGGAACTTCCCTTTGTGGAGACAATCGTGGGCCGACGTGGGAGTCTCCGTGGGATCTTGTCACTAGTCGAAGCGGTTGCGCCAACAAATACGACAGTTCTGATCGCTGGCGAAACCGGCACCGGCAAGGAAGTCATCGCACGCGCGATCCACGAGTTCAGCCCCCGCCGGAACCGAAGTCTGGTGAAGGTGAATTGCGCGGCAATCCCCGCCGGCCTTCTAGAAAGCGAGCTCTTCGGGCACGAACGCGGAGCCTTTACGGGCGCGGTCAACTCTCACGTCGGCCGCTTCGCGTTGGCGGATCGCGGCACTCTGTTCCTCGATGAAATTGGAGACATGCCACTAGAGCTTCAGCCCAAGCTGCTCCGCGTCTTGCAGGAGCGTGAGTTCGAGGCAGTCGGCAGCACGCGCACAACGCGAGTCGATGTTCGGGTTGTTGCTGCGACCAACCAAGACTTGAAGCGAATGGCTCAGGATCGTGAATTCCGCGAAGATTTGTACTACCGCTTGAATGTTTTCCCGATTTATCTGCCGCCGCTGCGCGAAAGGAAAGCCGATATTCCCGAACTGGTGGAATATTTCGTTCAACACTTTGCCGCCTCGATGGACAAATCGATCGAATCGATTCCTCAGGAAACCATGCGCTCCCTGGTGCGCCACCACTGGCGCGGCAACATTCGAGAGCTCCAAAACTACATCGCGCGTGGCGTCATTCTCTCCAATGATGGCGTCTTTGAACCAGCACCTCTCGAAAGCTACGAGCAGTCGGAACCCGAGATTTCAAACCCCACCCTCGAAGACACGGTACGTAGAGAGATTCTGGCCGCTTGCCAGCGCGCTAATTGGAAGCTCGGAGGTCCGCGAGGAGCAGGTGCCAGACTTGGCCTGAAGCGCACCACGCTGTTTTACAAGATGAAGCGCCTTGGTATTGCGCCACCCGCAGACCATTCGCAGGACTGAGTCGAAAATTCGAAGTGCACGTCGGGCTCCCACAAGTCTTCGCAGCTTCAAGTGGGCGAAGGCGCAATCGCTTTGCAAGATGAAATGTGCTGTCACTGCCCGGCAGTCGCTTGGGGCGATTGCCACGACCTCGACTCAAAGGTCAGGCGCTGCAATGGACGCAAACGCGTCATTCCGCGTACGGCCCACATCGCATGAATGAACTCGTCGTGCGCCTGCGAATAGTCCAGCTGTGACGGGAGGAGCGCTTTGGCGTCGTATTCCTGAGCGGTCGCCATTGCAGCTTGCGATTTGATCGCCGCCCCTTGCTGCAGCACGCGGTTCGACTCGCTGCGCAGAGCCACGACTTCTTCCGACACCTTCAACATCTGCTGCATTCTTTCGAGTTTGTTGTCCGCAGTGTGCACGGCAAGTTCGACCTCGTCCGTCAGCCTCGCAAGCTTCTCCCTCGCTTGAGCCAATTGCGCTTCACGTTCACGCTTCACGGATCACTTTCGTCGTCCGTCGAACAGTTCATACCCGAGATGAATACCAAAGGTGCCGACGTTATCGTCAAATCCTTGCCATGACAGTCAAATCCTTGGCATGACATAGCTGCAAGAGGAATCTCTCATTCTGAACTTACCGTTTCCTTTTTATTGAAAACAAGGCGGATCGCCAATTCTCACGCCAATGTTCGGCGTTGGACACACAGTTGCTTTCCTTATAGCGCCAGCTTCGAGGCTGTCAATTGAAAGGGGAATGCGAAATCGTATGGCTCAAAAATCATCAAACGGCAATCGTCCAAAACTGAGTGAGAAGGGACTCTTAACTCCGGACAATTGCGTCGTGGCGCTGATCGACCATCAGGGCCAAATGCTGTTTGGAACAAACAATTTCGACCGCCAGGGAATCATCAACAACACCGTGGCATTCGGAAAAGCCGCAAGGGTGTTCGATGTACCCGTGGTTCTAACCACGGTCGAGACGAAGTCCTTCAGCGGGAATATGTGGCCGCAGTTGCGCGCCGTATTCCCGGGGCAGGAACCCATCGAGCGTTCGTCCATGAACTCCTGGGACGACAAGAACTTTGTCGCCGCGATCGAAAAAAGCGGACGTAAGAAGATTCTCATCGCCGGCCTTTGGACAGAAGTCTGTGTTGCGTTTCCGACGGTGCAGGCGATTCATGACGGTTACGAAATCTACGTGGTGGAAGATTGCTGCGGCGACGTGAGCCAGCTTGCTCACGACAACGCGATGAAGCGCGTCATTCAAGCCGGCGCAAAGCCGGTCACCTCAATGCAGGTCATGCTCGAATGGCAGCGCGATTGGGCCCACAAGGGCACCTACGATGCAGTGATGGACATCGTGAAGAACCACTACGGAGCCTACGGAATCGGCGTCGAGTACGTGTACACGATGGTGCACGGCGCGCCGGCCACGAGATTTCCCGAGTACGCAGTTCCCGCTGCAGTCGCAGCTCACAAGTAAAACCCGAGGGGCGGAGCCTCCTCCGCCCTTCTCAATCCATTTGGAAAACCTGAAAGGAAGATTATCGTGTCTGCTGAGCTCATATTGCACAACGCCAAGATCGCCACGAACGGGGCGCCCTCGTTTGTAGAAGCGATTGCCATAACGGCCGGAAAGACAGCCGCTGTGGGTAAGGACGAAGAGATTCTGCGCCTGCGGGGCCCGCAAACGCGCGTAATTGACGGGCGCCGGCGAACCGTCATCCCTGGTCTCAACGATTCACACATGCATCCGATCCGGGGCGGGCTCAACTACAACTTGGAATTGCGCTGGGATGGCGTCCCTTCGCTCGCCGATGCATTGCGCATGCTGAAAGAACAAGCTGCGCGAACTCCCGCGCCGCAATGGGTCCGGGTGATCGGAGGCTGGACCGAATTCCAATTTGCCGAACGCCGGATGCCTACGCTCGATGAGATCAACGCAGTTGCCCCAGACACGCCCGTGTTCGTGATGCATTTGTATGACCGGGCACTATTGAACGCAGCGGCGTTGCGCGCGGTGGGCTATGACAAGAACGCCCCGAATTTCCCTGCTGGTGAGGTTCAGCGTGATCGCCACGGAAATCCCACGGGCCTTCTCATCGCCAAGCCGAATGCAAATATTCTCTACTCTACGCTAGCCAAGGGACCAAAGCTCTCCCGCGAAGATCAACTTAATTCTTCCCGACTCTTCTTCCGCGAGCTCAATCGCTTCGGCATCACCAGCGCGATCGACGCCGGAGGCGGATTTCAGAACTATCCCGACGACTATGGCGTGGTGAACGAACTGCACCGCAATGGCGAGCTGTCGATTCGCCTCGCCTACAACCTCTTTACGCAGAGGCCGAAGCAGGAACTCGCTGACTTCCAAAACTGGACCACAATGACGAAGCCCGGCGAGGGCGACGACTTGTATCGAGTCAACGGTGCGGGTGAAATGCTCGTTTTCTCCGCCGCGGACTTCGAAGACTTTCTCGTGCCGCGCCCGGACATGCTTCCCGTCATGGAAAGCGAGCTGAAAGGGGTGATTCGCCATCTCGTGGAGAATCGCTGGCCGTTTCGCTTGCATGCGACATACAACGAGACAATCGAGCGGGCACTGAATGTCTACGAAGAGGTGAACCGCGAGATTCCGTTTGACGGCCTGCACTGGTTCTTTGATCACTGCGAAACGATCACCGACCGCAACATCGAGCGCGTTAAAGCGCTCGGCGGCGGGATCGCAGTGCAGAATCGAATGGCTTTCCAGGGCGAGTATTTTGTCGAGCGGTACGGTTCGCAGCAGGCGAAACGCACGCCACCGATCCGCCGCATGCTGGAAATGGGTGTTCCAGTGGGAGCCGGCACCGACGCAACCCGCGTTTCGAGCTACAACCCGTACCTTTCCCTCTATTGGCTTATCACTGGCAAGACCATTGGCGGTCTCAGTCTTTATCCGGAAGAGAACCGATTGGATCGTGAGGAAGCGCTCAAGCTCTACACGATGGGGAGCAGTTGGTTTTCTACGGAAGACGGAAAAAAGGGAGCTCTCACCCCGGGCCAACTCGCCGACTTGGCTGTTCTCTCGGCCGACTACTTTTCGATTCCGGAAGAAGAGATCAAGCATTTGGAATCGGTACTCACCATCGTCGGCGGGAAGATCGTTCACGCCAACGCGGAATTCTCAAAACTTGCGCCGCCTGCACTGCCAGTGAGCCCGAGCTGGTCTCCCGTCAAACAATACGGAGGTTACGCGAAGGCCCTGGACCACACGCTTGGTGTATCTCACCCCGCTGCCTGTTCGCATGTCGAGGCGCCGTCACATGGCCGGACGCGATCGCACCTTCAAGTGTTGGGTGAGTTTGGCCTATGGGGGCTGGGTTGCGACTGCTTTGCATTCTGATTTACGCGAGGCTGGAGGAAACGAAATGAAGGTGTTGTTTTTATCCTTTATCGTTGGTCTCGGAGTGGGTGTCCTCTACGGACTCATCCGGGTGAAGAGCCCAGCACCGCCCATCGTCGCTTTAGTCGGCCTCTTGGGAATGGTGCTGGGGGAACAGTTCGGGATTTGGATTCAGACGAAAAGGATCGACGTTTCACATGCCGCATCCGTATGCCTTGTCGGTGAACGCTACGACCGTCAGCTTTACAATCCTCCATCACGCAAGACCCGTTACGAATCAAGTTCCATCTTTGCAGAACACATCGCCATGACCGACGAAGTAGATACGACCGACGTACATAGCAGGCGATCTTCTTTGAAATTGCTATGAACATACCAACGCAAACGAATGATGCGGAATTAGGTATATCCCCTGACTCCGATGAGGGATCGAGCTGTTTATCCCGGCGCAATATGATTCTTGGCGGCGTAGCAGTTGTAGCAGCCATAAGCCTGCCGAAGAATAGCTTGGCATCAACGCCACTCTCAACGACAGGCCAGCCTTCGAAGAACGACGATGAAAAGGATGACAACATGAATTCGACAACAGACCTACCGGAAACCGCGCACACCTTCGCCCCCGGCAACTTCACCGTTGTACCTGCGCGAACGTTTGAAGACCTGCGCGTTGGTGAAATCTTCCGCGCACCAAGCCGCACACTCACCGATGCGCACGCTGCGGCCTTCCAGGCCGTTTCGGCTGACAATCATCCTATTCACTACGACGTGGAGTATGCGCGGCGTCACGGACACACAGCCCCGGTAGTGCATGGCCTGCAGGTACTCGCGTTCACGGCTCCCGGGGCAACGCTCTTTCCTCAGTACATCGGGGACGTATTCATCGCGTTTACCGAGGCGTCTTGCAAGTTTCTCAAGGAAGTACATTCCGGAGACACGCTCTATTCTGCGCTCGAGATTGTTGCTCTCACCCCGCAGGGAGATAGCGGCCAGGTAACGACGAGGGCCACAGTCCATAACCAGCGCGGTGAACTCGTGCTCTCTGGGGAACACAAGTATCTTCTACGCCGACACGCGTAATGAACTTCGAGCTTAGGTGACGAGGTAATTAGCGACTTAGGAGAAATAGAATGCGGTTGAAAAAGATCCTTGCTGGAACGTCTGTTGCTATCTTCCTGACGATTAGCTTCGCGTGCGAATCGCGATACTTCAGCACATTCGCCCAAAGTGCGCAGACAACGGGAACAGTGAGCGTAGCTGTCGGACCCCAGTACGACACGACTCACGTCTACGTTGCTCCACAGGACTTTGACCGTTTTGTCGCGAGCCTGATTGCCACATTCGGTGGCACAACAACCAAGCAGGGCGTTTTCACCGTAACTCCGACACCTAGCAGCACCATGTCGCAGCTGGTCATGACTCCTGTAGGCACCGTATCAGTATTCGGATTCAAGACGCCGGTTCCGTATCCATTCGGGTTGGAGCGCACGGGCTATCTGGTCAGAGACATGGACGAGGCAATCCGCGCCGCCAAGGCAACGGGCGCAGACGTCTTAGTCACTGCCTTCAACGATCCGATCGGTCAAGACGCGATCATTCAATGGCCGGGTGGTGTGAACACGCAACTGTACTGGCACACCACCGCGCCATCCTATGCCCCCCTCCAGACAGTCCCGGAGAATCGGGTCTATATCTCACCGGACCGAGTTGATGCGTTTCTGCGCAGCTTTCTTGCCTTCTCTCATGGCAAAGTCGTCTCCGATGACGCGCATGCACGCGGCGTCGAGGTCGGGCGGCCGAATGACACCTATCGGCGAATCCGGATCCAATCGAACTTCGGCAAGTTGACCGTGCTAGTAACGGATGGTCATCTTCCGTATCCTTACGGTCGGGAGACAACCGGCTATGAGGTCGCGAACTTCGCGGATACTCTCGCCAAGGCTAAAGCAGCCGGCGTAGAAACTCTGGTCGCTCCCTATACGGCCGATCAGCGGGATGCAGCCCTCGTGCAATTCCCTGGCGGCTATATCGCTGAGATCCACTCACCCACGAGCAAATAGTGTGTGTGTCGGGGTCGCACTTCGGGCTACCACAGGCAGAACGAGCGGCGCTCGTGAAGCATCGAAAAATCACCAGCGAGACTCGGCGACAGTACACGATCGAAAGAATGAAATCCGTGCGAATCTTTCCGATTTTGGCAGTCGTGTTCCTCCTCGTCGGAGTGACCGCGCGCGCCCAGTCGGACGAGGGTAAGGGCCCCGCGCCTCCGGATCGCAGTTACCAGATCCTGAGGGAAAACGAGGACTGGAGTTTCCTGCGCGACCGCGCCCTCCGGCAGGACTTCTGGGACCCGATCAAATACATCCGGCTTCGCGGCGGCTACGATGACTGGTTCATGACGGTCGGAGGAGAAGCCCGAGAGGTCTGGGAGCAGATCGGAAACGATAACTGGGGACAACAGCCGCTCATGAACGGGTATCTCAATGAGAGATACATGCTCTATTTCGACGTGCATTATGGCCGGCACGTTCGTAGCTTTGTCGAGTTCAAGAGCGGGTTGAACTCCTATCGGTTTGGCGGCCCGCGTCCGATCGACGAAAAGAAGCTCGACTTTCAAGCCGCATTTCTCGAAGTTGGCACTTCCACGGGCGCGAACTCCGTCGCACTTCGTGCTGGCAGGCTGGAACTCGAGTACGGCTCCGGGCGTTTGATTGATGTGCGGGAAGGTCCGAATGTCCGGCTGAGCTTCGACGGCTTCATGGTCAAAAGCAAAATCAACTCTTGGCAAATCGACGGATTCGCTGTCCGTCCGGACCTGGATGAATTCGGGTTCTTTGACAACGCACCGAATCATGCCGTTGGGTTCTGGGGCGTGTACGCCACTCGACCCTTGCCTCGCAAAGTGTTCTTAGATGTCTATTACTTGGGTCTCGACCGCAAGCAGGCGACTTTCCAACGAGGGACGGCTCAGGAGGTACGCCACACATTGGGCGCGAGGATTTCGCGCCCCATCGCAACGGAACGGCCTGGATTGGATTTTGACTACGAAGCCCTCTGGCAGTTTGGCACTTTCGGTTCAGGGAACATCCAGGCGTGGACCGTTGCGTCCGAAACGGGCTATCGATTGCCGACGATTCGGCTGAAACCGCGGTTCAGCGTAAAGGCGGACATCTCGAGTGGAGATAATCCAGAATCGAAAACTCTGGGGACCTTCAATCCCCTTTTTCCGAAGGGGAACTACTTTGGAGTCCTGGCCACAACGGGCCCCGGTCCGATTAACTTCATTGATGTTCATCCGCATGTGGAAACGGCACTTCCGCATGATGTTGCCGTATCGGTCGACTGGATTTTTCAGTGGCGGGAGAGTCTGCAGGATGGGGTGTACGCCGTGCCCGGATTCTTGATCAGAGCTGCAGATGGGAGTCGGGCAAGATACGTCGGACACAGGCCCGGCATAGAGATTCGCTGGCAAGCAAATCGTCACCTGTGGTTTCAGGCCGACTACGGAATTTTTTATGCGGGGCGCTTCTTAAAAGAGACCCAACCCGGTCGCAATCTCAACTATTGGGCGTTATGGACGGGATACAAGTTTTAGGAGCAAGCAACATGAGCGGTACTTATCACTTCATCGTCGTCGCTTACCGAATGAAAGTCGCAGGAATTTAATCTCAATAGTAACTCTGCGTCAAACCCTGGTGAGCACTTGGACCACGAACACTGAGGGAAGATAGATAATAGATGCCAAAAGCAGCTGGCGGGCGGCCGCGTTCGATCGGACAACGGTGAGTCTCGCGGCGAAATAAAGGAAACTCAGACTGACCAACAGCGTTCCACCCGTGACCGCCGGACTGGCGTGCCTAAAGACGAGAGGCGCAACTGTGACTGACAGTAGCGCCAGGCTTGGCAGCACGCTTTGCCATCCCACGAACAAAGCTTTTTCTCTTCCGCGTGGAAGGACCTCATATCCTGCCCGCGCGTAGTCCTCGCGGTACATCCAGGCAATCGCCATGAAATGCGGGAATTGCCAAAGGAAAAGAATCGCGTAGAGAAGCCATGCCGGTGATTTGAGCTTCCCTGCCGCAGCGACGTATCCGATCAAAACAGGTACGGCGCCGGGAAATGCGCCCACGAGCGTGCACATCGGCGTTCGACGTTTGAGCGGAGTGTAGAGAAACAAGTAGCAAACGAGTGTCAGAACGGCAAGGAGGCTCGCAGCCGGTCGCACCGCGAGAGCCAGGTAAGTACATCCCACAAGGGATAACAGAATTCCGAAAACCAGAGCATGGATGGGTTCGATGCGACCGGCAGCGATCGGTCGGCGAGATGTGCGCCTCATTTTCGCGTCGAACTCTCGCTCGATCACCTGATTCAGTGTACCTGCGCCGCTCGCAACCAGGACCGTCCCGAGGAGCGTGTGTACAAGGAGCCCCCATGGAAAGCGCGCGAGTGGTTCAGCACAGCCGACGAAAAAAGCGGCCGCCGTTGCCAGGCCAATCAAGAAATTTATTTCCGGCTTCGTTAAGGTCCAATAGTTGAACAGGACGTTGGACCGCACGGAGTGGCCGGGTTGCACCATAGGCAGTTCACAAGCCACAAGAAAGGGTTCACCGGACATCGTCAGACGACCTCCACGCTTTGTGAACCGGTGCGCGGAGCGAGCGTGGCGTGCAAGTCCAATTGCATCAACTCACTTTCAGCAGTACTCCGCTCCGACAACAGCTGTGCGGTAAGAATCGCTGCGGCTAACAGGTACACGATTGTGACGCAAGTCCACATCAGTGCGCCTGCGCATTGCTGGTCTTCGAGAGCGGAAATCACAAAATGCTTCGGCGTTGAGAGGTAAGCCGTGTAAACAACACGGTCGCAGAACGCAAGAAATGCGGAGAGGATGTCGCACGGCAGGGTAGCGAGAAAAAGGTAAACGAGCATCGACCAGCGCGGCGATCTCGGAACACTCGGCCACGGCTGCGCAACGGGCCACCAGAAAAGAAATCCGGACCCGAGAAAACAGGCGTGCTCAACCGCATGCCACGCTTCCGATTGCAATCCCAGCGTGAATGCCGCCGGAACATGCCATCCCAGCAGTGCTGCGGCAGCGGCAAGCCAGCAAAACGCAGGCTGCGAAAGTACACGTCCAATTCCTTGCGTCACAGGCGACCGAAACAATGGACCGAGAATGGATTGCAGGAATTTCCTGGGCAAAGCGTGCAACAACGGCATCACGGGTGCGCTCACCAAAATCAAAGGAGGAGCGACGGTCATGAGCAGCAAATGCTGAACCATGTGGACGGTCAGCAATTCCTCGTCGAAGGCTGCGAGAGGTGAGCCCACTGCCAGCCAGATCAAGAACAGTCCGAGAAAAAAACTGCCAGCTCGCCAGGAAGGAATCGCGTTCACGGAAGCCGAATGAAGACGAAGCCATCCCCGCAGGTACAGGCCCCCCGCCAGAACCACCGCGAGAGTCAGCCCAACCGAACACGACCAGGATTCGAATGCGACTTGAACGGAGGCTGGCATGGGTAGCGTTATTGCGCGGCAGCGCTTTTCTCTTGGGCCTCCCCGAGCGCTGCGTCGCGCGCAGGAGTTTGCCCTGCTGGATGCAACGTTTCGAGGAATGCGACGAGTGCGGTCGTCTCTGCCGGACTCAGATTCTTTCCGTATGCTGGCATGTTGCCGCCGCCCTGGATCACTTGGCGGATGAGTTGGTCCTGGGTTAGGCGCACGGCAACACTATCAAGTGCTGGACCTCGCTGGCCGCCACTTTCACCGATGG
>Ga0210410_10006313_pt1 | contig 10310 bp, 8 predicted proteins | sample IncBWC4MmetaG_FD_161058 | JGI IMG/M metagenome (GOLD analysis project Ga0210410, IMG submission 161058) | Forest soil microbial communities from Barre Woods Harvard Forest LTER site, Petersham, Massachusetts, United States - Inc-BW-C-4-M | ecosystem: Environmental > Terrestrial > Soil >... | reverse complement strand
CATCGGCCTCTCCGCGCTGCAGACCGTGCTCGAGGAAGGCAACAAGGATGACTGGTTCGGCTCGCCTTTTATCGTCCGACTGTCGGTCATCGCCGCCGTTGCGCTGGGACTGTTTTTGGCCATCGAACTGACGACCAAAAAGCCGCTTCTCAATCTGCGGCTGCTGGCCCGCCGCAATTTCGGTTTCGGCATTCTCGCCAATTTCCTGCTCGGGATTGCGCTGTACGGCTCGGTGTTCATCCTGCCGGTCTATCTGTCGCGCATCCAGGGCTACAATGCCGAGCAGATCGGCATGGTGTTGGCCTGGACCGGATTGCCGCAACTGGCGTTGATCCCGCTGGTCCCGCGGCTGATGCGGCGCTTCGACCCGCGGCTCGTGATCGGGATCGGCTTCGCGCTGTTCGCAGCGTCCAACTTCATGAACATCGCCATGACGTCGGACTATGGTTCCGACCAGCTGTTCTGGCCGAATGTCGTCCGCGCCGTCGGCCAGGCACTGGCATTCGCGCCGCTGTCGGCGGTGGCTACCGCGGGCATCGAGCCGGAGAATGCCGGTTCGGCGTCGGGCCTGTTCAACATGATGCGCAACCTCGGCGGCGCCGTCGGCATCGCCGTGCTGCAAACCTTCCTGACCAAGCGCGAGCAGTATCACTCCAACGTGCTGAGCCAGTCAGTATCGCTGCTGGAACAGGCCACGCGCACCCGGATCGAGGCGCTCACGCAATACTTCATCAGTCACGGCGTGATCGACCACGCCGATGCGTCGCGGCGCGCGGTGGTCGCGGTCGGCCACATCGTGCAGAAGCAGGCGTTTATTCTCGCCTTCAGCGACACCTTCTACCTGCTCGGAGTGGTGTTGGTCGTTGCACTCATGGCAGCGTTGCTGCTGAAGAAGCCCGGCCATCTTGAAGCCGGCGGCGCCCATTAAGAATATTCCTCAAACCAGCAAAGGAGAACGACCATGAAACCCAGAATGAACTTCTACCAGGTCGCACCCGATACCATCAAAGCGCTTGGTGCACTGGAGGCCCACGTCCAGGGCACCGGACTCGAGCAGTCCCTGATCGAACTGGTCAAGACGCGGGCTTCGCAGATCAACGGCTGCGCCTTCTGCATCAACATGCACACCCAGGACGCGCGCAAGCACGGCGAGACCGAGCAGCGCCTGTATCTGCTGAATGCGTGGCGGGAAGCGCCCGTCTATACCGACCGCGAACGCGCCGCGCTGGCCTGGACCGAGGCGGTGACGCTGGTTTCGCAAACCCACGTGCCCGACGACGTCTACGAGGAAGTCCGCAAGCAGTTCTCGGAGGAAGAAACGGTCAACCTGACCATGCTGGTTGCGACCATCAACGCCTGGAACCGGATCGCCATCAGCTTCCGCTCGATTCCGCCGGTGAGGGCCAAGGCCGCGGCGTGAAGCCGCGACGCCCAACGATTTATACGGCGGTAGCCTTGGCGAATTCGACATAGATCTCGCGCAAGCGATCGGTCATCGGACCGGGCTTGCCGTTGGCGACGGTCTTGCCGTCGATCGAGACCACCGCCTGGACGAACACGGTAGCGCTGGTGATGAAGGCTTCCTTGGCCGCCAGCGCTTCCGCGACCGTGAATGGCCGTTCCTCGACGCGAAGCTGGCGTTCTTCGGCGAGCGCGACCACCGCCTTGCGGGTGCAGCCGGGCAAAATCGCGGACGAATTCTGCCGCGTCACGACCACGTCGTCCTGGGTCAGGATGAAGGCCGAGGACGAGCCGCCCTCGGTGACCTTGCCATCCTCGATCATCCAGGCTTCGCCGGCACCGGCTTCCGCCGCGGCCTGCTTTGCCAACACCTGCGCCAGCAGCGCCACGCTCTTGATGTCCCGCCGCGCCCAGCGGATGTCGGGCACCGTGATCACGCCGATGCCGGTTTTCGCCGACGGCGCGTTGATGATGTCCTTGACGGAGGTGAACAGGATCAGCGTCGGCTTGACACCCTTCGGGAACGCAAAATCGCGCCCCGTATCGGCGCCGCGCGTCACCTCCAGATAGACCATGCCGTTGACGAGGTTGTTGCGCGAGACCAGTTCCTTCTGGATCTCCTGGATCCGCTCGGTGGTCTCGGGCAGATCAAGCGATATCTCGCCGACCGAGCGCTCGAGCCGCGCCAAATGCGAGGCGTTGTCGATCAGCTTGCCGTCCAGCACAGCGGCGACCTCGTAGATCCCGTCGGCGAACAGAAAGCCGCGATCCAGTATCGAGACCTTGGCCTCTGACATCGCCACAAACGAACCGTTGACGTAAGCGATCTGATCCAAGCGAGTTCTCCCGAGGGGCATGCGAAGCAATGATGCGGGGTTATATACGGGAATTGTTAATGCCGATAAACCCTCATCCCCGTCATTCCGTGCCCGCGCCAAGAGGCGCATCCCGGAATGACAAGACCTAATGCGACAAGATCTTCGACAAGAACTTCTGCGCGCGATCGCTGCGGGGCTTGCCGAAGAAATCGCTCTTCAGCGCATCCTCGACGATCTCGCCCTTGTCCATGAAGATCACCCGGTGGGCGACCTTGCTGGCAAAGCCCATCTCATGGGTCACCACCATCATGGTCATGCCGTCGCGGGCGAGGTCGACCATCACGTCGAGCACCTCGCTGATCATTTCGGGATCGAGCGCCGAGGTCGGCTCGTCGAACAGCATGGCGATCGGGTTCATCGCCAGCGCCCGCGCAATGGCAACGCGCTGCTGCTGGCCCCCGGACAGTTCGGCCGGGTATTTGCGGGCGTGGTCTTTCAGGCCGACGCGGTCGAGCAGCTTTGCGCTCGTTGCGACGGCTTCGTCATGGGAGCGCCCCAGCACCTTTTGCTGCGCGAGACAAAGGTTCTCGATGATCTTCAGATGCGGGAACAATTCAAAGTGCTGAAACACCATGCCGACCCGGGCGCGCAGCTTCGGCAGGTCGGTCTTGGGATCATTGACCCTGATGCCGTCGACGGCGATTTCTCCGCTCTGGAACGGCTCCAGCGCGTTGACGCACTTTATCAATGTTGATTTGCCAGAGCCCGAGGGACCGCATACCACCACCACCTCGCCCTTGCCGACGCGGGTGGTGCAGTCCTTCAGCGCCTGAAAGCTCGGGCCGTACCATTTGTCGACATGGCTGATTTCGATCATGGGGTTCTCGTTAATGCACGAAGGCGATGCGGGCTTGCAGACGCCTGACCCCGAACGATGCGGCGCAGGAGATGACAAAATAGACCAGTGCGGCGAACAGATACATTTCGACCAGCCGCCCGTCGCGCTGCGCGACCTTGCTGGCGGCGCCCAGAAAGTCCGGGATCGACAGCACATAGACCAGCGAGGTGTCCTGGAACAGCACGATGGTCTGCGTCAGCAGCACCGGCAGCATGTTCCGGAACGCCTGCGGCAGCACGACGTAGCGCATGGTCTGGCTGTAGGTCAGGCCGAGCGCCTGGGCGGCTGCCGGCTGCCCCTTCGATATCGACTGGATGCCGGCGCGCATGATTTCCGAGAAATACGCCGCCTCGAACATGACAAAGGTGACGAGCGAGGAGGCAAACGCGCCGACATGGATCGGCCGCGATGCCCCGGTCAGCCATTGTCCGATATAGGGCACCAGGAAGTAGAACCAGAAGATGACCAGCACCAGCGGCAGCGACCGCATCAGGTCGACATAGAGCCCGGCGACGCGCCCGAGCAATTTGAAGCCCGACAGCCGCATCAGCGCGATCAGCGTGCCGAAGGTCAGGCCTCCCAGTGCGGCAAGGCCCGTCAGCGTCAGCGTGAACGTCATGCCGTCGAAAAACAGATAACCAAGCGAGCGGCGGATGACGTCGAAGTCGAAATTGGAAAACATCGCCGCGGCTCACTTCCCCGAGATGTAGCCGGGAATCGCGATCGCGCGTTCCAGCAAGCGCATCGCGATCACGACAACGATATTGATCAGGAGATAGAGCACGGTGGCGGCCGTGAAGGCCTCGAACACCTGAAAGGAGAACTCCTGCATCGAGCGCGCCTCGCCGGTCAATTCGATCAGGCCGATGGTGATGGCCACCGAAGTATTCTTGATGGTATTGAGGAATTCCGAAGTCAGCGGCGGCATGATGATGCGGAACGCCATCGGCAGCAGCACGTAAGCGTAGCTCTGCGCCGTCGTCAGCCCGAGCGCGGTGGCTGCCAGTTTCTGACCGCGCGGCAGCGACCCGATACCGGCCCGCAATTGTTCGGCCACCCGCGCCGACATGAACAGCCCGATGCCGATCGCCGCAGTATAGAACGGCGCGTTGGGGATCTGTTTCAGCCAAAGCCCCCACGCATACGGCAGCAGTTCCGGCAGCACGAAGAACCAGAGAAACAGCTGCACCAGCAGCGGCATGTTGCGGAAAAATTCGACATAGGCGAAGCCGGTCCAGGACGCCGTCTTCGACGGCAGCGTGCGCAAGACGCCGACGACCGAGCCGAACACCAGCGCAATGATCCAGGCGAAGATCGCGGTCTCGATGGTCAGAACCAGCCCCGACAGCAGCATGTCGAGATAGGTGCCGGTCCCGTTCGGAGCCGGCTCCCAGAAGATACGCCAGTTCCAGTGATAATTCACAGAGCCTTCCGTGCGCCAGCACTACACTTCCGGCCGGCTCATGCAGTGGCCGAGGCCATCGCACGAGCCGACAGAGCTTGCATCGCTTTGGTTACATCGTCTTGTAGGAGTCGGGATCGGGCGAATCCGATGGATTGGCAAATTCATGCTTCAGCTCCGGACCGATCGGCGTGTTGAGATTGAGCCCCTTCGGTGGAATTTTCGACATGAACCATTTTTTGTACAGCGTCTCGCCCTCTCCGCTCTTGTAGAGCGCGGCGGTAGCGGCATCGACTACTTTCTTGAAGGCCGTATCGTCCTTGCGCAGCATGATGCCGTAGGGCTCGGGCTTGGAGAACGCATCGCTGGAAATGGCATAAGCCGCCGGCTCCTTGGAACCGGCAACCAGGCTCGCAAGCAGGATATCGTCCATCACAAACGCCACCGCGCGGTCGGTCTCGACCATCAAAAACGCTTCGGCGTGGTCCTTGGCCGGGATGATGTTGATGCCAAGGTTGCGGGCGGCATTGGCTTCGGTGAGCTGCTTGATGTTGGTGGTGCCTGATGTCGAGACCACCGACTTGCCCTTGAGATCGTCGATCTTGTCGAGCTTGCTGGATTTCTTCGAAACGAAGCGGCTCGCGGTCAGGAAATGGGTATTGGTGAACCAGACCTGCTTCTGACGCTCGGCATTGTTGGTGGTCGAGCCGCATTCGAGGTCGACGGTGCCATTGGCCATCAGCGGAATGCGGGTCGCCGAGGTGACCGGATTGAGCTTGACCTCGAGCTTGTCGAGCTTGAGCTCCTTCTTCACGGCGTCGACGATCTTGTAGCAGATATCCATCGCAAATCCGACCGGCTTCTGGTTGTCGTCCAGATAGGAGAACGGGATCGACGAGTCGCGAAAACCGAGAGTGATCGCGCCGGTTTCCTTGATGTTCTTCAATGTCCCCGTGAGCTCCTCGGCGTTCGCCGAACTCGCCGCGAGCGCGGCGGCGAGCGCCAGGCCAATGATAGGCAAATGTTTCATTCGTCCTCTCCTCATGTGGCAGACTGCTGTGATGCTTGCATAATTCGGGCCGGAATAGAATGTAACTTTCGGCCGTCACTCGACCCGGGTCGGCACCGGCGACAAGCCTTGTTTTGACGTCCACCGCCCGGACAGATGCGACAAACGTGATGCCGGTCCCGCGGCTAGAGCGGACGCGGCATCTCACCCAGATCCCAGAACAGGCCCGCCATGATGCCGAGCGCTTCCTCGGTCACCGGCAGCAGAATGTGCTCGTTGGGGGCGTGCTGGGAGCAACCGGGATAGGAGTGCGGCACCCAGATCGTCGGCAATCCCAGACCATCGGAAAACACGTCGTTCGGCAGCGAGCCACCAAAATTCGGTAGCACCGCCGGCGCCTTGCCCGTGGTCTGCCGGATCGAGGCCGCCGCCCAGTTGATCCAGGGGCTGTGGAAATCGGTCCGCGAGGCGGCAAAGCTCTGCGTCGCGTGCACCTCCACCATCGGAAAGCCTTTGGCGTGCAAATGCGCCCGGACGGCGTCGATGACCTTGTCGACCGCAGTGCCCACGACAAAGCGGAGCTGCAGCATCGCCTGCGCGCGGCCGGGAATGGCGTTGGCCGGTTTCTCGATATTGCCCGACGATATCGCCAGCACTTCGAGCGTGTTCCAGGCATAAAGCCGCTCGGCCGCCGACAAGCCCTCCTCGCCCCAGTTCTCCGACAGCGCCGGCTCGTCCGCCATCGGCTCGATCCTGACGTCGGCCAGCGTGTCGCGAATCAGGTTGGAGAGACGCGGTGGCTTCAGCGCGTCCAGCAACAGGCGGCCGTGGCCATCCACCAGCGTCGCGATCGCGTTCGCCAGGATGATCGCAGGATTGGCAAGGACGCCGCCCCAATTGCCGGAATGGTGCGAGCCCTCGCGCAGATTCACATCGAGACTAATCCGCAATCCGCCGCGGCAGCCGAGAAAGATGGTGGGACGGTCGGCGGCAAGGCGCGGCCCGTCGGAGGCCAGAAACAGATCGGCTTTGAGCTCCTCGCGCAGGGATTCGCACAGCCGGCGCAGATCCGGGGAGCCGATCTCCTCGCCGGTCTCGACGATGAACTTGACATTGAACCCCAGCCGGCCGCCGCGCGCCTCGCGCACGGCACGAAGCGCCGACAGATTGATGCTGTGCTGGCCCTTGTTGTCGGCGGTGCCGCGGCCGTAGACGCGGTTGCCGACGACCGTCGTCCGCCATGGATCGAGATTGTCGCGCCATTCGCCGACCATGCCGTCGACGACGTCGCCGTGCCCGTACATCAGGACCGTCGGTGCCGAAGAGCTCTCGCGATATTCCGCCAGAAGGTAAGGGGTCTTGCCGGTCGGCGATTCGATCAGTCTTGTCGAGAAACCGAGCTGCGCGAAAGCAGGAGCAAGTTCTTCCACGAGATAGGCGCGCAGCGCATCGCCCCGCTCGGGATTCTGGCTTTCGGTGGGATGGGCGACCCTGCGGTCGAGTTCGGCGAGGAACTCGCCGGAATGCAGCGTCTGGCGCGCCCGTTCGATAGCATCAATCCTAGTCATGTCTTCCTTTCGCGGGTCGCAAGGCGTCAAGGCCGGCCAACGTATCGAGATATGAAGCCGGCCGGAAGTGGCACGGCACCGACAATTTGCTTTGCTCGGACCAGCCGGAATGCGACAATTTCCGCCGACAGCCCGGCGTCCGACCGGGCGATAGCAACGGGCCCAAGACTTCCCAACGAGGCTGTTCGTTCATGAAAAAAGAAATCCGGCTCAACGCCTTCGCCATGAACTGCGTCGCGCATCAATCGCCGGGCCTGTGGACCCATCCGCGCGACCGCACGGCGGAATATAACCGGCTGCCGTACTGGATTGATCTGGCCAAAACGCTCGAGCGCGGGCGGTTCGACGGCCTGTTTCTCGCCGATGTGCTTGGCGTGTATGACGTGTTCGGCGGCAGTCCGGACGCGGCGTTGCGCAACGCCACGCAGACGCCCGCCAACGATCCGCTGCTGCTGATTTCGGCGATGGCTGCGGTCACCCAAAATCTCGGCTTCGGGGTGACCTCCAACCTATCCTATGAGCCGCCCTACAATTTCGCGCGGCGGATGTCGACGCTCGACCACCTGACCGAGGGGCGGATCGGCTGGAACGTGGTGACCGGCTATCTCGACAGCGCGGCCAAGGGTGCCGGCAAGGACAAGCAGACCGCGCATGACGACCGGTACGACGTCGCCGACGAATATATGGAGGTGGTCTACAAGCTCTGGGAAGGAAGCTGGGAGGACGACGCGGCATTGCGCGATCGGGCGCGGGGAATTTTTGCGGACCCTGCGAAGGTGCATTCGGTCAGGCACGAGGGAAAAAACTACCGCGTCGACGCCATTCACCTCTGCGAGCCGTCGCCGCAACGCACGCCCGTGCTGTATCAGGCCGGAACCTCGCCGCGCGGACGGCAGTTCGCCGCCGAGCATGCCGAATGCGTGTTCATGTCGGGACCGTCGGCCAAGATCATCGCGCCGCGCGTTTCTGCCATTCGCGAGCTGGCCGGGAAAGCCGGGCGCAACCCGGCTGGTATATTGATGTTCAGCATGTTCACCGTTGTTCTGGGCCGCACCGAAGCGGAAGCCAAAGCCAAATACGCCGACTATCGCAGCCACATCAGCCCCGAGGGCGCACTCACTTTGATGTCCGGCTGGACCGGCGTCGATTTCTCCAGCTACGATCTCGACCAGCAGGTTCGCCACGTCGAGAACGATGCCGGCCGCACCGCGATGGACAATATCACCCGCGCCGATCCGGATCGCATCTGGACCGTGCGCGAGGTCGCCCAGCATGTCGGTATCGGCGGTATCGGACCGGTCGTGGTGGGAACGCCCGAGAAAGTCGCCGACGCGATCGAGGCCTGGTTCGACCAGACCGACGTCGATGGCCTGAACGTCCCCTTCGCGGTCTCGCCCGGCGATTTCGAGGACATCGCCGATATGCTGGTGCCGGAGCTGGTGCGGCGCGGGCGTTACAAGACCGCCTACCGCCCAGGGACATTGCGCGAAAAGCTGTTCGGCGCAGGGCGCGCACGGCTCACCGCACCGCATCCGGCCACGCAGTATCGCCCGCATGTACGGACGAGAGCGGCGGAGTAGCCGTGCATCTCGCCGTCATTGCGAGGAGCGGAGCGACCAAGCAATCCATCGAGCGTCGCACTCTCGGCATGGATTGCTTCGCTCCGCTCGCAATGACGGGTTTATACCGTCCCGTCGACCATCACTTCGATCAGCTTTGCACCCGGCCGCTTGAACGCCGACGACAGCGCCGGCTTCAAATCCTTTGCTTCGCTGATCCGCATCGCTTCCACCCCGAGCGCCTTGGCCATGCCGGCAAAGTCGACCGGCGGATCGACGAAATCCATGCCGACGTAATGATCGTCGCCATGAAACGCCAGCAGCCGCTGCTTGATGATGCGGTAGCCGCCATTGTTGACGATGATGACCGTCAACGGCAGCTTCTGGTGCGCCGCGGTCCACAGCGCCTGAATCGAATACATCGCGCTGCCGTCACCGGAGTAGCACACCACCGGCCGGTCCGGGTTCGCGAGGCTAACGCCGACCGAGGCCGGCAATCCCCAGCCGATGCCGCCCGACGCCAGCGCGTGATAGCCGTAGCGATCGCGATGCGGACGCAGCGCCAGCATCTGCCGCGACGAGGTCAGCCCCTCGTCGACCAGGATGGCGTTGTCGGGCATCGCCTCGACCACCTGCAGCGCGAGATAATCCGGATCGATCGGCGAGCGATCTTTTGCTTTCGAAATCTGGTCGATCAGGGGTGGACGTCTTGCCGTCCAGTTCTTCGACTTGAGCGCCGCGATCCCCTGCCTGGCGCGGGTCTCGAGCGCCGCGCCGCCGGCGGCCTTCAGCGCCGGAACCAGCACGCGCAGGGTTTCCTTGACATCGGCCTTCAGCGCGATCTCCGCGCCGTAATTCTTGGCGAGGTCCCGGTCGACCAGCCCGACCTGCAGGATCGGCATGCCCTCGGGCAGCGGATCGACCTCGCTGTACACGGACATCCGCAGGGGATCGGCGCCGAGCACGATCATCAGATCGTAGGGCGACAGTACTTCGCGAACCTGCTTCTGCAGGCGCGACAGCGCCCCCATGAAGCACGGGCTTTCCGACAGGAAACTCGCGCCATAAGGCGTCGACGATTGATAGGCAGCGCAGCCGAGGGTTTCCGCCAGCGAAGCTGCTTCCTTCAATGCGTCGCTCTTGACGATTTCATCGCCGGTGATGATGACGGGACGCTCAGCCTTGAGGATGCGCGCCGCCAGCGCCTGCAGGGATTCATCGGAAGGCTTCACGCGCGTATCGACGCGGGTCGAACGGCCGAGGTCGATGCCGGCCTCGGCATTGAGGATATCGCCGGGCAGCGAGATGAACACCGGTCCGGTCGGCGGGGTGGTCGCGATCTTGGCGGCGCGGCGCACGATTCGCGGCAGGTCTTCCAGCCGCGTCACCTCGACCGCCCATTTCACCAGCGGCTCGGCCATCTGGAGCAGTGGTCCGTACAGCACCGGCTCCATAAGCCCGTGGCCCTGCTCCTGCTGGCCGGCGGTCAGGATCATCGGCGTGCCGGTGAAGCTGGCGTTGAAGAGCGACCCCATGGCGTTGCCCAGCCCGGGCGCGACATGCACATTGCAGGCGACGAGACGGCCGGAGGCGCG
>Ga0210410_10006312_pt1 | contig 10311 bp, 9 predicted proteins | sample IncBWC4MmetaG_FD_161058 | JGI IMG/M metagenome (GOLD analysis project Ga0210410, IMG submission 161058) | Forest soil microbial communities from Barre Woods Harvard Forest LTER site, Petersham, Massachusetts, United States - Inc-BW-C-4-M | ecosystem: Environmental > Terrestrial > Soil >... | reverse complement strand
TAGATCAGCGCCACACACGTCGAGACCGGATGTTCTCGCGAAAGCGCCTCATCGATGGCCTTTTGCGCGGTTCCGGCCGCCTGGTCCGAGAAGCCGCGCAGCCACAACGTGCGGGCAAGGGCGACAAGAGCCCGGATGCTATGATCGAAGCCGAAGTAATTTGGCTTAACCTCAGTATGTTCGGCTGCCAATGATAACCCGCACTCGCAATGGAACTGCGCCTCGGTTTGGTTCCCCTCAAAACAATGAGTTATGCCGAGCATGCACTCGGCCCAGATCGAGCCCGCAGGGTCGGATAATGCCCGAGCGATTGCAGCCCCGCGCTCTGCGGTCGCTCGTGAACTGCGGAGGTCGCCAAGCCGATTAAAAAACAGGTTCAGACCGGCGAGAAGCCGCAGCTGGTGTGGCCGGTCACCAAGGGCCTCGGCAACCGAGAGAGCTCGCTCAAGTGCAGCTCGAATCTGATTATTGTTGCCTACGGTAACGCTATTCGTTGATGACAGAGCCAGGGCCTCCTGAAGGAGCATTTCTCGTCTGGTGTTGCGGCTGGTGTCGTCGATAGCAGCGAGCGCTCGTTCACACCAACGTCTGCATTCGTCAAACAGCGACAACCCGATGAAGAGCGGCGTCGCTGAGGCGGCGAGCGGAATCGCGATGGTGACATCGCCATGGTCCGACAGTGCCCATTCGAGTGCTGCCCGCGCATTGCCGATGTGTACATTAAATGCAGAAAAACTGTGTTCGCCAAACCGCGATTGGAGCATCTTCTCGTTATCAAGAAATCTGGAGTAGAAGATCGCGTGCCGCCGGGCAATACTATCCACTTCGCCACGCTGAATGAGCTTGTTTTTCGCATGTTCGCGCGTGATGTCGAGGAGCCGGTAGTATGTCGAATCACCGATCGCCCTCGTTGATACTAGTGACTTCGCGACGAGGCTTACTACAGCGTCGGCAGCATCCGCGTCGTGTCCCTCCTCGGATGCAACAAAACAGGCGGCCGGAAGCAGAAAATCTCCGACGAAAATTGACAGGCGGCACAGAACCGACTTCTCCCGCTCGGAAAGGAGGTTATAGCTCCAATCAAGCATTGCGTTGAGCGTCTCGTGCCGAGGGAGCGCCGTGCGGCGGCCTCGCCAAAGCAATCCGAAACGGCTGTCCAGCAACTCGGCGGTTCCAGGAATTCCAAGAGAACCGACGCGGCTGGCTACGAGCTCGATCGCGAGCGCGATGCCGTCGAGCTTGCGGCAAATCCCGGCGACGGTCCGCGCATCCGGGTCGGTTAGATCGAAGGCATAACCGCTCGCTATGGCGCGTTCCATGAAGAGCTCGGCAGCCGGATATGCGAGCGCTTCGGCCGCTGTCAGGCCCCCGTCGTCGGGCGGACTTTCAAGTGAATACAACAAATGGACATGTTCACCTTGCACTCGAAGTGCTTCGCGACTGGTAGTCAAAATGTGCGTTCGGGGAGCTTCACTGACTACCCGCTCGGCCAATGTAGCCGCGGTATCGATCACATGCTCGCAGTTATCAAGAATAAGAAGGACTTTCTTCTGGCTCAGAAAGGCGAGAAGACTCCCAAGCGGATCGTCGACTTGCGCCATGAATCCGAGCGTTGATGCTATCGCCGCCGGCACAAGCTTGGAATTGGTCAATACACCGAGGTCAACAAAGAATACGGCGCCTTCAAAACCGGTGAGCAGTTGGTGCGCGACAGAGATTGCGACCGTCGTTTTGCCGATTCCGCCTGGACCGACGATACTGACGAAGCGCTCTAGCGTAAGCTGCGCCGACACGGTCCGGACGGTGTCTTCGCGTCCGACCATCCGCGATAAGCATGGTGGCAGCTTCTTGAAGCGCTCGGCGTCGACGATGCCCGAAGGTGAAGTGCCCTGCTCGGATTGCGACCGTTTGATTGGCGCGACAAAACAATAACCGCGACCGGCGACGTTCGATATGTAACGAGCCCCCTCCTCTCCGCCGAGTACCTTCCGTAAGGTGGCAATCTGAACGCGGAGATTGGCCTCATCCACCGTCACATTTGGCCATGCGATCGAGATCAGTTCCCTGTAGCTGACGACCTCGCCAGCCCGCTCTGTCAAGGCGATGAGGACGTCGAGCGCGCGGCCGCCCAGCGGTATCGTCTCATCAACCCTCTTGAGCAGCCTGCCGGCCACGAACAGACTGAACGGGCCAAAGGAAAGCACGTCCCCGAGCTGAGAATTGCGACGACCGTTCATATAAGCATCCCGCACCGTTGGCTCGGCACCGCGGATATCTTTGCGAAGGGAAGCTCCCCGCGCAGAACCCGACGTATTCTACCGCGCTATGCTTGGTCCGGGCGAGTCGGCTGCCAGCGCCTCCACTCATCCGAGCATATCTCCGCCACGGACCGAAATCGCAGTTGAAACAAAGAAGTACAGCATAGGACGATGACGCGCAGTCGATAAATTTGCAGTCAACACGAGGCTATCGCTGTCAGAAGGCAAGTGATGCGTCAACGCTCCCGCCGGATATTCCGTACAGGAATAAACATTTTTCCGGCCGAGGCCGTGATCCGCTGCACGGCATCCAGCCGCTCGCCTCGTTTTCCCGATCCCCAGTAGCGCTCGTGCTCCGCCTCACTCGGCCGCGAGCGCCCTGAACTCCTCGGCTTCGTGCAGGATCACTCCGGAGAGCGGATCGAATTGGCCGACCCAGGGCTCGCGCGCGAGTGCGGCCCTGGTGTGGGCGTACCCCGCGTCCCAACGTTGTCGCATGCCGGCGGGGCTGAAATCGACATCCTTGGTGTGGTCCTCGTGATCGAGTTGCGGAGCAAGCAGCGGCACCACGTGCATCCGGGTCTGGCAGCCGTAGCCCATCAGTTTGCGCACCTCCGGCCTGTTACGCTCCGCCTCGGGCCGTGAGCTCGTTGATGACGTGGCGCAAGCGGTGCGATTGCTGGTGTCGCGTGATCTGGCTTGCGATCCGGCTGGAATATTGGACATCCTTCTGGTGGTTGAGGACCTCCGCCATCGTGCTCGGCTCGGCGCCCACTGGATTCCAGAGGCGGACGGTGAAGATGAGCGAGTCCCTGCGCGGATTGTCGTCCAACACCACCTCGGTAGGCGTGTTGGAGAGAATGCCGCCGTCCCAATACAGCTCGCCATCGACACGCACGAGCGCACCGGACGCCATGATGTGCTTCACGTCCAGCTTGCAGCGGCGGCTGTCGAAATACGTTATCTGGCTGGTGCGCACGTGCGCCGCCCCGACCGTGAGGCGCGGCTTTCCTTTGTTGATGAGATTGAAGTCGACGAGTTCGGCCGAGGGTGCGTTCGAGCGGAGCTGTCGAGCAGTAGCCGGCGTGATCTGCGCCCAACGGGTAGAAATCGCCTGCATGGGCGAGCGGATTGGGCGTGAAGAAGCCTGGTATGCCGCGCATCAGGGTCGTCCAGTAGGACATTCATCGCTGAATCCCGGCAGGACACCGCGAAAGTCCAACCGCGGGGCATGCTGCACCCTGCTCCAGAATTCGCGCAGTCGAGGCAGGCGGTCCTGCGGTGCGTTTCCAGCGATGAGGCCGGCGTTGATGGCTCCGATGGACGTGCCGACGATCCAGTCCGGCTCGATGCGCGCTTCCTGCAGTGCCTGGTACACGCCTGCCTGATAGGAACCCAACGCGCCGCCGCCTGCAACACGAGCACGACCTGGCCCGGGAGGCTGGCCCGGTCCAATGTGCGGCTCTGTGAGGTCGCCCTCGTCCAGCGTTCGATCGGTTGTTTCATTCCAACATCCTGCTTTCGCTAGTCGGAAATGCGCTTCGGCACTTCATTCAATGCGCTGACGATGCCTGTCAACTACGGAAGGCGCTACAGGCGGCCCGCGCCCCTTCACCTTTGAGCCAACCATTTGCATACCTAGAGAGATGCCCAATTCTCACCCGCCGCGGCAGATAGGATGGAGCGATGTCGCTCATTCCTGCAGAGAATATGATGAATCGTCGGCTTCATTGGAACGCTACGATCGGTCAACCTTCCATGGCGGCAACGTTGACCGGGGCTCATCAGCCGGTTCATCACCGTCGGTCCTTATCGGATACGCGTTGCCGGGAACCGCCAGCCTTGCAAAGACATCTTGGCCGAGCGGCTCCTGCGTCTTGCGCCACTGCGCCGGAGTAATGCCCATGTGGCTCTTGAAGGCACGCTGGAACGCCGCTTCCGATTGATACCCAACCGCCTCCGCCACTGCGCCGGTGGAAAGAGAAGATTTTTTCAGTTCGTTCGCGGCGAGCGTCATCCGAATGTCGGTCAGGAGATCGCTGGCTGATCTTCCGAGCTTCTCCTGGAATTGCCGCGCGAGTGTGGCCCGCGACATGTTGCACAGCCGCGCAAGCTCAGGCAGCGACCATGCGCGCGCAGGCTCGTTGAACAGCGCGGCCACCGCCGGTGCAAGGCGTGGATGACCGGCCAAGGCAAGCAGGCCTCGTGGCGCGGCTTCGGTCTCGCTGGCGAGCCGCATCACGAGCGCGAACATCGCCGTCGACAACGCGTTCAGCATGGCGCGGCCGCCCAGATGATCGTCCGCGGACTCGCTCCGCATCAGGGAGACAAGGCCTGCGAGCTGCACGGCGGTCTCCTTCTGCCCTGCCCGACAGCCGGCGTGCACGACCAGCCGTGGCGGGAGATAGCTGCGCAAAAGCCGGTCGTGCGGAGGCGCGATCGCGAAGTGTCCGCACAAGAGGTCGAGCCGTTCGTCCGAACCCAGGTTTTCGCTGATCGTGAAGTTGAGGGACGCCCGGTTGCGGGCCGGCAGGGGCGTGGCCCCGCCGCCGTCGTGCATGACGTGCCGTGGGTTGCCAGGAAGCAGAAGGATGTCGCCGGCCCTCAGCTGCAACGGTCGGCCGCCCGCCGGATGCTCCAGCATCGCGGAGCCAGCGAGCACGGCGTGATACGGGATTTCGTTGGCCTCGCCGGGCCCCTGGTCGATCCGCCATGGGGCGCCGTAGTTGCAGCGCAGGTCGAGCCGCCCGCGTACTGGCATCATCTCGAAAAGCCGACTGAGCCAATCCACGACGACCTCCTGAAAGCAATCCAAACGAGACGATGGAGCATATAGTAGAGTTGATCAGGCATTAAAAGTATCAGGACGAGGGAATACGGTCACTTCGCAATCGTTCACCAACCCCCAAAAAGGAGTGCCACCATGTCCCGTCTTTCGGTCCCCAATCTCGAAACCAACACCGGCCCGTCGGGTCAGGTTTATGCCCAGATCAAGAAGGCAATCGGTAGCGTGCCGAACACCTTCGCAGCGATTGCCGCCCACGGCCCCGGCGCGCTCAAGTCGATCCTATTCGCCGACGCCACGCTCGCTGCGGGCACGCTGACCAAGCGTGATCAGGAGGTCATCAAGCTCGTCATCAGCGCCGTCGGCGGCTGCGACTACTGCGTCGCCGCCCACAACCATCTCGCGAAGCTCGCAGGCGTGAAGGCCGAGGTGCTCAGGCAGATCCGCGAGGGCCAGCCCACCGACGACGCCAAGCGCGACGCGCTGATCGACTTCGTCCGCAAGCTCGCGCAGTTCAGCGGCACCGTCAGTGACGAGGATTTCGCCGCGATCAAGACTGCCGGCTACACCGACGCGCAGCTGGTCGAGATCAGCCTGGCTTTCGCGACCACCGTCTTCACCAACGTCTTCAACCGCATCAACGACACCGAGATCGACTTTCCCGCAGTCGCGTGAAGCGGCCGCGCCACGTCAGATCTTGAATGAAAGGATCACGACCATGACCACGCTCTCAAATATCATGCAAAACCCGCTTGTACGCGCGCTGCAGCGGTCCGGCCTGCTCGCGGAGGATCTCGACTACCACGTCGTCCGGGCCTCGATGGTGATCATGTTCTTCTTCTTCGGTTACCAGAAGTGGTTTCCGTACGAGTTTGAAAGACTGGTCCCGTTCATCAGCAACGGGCCGCTGATCTGGTGGCTGTATCCGGTCTTTGGCCACGCTGGAGCGAGCTATTTCCTGGGTGTCTCGGAGTGGACCTTCGGCTCCCTGCTGCTCGCTGGTTTCTGGGACAAGCGGCTCGGCGTTCTTGGCGCCCTCGGCTCGACCGGCACTTTCATCGCGACCGTGACCATCATTCCGTTCATGCCGGAGGGCTGGGACATCGTTGCAGGAGGATTCCCTGCGATGACCGGCAACGTCCCCTTTCTGATGAAGGACGTCGTTCTACTCGCGGTCTCACTCTACCTCCTGAGGCAGGATGTGGTTCGCCTGACGCGGCAATGAGGTGACACTGCGCTGATGGCGATGCAACGCCGGCGAACTTCCCGCTCGCCGGCGATTGCGCATTCGGGAATGCGAATCCAAGTCGGGTCCTTCACAAAACCGGGCCAGGGTGCGCCGGCCTCCGCATCGCGTCATTCGTCCCCCACCGGCAAGGATTGAAACCGACGACTTTCATGGGGTCCGCGCCCTGGGGCGCCCGATGCTCGAGGACTAGCTTCCTGACCGACGTCTTGGCTGACCAACACTCACCTCGCAACGCGACAACGAGGCTTTCGTTGCCGCGGTGACGCCTGCGCAAAAGGGTCCCAACCGAGCAGGTCTTCACTCGAACCACTGATCGGCAGATCTTCGACAACCGGTCCCTCGCGCGTCGCCGTCTCGGTCCTGCGGAGGGCGGCAGCTGATGCGACCACGAATAGCGATCATTCCATGCTGGAATAAGCACTATTCCATTAAGCCGCCCGGCTGCTGACACGATGGTGGCAGCAGGGGCCCTCTACGCAAGGCCATCTCCACGGGAGCGGCTTGTCCCGCGCCTGACTCCATCAGTAGAGGAAGCAACCATGTCGAGACTACAGAACAAGGTCACCGTGATTACGGGCGGCACCAGCGGATGTCACCCCCGAGAGCTTCAACCACAATTTCGACGTCAACGCCCGGGGCGTGCTCTTCACGGTGCAGAAGTCGCTGCCGTTCCTGAACAATGGCGCATCCGTCATCCTGACGAGCACGATCGCCTCCCTGCGCGGCTTCCCCGGTCGCAGCGCCTACGCTGCGTCCAAGACCGCGCTGCGCTCCTATGCCAGGACGTGGACGATGGAGCTCAAGGACCGCGGAATCCGGGTCAACACGATCACTCCGGGTCCTTGCGACACGCCGCTGATTGACGCCGAGGTCAATTCGCCCGAGGAGGCGGCCGCCGTGCGCGCCAAGCATGCCGCGAACATCCCGCTCGGCCGCATGGCGCGGCCCGAGGAGATCGCGGCCGCGATGCTGTTTCTGGCCTCTGAGGACAGCAGCTTCGTCGCCGGCAGCGAACTGCTGGTCGACGGCGGCATGTGCTCCGTCTGAGCCAGCCCGAGTGGTCGCCTCCAGGTCAGCTCAAAGCGGCCGGCGAGCCGCTCTCCCGACAGGCCCAAGCAGCCGTTCCCATCTCGTAAGGAGGATTTCAATGCCAAATCTCCAAGGAAAAGTTGCCCTCGTCACTGGTGGCAGCAGTGGAATAGGTCTCGCCACCGCCAAACGCTTCGTTGAAGAAGGCGCGTTCGTCTACATCACCGCGCGCCGCCAGACGGAACTGGACAAGGCGGTATTGCTGATCGGCCGCAACGTCGCTGCAGTGCGGGGTGACGTGTCCAACCTCGCCGATCTCGACCGGCTCTACACCAAGATCGCCAGCGAGAAAGGCAAGATCGATATTCTCTTCGGTGGGGCGGGTATCGTCGATCCTCAGCCGCTCGCCGAGACGACGGAGGAAAGCTTCGACAAGCTCTTTGCGATCAACACGCGGGCTTTGGCCTTCACGGTGAAAAAGGCCCTGCCCCTTCTGAATGACGGCGGGGCGATCATCGTGATCACCTCGATCGCCGAGAACAAGGGCATCCCCGGCTTCACCGCTTACAGCGCCAGCAAGGCGGCAGTCCGCTCCTTCGTCCGCACGTGGACGGCGGAGTTGAAGGATCGTCGCATCCGGGTAAATGCGATCAGCCCTGGCCCGATCGACACGCCGATCTTCGAACAGCAGGCGCCGACCAAAGAGGGAGCCGACCAAGCCCGCGCCCAGTTCGCCGCGGCCGTCCCGTTCGGTCGGCTCGGCCGCCCGGAGGAGATCGCGTCGGCCGCCTCGTTCCTCGCTTCCGACGAAGCAAGCTTCATCGCAGGCGTGGATCTCCCAGTCGACGGCGGCATGTCCGCGATTTGAAGCTGTCGGCCCGTCGCCTTCAACGACACCCTCGTCGAGGGCGGCCGCCACTATCCGACGCGGTTGTCAGACAGGCTTGGCTGCCGCACCTCCTGGTCCGACCCTTTCATCCTTCATGGACGAGGGTTCGACGGCGGATATACACCACACCGTTTGGGTTAGCGCGAATGGAGGCAGGGAAATCGGTGCCCGCGATCCGAAGTTCTACTTCTGGGCACTTTTCGGACCTCACCGCTTAGTCGAATGTCTGCTTCGCGCCAGAACGGGACGTTCGGTCCGGGTCGCTTTTGATCCTAAATGCCGCAGCGTCATTTCAAGATCCTGACGGGGTTCGCGCTCTCTCACTCATCAACGATCTGTCCGCCGTCATAACCGCAAGCGATCCGTCCGAGCGCCGCGCGAAACTGTTCGGTATCGACCGTGGACGCAAGCGCTGCGAAGTCGTCGGGTTTCGCAATTCGGCGGGCGCGAGCCAAAAGCGACGTTATGAGGCTTGTGTCGAGATGAGGCAGGCTCGCCCAAAATCCGCGCGCGAGATCTTGCGCCAACGCGTGATCGGGATGTTGCTTATTTTCGGGGGCACGGCCTATCTCGTACATGTGACGAACCGCGTGCCACGGCGCCCGCTCGGACGGAAGGCGCTCCAATATCTCACGACGTTCTTGCGCGACATAGAACCGGTTGAGCGTGTCGAACAGAACGAAGCGATAGCCCTGAGCAATAAGGAACGGTTCCCAGTCCTGCCATCCCTGCTCTGACGCCAGGGGCGTCACCGCTTCGGCGACGACCACCTTGGGTCGAAAACGTTTCCAATCGCCACCGAACAGAACATCTCCTTCGGCGCCTTCGACATCGATTTTGAGGAAGTCGATAGAGCCCAGATCGTACCTTTCGCATAATTTTGCCAGCGTGGTCACAGGCATGCGAACGGTCTGATAGTCGACGCCGAAGGCTTTTGCTTTTTGCGCAAGGCCTTCCACTGTCGTCGAGAGCCCATGCAGACGTTCGACCATATGTAAGTCGATTTCACCGCAGTGACTTCCGACCAAGCCACGAATCGCGAGATCGCGCGGACGGAGCCGCTGGTACAGCGCCACAAGTTCAGGCTGCGGCTCGACTACAATGCCCTGCCAGCCGCGTTCGTAGAACCAGAACGACACGTTGTCGGCAATCGGATGCCCTGCACCGACATCGATATAGGTCCCAACGGTCTGTCCCGCGAAGGCAAGCGAGAGATGATAGTCCTCGAGATTCTGTGAGTAGGATAGCTCCATTCGCTTCCTCGGCTTGCTGATGCGTCCTCAGTCGACGAGCCGGTACGCGCAGTGGCACGTCGGCATTCTCTCCATTCCTTCATTGTGTTCTAATTTCGGGACCTAGTGTCAATGTGAAACAAAACAGGCGTCGGACGGTCGGGCAGCCTGAGCCACGACAGCGCCACTAGCCGACATCACCCACTTGCCGGAGGCCTGCTTTGCGCCAGTGGCGGTCGTTCCCTTGGTCCGGTGGATTGTAGCCAGGAGTTAATCGATGAAAGCGTCATCGGTCAGTATTCGACACTTTTCATCACGTACCGGCCTGGGCCAGAGGCAGCCTGAAGCAAAATACCGCGCCGCGGTGGCGGTTCTCTGCCCAGATGTTGCCGCCGTAGCTTTCGAGAATGGTGCGGGCCGCTCGACATGTCGCAGGGCATCCTGCGACTGGGCGACCTTGAAGCCGTCAGCTTGCAGGAACTCGACCTCATGTTGAAGGTCAACGTGCGGGGCGTTTTCTTGGCCATACAGGCGGCGGCGGCGCATCTCTCCGAAGGTGGCCGCATCATCACAGTCGGCAGCAACACCGCCGTTCGGAGCGGCTATCCAGGGTCCAGCGTCTACGCAATGACCAAGGCTGCGGTGGCCGTCATGGTCAAGGGAATCGCGATCGACCTTGCTCCGCGCGGCATCACTGTCAACAACATCCAGCCAGGGCCGACGCTCACCGATATGACGGCGGACTACATCGACAGCATAACGGCGGCGATCCCGCTGAAGCGCGTCGGCGATCCCGACGAGATTGCCGGTCTCGTCGCCTACCTGGCGAGCGGAGAGTCCGGCTACATGACGGGCTCCAGCCTGACGAT
>Ga0210410_10006311_pt1 | contig 10314 bp, 9 predicted proteins | sample IncBWC4MmetaG_FD_161058 | JGI IMG/M metagenome (GOLD analysis project Ga0210410, IMG submission 161058) | Forest soil microbial communities from Barre Woods Harvard Forest LTER site, Petersham, Massachusetts, United States - Inc-BW-C-4-M | ecosystem: Environmental > Terrestrial > Soil >... | reverse complement strand
GCGCCTAACGGAAACGATGTCGTCCAGAATAATCCCGCGTTTCTCCCGGACGGAAAGCATTTCTTGTATCAGGTGGATAGCCGAACCAACCAAACTCGGATTGAGATGGGATCACTGGGATCAAGCGACAGCAAACTGGTGTTGGAGAATGCACGCTCGCCGGGTTATGCCGCCGGATTTCTGCTGTTTGTCAGAGAAGGAAAAGTGTTTGCGCAACGATTCGACGCCGGATCTGGCAAGCTCACCGGTGGGGTAATTCTCGTGGCGGATTCTGGGAGTTACTCCGTGGGCGGCCCGTCGGTGCTGGCTTTTCAAACAAGCTCGCCCGAAGCACGATTGCAATGGTACGACCGCGAGGGCAAGCCGCTCGGAACCATCGGACCGGTCGCTTTCTATCTGAATGTGAAATTATCGCCCAACGGCAAGCAAGTCTTGACGGTCGTGGATCTGGTCGATCGCAGGACTTCGTCGTTTGGAGGATCGGACCTCTGGTCCTTGCCGGCGGATGGCGGCGTGAGCAGTCGGCTAACCTATGGAAAAGGCTGGAAGGCCTGGTCCGTATGGTCTCCGGACGGCAAGTACATTGCGCATTCCGCGGAGTCTGACGCCAAGGCTACCCTGGTGCGGAGACCGTCTGACGGGTCGGGCTCCGAGGAAACGTTGATCACGCTGGACTCTGAATTCCCGTATGCGTCCGTGGTGGATTGGTCGCCCGACGGACGGTACATTTCCTACTATGCCTTCAATACGAAAAAGGGACGCGGGGAGAATTGGATTGTCCCCCTCTTGGGGGACCGGAAACCTTTCCAGGTTGCTCCCGTTGACGCTTCGCAATATGACGGCAACTTTTCGCCGGACGGTCATTGGCTGGCGTATTTTTCGTACGAATCCGGGCGACCGGAAGTATATGTCGTTCCCTTTCCTGGACCAGGCGGCAAGTATCAGATCTCGCGGGCTGGCGGCTGGAACCTGCGATGGGGCAGCAAAAACCAGCTGTACTTCTTGACAACAGGAAACCAGCTTGTAGAAGCGGACCTGAATCTGACCCCACAGGCCTTGCAGGTAAAGGCGCTGCGGCTACTGTTTCAAATGAACCTGCTTGATGAAGCTGCGCCCTTATTCGACGTTTCCGCCGACGGCCGCAGGTTTCTGATGGTGACGCCGGCGCGAGCGGAATCCAACTCCATTGGCTTGGTGCTGAACTGGTCCAGTCTCGCAGCGGCAAAAAAATAACCACTGCGATGGGGGTCTACGGACGAGCTTCGTAGATCACGTTAAATGGTGTTTCCGCAGCGCGGCGGAAGCGGCTGAAACCGGCCGCGGTGACCACCTCGCGAATACGTTTTTCTCCTGATTGCGCGCCCAAGCATAGCGCAACTTCCTGCGAACGCGAGCACGGCGTGCACAACAAAGTTGAAAACGAGTAGTACACGCGGCCAACCGGATTCAAATTGTCCTTTAGCTCGTCGTTGGCAAATGGTTCGACAATCATCCATGTCCCATCGTCGCTCAGAGAATTGCGGACATGGGTTGCGGCACCTACGGGATCACCCATGTCGTGCAGACAATCGAATACGGTAACCAGGTCGTAGTCCTTCCCCGGAAACTCTTTCGCCTTTGCAACGCCAAAGTTGAGGCGAACCTCCAAGCCTGCCTGGGCAGCCGTCGACCGCGCGCCCTCGATGGACTTATCGTGATAGTCAAATCCAAAGAACTGTGATTTTGGGAAGGCCTTGGCCATCAGAATGGTAGACGCGCCTTTACCGCAGCCCACGTCCGCAACGCGCGCTCCGGCTTCGAGTTTGGCCTTTACACCTTGCAGAGAAGGAATCCACGAACTTACAAGGTTAGCGGCATAGCTCGGCCGAAAGAATTTCTCGCAGCCATGAAACACGTCGTCGTCATGCTCGTGCCAGCCCATGCCTGCGCCGGAGCGGAAAGACTCGGCAATCCTGGGAACAGAGGCAAGAGAGCCAAGAGCCAGTTGGAACGCCCCCGGAATGTAGGCGGGACTGTCTTCGTTTGCAAGCGTAAACGCCTGTTCCTCGCTCAGGCTGAATTTGCGCGTCTTTTCGTCATACGTCACGTAGCCGCCGGAAGCTTGGGAGGCCAGCCATTCCCGCACATAACGCTCATCTGTTCCGGTCTTTGCGGCCAGTTCGGCTGAGTTCAGCGGGCCTTCGGCGAGAGCCTTGTACAATCCCAGTTTTTCGCCGATCACCACCATGCCAGAGTGGACTGTAGCTCCCAGATCTCCAACGAATTGCCCTACGAACGCGTTCAGTTTCTCCATGTCAACTGCCATTTTCATTCTCCTTTGAAATTGAAATTTCTTTGAATTTGGTCCCAGTGAGGCACAGGCGGACATTTCACTGCCCGCCCATGCGGCGCGCGAGAGTCGGACTACTTATTCCTGCCGGGGTCATCCTCAGGATTGACGTAGTTGAACTGAAGTGGAGATTGGCCGTGGACCTGTACAATCGTTTCTCCGCAAGCCATTGCGTAGTGGTGCATGTCAGGGTCAAGAAATGCAAAGCTTCCCGCAATAAACGCTTTCATCTTGTTGGTCTCAAATTCATCGCCCATGCCGACCTTGAACGTACCCGAGATGATGGTCACGTTTTCCCGCTGCGGATGCCAATGCGGCGCGATGCGAAATCCGTCCGGCATCTTCAGGCGAATGGTGAAGTCGCCAGTTGACGCGGTGGGGTCACCCTCGAGCACCGCAAATTGCGCGCCCGGCCGCACAACGGGCGGCGCCGGCACCCACGGAATCGTATCCGGCGTGAACGAGGTCCTTTCGTGAGAGTGCATTTGCGCGGCTGCGAAATGATGCCCGCCGACGCCAGCGAAGACGCCAGCTACAGCGGCTGTAAGTAGCAAATTCCGTATCATGTCGATTCCTCCGTTGTTTTTGCATCCAACGGCGCGAATCTTCTCTTGCTCTGGGCATCATTCCCATTACGACCGCATATCTTTTGCATATCTTTTCCCTATCGCCGCAAATCTTTGAATCGTGAGAGATAATGGGCAGCAGGACCATGCGGAAGACAACCCCAACCGTTGCCGAAGTCGAACTCGATCTGGGACGCTATGAGCTCCGCCGCCGCGGACGTCGCGTTAAGCTCGAGAAGAAACCTATGGATCTGCTCATTTTTCTCATAGGCCGGCGGGATCAACTCGTGTCGCGTGAAGACATCGTGGCCAAACTGTGGCGGTCGCACCTGTTCATCGATACCGAGCCCAACGTCAACAACATCGTGCGAAAAATCCGCACGGCCCTCGGCGACAATTCCGCCAAGCCCCGCTTCGTGGAAACCGTGGTCGGCAAAGGTTACCGATTCATCGGCCCGGTTCGGGTGATTGACGCGCGCCATCCACAATCCGATTTTGCGTCAGGCGCCATCAGCGCCGTCAGCCCCCTCAACACAGTTTCAGGCGGTGACCGCTCGTCCTTGGCCATCCTGCCCCTAACGCTGGCCGGCAGTGCCACAGACGACAACGGTATGTGCCTCGGCTTTGCCGATGCGCTGGTCACGCGCCTTGGAAATCTCTCGGGGGTGGATGTTCTGCCAACCTCCGCCGTGCTAGACGTTCCGTCCAACGCAACTCCTTCGGAAACCGCCTACCGCCTCGGTGTGCGTTTCCTGGTCCACGGCGCCATGCAAATGTCCAAAGGGGTGTGGCGCCTTTCCATGGAAATGTTTGACACCCACACTCAGAATGCGTGCTTCACAAGGAAACGCGACCTCGACCTCACCTCTCTTTCCGGCCTCGAAGACGATATTGCCAGGCAAATCGCCTTCACGTTCAACCGGCCACTTGCGCCACCCACGACCCAGCGCCGCGCGCGATATAGCCAGGACCCCCTCGCCTACGCCGAATTCATGCGCGGTTACCGGTTCAGCGCATCCGGAGATCCACTTGTACTCGAGGAATCCGCAAAGCACCTGCTGAACGCCGTCACGCGCGATCCCGCCTTCTCTCTCGCGCACGCCACGCTTTCGCTAGTTTGCGCTATGCGCCACTTCGAGCTGGATCCCACAAATACTTGGCTGGAGAAGGCCGACTTTCATTGCCGCCGCGCCCTGGAGCTCGATCCAGACTTGCCGGAAGCGCACGTCGCCAATGCATTTCTACTCTGGGGACCCTCGAAAAATTTTCAGCACCTTGAAGCCATCGCAGAACTCAAGCGCGCCCTCGCCATGCAGAATAATCAACCACACGCTTACAACCGCCTGGGCACAATCCTGGCGCACATCGGCCTGCTCGACCATGCGCGTGAAATGTACGAGCGAGGCCGACCATTTCATGCTTCAAAAGCCGTTAGTCACAGCATCGTGCAAGTTTATGTCTGGAATGGAGAATACGACCTCGCGCGCGATGAAATTCAAGCCTGGCGCGCAGAAAACCCCGGCAATAAGTACCCCGTCTACTTTGCGCCTCACGTAGCTATGCTGACCGGCGACTGGAAAGAGGCCAAGAGCTTGCTGGACGAAGCCGTCCAACTTTTGCCCGAAGAACCGCTAATTCTCAGCCTGCAAGGTGTTTTCTACGCATCCACCGGCCGGGAAGGAAAGGCGCTTGATTGTTTGACCGCAGCGTGTGCGATCCCGAAATCTTTCGGACACGCGCACCACAGCTATTATCAAATCGCATGCATCCTGGCGCTGCTCAAACGACGCGAAGCCGCCTTCGAGTGGCTCGAACGCAGTGTTAGCTCCGGATTCGCCTGCTGGCCTTTTTTTCTGAAGGATCCGTGCCTCAAAAATCTGCGCGAGCTTCCAGCGTTTGAGATCTTGGTCAGCTCATTGCAAGCCAAGTATCCGGACCATCTTGGAGTGCTCTAGCTTTAGCCTATTTCCATAACAAAGACGCGGCGTCAGAATCAGACCGGACAGGGAGGTCCTAAACGCCCTGGAACACGTCTCCGACGAAATCTTTAGGGCTCCTAAAGCCGTTGCCCCACTGGGCGTCGGTGGCGGCGGTTGGTTGAACGGCGACAATTTCGTCGAGGGATTTGCCTTGTTTTTTGAGACTCGATACTTTTTCGCGAGTGCCGGCGAGGAGGTCGCGGTAGAAGACGAGCTGGGATTTATTGGCAATCGCACCGTGCCCTGGGATGACAATCATTTTGTCGGTGACTTTGGCGAGGTTAGCTTCCGTGGCGCGGATCATGCCGTCTATGCTGCCGCCGGTGGAATAGTCGATGAAGGGATAGTAGCCATTCCAGAAGGTGTCAGCGACGTGGAGAATATCGGTATCCGTGAAATGGACGAAGATGTCGCCGGCGGTGTGCGCGGGCGCATAGTGTTTGAGAGCGATGGTCGCGCCGTTGAGGTGCACGGTCTGCTCCGTTTCAAAAACTTTCGCGGGGAGCGCTCCCGGCGGTGAGGCTTTAAAAGTGAAATCCCAACCCTCGACTCGCGTGTCTACGGAGAGATGCTTTCTTGTATTCACGTGCGCGAGGATTTCCGCACCGGCGGAGTGCAGCCATTCGTTGCCGTCGGTGTGGTCGAAGTGCCAGTGCGTGTTGATGAGGTGCTTGATGGGATCGGAGCTAATCGACGCAAGAGCGTCGCTGATTTTTGGGCGTGAGCCGGCAAACCCGGCGTCGATCAAGAGCTTACCGTCGCGGCCCGGGAGGACGGCAATATTTCCGCCTGCGCCCATCAGCACGCTGACGTTGCCGCGGAGTTTCTGAACAGTGATATTGGCGGCTGCGGCTGTTCTCCGTGCCGTCTCAACAAGGCCATTGTCGTCAGCAAATAGGTGGCGGGGAGCGAGCAAGCCGATAGTGGCAGCCGCACTAGTGGATGCAAGGAAGCGGCGGCGGGAAAAACCGAAAGCTGGTTTATTGTTCACAGGTATTCCTTCCTACTCAATTCAGTCACTGCTCCGCGGCTTGACGGCGATGGAGTTACCCGGCCTTTGCGGCGGATCCGAAAGGCCGGGTAAGCCTAACGGCTACGCCGTTGCTTTTGCTGTGCCTTTGCAGAAGGCGAGCAGGTCGGCATTGATCTGGTCCGCGTTGGTTGTGGGCATGCCATGCGGAAAGCCCGGGTAGACCTTCAGGGTCGCGTTCTTGAGTATCTTTGCGGATAGCGGGCCCGCGGCGACGATGGGCACAATCTGATCGTCGTCGCCATGCATCACGAGGACGGGGATTTCGATCTTCTTCAGATCTTCGGTGAAGTCGGTCTCCGAGAACGCCTTAATGCAGTCATAGTGTGGCTTGATGCCTCCGAGCATTCCCTGCAACCACCAGTGCTCGCGGATTCCCTCGGAAATTTTTGCGCCGGGGCGGTTGTATCCGTAGAACGGAAGGGTGATGTCCTTGTAGAACTGCGGCCGGTTGGCTGCGAGCGCGGCGCGGAGGCCGTCGAACACGGATCTGGGCTGACCGGTCGGGTTCTTTTCTGTCTTGAGCATGAGCGGCGGCACCGCGCTGATTAGCGCCGCTTTGGCAACACGCTTGGCACCGTGGCGGCCGAGGTAGCGGGCTACCTCGCCACCGCCGGTGGAGTGCCCGACCATGATGGCGTCCTTAAGATTGAGGTGGTCAAGTAACGCAGCGAGATCGTCTGCGTAGGTGTCCATTTCGTTGCCGTCCCACGTCTGGTCGGAACGGCCGTGCCCGCGGCGGTCATGAGCGATGACGCGATAGCCTTGTTGGCCGAAGAACAGCATCTGCCCGTCCCAATCGTCGGCGGAAAGCGGCCAGCCGTGTGAGAAAATGATGGGCTGACCCGATCCCCAATCTTTGTAGTAAATCTTCGTGCCATCTTTAACTGTAATCGTGCTCATTGGATTTTCTCCTTACGTGGAATCAACCGAACCTCTGAAGCTTCGACCGCTACCTTAGCTCTTCACAGTCCGCGAGAAACATATCGGGGCGTCCGACGCCCGCAGTTTGCGAAAACCGGGTTTGTAAAATTCTTCCGATTTAAAGCGATGCATTTCGTGCGGCCTCCTCGAGTTGTTGGCGGTTAGTTGCAGGATGGTCAGGGACTGCGCATCACAAGATAGACCGGTTCTTCACTGGCGCCAAAGGTTTTCTGCTGGTACCGAAATTGGTACTTCCGTTGTCGACTTCTGCGCGGAAACCGTCCAACTGAAAGTACGGCCGCGATTTCGCGGCGCTATTTTTTCTTGCTGAAGTGGGTGATTTTGCCGTCGGCTATTGCGGCGATGTAGCGGCCATTGACTAGGAACTGCATGACCTTGGCGCCTTTGCGGGCGAGCTGGGCCCAGCGCGAGGCGGTTGCAGGATTTTGCTCGAGGCCGCGGATTAGTTGACCCGCGAACTCGAAATCGACTTGGGCGAGCTTGGATTTTGCGGTGTGGTGAACGGGATAAGAATCGTCTCCCAGGCGCACGCGCTTTTTACGTTCGACCAGGGCTTGTTGCCAAACGGAGAGGATCGCTTCATCGAGAGCTGATTTTTCGGTTCCTTCGATCATTGCCAATTCATTTCCGCTCGCCAAATCATAGCGCACCTCTGTTACCATCTTGCCGCCGTAAACAGGGAGAGCTATGAGGCGAATACTTTTATCTACGGCAGTGATCTTTGCCTTCGGACGCGCTTCTGCAGCGTTTGCGCAGACGCCGCCGGCGCCGGTGGTTTCGCCAGAGGTGAGCTCGGACGATCGCGTGACGTTTCGCTTTCGCGCCCCGAATGCGAAAGAGGTTGCGCTGTCGCTAGAAGGCGCATCGAAAGATTTTGCGATGCAGAAGGACGAGCAGGGCGTCTGGAGCTTTACTACGGAGCCGCTGACGCCTGATTTCTACGGATATGCGTTCGTGGCGGATGGCGTGCACCTGATCGATCCTTCAAATTCATTGATGAAGCCGAATCTGCTGAATACTACGAGCCAGGTGCATGTGCCGGGGCCGGGGCTACCGTGGGAGGTCGTGGACGTTCCGCATGGGGAAGTGCATCACCACTTCTATAAGTCTGCAGTAGTCGGAGATCAGCGCGACTTTTACGTCTACACACCGCCAGGCTACGACGCGCGCGGGAAGCAGACGTATCCGGTTTTGTATTTGTTGCACGGGTTCAGCGATGACGCGAGCGGTTGGACGGCGGTGGGACGGGCGAATATCATCCTGGATAATCTGATCGCGCAGGGGAAGACAAAGCCCATGCTCGTGGTGATGCCGCTGGGCTATGGCGCTCCGGAAATTTTGCGCCACGGATTCGGCGCGTTTCAACACACGGAACTGCGGGACCGTAACTTCGCGAAGTTTAGCGAGGCTCTGCTGCGCGAGGTGCTCCCACGAGTTGAATCCGCTTATCTGGCGAGCAAGGACCGGAACTCGCGGGCGATTGCGGGGCTTTCGATGGGCGGCAGCGAGTCGTTGTTGACGGGATTGAACAACCTGGACAAGTTCGCGTGGATTGGCGCGTTTAGCTCGGGCGGCATTCCGGAAGAGTTCGACAAGGATTTCCCGAAGCTGGACGCGACGGCGAACGACAAATTGAAGGTGCTGTGGATCGCTTGCGGGGTTGATGACCGGCTAATCGAACTGAATCGCAAGATGCGGGCGTGGTTGGATTCAAAAGGAATCAAGAAAGTCGAGGTGGAAACACCCGGAGCGCATACGTGGATGGTTTGGCGGCGGAACTTGGTCGCGTTTACAGGGTTGCTGTTTCGGTGAGCGTGCCCGGATAAGGATGAGCGGACAGTTTCGACTCGAGATCGGAATACGTTTTGCTCTTAGTGGCCGGTCTGTTAGCCTTTAGATAGCCCCAGTCCTCGGAAACTTCGAGGGACCTTTGCAAAATATTACCGAGAATTTTGCGCATGTGCTGTTGTTTGCCTGCCCGCAATGCGAGCGGCCGCTGGCATCGGCCTGCGCGAGCGATAAGCAGAATCTAGAAGAAGCAGACGCACACTTCTTTAATCCACACTGCCATTGCGGCTGGACCGGAGCGGTCGTGGGGATTGAAGCCGTCAAGCACTGGGTGGAACCGTGGCGCGGGTTCACGGCCGAGGTTGGCACAGCTGGGCCTGGCGATGGCACGTGTGACGGCCGAGCGCACTAGCATTGAGCACGGTGAGAAGAGGGTTTTCTTTGGTGGGAGATGCCTCTTATAACCGCCATCTAAGATTATCGTTCGCGGAGTTGTTCGATCCATTTAGAGAGGACATCGTGGCCGGAAGGTTCGATGTCGATGAATTCGATGCCCATGCCGATGCGCGGCTTGACGATGCGCACTACGGCGAGGCCCCTCGCCACTTGCCCCTTGCGTGAGAGAGTAACGCGCGCGCGCGATTTCAGAGCCAGCGGCTTGCTGGTGCAAATGAAACAGCCACCCAGAGAGATGTCGGAGGTCACACCGGTGGCCTGCGCTCCCGTTTCCAAATCGATCAGCTCGACATCTGCTGCAAACGGGTAACGAATCGCGTAGCGGCGATCGCGCACCCCCGCTTTTGGCGATGGTCCCTTGGTCGTGCGATTTTCCATGACTATGACGTTACTCACTGGTGTTCGCCGTCCACACCGATAGACGGAGATGCCTTGAGAGGCACAAATCCCCTGACTTCAGTGTGCTGGAAAATCGGAAAAACAGATGTAAAACCGGCAATGTAAATGGCCAAAACAGCAATAGGGCGTGGCCTGCAGGATGGAAATCCAGGGCGCTATTAGTGGGTACGACAAAGTAACGCGGGCGAGCGTTGTCCGCGCGCGGTCGCATGCTAGTCTCAAAACAGCAGTATTTCTGCGTGAATAGAGGCTATGCGTCCCGAAGGACTTCGGCAAAGCGACCGTGTGAATTTCCGTATGCCCGTGGAGGCATCGTGGTTTGGTGCCGGAGGTGTAGCTGTTAAGCAGACGGCGCAGACTCTGCTGGTGAGCCGGAACGGCGGCGTACTTTCCCTGGCTGAAAAAGTGTTGCCGGGACAGGAGCTGACCCTGCGCCGGCAGAACGGCGATGATTGGAAGATGGCGCGGGCGCGTGTGCTGGCAGAGTTCGATCGCGACGCGGACGGGTTTCTCTACGCTTTCGTAATTTTGGAGCCGCGCGAGGATTTCTGGGGTATCGACTTCCCGGCACCGCATACGGCCGAGGACGCACTGGCGCGACTGCTCATGGAGTGCAGCTTTTGCCAGCGGCGCGAGGTCGTTTACCTTAACGAGTTGCAGTTGAAATCATTTGAGGTACGAAAATGCGTGGCACGGCTGTGCACGCATTGCGATGCGCCATCGATTTGGATCGAGGCGATTTCGACGACGAAGCAGGAGGGAATTACGCCGAAGCCCCCTGCGGAGGAGCGCGTCAATCCGCATCGCAAGAAGAATCGGGTG
>Ga0210410_10006308_pt1 | contig 10319 bp, 8 predicted proteins | sample IncBWC4MmetaG_FD_161058 | JGI IMG/M metagenome (GOLD analysis project Ga0210410, IMG submission 161058) | Forest soil microbial communities from Barre Woods Harvard Forest LTER site, Petersham, Massachusetts, United States - Inc-BW-C-4-M | ecosystem: Environmental > Terrestrial > Soil >... | reverse complement strand
GTAGAGCGCGAAAGCGCGTTTACGGAATCGCATCCCACAACCTTACTTTGCGCTTAGCCCTTAACGCCGACCGCGGCCGCATCGAGTTGTACCAGTGCTGCCCGTCGGAGGGCAGATTGCACATTCTCGCAGATGTTTTCAGCGCCGACCACTTCTTCGAATTCCGCCTGATGAATCAGGCTGGCCGGCTGTTCGCGCGCTCCGCAGATAATCAATGTTCGATTGCTGGCGTGCAGTTGGCGGGCGACTTCTTCAATGGCGAAGAGTCCCGTTGCATCGAGTGCAGTCATGTTGCGTAGACGCAGAATCACGACTGGGGGCAGCGTGTGCAGATCCTCGGTGATGGCGTTGATTTTGTCAGTGGCGCCGAACAGGAATGGCCCGTGAATGCGGAAGATCGTGACGTAGTAGGGGATATCTTTGTCTTGCAGGATGTGCATTCGGCCGTCTTCGACATACTCGTCGGTGACCTGGGAAACCGTGGTGGTGGCGGCCACGCGGCTGATGAAAAGCAGTGCGGCGAGGATCATGCCGGCTTCGACGGCGACGGTGAGGTCGGCGAAAACGGTGAGCGCGAAAGTGACGAGCCAGACACTGATGTCAGTTTTTGTGAGCTTCAGCAGTTGCGGAATCTCGCGCCATTCGCCCATGTTGTAGGCAACAACCATGAGGATTCCCGCGAGCACGGCCAGAGGTACGTGGCGCACCAGAGGAGCGGCAAAGAGCAGGATGCAGAGCAGGGTAAAGGCGTGAATCATGCCTGCGACTGGAGACTGGGCGCCGGCGCGGATGTTGGTAGCGGTGCGGGCGATGGCGCCGGTGGCCGGGAGTCCCCCAAACATCGGAGAAATTATGTTGGCCACGCCCTGTCCGATGAGTTCAACATTAGGATTGTGACGGTCCTTGCTCATGCGGTCGGAGACCACGGCCGACATCAAGGACTCGATCGCTCCCAGCATGGCGACCGTGAGGGCAGGACCGAGCAGTCCGTGAATGAGGTCGGCGCGGAACTTGGGTATTACAAAGTGGGGCAAGCCGGCAGGAATACCGCCGAAGCGCGAGCCGATGGTTTCGACCGGCAGCTTGAAGGCGATGACTGCGACGGTGCCAAGCAGAAACGCGACGATTGCGCCGGGAATGCGATTAGAGAGGGCACGGCATAGGATCATCACCAGCACCGTACCAGCGGCGAGTGCAGTTGCGGTGTAAGAGAGTGAGTGGAAGTTGCCGGCCAGAGCCTCCATGCGCTGCCAGAAAACGCCGGGAACCTTGGTGAGCTGCAGGCCGAAGAAATCCTTTACTTGCGTGCTGGCGATCAGAATGGCGATGCCGTTGGTGAAGCCGATCACCACCGGGCGTGGAATGAACTTGACCGCAGTCCCCATGCCGGCGATGCCCATAATCATCAGCAAAATGCCGGCCATCACGGTGCACATGAAAAGGCCATCAACGCCATGAAGCGCGACGATGCCCGAGATGACTACAACGAAAGCGCCGGTTGGTCCGCCGATTTGTGTCTTCGAACCGCCCAGCAGAGAGATCAGAAAACCTGTGACGATGGCGCAGTAAATGCCAGCCTGCGGGGTTAGTCCCGAGGCGATGGAAAATGCCATCGCAAGGGGCAGGGCGACCAGGCCTACCGTGATACCCGCAATGAGATCACGGAGAAATTTGTTGGCGTTGTAGTCCCGCAGACAAAGGACAGACTTCGGAGACCAACGCTCACTGAGGAAAACAAAGGCCATTTTTTCTATTATGCAACAAGCGTCTGTGAGAGAAGCAGAATTGGCAACAGACGAAAGCACAAAGGAACATGGCTGGTTGCGCCGCTGGTCAACTATCGCGCACAATGCTGCACTGGACGGAGTGAATGAACAAGACTCTTGCAATTCTGGGCTGGGGAGCGGTTGCGGCGCTGGGAGCGATGGCCGTCGGAGTGATTGCGGTGCGGCGCGGCGAGCCGATCAACGCCATGTGGCTGGTGGTGGCGGCGAGTTGCTGCTACGCGCTGGGGTATCGTTTCTACAGCAAATTTATCGCCACGAAGATTCTTGTGCTTGATGGTTTGCGCGCGACTCCGGCCGAGCGACTTGAGAACGGTCGCGATTATCTGGTTACCAACAAGTGGGTGGTGTTCGGCCATCACTTCGCGGCGATTGCGGGGCCGGGACCGCTGGTGGGACCGGTGCTGGCGGCGCAGTTCGGCTATCTTCCGGGGACGATGTGGGTGCTGGCCGGGGCCGTGTTTGCAGGCTGTGTGCAGGATTTTGTGATCCTGCTTTTTTCGGTGAGGCGTGACGGAAAATCACTGACGGAAATGGCGAAAGACGAGATTGGGCGCCTCGGCGGATTTGTGGCTTACGCGGCTGTGATCTCGATTCTTGTGATTCTGTTGGCCGTTTGTGCGCTGATTGTCGTGAATGCGCTGAAGTCGAGCCCGTGGGGGCTGTTCACGATCGCAATGACCATGCCTATCGCGCTGCTGATGGGGGTGTACTTACGGCGGATTCGCCCGGGGAAAGTGCTGGAGGTTTCGGCGCTTGGATTCGTCCTGGTGCTGGCGGCAATCTGGGGTGGGCAATATGTCTCGCAAAATGCGGCGCTGGCGCGAGTGTTTACGCTGAGCGCACCCGCGCTGGCAATTTTGATCATGGCATATGGATTTGCGGCTTCGGCATTGCCGGTATGGCTGCTGCTGGCTCCGCGCGACTATTTAAGCACGTTTGTGAAGCTGGGGACGATCGGCCTGTTGGGCGTCGGAATCGTCGCATTGCATCCGACGCTGCACATGCCCGCGCTGACCCGGTTTGTGGATGGAACTGGTCCGGTGTTTGCGGGGAAAATATTTCCGTTTGCTTTTATTACCATTGCCTGCGGCGCGATCAGCGGATTCCATTCTTTGATTTCGAGCGGCACCACGCCGAAGTTGATTGCGCGGGAGACGGAGACGCGCATGGTCGGCTACGGAGCGATGATGGCGGAGTCGGCGGTGGCATTGATGGCCATTGTAGCGGCGTGCGTGATGCAGCCGGGGATCTATTTTGCAATTAATAGTCCGGCGGGAATTGTGGGGCAGGCCCCGGCGGCCGCAGCGGCAACGATTTCGAGCTGGGGATTTCCTGTGACTGCGGCCGACATGCAGGCACTAGCGCATTCGGTGGGTGAGCAGACGCTTTTTAACCGGACCGGTGGCGCGCCTGCGTTTGCGGTGGGGATGGCCAGTATTTTCTCTCACAGCCTCGGCGGCGAAACGCTGATGGGGCTGTGGTATCACTTTGCGCTGATGTTTGAGGCACTTTTCATATTGACGGTGCTCGATGCAGGAACTCGCGTGGCACGCTTCATGGTGCAGGATGCGCTTGCGCACGTGTACAAGCCGCTGGGCAGGACGAGTTGGTATCCGTCGATTCTGGCGACCAGCGCGCTGATCGTGGGGGCCTGGGGATATTTTCTCTGGCAGGGAGTAAAGGATCCACTGGGCGGAATTAATTCGTTGTGGCCGCTATTTGGGATTGCTAACCAACTGCTGGCGATAGTGGCTCTGTGTGTGGCTACGACGATCATTATTAAGATGCACCGTGCGAAATATGCGGCGGTCACACTGGTTCCGCTGGCATGGCTGGTTTCGGTCACGTTCACGGCGTCGTGGCACAAGATATTCGATGCCGATCCGCGGGTGGGATTTCTGGCGCAGGCGAAGATTTTGGCGGCCGGACCGGCGTCGGGTGCGACCTCGCGGCTGATCTTTAATAACCGGCTGGACGCGGCGGTCACCGGGATACTGATCGTGATGGTGACGCTGGTGCTGATCGAATCGGCGCGGCAGTGGTGGGGAATTCTGAGTGGGGCGAGCGAAGTGAGGGTGAAGGAATCGCCGTTTGTGCGGACGCGGTTGGCGGAGGAGCGGGGATGAAGCGAATCATTTCCGGCTGGAATACTTTCCTGTCTGCTCTTCGCGAAATTTTTGATGAGACGGCATATGCACGGTTTCTCAAACGAGCTGGCGTCGCTTCCTCGAGTTCGGCGTATGCAGCGTTCCGGCGGGAGTTGGAGGAGGCGAAGGTGCGGCGGCCGAAGTGTTGTTAGTGGCGGAATTGTGACGCACAAAGCTCCCAAAATTCTTAGCAAAAAAAGTGGCGCACCGGAGTGCGCCACTGAGTTATATGCGAATTGTGAACAATTCCCCTTCGCTACTGCTGAAGTTCGAAGCGGATTAGAGTTAGCTGGTTCGCGTCGTTTTCGATGCCCACCACCGTGCTCGCGTTTACGAAGTAGTAGGTGAAGGCATCGTTGGTGCATCCCGCGGTTGTGCCTGCGTTATACACTTGGCAGTTGGTGACATCGATACCGGTTATGTTTCCGGTAAAGATCCCAGCGGTGGACGTAGCTACAAATGTTGCGGGAGTCACCGGGTTATCTGTGAGGGTTGGCCCGGGCGGCGTGGGGTTGAACACCCAGTTGAGGTCGACCAATCCGGGGAAGTTTGCGGTCCCGTCAGCGACGACCGGACCGACGGCATCGAACTCATCCAGGAAATTGGGATCGAAGCCGACGGCTCCCATGGCGTAGGTGCCGCTGAAAGTGCTCGCAGCGAGCGATCCCTTCTGCAGATTCGCGATACCGTCTATTTCGTCGTTGCCGTCCATGGAGAGCACGCGGGCGTTGCCGTTGCCGTCCAAGTAGACTTGAAGGTTATAGGTAACTCCTCCGACGTTGAGATTTGACAGCGTCACACGCCCGGTCTGATCCACGAGATAGGTTCCGCCGGTGATCGCGGTGCCGCCTTGAGGAGTGATGTTGGTGGTAAGGTCGTTGAAGCTTACATTGCCGCTAGCCGTTGTGCCATCAGAGTTGCCGGTGAGCACGCCCGCCGCCTGAAGGAATCCATCGGTGCTGTTGTCGGCGCCCGCAGTCTGGAATACATAGCTGGAACCTAGGAACGAACTGGTGCCAAAGCTACCAGTTCCGGTCTGCACAAAGGCTTGACCACCCGTGGTGCCGCCAAGATTATCCGCGCCCTCGACTAACCGAAGGTGAGTGCCGTTGACAAAGTAAGCGACCAGTGCAATTTCCGGACTTCCCAGTGCGGTTGTGTTGAGCGTGAAGGTGACCCGTCCGAATCCGTCCGGCGTGGCGTCGACCGTGCTCGCAGTAAACGACTGGGCCGGCGATAATGAGCCCCCATCGTTTTCGTCGAAGACGCTGCCGATGCCCGATATGGTGTTGTTGCTGCCGGAAGTGCCGTCAACGTTGATGATGCCTCCAATTCCGAGCGCAAAGGCCGGATTGTTGGCGTCCAAGCCGCTCACGGAGAATGCGTAGCCGCTAAGAGGGGTGGTTGCGGGAGCGGATTGTGGCTCCAACTGTCCGCCGCCCGTCGCCCAGCTATCGAATTCGGCGATGCGGGCGCTCGAAGTCGCACTCGATGACGTCGAGGTCAGTGTGGCGTTGAGTGTCTCCACGCCATTGCCCGCTGACGTGCTCCCGCTTTGCCCGCAGGTATTGTCGGCCCCCGGCCCAATACATGGGTCGTTGGTGTTAAGGGTGATCTGTAGGTTGCCGTCCGCTGTGACGGTGTAGCTGCCGGTAATGCCGTCCTGCTGCAGAACATAAAAATAGTCGACAAAGTCCTGCTCACCGGCGCTGATGGTCCCGCCAGTGGCGGTACCTCCCGGAGCGACCGTGAAAGCCCCGGCGACGTAGTAGGGGGAGCTGTTGGTATCTGTGCCCGACAGCCAGAAGGTGTAGTTGCCGGCTGCCAACGGCTGCGCGACAGTGGTACCGGTTATGGCGACCGTGGCATTGATACTCTGCGCGTCGTCACTGATGGAGGTCGCGGTGATGGTGACGCTGCCCGCGTTTGCGGGGGCCGTGAAGGTAGTAGTGGCGCCGCTGTCCGTGCTGGCGGGGCTAAAGCTGGATGCGCTGCACGCCGTGGCGGGCGCGCAACTCCAATTCACGCCCATGCCTGCAGGGTCTCCGGTTACCGTGGCTGCGATGGTTGCGCTTGTACCTGTCGCCAATGATGACGGTGGAGGCGCGGTCGTGCTGAAGGCAACCGAGATCACGGTGGCGTTGATCGCGATGGCCGTGCTGCTGGCGGTCGCACTGCTGCTGTCGACCGTGGTAGCTATGATGGTGACCGCGCTCACCGGATTAGAAGGTGCGGTATAAGTTACCGCCGTCCCGCTGGCGACGGCGTTCGTGCCTGAGCTAAACGAGCCGCATGTGCCAGCGCTGTTGCCCGGACTGCAACTCCAAACGACGCCGCCGTTCGCCGAGTCGTTGGACACTGTGGCGGTGACCGGAAGTGTATCGTTGACGTAAAGCGTAGCCGGAAATGTAGCCGGGCTGCTCAATGAGACCGTGATAGCCGGCGGGGGAGTATTGACTGTCGGACTAGAACTGCTGCTGCATCCCACCAGCGCGGCAATCAAGCTTAGGCAAACGAGGAGAAGGACAGACTTGAGGAACGTCATTGCGCACCTCCGACATTCTCAACCTGCGTCGTCTTCTGTGTGCGGTTTGCCGGCTTGGAGCGAGAAGCGCGGGGGCCGAAGGTGCGGACAAGAAACCCATTTTCACTACGCAGAGTGATCACACGGTCCGAGAGGATCACTTGACGAGCCAGCAGGTAATTCTTGCCATGCAGCGTTTGGATCGCGCCGACGATCTGCACCGACATTCCAGCTTGCAACGCCTCTTGGGTGTCTTTGGTGACGTACGGCCCGAGATGGGCGTCGACAGTACCTTGCGAGCCGGCAACCAGCAGATGCAGGCCAACTGGGTTGCCAGGAGCGCTTTTGGAGATCACTTCCTGAATGACGCCATCGAGTGTGATTTCGTGAGCTTTGTCGTAGCCCTGGCTCAATTGGCGTGGGGCCTGCGATGCGGGCGTGGTCTGAGCATGGAGTTGAAGGGTGAAAATTGCGAAGAGCAGGCTGCCGAGCAGGCCAGCAGACAGTCGAGTGCATTTCGTCAGACGAAAATGACGCATAGATTTCTCCTTAAGTTCCGTTACTACGGGTTAGTGTTCCTTGCTATCCCAAACTACGAAAGCTTGGGCTGGGAAAAGAGCGGCGCGAGTCGTTCAACCTCACAGTTCTCAACACGGAAGAATCGGCGAAAGTTGCGTCGTTGGAAAATAATTGCTGCATGGTGCGGTTACAGCACGCAGGTTGGCCCGCGAGGTTCGGAAGAAGTAGGAACGGCGGCGATTCCGCGCTAAACTGCATTCAGATGCGAGTGCTGGGCATTGATTGCGGCGGGGAGTACACCGGGTATGGTGTCGTCGAAATGTATTCCGGAGGACAACTGGTTTGCCTGGCGTGTGGAGCGATTAAGCTTTCGCCGCGCGAGCCGCTGGCGCGAAGGCTTTCGCAAATTTACGATCAGCTGGGCGTACTGATTGGGGAACATCGTCCGGATGAGGTTGCGATTGAGGGAATTTTTTATGCGCTCAATGTGAAATCGGCGCTGAAGCTGGGACAAGTTCGCGGAGTGGCGATGCTGGCTGCGGCATCGGCGGGTTTGGAGGTGGCGGAGTACTCGCCGTTGACGATCAAGTCATCGGTAGTGGGCTACGGTCGAGCGGAGAAGCAACAAGTGCAGCTCATGGTGACCCGGTTGTTGGGACTGGCGGAACCTCCGGAGCCGATGGATGCGTCGGATGCGCTGGCCATTGCGATTTGCCATCTGCACACGGCCGGCACGTTGGCCAGGCAGAGGGTTGTGGCGCGGTGATGATTGCAGGTTTGATTCGACCCTTGGTAGCGGCCTCTCTTTTTTCCTCCGACCGTTCATTAGCCATTGCTTCAACCCGAGTTTCAACTCGTTCTTCAATGTGGCACCGGCTGGCAGTTCTAGTTCTTGTGCTGATAGCAGCGTCGGCGCCTCTGAGAGCACAACAGGCGATGAAGCGCTCCGCGGCTTCGATCGCGACCGTGACATTCGAGCTGGATTTTCCAGAATCAAATCCGAAACACTACTCCATTGCCGTGGATGCCAACGGACATGCTCGCTACGAGTGTGTCGGAACAATCGCGCAGGATTCTGAGGAACAGACCTACCGCGCCGAATTCGAGATGTCGGTGAGTAGTCGCGAGAAAATTTTTGACTGGGCGAAACAGGCGCGTTTTTTTGCCGGGAATGTCGACTCAGGCAACGGCAAAATAGCGTTTACCGGCTGGAAAGTGCTCCGCTACGAGGATGGCCAGACATCTCAGTCGGCGAAGTACAACTATTCGACCGTAGCGGCGGTGCGGCAGCTGACCGCTCTGTTCCAGAACATGGCAAGTACGCAGGATTATGGACGGCGGCTGTCTTACTACCACCACTATCAGAAGCTGGCGCTGGACGATGAATTAAAGGGCATGGAAGCCCAGGCGCGGAGCAACGAACTTAGTGAGATACAGGGAGTGGCTTCCATTTTGCAAGAAATCCTGGATGATCCTTCCGTGATTAACGGAGTGCGAGCGCGGGCGAAGGCATTGATCGAGATGGGAAACGGTACGGCGACAAAGCGCTGAAGTCCGGGACGGTTGACGCCGGGATGCAACAACGCCGGCGTGCCAGGCGCCGGCGTTGTCAAAGAGTGAAGTCTCTTGTACGAAATTGGTTCTTACTGTCCTGAGTTCGCCACTGCCGGGGCCATCGTCAGCGCGCGGTTGAGTTCAAATGTAAGAGTTGTGCCCGCCGGCAAAGTGGCCGAGCGGTGCTTGCTGAGCCAGTGACCTCCGGCCGAACCTGCGCCGATTGCTCCGCCGACGACAAGGCCTACCGGGCCGCCGACCAGGCCGCCGATCAGCATGCCCCCGGCGGCGCCACCGCCAGCTTCGAGTTGGTCGCGACGATCGTGGCCTGACCCTTTGAACACGCCTTCATTGTTCACGTCGGTATCGCGTCCGGCATTGGTGTCGACCAATGTCGCATCGAGGAAGAATCGCTCGCCGGTCGGAAGGACGATGGCTTCGGGAAGAATCTTGATCGTCGGCCTGCCGGAGATGCGGCGCGGCTCGGCTACTTTGGTGACGCGACCTTCAATTCTGGCGCCAGCGGGAATCACCGTCTTGCCGCTGAGAACGACGGGCTGGGTCAAGCTTCCCTGGAACGGGTCACCGGGCTTGTTGCTGAAGGTGGCGAGGGTTGTTTCGAGCTTGACCATAAGAGCGGTTCCCGCCGGTACAGGGGTACTGCTCTGGGCCGCTGCCATGGTCGCCACCAGCAGGATGCAAGGTAGAACTGTCCGGATCCTCATGACTCCTCCGTTACTGGACACTCTCAATATCTTAATCTTAGTCCCCACATTGACTGTAGACCAGTTCGATGAATGGGGACAATATGCGGCAAAGATTTGGAACCAGCGAAGATAAGGGAGGGCGAGCCTTACGCAGGAAGTGACGCTCCAGATGTGAGCGGTGATAAAGATTGCGGTTCTTATCCATCCGCTATAATCGGGAGTTTCATAAACGGGCCATGGCGAAAAACTACACGGGCACCGGCAGCCTGACTGGCAGGCGTCTTAGCTTTAACACGGCTCTGCCCATTCGCGCCGTGAGAGTCGAGGATGATTCGCGCCCTGTAGATTCCAATCCAAATAAGGACGGTAGGCACTATATGACGAATATCGGAGCTATCATCGGCCGCGAGGTTTTGGACTCACGCGGAAATCCCACAGTGGAAGCAGAAGTACAACTTGCCAGCGGAGCCATTGGCCGGGCGATTGTTCCTAGTGGAGCGTCGACGGGCGAGCATGAAGCCGTGGAACTGCGGGATGGCGACGAGGCGCGTTTTCTCGGCAAAGGCGTGCTTAAAGCGGTCGAGAACGTCAACGGCGAGATCGCCGATGCGCTGGGGAACTGGGATGCCGCGGATCAGCGCGCGCTTGATCAGAAGATGATCGAACTCGATGGGACGGAGAACAAGGGAAGGCTGGGAGCGAACGCGATCCTGGCGGTGTCAATGGCTGCGGCGCGGGCGGCGGCGGCGGAATTCGGACTTCCGCTCTATCGTTATTTGGGAGGAGCCGGGGCCAATACTTTGCCGACGCCCATGATGAATATTCTAAACGGTGGCGCGCACGCCGATAATAATGTCGACTTTCAGGAATTTATGGTGATGCCGGTGGGCGCGCCGACCTTTTCGGAGGCTCTCCGCTGGGGGGTGGAAGTGTTCCACACGCTGAAGGGAGTTCTGAAAAAGCGCGGCTACAACACGGCCGTTGGCGATGAAGGTGGGTTTGCGCCTTCCGTGAAGTCGAACGTGGAAGCGATCGAAGTTGTGCTGGAAGCGATTCAGCAGGCCGGTTACAAGCCGGGAGA
>Ga0210410_10006307_pt1 | contig 10320 bp, 8 predicted proteins | sample IncBWC4MmetaG_FD_161058 | JGI IMG/M metagenome (GOLD analysis project Ga0210410, IMG submission 161058) | Forest soil microbial communities from Barre Woods Harvard Forest LTER site, Petersham, Massachusetts, United States - Inc-BW-C-4-M | ecosystem: Environmental > Terrestrial > Soil >... | reverse complement strand
CGGAGCCCTGCGTGCCGTGCAGGCAGATGAGCGGTGTTCCCTCCTCGAAGCCGCCGCCCGGAGGAATCGCGTTGTGGACATGCAGCTGGCCGTAGCGGCATTCGAAATAGCCGCGCCGCACGCGCGGCTCGGCCTCCGCACGCTGCTGCCTGGGGAGCACCCTGGACATGTGCGACATAGTGCCACGTTCGCCGCTCCTCTTGCGTACGCAGACTGGGCGGGTAAATTGGCACGCATGCAGCGTATTTACGTGCTCGCCGCCATGTGCGCCATCCTCGCCGGCTGCGGGGTCGCCGAGACCGGCGCCGCCGCGGCGAGCGGCTCCGGCGCCGAGGTGCAGCAGGCGGCCCAGGCACGTCAGCAGGAGGAGCGGGTGCGACAACAGGTCGAGGCGGCCAACCAGCAGGCGGCGGACCGCGAACGCGCCGCCGCAGACGCCGCCGGCAAATAGCCGCCACGCGCTTCAGAACGCACCGGTGCAAAACCTCCAGATCCGCGTCAAACGCCCGCCGTCGAAGTCGAGCGATTTCGAACTGGTCGAGGCCGCGCGCCCGGCGCTCACCAACGGCTCGTTCCTCTGCCGGGCGCTGTGGCTGGCGCTCGACCCGTTCCAGGTGGCGCACGGCGCCAACGGCAACCCGGGGGTGGTGCAGCCTGGCGCCCTGGTGCCGGCGCGCGGCGTCGGCGAGGTGATCGAGTCGCGTCACGACGTGTTCGGCGTCGGCAGCGTCGTGGTGCTCGACGCCGGCCTGCAGCAGTTTTCCGTGTCCAACGGCCAGCACGCGCGCTTCGTGCATCCGGGGCAGACCCCGGCATCCACGGCCCTCGGGATCCTGGGCGCGCCCGGCATGGCCGCTTACTTCGGACTCCTCGACCTCGCGAAGCTGCGTGCCGGGGAAACGCTGCTGGTCTCGGCCGCCTCGAACGCCGCGGGCTCGATGGCCGGACAGATCGCGGTGTTGAAGGGGGCACGCGCGATCGGCATCGCCGGCACGCGCGAGAAATGCGACTGGGTGACGCGCCACGCGCGCCTCTCGGCCTGCATCAACTACCGCTCGGAACCCTGGAGCGCGCGCCTGCGGCAGCTAGCGCCGCACGGCGTGGACGTGTATTTCGATAACACCGGCGGCGCGCTGCTCGAGACCATTATCGCGGAGCGGCACCTGGCGAGCGGCGCGCGCATCGTGCAGAACAGCCAGAGCGCGGCCGACCCGGGGCCGGCGCTGCTACGCGCCGGCTACCTGCCGGAGAAGGACGGGATCCAGCTGCTGCGCGCGCGGGTGCGCGACTATGAGCACCGCCGCGGGGAGTTCCTGCGCGAAGCAATCGCCTGGCATGGCGCCGGACGCATCGCCGTCAAGGATCACGTCGTCGAGGGGCTCGCCAACGCGCCCTCGCACCTGCTGCTCGCGATGCGCGGCGACAACTTCGGCCGCCCGCTCGTCAAGCTGTAGGACCTTCAGGAGTGCCCCGAGCCCCCGCCGACCTCCGGCGGGGGCTCCTCGTGGGCGACTTCAGCGGTGGCGCCGCGCCTTGCTCCGCTGAGCGCCTTTGCGCGCCGCCTTGCGGGCGCTCTTCTTCGCCGTCTTCCTGCGCGCCACCTTCTTCTTTGCGGCTTTCTTCTTTGTCGCCTTCTTCTTCGCAGCCTGCTTCTTCTTCGCCGGCTTCTTCGCGGCCGCCGGCTTCGGCGCTGCGGGCGCGGGAGCTGCCGCGGGTTTCGGGGCGGGAGCGGAGGCCGCCTTCGGCGGCGGCGCCGCAGGCTTCGCGGCCGCGGCACGCGGCGGCTCCTGCACCGCGAACGCGCCACCCTGCGGATCCATGAAGAGCGCAATCCAGCTGCCGCCCGGCACCTCGACCGGCCCGTGCAGCAGCCGTCCGCCGGCCGATTTGGCCGCGGCGACCGCGCGACTCGCGTCCGCCACCTGCACGTAGCTCAGCCACGAAGGCGGCGTAGCCGGCCCCTGGACGTTGCACATGCCGCCGACCATCGAGCCGAAGCGCTCGAAGATCTGGTAGACGCCCATGGCGCCCATGTCATGACCGGCTCCCTTGGTCCAGCCGAACAGCTCGCCGTAGAAACGCAGCGCGCCGGCGACGTCGGTGGTCGCCAGCTCGTGCCAGGAAAAGACCCCGGCTCCGGGCGCGGCAATGGCGCCACCGGACGGTCCTGGCGTGTAGAGCGCAAACGTTGCGCCCTGCGGATCCGCCAGTACCGCGAAGCGGCCGACGTTCGGAATGTCGGACGCCGCCTTGACCACACGCGCGCCGAGACGCTGGGCGTGCTCGGCCGTCGCATCGACGTTCGGGGTACCGATGTAGATCAGCCAGTGCGGTGGCGTTCCCGCCGCATCGGCAGGCAATGCCATGAGGCCCCCGACCTGGCTCTGGCCGGCCATCCAGATGGTGTAGCCCGGCATGCTCGACGGCTGGGTTCGCCACGCCACCACCTTGGGGTAGAAGGCAGCAGCGGCGGCCGTGTCAGTCGTCAACAACTCGTGCCAGATGAATCGTCCCCGGATATCGGCATTGCTCATGGCCTTTTCCTCTTTGTTTGCAAACGACCTGTCAGCGAACGAGCTTCCACTGTCGACGATCAGCGCCTGCCGGCACGCGGTGCCGCCGGCCAGATGCGCCATCGAGGATTAGCGCTGCATTCTGCCTCGCCGCGCCTGTCACTGCCATGACTGTTGCGCGGGCGCGTGCCGCGGTGCACTGCGCTCGTGCCAGATGAGGTAGAGCCCGCTCGCGATCACGATGCCGCCGCCCAGGCACACCCTTGCTGACGGCAGCACGTGCCACACCACGCGGTCGATCCCGACACCCCAGACGAGCGCCGTGTACTCGAACGGGGAAACGACCGAGGGCGGCGCCGAGCGGAACGCCTCGGTGAGGAGGTACTGGCCGATCGCGGCGAGAACCCCCAGGGCCAGCAGCCATTTCCAGTGCCCGTGCTCGATGGCAACCCACCCCGGGGCGGCCATGGCACCGGTCAATACGGTCATGAGGCTGATCGTCCAGAAGACGACGCTCACCGTCGAGTCAGTCCGGGTGAGGACCCGCACCGCAATCCCGCTCAGTGCGTAGGCGACGGCGCCAATGAGCGCCGCCACGGCGCCGAGGCTCGCCAGCCCCGAGGTGCTTGGTCGCAGCATGACGAGGACGCCGCCGAGCCCGGCGAGAATCGCCAGCCAGTTACGCCAGTCGAGCCGTTCCCGCAGCAGCGGCACCGACAGCGCCGCCACCAGCAGCGGCGCCGACAGGAAAACCGAATAGGCATTGGCGAGCGACAGCGAGCGCACCGCGTAGACGAAGCCGCCGATCACGACGACGCTCAGGCAGCCGCGCAGCAGATGCATCGGCCAGCGCCGCGGGATGAGATCGCGCAGGCGCCCCGCGATCAGCAGCGGCGCGAGGGTAAAGGGCAGCGAAGTGGCGCCACGCAGCGCCGCCACCTCCATGGGCGGATAGCGCATGGCAAAGAACTTCAGGACCGCGTCCATGAAGGAGAACACCGCGACCGCGGCAATCATGGTCGCGATGGCCTGGAGCCGGCGCTCGCGCACGGAGCTTAAGCCGCCGGCCCCGCCTGCGCCTGGTGACGGGTGGCGGCCACCCGCCGATAGCTGGTGCCGAGCCAGCGCGCCGGCAGCGGGAACGCGCTCACCAGCGACACGATGAGTGACGAGGCATAGGGCACCGCCTGGACCAGCAGCACGACGATCCACGCCAGGCGGTCGGGGCCCGCGGTCTCGCGCGTGCCGGTGTAGGCCACCGCCCACGCCGACAGCAGCAGTCCCGCCATCATTGCGGTCTCCTCGCGCGCCGCCGCGAGCGCATGCGTGACGCCCGCGGTGCCGCCCTGCTTCGGGGTGCGGAAGAAGGGCTCGCTGCGCGTGACGAGGCCCTTCACCGCCGCGGTGCCGATGGTGTGCGTCAGCGCGAGTCCGGCGACAGCCGCCGCCACTGTCTGGCGGACGTTGGCGCCGACGCGCACGCGGTACAGGTGCACGAGCTTGGCGAGCTTGAAGGTGAATAAGGACAGCGGCAGCACCGAATACATGACCAGCGGCGGGTCGACCTTGCCGGGCGCCCACACCATCGCCGCCGACCAGCCGAGAGCTGCGAGGTTGAACAGCAGGTTGCAGCCGTCGGCGACCCAGGGGAGCCAGCCGGCGACGAAGTGGTAGCGCTGGCCCGCCGACAGCGGTCCGCCCTCGAGGAACAGCGCGCGCGCGTGCGCCTTGAGGATCTGCATCGCGCCGTAGGCCCAGCGGAAACGCTGCTTCTTGAAGTCGATGAAGGTGTCGGGCATGAGGCCGCGGCCGTAGCTCGCCGGCACGTAGCTCGCATCAAACCCCGCCTCGAAGATGCGCAGTCCGAGCTCCGCGTCCTCGGTGATGCACCACTCCGCCCAGCGGCAGCGCTCGAGCTGCTCGCGCCGCACCATGGTCATGGTGCCGTGCTGGATGATGGCGTTGCGCTCGTTGCGCGTGATCATGCCGATGTGGAAGAAGCCGCGATACTCTGCGTAGCACATGGCCTTGAAGGCGCTCTGGTCGGCGTCGCGGTAGTCCTGCGGCGCCTGCATGATGGCGATGCGCGGGTCCTGGAACGGGGGCGTGAGCTCGCGCAGCCAGCGCGCGTCCACCACGTAGTCGCTGTCGATGACCGCGACGATCGCGGCATCGGGCGCGGTCCGCTCGAGCGCGTAGTTGAGGGCGCCCGCCTTGAAGCCCGCGAGCGGCGCGACGTGGTAGAAGCGGAAACGGGACCCGAGCTGCGCGCAGTGCGCCTCGACCGGGCGCCAGACATTCTCATCGTGCGTGTTGTTGTCGATGACCAGCACTTCGAAGTCGGGATAGTCGAGCCGTGCGAGTGCATCGAGCGTCTCGATGAGCATCGCCGGCGGCTCGTTGTAGGCCGGCACGTGGATCGAGACCTTTGGGCACTGGAGGCTCGCGGCGAGTGCCGGCGCGCCGAGACGGCGCCGGTAGGAGACCCAGTGCGCCTCGGCCCACTCGTGCGCCTCGGCGAGCAACACCAGGATGACCCCCAGCATGCCGAGCATCAGCAGCACGCCGGCGACCACGCTCGAGACGGTCATGTACTGCTGCGTGAAGTCGTAGATCACCCACACCGCGATCGTCGTGGCGGCGTAAACCACGATCGCGAGGAAGCTGCGGCCGCGGTTGCGCAGCGCATCACTGGTGAGATACACGAGCCCGAGCACCAGCAGCGCGGCCGCGACCGAGATCGCCGCCAGGATGTGCCACTCGGGCACGCGCACGATGGGCTCGGTGAAGGCGAACTTCGGCTGCCGGTTCACGTCGTACACGCCCCAGTAGGAGCCGACCGCCCCCTCCTGGTACGCCTTCCAAGGCTGGTCGAAGGCCTCCATGACGTAGTACTTGATCTGCCCGCGCTCGGCGCGGTGGAGGAAGCGGCGCAGGAACAGCGCCTCGTTCGCCTCCGACGCCACCGCGGACTCCCGCGTGCGCCCCCGGCTCGGCCAGCCGATCTCGGCGATGACGATCGGCTTGTGCGGGAAGGCCTGCTGCAGGCGCTTGAGCTGTGCGAAGGAGTAGTCGACCGCGGCATCGACCGGGACCCCTTCCCAGTAGGGCAGCAGGTGCACGCCGATATAGTCGACGTGCTGCGCGAGCTCGGGGTACGCGAGCCAGGTGTGCCAGGTCTCGGCGGTGCCGACCGGCTGGCCGATGGCGGCGCGCGCCCGGTCGAGATACTTCTCGAGCTCCGCTACGGGCAAATCGCCGCGGTACAGCACCTCGTTGCCGACCACGACGCGCACCACGTTCTGGTGCGAGCTCGCCAAATCGATGAGCGTCTTCAGCTGCTCCTCGTTCTTGTCGAGGTGGCTGTCGAGCCAGGCGCCGAGCGCGACGTTCAGGCCATGCCGCTCGGCGAGCTCGGGCACGTCGGCGAGCGTCGCGCCGACCGAGTAGGTACGCACGGCGTTCGCCTTGCCCTCGAGCAGCGCGAGATCCTCCTCGATCTCGGCGTCGGTCGGCATCTGGAAGTGCGTCGGGTCCTCGTTGGCGCGGAACGGCGAGAAGGCAAAGCCCTGGATGCGCGCCGGCCACGGCGGCTCGCGCGTCGGGCGGTTCAAGTACGCCCACACGGCGAACGTCAGCGTGGCGAATACCGCCGCGATGATCAGGCTCGGGATCGTTTTCATGGACGTGAGGGTGGTGAGCGCCTACCAGGTGCCGGTGTTGGCCATCGATTTCCAGGGCTCGGCCGGGGCGAGCGCCGCGCCCTTCTGCAGCAGCTCGATCGAGATGTTGTCGGGCGAGCGCACGAACGCCATGCGGCCGTCGCGCGGGGGCCTCAGGATCGTCACGCCGTTCTCGGTGAGGCGCTTGCAGGTGGCGTAGATATCGTCCACTGCATAGGCGAGGTGTCCGAAGTTGCGCCCGCCGCCGTAGACCTCCGGGTCCCAGTTATGGGTGAGCTCGACCTGCGCGCTCTCATCGCCCGGGGCGGCGAGGAACACCAGGGTGTAGCGGCCCTGGCTGTAGTCCTTGCGCGACAGCTCCTTGAGGCCGAGCGCCTCGCAGTAGAACTTGACCGAGGCGTCGATGTCGGTGACGCGCACCATGGTGTGGAGGTATTTCATGGCTCTTCCCGTTGCGGCTCAGTCACCCGTGTAGGGCACGGTCGGGGTCGGGCAGGCCTGGGTCCGCACCGGCTCCCGATGATCGCTGTCGCGCTGGTAGCACTCGTCGAATACTGAGCAATAGCACACGCGGACACTGATCTTGCCGCGGATCCTCTCGAGGCGCGCCCAGCGCGGGTCCGCCGGGGCCTCCGCCCAGGCAAACAGGTTCAACGATCTGCCCGCCTGGATCATCGCGCCGCGCATGTCGCCGGTGAACCGGTAGTCCGTTTTCGGCAGCGAAGCGGCCGGCTCCTCTGTGCAGCACAGCGCGAGCACTTCGCGCAGATTCGCCGCCGGTTTACCCGCGAAGCTGAGCTCGATGGAGCGCAGCCGCGCCGGCCCGATTCCGGTGTTGTCCAGCGACACGTACACCGCGTGCCGCAGTCCGCGGCCATCCTCGAAATCGAACCCGTTGCCGTACGAAAAATCGATGTTCGGATAGCTGTTGGCGGCGACCAGCCTTTCCATGGTGCGGCCGTTGTGAATCGCGAGAAACAGCGACACCAGGCTCACGAAGAACGCCGACAGCGCCAGGCTGATGTCGAGCCAGCGAAAGCCCGAACTGTGGGGGCGATGCGCATGGCCGTGGGAGCCCTCTTCCATCAGCGCTTCTCCACGGGGGTGATGCCGAGCGACGCCTCGATGCGCGCCGGGTCGTAGACCCTGCCGCCCTTCATCACCATGTCGATGCGATCGATGTCGGCGATGTGCACGCTCGGGTCGCCGTCGACGAGGATCAGGTCGGCGAGCTTGCCGGCGGCGATCACGCCGCGCTCGCCGTTCGCGCCAATGACCAGCGCCGAGGTGAGCGTGGCCATGCGCAGCACCTCGGCCGGCGGGATGCCGGCACGCGCGTAGAGCACGAGCTCGTGGTGCAGCTTGTAGCCGGGCATCGAGTCGGTGCCGGGAATGATCGTCACCCCGGCCTCATGCAGCGCCTTGAGGAGGGTGAGCATCGCCGGCAGCGCCTCGCGATACGCGGCTTCCTCGCCCTTGGGTGTAGCGAGGGCGCCGGACAGGAGTCCGCGCCGAACCTGCGGCGGCATGCGCGGCGCGACCGCCTCGAGACCCGGGCTCAGGGCCGCCGGGTCGCCGCAGAACAGCGCCTCGAAGACGTTGACGGTCGGATCCAACACGGTGTGGTGCCGGGCGAGGTAGGCGATGAAATCCCGCACCTGCGGTGCGGTGGGCGGGAAGTCGCGGGCGTGCGCGGCGACCGCGGTGAAGCGGTTCATGTTGCGCGTCTCCTGCACCGCGGGATAGAGGAAGTCGAGCACGATGAAGTTGAGGTGCTGGATCTCGTCGGCGCCGGCGGCGACGAACTGCTCGGCGCTCATGAACGCCGGCACGTGGCCGCTGACGCGCAGTCCGCGCGCGTGCGCCTCGGCGGCGATCACCGGCACGATGGGCGGCGGGACCGAAGAGTAGATCTTGATCTGCCCGTAGCCGTGGTCGGCGTACCAGTCGACGTCCGCGATCGCCTGCGCCGCGGTATCGATCCGCATCTTGGTCGGCCCGGCGTATGGGCCCGTGCCGTCGATAATGCCGGACTTCCACACGCGCGGGCCGAGCTCGGTGCCGGCATCGAAGCGAGCCACGCGCTCGAGGAATTCGTCGGTGTCGTTCGCCATGTCGCGGGCGCTCGTGACGCCGTTGGCGAGGTCGAGCGCGCCGGTGTTGTCGCCGAAATGCTGGTGGTTGTCCCACAGCCCGGGCATGAGGAAGCGGCCGTGCGCGTCGATCACTTCGGCCTTGGCGTCCGCAGCAACGTCGGCGTCCGCGGCGACCCGCACGATGCGCGCGCCGCGTACCAGCACGCTCGTGCCCGGCGTGACGGTCAGATCGCGCGGATCGAAGAGCCGCGAATTGCGGATGACGACCTCGCCCGAGGGCACGTGCGTCACCTCGTGCGCCAGGCGTGCCGACCAGGCGGCGCTCCAGTGCGCCTGCACGGCGAGCAGCTGTGGCAACTCGCCGTGCATCGCCGCCGGCAACACCGAGAACCAGTCGGAGACGCTGGCAGCCGTCGTGCCGTCGCTCTCGAGCCAGATGGGGCTCGGGGAGAAGTCGAGCCCGCTGATCGTGTAGAGCGTGATCGGGCCATGGGGGCCGGTGGCGGGCGCCGCGTCTTCCGCGGGCAGCTCGACCTTCTCGAGCGCCGCCTCGCCCGCGGGCAGCAGCGCCAGCCGATGCCCCGGAGCCTTGAGGAGCGCGCGCGCCAGCGCGCCCAGGATCTCGGGCGGCGCATTCACCGGCACGTAGAACGCCTCGCCGGCGACGGCGGTGCTGCCGTGCTCGGAGCGGCTGCTCCAGGAGGCTTTGCCGGCGGCGAGCCGGAACGTCTCGGTCACCGGCACCTTGAAATAGTCGTTGCCGTGCGCGTCGAACGCGGTGAGGACGCCGGCGGCATCGAGCTTCCAGGTGGCGACGATATGGTTGCCGCGGCCGCGGTCGCTGAAGGAGTACTCCGCATGCGTGACGCCGTCGCTGTCGGCGCGGACGCTCTGTGCGCCGGCGAGGTTGCCGAGCATCACGATCTCGTCCTGCCGTGCGCCCCCGGAGGTGGGTGCGGCGGCGGGCACCGCGGCAACCGCGGCCAGCAGGCAGCCGGCGAGGGACAGGGCGCGCGCCGACGTCGCTCGCATCAGAACATCTCCGAGGGACCGGGCGTCTTGATCGCGACCTTGGTGCGCGAGGGAATGTGCTCACCCGTGATCATGTCCTCGTAGGTCTGCCCGGGGCCCACCATCGGATAGACGCCGGCGTCCGGATCGATCATTACCTCGAGGAAGGCCGGCCCCTTGAAGCCGACGAACTCGGCGATGACGCGCGGCACGTCGTCCCTGCGCTCGAGGCGCACCGCGTAGCGGAAGCCGTCGGCCTGGGCGGCGCGGATGAAGTCCTTCTTGTGCAGCGACTTGTCGCTCGCCGACAGCCGCCCCTTGAAGAACAGCTTCTGCCACTGCTTGACCATGCCGTCGCCGAAGTTGTTGAGCACCATCACCTTGACCGGCAGGTCGTAAGTGGTCGCGGTCTCGAGCTCGCCGATGTTCATGCGGATGCTGGAGTCGCCGTCGATGTCGACCACCAGCCGCCCCGGTTGTGCGATTTGCGCACCGATGGCCGCCGGGAGGCCGAAACCCATGGTGCCCATGCTGCCGGAGGTGAGCCACAGGCGCGGGCCCGCGAAGTCGCAGTACTGCGCTGCCCACATCTGATGCTGGCCGACCCCGGTCGAGATGATCGCCTCGCCGCGCGTGTGGCGGTTGAGCTCCTCGAGCACGTAGTAGGGCTGGATCAGCGGGCTCGCACGGTCGTAGTTCATGGCGTAGCGGCGCTTGAGCTCGGCGAGCTCCGCGTGCCATGAGCCGAAGTCACGGCGGAACTGCGCCTGCCGCCCGTGCGCGGTGAGCGCCTCGAGCGCCTCCGCCACCAGGCCCACGTGGCTCCACTGCGCCCGCTTCACCTTGTTGACCTCGGCGCGGTCCACGTCGAGATGGGCGATGCGTTTGGCGTTGCGCGCGAACTTGTCGGGCACGCCGGCCACCCGGTCGTCGAAGCGCGCGCCCACGGCGATGAGGAAGTCGCAGTCATCGACCGCGTAGTTGGCAAAGGCGGCGCCGTGCATCCCGAGCATGCGC
>Ga0210410_10006306_pt1 | contig 10320 bp, 9 predicted proteins | sample IncBWC4MmetaG_FD_161058 | JGI IMG/M metagenome (GOLD analysis project Ga0210410, IMG submission 161058) | Forest soil microbial communities from Barre Woods Harvard Forest LTER site, Petersham, Massachusetts, United States - Inc-BW-C-4-M | ecosystem: Environmental > Terrestrial > Soil >... | reverse complement strand
CGGCACCGAGCTCGATCTGAAGTGACAATTCGCTTGGCCGACCAAGGGAGAACAACATGACACGGCAAATGGCGCTGGTGGGCTTTTTGCAGGCGCAGAACTGCACCAACCTGCCGAGTTCATGGCGGCACCCGGAATCGCGCGATGATTCGATGTCGGCCGACTATTATCAGGAGATCGCCCGGATTCTCGAAGCCGGCAAATTCCACATGGCGTTCTTCGACGATCGCCTGGCGATGCCGGACCGTTACGGCAGCGATCACGCCCATACGGTGGAATACGGCATCCGCTGCGTGAAGATGGATCCGATCGTGGTGCTGACCACGATGGGCATGGTGACCGAAAAACTCGGCCTCGCCTCGACCTGTTCGACCACCTATTTCGAGCCGTTCGACGTGGCGCGCCGGTTCGCCACCCTCGACCTCATGACAGGCGGCCGCGCCGCCTGGAACGTGGTTACCTCAGTCAATGACGGCGAAGCCCATAATATGGGCAAGGACGCGCACCTCGACCATGATCTGCGTTACGACCGCGCCGACGAATTCATGGAAGTCGTGCTCGGCCACTGGGACTCCTGGGAAGACGGCTCGCTGATCATCGACAAGAAGAGCGGACGGTTCGCCGATCCGACCAAGGTGAAGCGGCTCGATCACAAGGGCGCGTTCTTCAAATCGCGCGGGCCGTTCACGGTGCCGCGGTCACAGCAGGGTCATCCGGTCGTCATCCAGGCCGGCGCTTCCGGACGCGGCCAGCGCTTTGCAGGCCGATGGGGCGAGGTGATTTTCACCGCCGCGCGCAATCTGGCCAATGCCAAACAGGGCTATGACGCGATCCGCAACGAAGCCGCCAAGGCCGGCCGCGATCCCGACCAGATGTTCCTGTGCAATCTGATCACGCCGGTGTGCGCGGCGACCAAGGCCGAGGCCGAGGACAAGATGGCGCTGATCGGCAAGCTGCCGCTGGAAATCGATGCGCTGTCGCTGCTCGCGGAGGGACTGAATTTCGATTTCGGCGCCAAGGGCATCGACGAGCCGCTGACGACGGAAGAACTGCAGGACATGCAAGGCATGCTCGGCATCCGCGACGGCGTGCTGAAGACCTCCGGCAAGACCAACCCGAGCACGCGCGATTTCATCACCTTCTCCGGCCGCGGCCAGACCCAGGACGCCATTGTCGGCGGGCCGAAGGAGATCGCCGACAGGCTGGAAGAAATGTTCGTCGGCCGCGGCTGCGACGGCTTTGTCATTGCCGCGACCTATGTGCCCGGCTCCTATGCCGACTTCGTCAACCACGTCGTGCCGGAATTGCAGCGCCGCGGCTTGTTCCACAGGGATTACGCCGGCAAGACACTGCGCGAAAATCTCGGCTTGCGGCGTCCGGCCGCCGGCGCCTGGAAAACCCGGCCGCAAGCCGCGGCCGAATAAGAACAAGAGGAAATTTCATGCGTTGGCTCAAATTCACCGCCGCCGGCAAGACATCCTGGGGCGTCGTCGAGGGCGACAAGGTGATCGCCGTCAGCGGCGATCCGTTCGGCGAATGGCAGCGCACGCCGCAATCGCACGCGCTGAAGGACGTCAAGGTCGAACTGCCGCTGATCCCCCGCACCTTCTATTGTGTCGGCCTCAACTACCTCAAGCATCTCAAGGAAGCCGCCGACAAGGCCGGCACGGTCCCGAACATCCCTGACAGGCCCGAGATCGGCTATCGCGCCCAGAGCGCGCTGATCGCGCATGACGAAGACGTGGTGATCCCGGCGACCGCGACCGAAAAGATCCACTACGAGGGTGAACTCGTCGTCGTGATCGGCAAGAAGGCAAAGCATCTTACCGAGGCCAACGCGATGTCCTGCGTGTTCGGCTACACCATCGGCAACGATGTCAGCGAACGCACCTGGCAGAAGGCCGATCGCGGGCTGTGGCGGTCCAAGAACGCCGACACCTTCAAGCCGATGGGCCCGTGGATCGAGACCGATGTCGATCTCGCCAAGATGGAAACCCTCGTCAAAGTCAATGGCAAGGAAACCGGCCGCTTCCACACCAACGACATGATCTTCGGCATCGTGCCGTTCATCGTCGAGCTGACGAAATATTTCACGCTGTGGCCGGGCGACGTTATCTGGATGGGCACCGACGGCGCCTCGCCGGACCTCAAGGCCGGCGACGTCGTCGAGATCGACATCACCGGTATCGGTACGCTGCGCAACAAATTCGTCGCCGAGAAGCGATAGCGCATGAGCCGCCACTCCACCGCGCACTATTTCCTCGAAGGACTGGTCGATCTCGGCGTCGAATACATCTTCGCCAATCTCGGCACCGACCATGTGTCGCTGATCGAGGAAATGGCGCGTTGGGACAAGGAGGGCCGCAAGCACCCCGAGATGATCCTGTGCCCGCATGAAGTGGTGGCGGTGCACATGGCCGGCGGCTATGCGCTGGCGACCGGGCGCGGTCAGGCGGTGCTGGTGCATGTCGATGCCGGCACGGCGAACGCCTGCATGGCGATCCAGAACCTGTTTCGATATCGCCTGCCGGTGATGCTGTTCGCCGGCCGCGCCCCGCATACGCTGCATGGCGAACTGACGGGATCGCGCGACAGCTATGTGCATTTCGTGCAAGACCCCTTCGATATCGCGAGCATCGTCCGCCCCTACGTCAAATGGGAATATTCACTGCCCTCCGGCATCGTGGTGAAGGAAGCCTTGGCCCGTGCCGGCGCCTTTGCGCAGAGCGATCCGCCCGGCCCGGTCTACATGATGCTGCCGCGCGAAACGCTCGCAGAAGAATGGGACGAGGCCGCGATGCCGGCCTATCCGCCGGCGCGTTACGGCAGCGTGCACGCCGGCGGCATCGAGCCCGCGCGGGCCGACGCAATCGCGAAAACGCTGATGGCGGCAGAAAACCCGGTTGCGTTTGCAGCCTATCTCGGCCGCAAACCCGGGGCTGTTGCGGTGCTGGATAAGCTGGCGCGCGCGACCGGCATCCGCGTCGCCGAATTCAACTCGATCGACCTTAATATCCCGCAGGATTCGCCGTGCTTTGCCGGCGCCGATCCGCTGCCCTTGCTCGAAGGCGCCGATCTCGGCCTGCTGCTCGATTCCGACGTGCCGTTCGTGCCGAAATATGCCGCGCGGGCGAATGCGATGAAATGGATCCAGATCGATATCGATCCGTTGAAGTCGGATTTTCCGATGTGGGGATTTCCGACCGACATGCGGATCCAGGGCGATTGCGCGGTGGTGCTGCAGCAGGTGCTCGATGCTGTCGAAGCCCGCGCCGATGACGCTTATCGCAAGCGCGTAGCTGAACGCATCGCGAGCTGGAGCAGCGCGCGCGAGGCATCCGCAAAGCGCCGCGCCACCGCCGGCGGCAATCAAGGCGTCGCAGGCGCGCTCAACCCTGCCTTCGTATTCGCGACGCTGAGCGCAAAGCTTTCGCAGGACGACGTCGTCCTCAACGAAGCCATCCGCAACGGACCGGTCCTGCAGGAGCACGTCGCCCGCACGAAGCCGCAGAGTTACGTTGGGCTAGCCGGCGGCGGCCTCGGTTTTAGCGGCGGCATGGCGCTGGGGCTGAAACTCGCAAAGGCAGACCACCGCATCGTGCAGGTGATCGGCGACGGCGGATTTCATTTCTCCGCGCCGGACAGCGTCTACGCGGTCGCGCAGCAGTACCAGATACCGATTTTCACCATCGTGCTCGACAATGGCGGCTGGCAGGCGGTGAAATCGGCGGTGCAGCGGGTTTATCCGAAGGGCATCGCCGCCGAGACCGACCAGTTCCAGTCGCGGCTGATGTCCGGCCGCCAGGGCGACCGGCGGGATTTTTCCGACGTGGCGAGAGCATTCGGCGCTTACGGCGAATGCGTCACCGAACCGGACGAGCTTGCGGCCGCTATCGATCGCGCTCTTGCGGCGCTCGATGACGGCAAGGCCGCCGTACTACATGTTCACGTGACGCGACTTTGATTTTGAAGGGGCCAACGCAATGAGGACGACCGGCCGGGATTCCCTGATGGGCGCGTGTCTTGGATTACTGGCAATCATCGCTCCCGCCTCCGCGCAGGAAGACCCGTCAAAATATCCGTCGCGCGCCATCCACATCATCGTCGGCTTCGCCGCCGGCGGCGGCAACGACATCATCGCGCGCGTCTTCGGACAGAAACTGTCCGAAAGTTTTGGCCAGCCCGTCATCGTCGAAAACAAGCCCGGCGGCGGCGCGATCGTCGCAACCGAATATGTCGCGAAATCCGCACCCGATGGCTACACGCTGCTGATGAGCGCCAGCGGCATTTCGATCAATCCCGCCGTCTACGCCAGGCTGCCCTATGACGCGGTCAAGGACTTTGTCGCGGTCTCCGAACTCGCCTCGTTTCCGCTGATCATGGTCGTCAACGCCTCGTCGCCGATCAAATCGGTGGCGGAGCTGGTGACCTATGCCAAGGCCAATCCCGACAAGATGAATTATGCGAGCTCATCCGCCTCGTTCCAGCTCGTGACCGAGCTGTTCAAGCAGAAGACCGGCGCGCCGATGCAGGTCATTCCCTACAAGAGCGCCAACGAGTCGGTGCTGGCGGTCATTTCCGGTCAGGTGACCACGACCATTGCGGATGCCGGTCCGGTCCTGAGCCAGGTCAAGGCCGGAACGGTGCGCGCGCTCGCGGTCGCGGCGCCCAAACGGATGGAGGACTTGCCGGATGTCCCGACCCTGAAGGAGGCCGGCGCCGACGTCGACGCAGTGCTGTGGAGCGGGATTTTTGTGCCGAAAGCCACGCCGCCGGCGATCGTCAAAAAGCTCGAGGGCGAATTGATGCGAATTGCAAAACTGCCCGACGTGATCGCACGCCTCAAACCGCTCGGTATCGACACTGTCGGCAATTCATCGAACGAGTTCGCGAAGATCCTGGCGGCCGACCTCGCGCGGTGGGGTGAAGTCGCCAAGGCCAGCAACATCAAGATCGAGCAGTAGCGCCGGTTCGTTTCGGCAAGATCAGCTCGACGATGACGGTGGCGACCGTAGCGACCGCGATATTGAGGATCAGCGCGCCAAGCCCGACATAGAACACATAGCTGGCGCCGCCGAGGTCGATGGTCGCAAGCGGCTTCAGCCCATTGCTCCACGCCGTCCACGACCCCCAGCCGATACCGGCCGCCCAGCCGAGCAGCAGACCTTCGGCGCGGAACCAGCGCGTGAACAATCCGAACACCAGCGCCGGAAAGGTCTGCAGGATCCACAGACCGCCGAGCAGTTGCAGGTCGAGGGCGTATTGCGTCGGCAGGAACAGGATGAAAGCGAGCGCGCCGACTTTGACCACCAGCGACGCTATTTTTGCCACCGCCGCCTCACCGGCATGGCTGATGCCGGGATTGACGTAGGACTTCCAGACGTTGCGGGTGAACAGATTGGCGGCGCCGATGCTCATCACCGCCGCCGGTACCAGCGCGCCGATCGCGATCGCCGCAAACGCGAAGCCGGCGAACCATGACGGGAACAATGCCTTGAACAGCATCGGCACCACGTCGTTGGGTGAGGACACCTTGATGTGGGCCGCATAGGCCATGTAGCCGAGCAACGCGATCAGGCCGAGCAGCAACGTATAGGCCGGCAGCAGGATCGCATTCTTGCGAATGGTGTCGGCGGATTTCGACGCGAAGATACCGGTCAGCGTGTGCGGATACATGAAGGCGGCCAGCGCCGAGCCCAGCGCCAGGGTGGCATAGGGCAACATCTGCGCCGGCTGCAAAATGAGCCCGGTCGCGCCGCCTTTTGCGGTGAAGGCATCGTTGGCCGCAGCAAACACCGCGCCATAGCCGCCGAGTTTTGCGGGCACCACGACCACAGCCACCAGCACCACGATATAGATCATGATATCCTTGACGAAGGCGATCAGCGCGGGCGCGCGCAAGCCGGAGCTATAGGTGTACAGCGCGAGAATGATGAAGGCGGCGACGAGCGGCAATTCACCGCCCACGCCCATCGCCTTGATCACCACGCCCATGCCGATCAGCTGCAGGGCGATATAGGGCATGGTCGCGACCATGCCCGTCATCGCAACGGCCAGTTCGAGCCCGCGCGAATTGTAGGTGCCGTAGACGGCATCGGCCGCCGTGACATGGCCGTTGGCATGCGCCTGCTTCCACAGCACCGGCATGACGGCGAACACGAAGGGATAGACGATGACGGTGTAAGGCAGCGCAAAGAAACCGTAGGCGCCGACCGCATAGACCAGCGCCGGCACCGCGATCACGGTGTAGGCGGTATAGAAATCACCGCCGACCAGGAACCAGGTGATCCAGGTGCCGAACTGGCGCCCGCCCAGTCCCCATTCATCGAGATGTTCGTTGACCGGACCGGCTTTCCAGCGCGCCGCGAAGAAACCCATCACGGTAACGAGCGCAAAGAAGAAGATGAAGACCGAGAGCGAAACCCATTCGATCTGATCGGCCATGGCCAAGCCCTTCCCTCAAGGCGCTTCGTCAGGCGTCCGGCTGCGATAGACCAGCCAGATCAGCAGCGAAGAAATCGGCACCCATGCGAGCTGGTACCAGTAGAAAAAGGGAAATCCGAACAGCGATGGCTCGGCGAAATTGTAGAAGGGCACCCATAACAGGCCGATAAACGGCACCAGCAACAGTATCCACATGGCGGACTCCAGGCTCAAACCGGCCCATAAGCCGGCGTTCCCTGATTGGAACGACTTAAGGATCGAATCGTTGCGGCGCTCTGCAGATTTGCCCTTGCTGCAATGCGATGCGTGATAAAGTGTTCGACCGCGCGATCGCAAGGCAGCCCGACGTCAGAACGCCGGACCCTGCCCGTTTCTGCCGTAGGTAATGCGCGGGGTTTGCAGTGTGCCGTCCGGCTGCTTCTTCGCGGCGGCCACGAAGATCCTGGTGCCGGGCTGCACCTCTTCCCGCTTGCCGATTTCATAGGTGACGACGATGGTCTGGGGCGTCACCAGCAGCTTCTTCTCGCCGTCCTTGTATTTCACCGACAAAACCTGGCCGTTGACGCTGTCGACGGCCTGCTCGACGTTGGCGTTGGTCATCTTGCTCTTGGGCATCAGGTCCCAGTCATAATGGCCCTCGCCGGTGCCACGCATCGACTCCGGAAAGATGTGGACCTCGATGGCTTTCTGGGTGCCGTCCTCCTGCATCATGCCGGCGGAACCGACGAACATGCCCGGCTTGATGTCGGCCATTTTTGCCGGAACGATTGCAACAAACAGCGGATTGTCGGTCACCGTCAGCTTCAGCTCCGCGCCGTCGCGATTCTTGACCACATAGACCGGACCTTCGATGCGCTCGACGGTGCCGCGGATGCGGACGGTTTCCTGGGCTGAAGCCGGCAGGACCATGCAGATGGAAATGAAGCTGGCGGCAGCCAGTACGCGTCGTGCCATGCCGGACATGGTCATCCTCCCTGGGTTCTGGATTGCTCGTTGACGGCTCGTTGTTGAGGCGAAGGCCGTCTATGCAACCCCAGCAGGTGAACAATATTCCCTATTCGGACTTGATGCCGGCGTCCTGGATCACCTTGCGCCAGCGCGCTTCCTCGCCGTCAAAATAGCGATCGAGCGCGTCCGGCGGCTGCGCGACCATGACGAGGCCTTCGTTGACGCCGAGTTTCTTGAACGCTTCGGATTGAACGGCCTTCGCGGCCGATTTGTTGAGACGGTCGATGATCTCGGGCGGGGTCCTGGCCGGGGCGTAGAGGCCATACCAGGCTTCCGCCGCGTAGCCGGGAACTCCGGCTTCCGAAACCGTCGGCAATTGCGGGAAGGCCGACGAGCGTTCCGCCGACGTCACCGCGATCGCGCGCAACTGGCCGGCTTCGACCAACGAGGCCGCACTTGCCACCGTCGTGAACATGACCTGGATCTGCCCGCCGATCAGGTCGGTGATCGCGGGCGCGGCGCCCTTATAGGGCACCGTGGTCAGATTGACCTTGGCCATATGCTTGAACAGCTCGCCGGCCAGATGCGCCGAGGTCCCGGTGCCATAGGTGCCGTAAGAGAGTTTGTCGGGCTCGCCCTTTGCCGCCGCGATCAAATCCGCGATCGATTTGATCGGGGAAGCCGGATTGACCACGACGATGTTGAAGGAGCGCGCCACCAGCGCTACGGCCGCGAAATCATGGTGCGCGTCATAGGGCAGTTTCGCCTGCAGGCTCGGATTGACCGCATTGGCGAACGTGCCCATCAGCAGCGTGTATCCGTCCGGCGCGCTGCTCGCGACGCTCTGGGTACCGATAATGGTGCCTGCCCCCGGCTTGTTCTCGATGATCACGGAGACGCCGAGATCCCGGGCCATCTCCTGCGCCAGCGTGCGGGCGACCACATCGGTGCCGCCGCCCGGCGCGAATGGGACCACGATCTTGATCAAGCGATCGGGATAGCCGGCCGAAGCCGGGCCATTCAGCAGCGCGCATGCTGCAAGCGCGAACAAAACCGATTTGAAAATTCGAGATGACATGCAAAGCCCGGTTGCCTGAGGAGACTCCTTCATACACTGGCGCGCTATGCAAGGAAGGATGATGGTCATGACGCTGCGGGCACGTGCAGACGGAACAGCCATCGACTAGCATGCGCGCCAACGACAAGAGCAACAAATATCAGGGGAGGATGACATGAGGCACTGGCTGGCTGGACTGATGCTGTTGATTGCGCCGTCGGCGTTCGCACAACAGGCGGTCCCCACGATCGCTTTCGACTCCGTCCCCAACCCGCTGAAGCTGCCGCCGAACATCTATTTCGGCGAAGTGTCGGGCGTATCGGTCAATTCCAAGGGTCATGTCTTCGCGCTGTCACGCGGCAACACCTCAGGACCCGCCTACGCCGCCGCGGCGACGCAACTGCTGGAGTTCGACACCAAAGGCGCGTTCGTCCGCGAGATAGGCAAGAACCTGTATGCGTGGTCGTTCGGGCACACGGTCAAGATCGATCCCCAGGACAATATCTGGGTGACCGACAAGGGCTCGGACATGGTCATCAAGTTCGATCCCGAGGGCCGCGTCGTCATGGTGTTCGGCCGCAAGCAGGAAGCTTCCGACGAAGATACCGCGCCGCTGAAACATCCAAAACCGCCGCTGCCCGCGGAGGACGGCCGGTTTCGCCAGGTCACGGATGTGGCCTGGGACAAGGCCGGCAACACCTTCATCAGCGACGGCTATATCAATTCGCGCGTCGCCAAGGTGGACAAGGACGGCAACTGGTTGAAGTCATGGGGCGACCGCGGCAAGGAGCCCGGCCAGTTCAACACCCCGCACTCGATCGCAACCGACGCCAACGGCAATGTCTATGTCGCCGATCGCGGCAACCACCGGATCCAGGTATTCGACGGCGACGGCAAATTCCTGCGTCAATTCACCATCGACATTCCGGTGCCGCCAGGCGCAAAACCTGCGATCGGCAAGATACCGGATGAAGCGATGATGGCCGGCGGCACGTTCTTCCCGGGCTCGCCGTGGTCGATCTGTATTACACCGCCACCCAATCAGGTGCTCTACAGCTCCGACGCCTGGCCCGGCCGCATCTACAAACTCAGCCTCGATGGCAAAATGCTCGGCGTACTCGGGCAGTCCGGCAAGCAGTTGAAGCAATTCGGCTGGATCCATGCGATGGCGTGCCCGTCGGAGAATGTGCTGTATGTGGCGGAGCTGCTGAACTGGCGGGTGCAGAAGCTGTTGCTGAAGCCGTGATGCCCCGGACCTATCACCGTCATTGCGAGGAGCGAAGCGACGAAGCAATCCATTCTTTCTTTATGCGGCGAGATGGATTGCTTCGCTTCGCTCGCAATGACGGCTCAAATCATCCGCGCCACCAAGGGAATCTTCCGCAGCATCACCGTCAGCCCCCAGCTTAGCGCCAGTGTGCCGGCGAATACAGTCGCGGCCTTCACGCCCGCCGGCCACGAATAGTCGTACACCGCGTATTGCAGCCAGATGATGAAGATGTAGTGCACGAGAAAGATGCCGTAAGCCGACGGTCGCATCGCGTCGAGCAGGCGCAGGTTTGATGACGCGAACCGCAAGAATACGGCCAGGACCGTAAACGTCATCGCCGCACTGAACAACGCGAAGACGAGGCCGTAGCCGGCTCGCCATGACAGCGGCGGCGCGTTGAAATCCGCCACCCAATTGTGGTGCACATAGACCAGCAGCAGGATCGCGCCATAGAACAACAGCGAAATGACGAGCCACGCCGACCAGCGTTTTACTACTTCACCGTTCTCCGCAAGAATACCGGCCTTGAGACTGACGGCGCCGACCCCGACTCCGGCGAGGAAATAGCCGGCGTAAAGCAGAATCCGGCTGGTCTGGATCG
>Ga0210410_10006305_pt1 | contig 10321 bp, 7 predicted proteins | sample IncBWC4MmetaG_FD_161058 | JGI IMG/M metagenome (GOLD analysis project Ga0210410, IMG submission 161058) | Forest soil microbial communities from Barre Woods Harvard Forest LTER site, Petersham, Massachusetts, United States - Inc-BW-C-4-M | ecosystem: Environmental > Terrestrial > Soil >... | reverse complement strand
GCCCCCGCTCGTCGGCCCGGAGATCGACGCGCGGGGTAATCGGGAACGTACGCGAAAGCCGCGAAAGGCGCCCTTTAGCCGGTTCCGGCAGCGGCGCATCCGAGGACAGCCACGCCGCGAGCTGCTGTTCGACGAGATTGGCGATGTCGCGATATTGGACGTCGTCCTCGGTATGCGCGACGATGAAGTTATCGAGCGCATAGCCGTGACGTGTCGTGTTGACGCGCGCGTCGAGTACCGAGAGGCCGTTGCGGTCGAAGTAGGCGCAGATGCCGGCGAAGAGGTCCGACCGATCGCGCATATAGACGAGCACCTGCAGGGCTTCGCCGATCGGCGAAGGGCGCGCGCGGACGATCGGCGCGTCGGCGAGCACATGGCGGTAGAGGACGCGGGTCTGCCATGCGATGTCGGCGGCGTCGTGACGCAGGAAATAGCCGACGTCGAGCTGTTCCCAGAGCGCGCGGTGCGCGTTCTCGGGCGCGGTTTCGAGCCGCAGCAGCGCCAGCGCTTGCTCCTGGCGCATCTTGAGCTCCGAATGTTCGTCGGGACGTGCGCCGCCGAGCACGGCGAGCGTCGTGCGGTAAAGGTCCTCGAGAAGTTTGCCCTTCCAGGTATTCCAGACCTTCGGGCTCGTTCCGCGGATGTCGGCCACGGTCAACAGATAGAGCGCCGTCAGCTGCCGCTCGTTGCCGACCAGCTCCGCGAACTGCTTGATGACGGCCGGGTCGCTCGTATCCTGCTTTTGCGCGACCTGACTCATCGTCAGGTGCTGGCGCACGAGCCAGACGATGAGCGCGGCATCGTCGACGGCGATACCGTGCTCGCGGCAAAACCGCCGGGCATCGGCCATGCCGAGCGTCGAATGGTCGCCGCCGCGGCCCTTCGCGATGTCATGAAAGAGCGCGGCGACGTAAAGCACCCACGGCCGTTCGAAGTTGGCCATCAGCTGGCTGCAGAACGGATACTCGTGCGCGTGCTCGGCAAGTGCGAAGCGGCGCAGGTTGCGCAGCACCATCAGGATGTGCTGGTCGACCGTGTACACGTGATAAAGATCGTGCTGCATCTGCCCGACGATGCGCCGAAAGTTAAGCAGATAGCGCCCGAGCACACTGGTCTGGTTCATGAGACGCAACGCGTGCGTAATGCCCCGCGGCTGCTTGAGGATCTCCATGAAGAGGCGCCGGTTTTCCGGATTCTTGCGCCAGCGCGAGTCCATGACGTCGCGCGCGTTGTACAGCGCGCGAAGCGTGCGCGCCGACAGGCCGTCGATGCCGGGCGTGGCCTCGAAGAGCAGGAACGCCTCGAGGATTGCGGTGGGTGTGCGCTCGAACACGTCGTCGCTGCTGATCTCGATCCTGCCTTGCTTTTCGACGAAACGCTCGGACAGCACGCGCGTTACGCCACTCGTTCCCGGGAAGAGTTGTGCTTCGATGTTTTGGATCAGGATCGTGGCGAGCTGCGTAACGGCCTTGGCCGCCCAGTAATAGCGGCGCATCAGCTGCTCGCTCGTGCGGCGCGCTGCTGTCGGCTGATGGCCGAAGCTTTCGGCCGCGGCGGTTTGCAGGTCGAAGACGAGCATGTCCTGGCGCCGCCCAGCGATGACGTGCAGCCGGGCGCGCAGCGTTTTCAGGAAAGCCTCGTTCCGGCGCAACTCGCGCGCTTCGCGCGCCGTGATGAGCCCACGCTCGTCGAGCTCTTGCCAGCTGCTGCCGAACCCTGCCGCCTGGGCGATCCAGAGGATCAGTTGGAGATCGCGCAACCCACCGGGGCTCTCCTTGACGTTCGGCTCGAGGCTGTACGGCGAATCCTGAAACTTCGCGTGGCGCTGGCGCATCTCGAGCACCTTCGCCTGGAAAAAAGCGTGAGGGTCGAGCGTTTCGCTCAACTGCAGCGCGAAACGCTGGAACAGCGCCGTGCTGCCGACGATGCGCCGCGCCTCGAGCAGCGCCGTGCGCACCGTGATATCGCATTCCGCCTCCTCGACGCATTCATCGACCGTGCGCACGCTGCTGCCGATCTCGAGCCCTAGATCCCAGGCGAGGCCGATGAAGCGTTCGATGCGCGCTTCGAGGTCCGATGCGGGCGATTCGGGCAGCAGCACGAGGATGTCGATGTCGGAGTACGGCGCGAGCTCGCCGCGTCCGTAGCCGCCGACGGCAACGAGCGCGAGCGAGGCCGGCATCTCGCAGGCAAGCCAGGCGCGGCGCAGCGCGTCGTCTGTTGCGCGGGCAAGCGAGCGCATCGCTGAACCGACGTTGCTCGCAGTCTTGAAGCGTGCGAGCAACGCGGTTTTCGCAATGCGGTAATCGGCTTTGAGCGACATGGGATCGGGCAGAACGGCAGGAACGCTCATGGCGTGGCGACTCGGTTGCGTCCAAATACTATCGACGATTGAAACGGGCGGGCGAAACCCCTCGCTACCCGGAGTGCCGGCCGCATCGCTACTGTTGGCGGTCGGCTTCGGTTTCGGCCCGGTTCGGCACCGGTTCGGCCGGCCGTCCGATTCGAGCACCGGCCCGATTTCGGTTGGTCCGGCCCAGGTCCGGCCGGGTCGGCGCCGACAGCAAAACAGCGAAATGGCACAAGCGGGCCACAAGCAGGCACAAGCAGGCACAAGCGCACACAAGCGGGCAACAAGCGGGCACAAGCGGCGCACCGCGAGGCTGCCGCAAATGTGCCGTCTATGCGACGACTGACAAATGCGGCCGCTCGGGCGTTCCGGCCGAGACGGTCAGCACGTCGACCCCGGAATCGGTGACGAGGACCGTGTGTTCCCACTGCGCCGAGAGGCTGCGGTCGCGCGTCTTGACGGTCCACTGGTCGGGCATCGTGCGAATATCGCGGCGGCCGGCGTTGATCATCGGCTCGATCGTGAAGATCATACCCGGCTGCAGTTCGATGCCGGTGCCCGGCCGACCGTAATGGAGGATTTGCGGATCCTCGTGGAAGGCCGTGCCGACCCCGTGCCCGCAGTACTCCCGCACGACGCTGTAGCCGCGCGTCTCGGCGTGCCGCTGGATAGCGTGACCGATGTCGCCGAGCCGAGCACCCGGGCGAACCTGCTCGATGCCGAGCCACATGCATTCGTAGGTGACCTGCACGAGACGCTTCGCGAGGATGGAGCCCTCGCCGGCAATGAACATGCGGCTCGTATCGCCGTAATAACCGTCTTTGATGACGGTGATGTCGATGTTGAGCGCATCGCCGCTCTTGACTATCTTGTCGCCCGGAATGCCGTGACAGATCACGTCGTTGACGGAGATGCAGGTGGCTTTGGGGTAGGGTGGATAGCCGGGCGGCTGATAGTTGAGCGGCGCGGGGGTCGTGCCTTGCACCTCCAGCATATAGTTGTGGCAGAGCCGGTCGAGCTCGCCCGTCGTCACGCCGGGCTTGATGAATGGGGTGATGTAGTCGAGCACTTCGCTCGCGAGACGGCACGCGACGCGCATTTTTGCGATGTCCTGCTCGTTCTTGATCGTAATAGCCATGGATGCGGATCTTAAAGCTGTGTGTTGCGATTATCGCATCATATGAAGCCGCCGGTTACGCTGGAAGCGGCTTCGCGCGAGCGTTGGCTCGGGGCGCTCGCGCATGCCGCGCCGGCTATTTGCCGGCCGGCGGGCTTGAGGCGCCATCCGCGCACATGTTATACTCACTGGCTAGTCGCCTTCGGGAACAACTTTTTTTGCGTCGAACGTATTTCGCGCGGAAGACGGAGTAGTGGGACGAAGGCGGCTGACTGTGCAAGGCGGTTTTGCAGGCCCAAGGTGGTTTTGCGGGCCGCGTGCACCGATTCGCGAGCCGGCGCGCACCCAGGGTGCCGTGGCGTGCGGCGCGTGAGCCTGGAGGACGGACAAGGCTTTATCGCGCGGCGCGACCGGTACGGCGGCCGGCTTAAGACCCAACCCTCGTGGAGAATTTCATGGCAGTCACCATGCGTCAAATGCTGGAAGCCGGCGTCCATTTCGGGCACCAGACACGCTTCTGGAACCCCAAGATGGCCCCCTATATCTTCGGTCATCGCAACAAGATTCACATCATCAACCTCGAAAAGACGCTGCCGTTGTATAACGACGCGCTGAAGTACGCGCGTCAGCTGGCGGCGAACCGCGGCACGATTCTTTTCGTCGGCACGAAGCGTCAGTCGCGCGACACGATCGCCGAAGAGGCGCAGCGCTGCGGCATGCCGTACGTCAACGCCCGCTGGCTCGGTGGCATGTTGACCAACTTCAAGACGCTGAAGGTGTCGATCAAGCGTCTGAAGGACATGGAAACGGCCGTCGAAGCGGGCGAGCTCGAGCGGATGAGCAAGAAGGAAGCGCTGCTCTTCGAACGCGAGATCGCGAAGCTCCAGAAGTCGATTGGCGGCGTGAAGGACATGGGCGGCATTCCGGACGCGATCTTCGTTGTCGACGTCGGCTACCACAAGATTGCGGTGACCGAGGCGAACAAGCTCGGCGTGCCGGTGATTGCCGTCGTCGATACGAACCACTCGCCCGAGGGCATCGACTACGTGATCCCGGGCAACGACGACGCGAGCAAGGCCGTGGCGCTCTACGCCCGCGGCGTGGCGGACGCGATCCTCGAAGGTCGTGCGAACGCGGTCAATGAAGTCGTGCAGGCCGTGCGCGGCGACGGCGACGGCGACGAATTCGTCGAGGTCAACGGGGAGGCATAACGCAACCCCGAGGCCGGCAAAAAAGGGGGCTTTCCAGGGCCCCCTTTTTTTAAGTTCCGGGGGCCGGCCATCCGGCTTCAGGGCGGCATCTGGTGATTTTCGACGCCTGCCGTGAACGAATGCCTGCCGTCGCGCATCGAAAGCGGGCGGCGTATGAAAGACAGACTCAAGGAGCGAATGATGGCGGCAATTACCGCAAGCATGGTGGCAGAACTGCGCGCGAAGACCGACGCGCCGATGATGGAGTGCAAGAAGGCGCTGACCGAAGCCGACGGCGACATGGCCCGCGCCGAGGAATTGCTGCGCGTCAAGCTCGGCAACAAGGCGAGCAAGGCGGCGTCGCGCGTGACGGCAGAAGGCGTTGTCGTGTCGTTCATCAGCGGCAACGCAGGTGCGCTCGTCGAGCTTAACTGCGAAACCGACTTCGTTGCAAAGAACGACGACTTTAACGCGTTCTCCAAGAAGGTCGCCGAGCTCATCGTCACGCAAAAACCGGCCGACGTCGCCGCACTCTCGGCGCTGTCCTTGGGCGGCGAGACGGTCGACGCTGTGCGCCTCGCGCTCGTCGGCAAGATCGGCGAAAACCTCTCGATCCGCCGTTTCGTCCGCTTCGAGACGCCCAACAAGCTGGCCGCCTACCTGCACGGCACGCGTATCGGCGTGCTCGTCGAGTTCACGGGCGCCGACGAGCAGGTCGGCAAGGACGTCGCGATGCACGTTGCGGCGATGAAGCCGGTTTCGCTGTCGGCCGACGACGTGCCGGCCGAGCTCATCGCCAAAGAGCGTAGCATCGCCGAGCAAAAAGCGGCCGAGTCGGGCAAGCCCGCCGAAATAGTCGCGAAGATGGTCGAAGGCAGCGTACAAAAGTACCTGAAGGAAGTATCGCTGTTGAACCAACCGTTCGTGAAGAATGACAAACAGACGATCGAGCAGATGCTGAAGGCGGCCGGTGCCTCGGTGCAGAAGTTTGCGTTGTTCGTGGTCGGCGAGGGCATTGAGAAGCGTCAGGACGATTTCGCTGCCGAAGTGGCTGCGCAGGTTGCCGCAGCGCGTCAGCAGTAAGCAGTCATCGCATGCAGTTTGCACTCGTGTGCGCGGCGACCCCGAGGTTCGCTGCGTGCACAGTGGGGCAAGCTTTTGGGGTGCTCGTTACGGGTTAACCCCAGTGCATCGCGTGCAAGTTTGCCCCGAGCCACGCCCGAAAGGGCGGGCGCGGCGCGCGATGGCGGCGCTTGCTCCCATTCAAGTTTCACCCCTACAGTTCGACATTGTTGTCATTTCAATCGGCGCGATCGGATACCGCTATGCCCACAGCCTACAAACGCGTTCTTCTCAAACTTTCCGGTGAAGCACTGATGGGCGACGATGCCTTCGGCATCAACCGCGCGACGATCGAAAGGATGGTGACGGATATCGCCGAGGTGGTGCGTCTGGGCGCGCAACTGGCGATCGTCATCGGCGGTGGCAACATCTTCCGCGGCGTTGCGGGCGGCGCGGCCGGTATGGACCGCGCGACGGCCGATTACATGGGCATGCTCGCGACGATGATGAACGCCCTTGCGCTGCAAGACGCGATGCGGCATGCGGGCATCGAGGCGCGCGTCCAGTCGGCGTTGCGCATGGACCAGGTGGTCGAGCCGTACATCCGTCCGCGGGCGATTCGCCAGCTTGAGGAGGGCAAGGTCGTCATTTTCGCGGCTGGCACGGGCAATCCGTTCTTCACGACCGATACGGCTGCGGCGCTGCGCGGCTCGGAAATCGGCGCCGAGGTGGTGTTGAAGGCGACGAAGGTCGACGGCGTATACTCCGCGGACCCCAACAAGGATTCCACGGCGACGCGTTACTCGACGATCAGTTTCGACGAGGCCATCGGCCGCAATCTCCAGGTCATGGACGCGACCGCGTTCGCGCTGTGCCGCGATCAGAAGCTGCCGATCCGCGTGTTTTCGATCGTCAAGCCCGGCGCGTTGAAGCGCATCGTACAAGGTGAGGACGAGGGTACGCTCGTCCACGTGTAAACTCTCGCAGGACGCGGGGCGCACCCGGCGGCGGCGACGACTGCCGCTTGCGCGGCCGATCCGCACTGCCACGACCACGAAGGTTCGGAGGTTTAAATGAGTGTCGCAGAGGTAAAGAAGAGCGCCGAGCAGAAAATGCAGCGTTCGATCGAGTCGTTCAAGAACGACCTGGCGAAAATTCGCACGGGCCGGGCCCACACCGGGCTGCTCGATCACATCCAGGTCGACTACTACGGCTCCAACGTGCCGATCTCCCAGGTCGCGAATCTGACGCTCATCGATGCGCGCACGATCGGCGTGCAGCCTTGGGAGAAGAAGATGGTCGCCGTCGTCGAAAAGGCGATCCGCGAATCCGATCTCGGTCTGAACCCCGCGACTCAGGGCGACCTGATCCGCGTGCCGATGCCCGCGCTCACTGAGGAGCGGCGCCGCGAGTTGACGAAGGTCGTCAAGAGCGAGGGCGAGACGGCGAAAGTCGCGGTGCGCAACCTGCGTCGCGACGCCAATGAGCAACTGAAGAAGCTCGTGAAGGACAAGGATATTTCGGAAGACGACGAGCGTCGTGCCAGTGATGATGTGCAAAAGCTGACCGACAAGTACGTGGCCGAAATCGACAAGCTCGTTCAGACGAAGGAAGCCGAGATCATGACGGTCTGAGGCCGTCCGGTCTCGACAAACCATCCGGTCCCCCTTCTTTCCCGCAGTCATTTGTCCCGGCGGCCATGACATATACCAGTTCAACCGTTCGCGTGCCTGATGTCGCGGCGGTCCCGCGCCATATCGCGATCATCATGGACGGCAACGGCCGCTGGGCGACGCAGCGCCGATTGCCGCGCGTGGCCGGCCATACGCGCGGCGTCGATGCTGTGCGCGCCTGCGTCGAGGCTTGCGCGCGCGCCGGCGTCGAATACCTGACGCTCTTTGCGTTCAGCTCGGAGAACTGGCGGCGGCCTGTCGAAGAAGTCTCGTTCCTGATGCGTCTTTTTGTGACGGCGCTGGAGCGCGAAGTGGGCAAGCTGCACGCAAACGGCATCCGGTTGCGCGTCGTCGGTGATCTGTCGGAGTTCGATGCGCGCATCCAGGACCTGATCCGCCGCGCCGAAGCAAAAACGGCGCGCAACAACCGCCTGACGCTCACGATCGCCGCGAATTACGGCGGTCGCTGGGATATCCTGCAAGCCACCCGCAAGGTTGCGGAAGAAGCCGCGCGCCAGGGCCGCGTGGGGAACATCGACGAACAGTCGTTTACCCAGCACTTGGCAATGGCCTATGCGCCCGAGCCGGACCTTTTCATCCGGACGGGCGGCGAGATGCGAATCAGCAATTTCCTGCTCTGGCAACTCGCCTATACCGAGCTGTACTTCACCGACACGTTCTGGCCCGATTTCAACGCCAACACACTGGCCGACGCGATCGCCTCATACGCGCAGCGCGAGCGCCGGTTCGGGCGCACGAGCGCCCAGTTGGAGCCGCAATCGCAGGACGTCGATTCTCTCCCATGCTGAAGCTCCGTGTCGCCACAGCCGTCGTGCTGCTGGCGGTGTTCGTTCCGGTCACGCTGTATGCCCCGGCGCCCGCGTTTGGCGCGCTCATTGGCCTCGTCGTCGTATTCGCGGCCTGGGAATGGGCGCGCCTCCTGAAGCTGCGCGGCGCCTCGACGATCGGCTACGCCGCGCTCGCCGCGCTCGCCGTGCTCGCGAGCGCGCGGCTCGGCCCCGGCATGCGTGCTGCGCGGCCCCTTTTCGAGGCCGCGGCGGTATTCTGGCTGCTTGCGGGGCCATTCGTGCTCGTGCGCAAGCCGCCGCTCGCGCAAGGCGCGTGGCGGGCATTCCTGTTGCTGGCCGGGATCGTTCTTTTCGTGGCGTGCTGGCATGCGCTCATTGTGGCGCGTGCGATTGGCGTATCGTTCGTTCTGTCGGTGCTGATCGTCGTCTGGCTTGCCGACATCGGCGCATACTTTGCCGGCAAGGCATTCGGAAAACACAAACTCGCGCCTGCAATCAGCCCCGGCAAGACGTGGGAGGGGGCGATCGGCGGATGGCTGGCGGTCATGGTAGTGGGCGCAGCAGCTTTCGTCACGCATGCCCTCGCGCCGACGCTCTTCACGACGCTCGGCATGGGTCTTGGATGGGTGCGCGGGACATTCGCGCTGACGCTGCTCGTGGCGTTCAGCATTGTGGGCGACCTGTTCGAATCGATGCTGAAACGTCAGGCGGGCGTGAAGGATTCGAGCGGGCTGCTGCCGGGACACGGCGGCGTGCTGGACCGCATCGACGCGTTGCTGCCGGCGCTGCCGCTCGCGATGCTGCTTATCAGTTAGAGCGCGACGTCACTCGAGGTTAGGGTGCGATCACACCCTGGGAATGAAATATGAAAAAACGATTGACACTGCTCGGTTCCACGGGCTCGATCGGCGAGAGCACGCTCGACGTCGTGGCTCGCCATCCGGAACGCTTCGCGGTCCATGCGCTGACCGCCCACCGCAACGGCGAAAAGCTCGTCGCGCAATGCTTGAGATTCCAGCCGGACATCGCGGTGGTCGGCGATGCGGATACCGCGGCGCACGTCGAGAGGCAATTGCGCGCGGCAGGCTCGGCGACGCAGGTCGCCTACGGCCCGCAGGCACTGGTGGAGGTATCGAAGAGCGCCGGATGCGACACGGTGGTCGCGGCAATCGTCGGCGCGGCTGGTCTTGCGCCGACGCTCGCGGCGGCCCGCGCGGGCAAGCAGATTTTGCTCGCGAACAAGGAAGCGCTCGTGATGTCGGGTGCAATCTTCATGGACGCGGTGCGTGACCACGGCGCGACGCTCTTGCCCGTCGACAGCGAGCACAACGCCATTTTCCAATGCCTGCCGCGCGAGGCCTCGCCGCATGGCGGCGTGGCGAAAATCATCCTGACCGCGTCGGGCGGCCCGTTCCGCACGCGTGATCCGGCTACGCTCGTCGACGTCACGCCGGAGGAGGCCTGCAAGCATCCGAACTGGGTCATGGGCCGCAAGATCTCGGTCGATTCGGCGACGATGATGAACAAGGGTCTCGAGGTGATCGAGGCGCATTGGCTGTTCGGCCTGCCCGGCGAGCGTATCGACGTGCTGATCCATCCGCAGAGTGTGATCCATTCGCTCGTCTCCTACGCGGACGGCTCGGTGCTCGCCCAGCTTGGCAATCCAGACATGCGCACGCCGATCGCCCACGCACTCGCTTTCCCCGAGCGCGTCGAGTCGGGTGTCGCCCAGCTCGATCTGGCGCAGGTCGCCTCGCTGAGCTTCGAGAAGCCCGACTACGAACGCTTTCCATGCCTGGCGCTCGCGATGCAGGCGCTGGCTGCGGGCGGCATCGCAAGCGCGGCGCTCAATGCGGCGAACGAGGTCGCCGTCGACGCTTTCCTCGAGCGCCGCATCGGCTTCACCGAGATTGCGCAGACCGTGCGCGCCGTGCTGGACGCCTTGCCGAACCGCAGCGCCGACGGCCTCGACGACGTGCTCGCCGCCGACGCCGCGGCCCGGCGCGCCGCCCTCGAGTTCATCGCGTCGCGGCCGCTTGCCGGCCGTCGCGCGGATCGCACCGGCGGGACCGATCGCGCGGTGCAGTGAGACGTCGATGAACCTGCTGATCGAAATTGCC
>Ga0210410_10006304_pt1 | contig 10324 bp, 7 predicted proteins | sample IncBWC4MmetaG_FD_161058 | JGI IMG/M metagenome (GOLD analysis project Ga0210410, IMG submission 161058) | Forest soil microbial communities from Barre Woods Harvard Forest LTER site, Petersham, Massachusetts, United States - Inc-BW-C-4-M | ecosystem: Environmental > Terrestrial > Soil >... | reverse complement strand
GGCTAGCGCGATCAAGACATTGTCTCGGGGATCGAGTTTCAAAACCCGGGTTTGCATTCAGCGTCGCACTTTCATAGAAGATGGATAGAACTATAGATAGAACCAGGCTGCCCTCGTTTCCTGGAGCAGTTACTGAGTGACCCCTGCCACCGATACAGGACCCGCCATCTTTAGCACGTATGCATACTGTCCTGGCAGGGTGGTAGGCAGCGTTACCTCGATATCCGAGCCGTGTTGGGACCAAACCAGAGGTTTTGCCTCTCCCAGCAGAGAGATCTGCGTACCCGCTTTGGGCGAAGTCGACTTGAGTGTAATCGTGGGTGTCTTCGGCGTACCCAGCAGCGTAGCGTAAACTGCGGCGTCACTCTTCGTAAACCGGAGAGGAATGCCTTCGGAGGTTTTACCTTCCGCGGTCTGCCAGGGATGAGTACCGTAAATGGCTTCGCCATTCTGCTTGAGCCAGGCGCCGAGGGCCTCTAAACGCTTCATCTGGACCGGGGGAATGGTCCCGTCAGCTTCCGGGCCAACGTCAAGCAAAAGATTGCCGTTCTTGCTGACGATGTCCACCAGCAAATAGATAAGCTCATCGGGAGCGATGGTTTCGGCTTCCCCTTCCGCCCGGTTGTAGCCAAATGACCTTCCCAGGCCACGGCATTCTTCCCACTTTGTCGGACTGATCTTGTCCAGAACCTGGTATTCCGGAGACTTGAAATCAGAATGCTTCACGCCAAAACGATCGTCTATAACGCCATCCGGCACCGCGTTGTAATACTCGGCCATGAGTTCAAGCGGGTGCCCCGATTTAGGATAGTCAATATCGTTCCAAATCACAGCCGGACGGTAGCGTTGGATCAGCTCCCTTACCTGCGCGTCAGCGTACTTTCCGTAAGCTTCGCTTTGAGGTTTCACACTTTGATAGTCGGCCGCGGTTCGAATCGGACCCGGCACGAACGTCCAGTCATAGCCGCCGGAATAATACAAACCCATGCGCAAACCCTGCTGGTTGACGGCGGTGGTGAGTTCGCCAACGATATCGCGGGTTGCATGTTGCCGGTCTGCGGGCAACTTGGGATTAGGCGTTGCGCTAGGCCAAAGAGTAAATCCATCATGATGTTTGGTAGTGAGCACGACGTATTTAGCGCCGGCGTCGCGAAATGTCTTCGCCCACGCGTCGGGACTCCACTTCTTAATTTCCTGATCGAAGGTGGGGGCGAAGTTGTAGTAGTCGTAGTCGGCGCCATAGTGTTCGCGATGATAGGCCTGCGTCGGCGACCCGTCGATGCGCATTACGTTGAGGTACCACTCCGCGTAAGGATTGTTCTTGATGTAATCGGGCGCGGTAAAGTCGTGCTCGGGATGAACCAGCGGAGCCCATCCCGGAACCGAATACAGGCCCCAGTGAACAAAAATCCCCAGCTTCGCGTCCGCATACCACTGAGGAAGAGGATGCTGATTGAGCGATTCCAAAGTCGCTTGGTAGCGCGACGGCGGTTGTACTTGGGTAGCTGCGACCGTCGCCAAGCAAAGCATCAACACCACCACACTTCGGTTGAACTGCCATGACACGGACAAAACCGAAACCGCTCGAGTTTTCATTTCTGGCTCCTGTAGAACACTCTTGTTAGGGCATCTCGCAACAGACAAAGGGGGCCACTTCGATAGCAGGCGCGTCGCAGCGAGGGGTTCGGCGCTTCTGCGCAGTACAGTCAATCATAAAATCAAGCGCTTGCCAATGAGTTATCGGCCATTTGATCGAGCCCAGGGCGCCAATTTGAGCGCTTGTAGGGTCTGGAAATCAAGGCGAAACATTCCAATATCACTGGTTTTAAGGCCGGCGCCCCAGGACAGATTCCAAGTGCGCCCATGTTTCGCACGCAGGGAATCCTTGGCACACACCCAAAATAGGATTGGAACCACAGACCCGTTTCAGGTCGGTGTAGTTGAGGGACCGGCAAGCCATGGCGTCAGCAAGAAGAGTCCCTCACGTCTGTTGCTGTGACCGGCACTGACACGGGTTTGTCATCCGGCAGACGTGTCGCATGCATCTTCAATCCTCAAGCGCCCGAGTTCAACTGCCCGCGATGGGTTCGTGTGAAACAAGCGAAGGCCATTTGCACCGGCGCGTGCCGCACAGACGTTCGCCGGCTTTAGTCTTCCCTTGGTACAGTGAGTTCCTAAGCCGCATCCGTGTTTTTGCTACCTCGTCGGATGGCAAGGCTTAAGCATAGTTTTGGTGACCGCCGAGCAGAACGGTTGCGAAGGGCTATAGAAACACGCGGCTCACAATACCTGCCAGAGTCAGAAATCGCAATTAACACCGGTCTGCATCGTAGTGAGCAATACCGGCTGACATGGGACTGCGTTGATTTTGAGCGCCAACTTCTGACTGTGCCGCAAAGTAAGAATGGGGAAACCAGGCATGTTCCCCTGAACAGCTCGGCTTTAGCTGCCTTCCTGGTCTTGAAGAGGCTCTCCGATGGCAAGGGTCAAGTCTTCAGCACTTCAAGCCCTCGACGTTGGTTTGAGCCGGCAGTGAAGGCTGCCGGAGTGTTGTTATTTACATGGCACTCCCTACGACACACGCTTGCGAGCCGATTGATTATGGCGGGAGTTGACCTTCGAACCGGCCCAGGAACTCATGGAGCACAAAACGATTTCCATGACCTGTCGGTATGCCCATCTGGCGCCATCCCACAAGCTCGCCGCGGTTGAACGGCTTATCGCAGAACCGGTGGATCCGGCAGGTCCAAGTGACACCAGAAGGGACACCAGCGTTATTGGATTTGAGATCGACAGAAACACAAGAACGCAGTAAGTCCTGTAAACTTCGGTTGTTGCACTGCGAAGCCCGGGTGGCGAAACTGGCAGACGCACGGGACTTAAAATCCCGAGACTCGAAAGAGTCGTGACGGTTCGATTCCGTCCCCGGGCACCATCAGAACTATCCCTCACACTGGCCCCTAGTCGCTTGCGGATAGCTCTTGTCGAGCCGTTTTGATCGGCGGGCTGATCCGGTTTGTTCCCGCGCACCTGATCCGTCCGACGCTAGCCTATTTCAAGGAAGAGGCCGGGTTCGACGGGATCAGTTTCAGCACTACCGTGCACATTGCCGGGAAGATGCCAGCCGCCAGCAAAACCGAGGCCGTGGAATTCTTCCTTCCCTTCGCGGCGTTGCGCTGCTACGAGAATTACGATTGCACCGGACAGCAACTCATCGACACCGGAGCGGTCCTGATCAACGGAGAACGCGTAGCCCTGGACCTGCAAATCGTTGAAGGCGGCCCCGCCCGCTGAAAGGCATGGACTCTAACACGCCGCTCGACTGAGCGGCGGCTTCTCGAGTCTGATCCTTTAGACAGTCTTCAGCGCTTGGCCAATTCTCTGCAAGCCTTCGCGGAACATTTCGGTGTCCACTCCCATGCCGATGCGGAAATGGTTGGGCAGACTGAAAAACCTGCCGGGCACGGCTGAGGTCTCGTATTCCACGCGCAGTCGGGTCAGGAAATCATCGACGCTGCCACCCTCTAGTCGCAGGATCGCCGTCGTACCAGATTCGGTGCGGGGAGTCGTAACGGCTTCCTGACTCTCCAGAAACTCTCGCAGCAGCGCGCGATCCGCTTCAACAATTCTTCTCGAGCGTTCGCGGATGTAGTCAAGGTTTTCCAAGGCCACGACGCTTAGCAGCTCCGCGGGGTGCGCCGGGATAGACGCAAACAAGTCATTCAGCCGCCACATGGCGCGTGCCAACTCGGGTTCGGCCAGAATCCATCCACAACGCAGGCCGCTCAGACCGTAGACTTTAGTCAAGCTGCTGGTGACGACGAACTCCGGGCCCAGCTGGTAGGACGGCTTCGGCGTATTGACATAAACCGCGTCGAGATAGACTTCGTCCACCAGCACACGCGCGCCGACGCTGCGCGCCAGGCCGCCGACTTCTCGCAGTGCCGTTTCTGAGGCAAGCACACTGCTCGGATTGTGCAGGTTGGTGAGAACGATCAGTTTTGTCTTGCGCGTGATGACGCGCCGAACCTGGGCGGGATCGAGCGCATACCCACTCTCTTCGGTGCGGGCAAAATGCTTTACCTCCGCGCCCAAGTATAAGAGCGTCGAAGTAAGCAACTCGTAGGTTGGCTGTTCGATGAGAACCTCATCGCCGGGATCGATCAGCGTGGCCATGGCCAGATGGTTAGCCATCGACGTGCCAGCGGCCGCGACCACGCAGTCGGGATCAACTCCGCATTTCTTCGCGAGAGCGTGCTGCAAGGGAGCGTAGCCGTAGGTGCTGTCGCCGTTGATCTCCAGTTGATCGATGGTGACCGGGAGTTCACGCAGAGAAAGCGATCCCACGCCGCTGGTCGCGAGATTGAAGCGCGCGCGGCCCTGGGTCTTTGCCCACAGCATGTAATCGGAATGTCTATGTCTCATAGATTCGGGATCGGTGGCAGAGCGCTTCTGCGCTTGGCGCGGCTCCAATAAAAATATACCGGGATGCCGGCCAGCAGAATAATCAGTCCTATGGCGGAGTTAGCGGTGAAGGTCGCGGTGGTGGTGATCACGATGGCGGCGCAGGACAACACGAAGAGAGCCGTGGTGTAGGGATGGCCCGGCGTGAGATACAGCGCCTGGACTGCATCCCCTTTTCTCCGCCGGAAAACAAACAGGGATGCCGCCGTCAGGCCGAAGGAAATGAAATCGACGGAGATCACGTAGTTCAATATCTGCTCGTAGCGTCCAGAGAGGGCAATCACCGTCGCGGTCACACCTTGCAGGACGATGGCCAGGACCGGAACTCCGGTGCGGGGAGAAAGCCAGCCCACACTTTTGAAGAAGAGGCCGTCCCGCGCCATGGCGTAGTAGACCCGCGGAGCGGTCAGAATCCCCTGGCTGAGAAAGCCCAGCGTGGAAATGGCGATGCCGAATGCAATCCACTTCGCGCCTCGCTCACCTAGTGCGGCGCGCATCACAGCCGACGCGGGAATGCGGGTGGCGGCCAGGCCGTCGGGACCCAGCACGCGCAGGCAGACAAAATTAACCGCGAGATAAAGCGCCACGACTCCGATCACGCCGATCACCAGTCCGCGAGAGAGATCGCGCCGGGGATCGCGCATCTCGCCGGCCACGAAACTTGCGGTCTGCCATCCGCCGTACGCGAAGGCAACCGGGATCATGGCGGCGCCGATCGCGCCCCCAAGTCCCAAGGAGACCGGACGGTCAAGCAAGGGCAAGGCCCGCACCGTGCCGCCGCCCCACAGGATTCCTGCGGCCACCATGGCGGCGATGGCGGCAGCCTTGAGCAGCATGAGCGCGCTCTGCACATTGCTGCCGGCACGTACTCCGAAGCAATTGATCGCCGTCAAACCCAGCAGGGTCACGGCCGCAATCAGCCCGTCACTGGCGGAGAGGCCGGTAATTTCCCGATAGTAGTGGCTGAAAGTGACCGCCACCGCGGCCATCCCGCCAGTTTGGGTGACAAGAAGAAGGACCCATCCGTAAATGAATGCGACAGATGGATGGTAGGCCTCGCGCAGGTAAAGGTATTGCCCACCCGCGCCCGGCAAACGGGATGCGAGTTCCGCCCAGATGAATGCGCCGAGCAAGGCAAGGCCTCCGCCGAGCAGCCACACGCCGAGGATCAGGAATGGAGTGTGCACCCGCAGCGCAACCACGTAGGGATTAATGAAAATGCCGGAGCCGACAATGCCCCCCATGACGATCATGGTGGCGTCGAATACTCCGAGCAGTTGCCGAGGTTTGACGGGATCCAAGAATCAGCCTAAGGAAGTCGTTGTCTAGTGCAACAAAAACAAGCCGCGTCGGGCCACAGGCCTGATCTCAATCACCTTACCACAGCGCTGGATCGTTCAGGAGCGACTTGGCCATTCACCAGCGTGGTGTTCGGATAGTAGTGGTCGAGAATCTCACGGAACGTAGCCCCGGATCCCGCCATGGCTTTCGCTCCTGCCTGGCAAAGTCCGATGCCGTGCCCCTCGCCCGTTCCGTTGAGAACGACGCCCTTCGCGTCGCGGCGAGCAATATAGTTGTTGCTGGGTACAGCGTCCCAGCCGAGACGGCGATCGATATCCAGCCGGAAAGTTTCTCTGGGTTCGGGAAGATCAATACCAGCAGCGTCGGCCTGTGCGAAATGACGGACCCAGTGCGATGGATGGCGAAGGCAGTAATCGCAGACTGCGGAGAAATACGGATAGCCGTGACTCGACAACCCCACTTCCTGCGGAGTTCGAGTGCGTCCGCCGCAGCTGCGAGTAAACATGGCTGCGACGGGATGGTCACGATAGGCCAGCACCAGACCGCGGGTTGCGACCGTGGCGCGGGACGCGTTGCTCTCGGGAGACGGCGGCTCGCGGAGAAACTGACAATGGGTGGTGTCGCAGAAGTCGAAATCACGATGACGTCCTCGGGATGCGACCAGGTACGAGCGGGTGGCAACCGCCTGCGCCTGCATTGCTTCGAGAGGCGCATCGGGCGCACTCTCGGCCTGTACCACCGATGCCACCGCCGTCTCCAGCTCCATCTGAACAACAGGAACCAGGATTCCGGCAACGGCTCTGACTTCAAGCACACCGTGGTATCGGCGACTGATTTTTCCGGGAATCGCGAGAAAGAAGTCGGTGGCCCCGCTGCCGTGGCTGGACGCGCGGAGCTCGGATATTCGAAGCGACTGATTGCCACTCTGGACTATGAGGCCGTCGCCGGTAGCGGTTATATCTGCGGTGCCCCTTCCAGAGCTTCGCTCCAGTATGAAGCTTTTCTCTCCTCCCTGGACAGTTTTCGTCTGGATGATTAAGGCCTGCCCCGGCGCGGTCTTCACGCTGATCCCGTCAGGCCGGAATAGCCCCAGCACGCCGATGCGGACATCCTGGGCGCAGGCCGCTTGAGTCGCAAGCAGCACGTACGCGAGGAACCTTATTCTTCGCGACATTCTTAGCGGCACTCGGGGTTACTCCTCGATCCGGCTTAGCATGCGCCCCGCGGTAAGCGCTGCTTTGGCGCCTGGAACTCCGTGCACGCGAACCATCAGCAACAATTCCGGTTGCTCGGCTGGCACCAGTGCGACCACAAAACCGTCACCCGGAGCGCGGTCACGATGGGTGCAAGCGGCCGTTCCGGTTTTCACCAGCGCAGGGGTGTATTTCAATGCGCGATCAACTTCCGCACCCGTGCCCTGCCGGGCGGACTGCTCCATTCCATCTATCACTGCCCGCGCTCCAGACTGGTCGCGACGCCGGTTGAGTTCCAGATAAGCGCGCGCCATGTGCAGAGGCGAGATCAGCCAACGATTTCCCACGCCGATCAGATCGGAGCCCGACAACTCCGGGCCGGGTGGGTCCAGCCCGAGTCTTGTTGCGGCTGGGATAACGTCTGTGCTGGTCAAGGTCGCGGTGAGCATCCGAAAATACGAATTGCAGGAGTCAGCAATGGCCGCGGTGATGCCGATCTCTCCATGCCCGCGGGGCAGCCAGCAGCCACTCGCATCTCCGCGACACAGATGGGTCGGATAGCGAAATTGATGCTCTTCGCCGTATGCCAAAGCGATGAAGGGTTTCACCAGTGAACCCAGCGGAATCGGTTGGTCGGGATGGTTCCAACGAGACGCCAGCACGGCTCCGGTCCGGACGTCGATAAGGAGAAAAGATACGTCTCTGTCGGTAAACTCTCGCCTCAGAATTTGGGCGGCAGATTGTGTAAACAGCGAATTTCGGACGGCCGTATCTTCCGCGGGCGCGGCCACGGAGGGCGGGGTGGCTGGAGCCACGGCCAAGACTCCCACCAACAGCAATAGCGCGATCTTGTTTACTGCGACCATTGATATGTAACTGTCTGCAGCACTTTGTCGCCGGCATCGCGAACCACAAATTTTTCCGATGAAACAGCGGCCAGGGTCGCACTGAGGCTGGCGATGTTCTCCGAAAGAAATTGGGGCTGTCGATCTCCGACCGACGGATTCATGTCCGGGCGATCGATCAGAGTTACCAGGCGGGTGAAGTTGTTGCGCTCACGTCTGTGATCGAACTCCGCCACAAACGTAGCAGGCTTCACGTCAGACTTCCGATTCAGGTTCGCCAGGACGCCGCTGATCAGTGCAGGATCGTCGGAGACTATCAGATATTTACCTCGCACCGCCGCCAGGAGCGGGTGCAGGCCGTCGAGTTCGTAGTAGCCGCTGGCTTGCTTCCAGGCTAAGCCTAATTGGCTGGCGGTCAGACTCGGCCGAATAAAAGTGGCCAGCGCACTACGGGCGGCGGCTTCATCCCAGTCGGCGCTTCCGGAAAGCGCGACCGCTGAGTGAATTTTCACGAACACGCCCGCCGTGTCGAGCTCCGTGGACTGTAGATGAAGCACTGCATTGACTTGGCCTTTTTGCAGCATATTTTTGAGCGCAACTGTCCCATAGTCGTCCGACCTATGCTGCGCCGGAGCCTGGTCGATTCGCGTCTCCAGATCGGACCTCGAGCCCGTTTCGCCTGAAGTTAGTTGAGCCTCCGGCGCGAGTTGCTGTGGAGGAATCGGTCCCGAGTGCGGAGCCAGGATCTTGGTTTCAAGCGCATCGAGACAAGGATCGATCGACGGGCAGAGTTGGGCTTCGTAGATGCCCACCCCCGCCGGCACCAGTCGGACGAGATCTGACACTTCTTCGCCCTGCTCCTTGGTTGAGGCGGCGTCGCCCGTCTTCTTCAGCAGGACGCGCTCTTCGCGGTATTCGTTTCCGGAGCGAAACAGGTCGGAAACCGCGGCAACATACGATTTCATGTCGGTAACATTCTGCTGCACCCAATACGAGCGGAAGTAGGGGCTGGGCACAATTTTCTCGAGGTTCAGGACCATGCGGAGGTCCCCAACGGGCCCGGCGGCAGCCACCGACTGAGAAAACCAGGGATCGGCGTCGATCGTGCGGTCCTTGCCTCCCGCCATCAATTGCAGTGCACTCGCCATCAGATCTTCACGGGTCGCAAGCAGCAGGTAATTCTCGTGGACGGCAAACTCGACCTCGCGCTGCGATTCCGGATCGCGTCGCAAATAGAACGTCGTGCCCGCGGCGGTACGGGTTTCGAACTTCGCACGTGTCTGCCACAGCTGGTTCTGCATTGCACTCGCCGAGGGCAGACGCGTGATGTAAATAAACTGAAGCTTTCCGATGTCGTAGAGCGCCAGCGCACTCTCGCTCCCGGCGACCTGGGACATAAAGTTCATATCGGGCAGTCCGGCTGCCGTAGCGAATTGCTTTCCCGCATCGCTCAAGCGCAGAAGCAGCCGGGAACGAGAAAAGACCTCATAGTTGCTGCTGCCCAGCCAGGCCCGCTTCTGCGGCGATCTGTTCCAGTCCGCAAGCAGTGCGGAGAAATCTTTCGCCTGAAGGTATAACAGCGCTCCCGACGGAACATCCCTGGATAGCGGCACCTCGGGTGTTGCGGCGGTCTGATACGCAGCCCAGCCCAGACCCATGCTGACGGCGCCGATCAGGAGGACAGTCGCTGCGGTTATTTTTCTCATTCTTTCGTTCCTCCTTTTATCAAGGCTTTCGCCGGAGGCGCGACCCGAGCCAGCAGTCGGGGACGAACCAGCCGGTCTTGCTCCACCGCTTCATGCAGGATTGGTTGTCGCGCTGCGTTGAGCTGTTGACGGCGAAGCCGGGTGCTTACGTCCGTGATGGTGCTGCTGATTTTATTGCGGAGGGCAGGCCCCGTTTCCAGTTTCTGCGCGACTCGCAGGTAACGCAAAGCGTCGTCCAGGCGATTGAGTCTGATCATTAGATCGCCCAATGTCGTGGCCACCTGCGCCTGCTCTGCGACTGGCAGCCTGAAGGGACTGTCCGCCTGGGCAGACACGTTCACATCATCGCTGTCATTACTAGTTTCATGGATGATTTCTCCTTCACGAGTGGCCAACTTAACCGGCTGTCTGAAGAACTGTTGTCGAAGCAGCGGCTCGATCACGCCGCGGGCGAATTCACCGGAGTGCAGGCCGGCCGTTGCCTGGAACAATGGGACGCGAGCGTCGTCACGGGTGGGTGTGTCCGCCAGGGCGTTCCCAAGCAATTGGACTTTTACGTGCGCGTCAGCAAAAGACTGGGCCGCTTTCAACCGGGCATCGTAGTAAAAGGGTTGGTCCGCCAAGGGAGCAGAAATCGCACCAGTACCACTGGCCAGAAGACTCAATTCCGCGCTTCCGAGTTCGGCGAGGCCACGCATGCCGCCCAAGGTCAGCGCTGACTGGGTTCGCACGCTATAGGCGACGTCCGGCCCGGAGGCGATGGCTGTGAGAGCGTTCTGTGCCGAAGCGGTATCCTGGCTCACAGCGACTTTTG
>Ga0210410_10006301_pt1 | contig 10326 bp, 7 predicted proteins | sample IncBWC4MmetaG_FD_161058 | JGI IMG/M metagenome (GOLD analysis project Ga0210410, IMG submission 161058) | Forest soil microbial communities from Barre Woods Harvard Forest LTER site, Petersham, Massachusetts, United States - Inc-BW-C-4-M | ecosystem: Environmental > Terrestrial > Soil >... | reverse complement strand
ATGCGGATCGCCGCTTGCGGCGTACGACCACAGCCTTCTGACGATCCACATGATCAAACACCTCCTCCTTATGACTGTCGCTCCGGCGTTGATCCTCTTAGGTGAACCTGTACGAGTTTTCTGGATTGGAACGCCGTTGTTCGTGCGAAGCGTCTTCCGTCGCGTGTGGCGGCGATCACCCCTGCACCGATTTGCACGGATGATGACAAGACCTGCGGTGTGTTGGACCCTTTCTGCGACGACTCTGCTTGCCTGGCACGTACCGGCACTGTTCGCGCTCGGCATGCGGTCAGAGAGTTGGCATGTGGTCGAACAAATATCGTTTTTCGCGGCAGGACTCTTGTTCTGGTGGCCTGTTATCCAGCCTTGGCCGAGCGCGTCGACTGGGCCGCGATGGTCGATGCTTTTGTACCTTTTTCTGGCGACGCTGCCGTGCGACATCCTTTCCGGATTTCTCGCCTTCTCTGACCGTGTCGCATACCCAATGTACTTTTCCACTCCGCGGCTGTTTGGTTTTTCCGTTCTTCAAGATCAGCAGTGTGCGGCCGCACTGATGTGGACTTGCGTCACGCTGGTCTATCTCGTGCCCGCGGCGATTATCTCTTTGAGACTCCTGGCCCCACAGACCTCGCATGAACACGATTTGCAACAGTCGCAATTTTCCGGCGGTCCGGTTCCGCAAAGTGCTCCACGAAGCGTGAAGGTTGTCTAGAAATGGCAACGGAGCCAATTGTGGCGGCGCTTGACGTGGCTGCAGTGCGGCGCCGTCACGGTCTTGCTCGTTCCAGCGTTCTGTCCGGCTATTGGTTGCTAACAAAGCCGGAAGTGAATTTTCTCATTGCGGTCACAGCCGCTGCCGGCTTCTGGATGGGTGCACCTGCTTCGTTTGCACATTTCCCCTGGACGTCTCTCCTTCACACTCTTGTTGGCACCGTACTCGTCGCCAGCGGCGCCGCGACCCTCAACCAGTTGATCGAGTTGCGCTTCGACGGGCAAATGCGGCGAACCGCGCGCCGGCCGCTCGTATCGCGAAGAATCGAGCCATCTCACGCTTTGTGGTTCGGAATCTCACTCTCCGCTATTGGCGTCATCTACTTGGCTGTTACGACCAATGCTCTCGCGTCCTTGCTGTCGATCCTTACTCTACTGGGCTATCTGTTCTTATACACACCGCTGAAACGGAAAACTCCTCTGTGCACGTTGATTGGTGCGCTTCCGGGTGCCACGCCGCCGCTGATCGGCTGGGCCGCCGCTCGTGGATGCCTCGACACCAATGCTTGGCTGCTTTTTGCAATCGTTTTCCTCTGGCAGTTTCCCCACTTCATGGCCATTGCTTGGATGTATCGCGAAGACTATGCTCGCGCCGGTTATTTCGTATTGCCCGCGACCGTGGTGAGAGAACGCTTCGTTGCCTGGCAATCCTCGTTGCCAGCTCTGGTGCTTCTCGGAGTGGCTCTCGTCCCTGCAATTCGGGGTGAGTCTGGAATTGTTTATCTTGCCGGCGCTCTTGTTCTTGGAATCGCCTTTCTATGCTACAGCGTGCGCTTTGCCTTTCGAATGTCTACCGTTTCTGCACGGCAGTTGCTTTTTGCTTCCATCCTCTATCTTCCGGTGTTGTTTGCTTTGCTCGCGTTGGACAAGAAATAAATATGAAGGGGATGCTCAGAACAATGCTAGTTAGAATCCGATTCCCAAAATTGTTCCGCACCCCGCTTTTGCTTTCCTTTGTCTACCCTTCCCGCCTCCAATGCGCAAAACGCCGAGCCATTCAAATTTCTTCGAGACTATGTTGGGCTGAAAGATGGATGTCTCTTGGTACCTGTCTATCAGCCGGGACGGAGGACTCTTTTTGTGAGACGACGACTTCAGATTGTTAGAGAACCCCACAGCCGCGCGCGCTCGTTCGCAAGCATCGAAGATGCCATTGCGGCGATACGCGCGGGACAAATGGTGATCGTTGTCGACGATGAAAATCGAGAAAACGAAGGTGACCTGACTGTCGCGGCTGAGAAAATTACCCCGCAAGTCATCAATTTTATGGCGCAGTATGGCCGCGGACTGATTTGCTTGGCGATGACACCCGAGCATCTCGATGCGCTAGAAATTCCGCTGATGGTCCCTCACAACAGTTCGCGATTTGAAACCGCGTTTTGTGTCAGCATCGAGGCGAGGGAAGGCACCACCACCGGAATTTCGGCCGCCGATCGCGCCTCCACCGTACTCGCCGCCATTAATCCGGCGACAAGGCCTTCGGATCTGATCCGTCCTGGTCACATCTTTCCGTTGCGCGCAAAGAGTGCCGGAGTGCTGGCGCGCGCCGGGCAAACCGAAGCGGCTGTCGACTTGGCCAGACTAGCCGGCCTCCATCCTTCCGGCGTCATCTGTGAAATCATGAACAGGGACGGCACCATGGCCCGGGTGCCACAGCTCCGTCGTTTTGCGCGGCGACATGACATTCTACTCGTCGCCATCGCCGACTTGATTGCCTATCGGATGCGTACACAGTCGGTGGTAAAGCGCGTGGCCTCCACGAAGCTGCCAACCGAATACGGAGAATTCCGCCTTCACGCATTCGAGAATCAGATCGACAACCAAACTCACGTCGCTCTTGTTCGCGGCGAGGTAGGAAACGGGCAGGACGTACTCGTGCGGGTGCACTCACAGTGCCTTACCGGCGATGTTTTGCGTTCCGCTCGTTGTGACTGTGGCGCTCAACTCGATAAAGCCTTGCGTCGGATCGCGACGGAAGGTCGTGGAGTGCTGCTTTACCTGAACCAAGAAGGACGAGGGATTGGCTTGGCCAACAAGATTCGCGCTTACGGCCTACAGGATGAAGGACTCGACACGGTAGAGGCCAATGAACGCCTTGGATTCGAACCCGATCAGCGAGACTACGGCATCGGCGTGCAGATCCTGCGAGAACTGGGCGTCCGCTCCATGCGCCTCTTAAGCAACAATCCCCGCAAGCTCGTCGCCATCGAAGGCTACGGGCTATCGGTGACGAAATGGCTGCCTCTCGAGATACCTGCGTCACCTTCGACACTGCGCTATTTGACAACAAAACGAAACAAGCTCGGACACGTTTTGCGCGGACTCTAACGCCGCGCGTTCTTAGAACGGTCCGCCTACATTAACCCCACCAGCACAAGTAGGCCTTTGTGTCTCTAATTCAAGCACATAATCAACAGATAGAAATCCGCTCACGCCTTTCGATTGAGTTTGAAATTCTCCACGTCGGTCAGAGCCTAGGCAATTTCGTGAACGTGTTGACAGCGGTTCTGCAACTGGAAATCATCTCGGAAGATAACTCACCTCGTTTCAGCGACCTAAGCCAACAACATCTTTGGCCGATGAGATGCTTTTTGTCGGCGTGGCATTTGAGTTGTTGCCCGCGATTGCCCTGGAGATGGCCCGCTTTGATTCCTCGATCGCGACATTCTCGGTGTACACAATGGCCAGGCAATGGGGTCCATCTATCTGGGCGGGTCACAGGAACAAAAGCAAAAACGGCTCCGGCCGATGGCAAGGCAAGATATGGCTAAGAGCCAAAGAAAGGTAACGACATGACTAAGAAAGTGGCGGATCTGTTGGTGGACGTTCTTGCTGAAGCGGGTGTTCAGCGAATCTACGGCGTGGTTGGCGACTCGCTGAACGGCATCACCGACTCAATACGAGTTAAAAACAATCTCGAGTGGGTGCACGTGAGGCATGAAGAGGTGGCGGCTTTTGCTGCGGGCGCCGAAGCGCATCTCACGGGGAAACTGGCGGTGTGTGCCGGGAGCTGCGGGCCCGGGAACATGCATTTGATCAATGGCCTCTACGACTGTCAACGGAACCGTGTCCCCGTACTTGCTATCGCCGCACATATTCCGAGTCGGGAAATTGGCAGCGGATACTTTCAGGAGACTGACCCGAAACATATCTTCGCGCAATGCAGCGACTACTGCGAGCTTGTCTCCGATCCCGACCAGATGCCTCGCATCCTGGAAACCGCAATTCAGACGGCAATCTCAAAGCGTGGCGTCTCGGTGATTGTGTTGCCCGGGGACGTAGCCCTGAAAGACGCCGTCCAGGGTCCGCGTGTACGTTTTCACGAACCGAAATCCACCGTTTGTCCATCGGATGAAGAACTCAACATCCTTGCCGATCTTCTGAATCGATCGGAAAAGATCACCATCCTCGGCGGCGCGGGATGCGCTGGAGCCCATGCTGAGCTGATAGAGGTCGCCGGCAAGCTCCAGGCTCCCATTGTGCATGCCTTGCGCGGCAAAGAATTTATTGAATACGACAACCCGTTTGACGTCGGTTTGACCGGCCTGCTCGGATTTTCCTCTGGCTACCACGCCATGATGAACTGCGAAGTCTTGTTGATGCTCGGAACGGACTTTCCGTACCGGGATTTCTATCCCAAGGACGCGACCATCGTGCAGATCGACGTTCGCGGTGAGCACCTGGGACGCCGCAGCAAGCTGGACTTCGGCTTCGTTGGCGACACGAAGACCACGCTGCGAGCACTGCTGCCCAAGCTGGAGCAGAACTCCTATCAACAGCACCTGAAAAATTCGCTGGAACACTATCGGAAGACACGCAAAGACCTGGATGACCTGGCAACTCCCAATTCCAACAAAGGGCCTATTCATCCCCAGTACGTTGCGCGTGTGATCGACAAACTCGCAACCGAAGACGCGGTTTTTACTTGCGACGTGGGTACGCCCGTAATTTGGTCCGCACGCTATCTGACCATGAACGGGAAACGTCGTCTCATAGGTTCCTTCAACCATGGATCGATGGCCAACGCTTTGCCAGACGCTATTGGGGCGCAGGCTGCCTATCCCGGCCGTCAGGTGATTTCAATGTCGGGCGACGGCGGTTTCTCGATGCTCATGGGGGATGTCATCACGTTGAAACAAGAGAAATTGCCGGTGAAGGTGATTATCTTCAAAAACGAATCGCTAGCGTTTGTGGAACTGGAGCAGAAGGCGTCCGGCTTCCTCGAGTTTGCAACCGACCTGCAGAGCCCGGATTTCGCGAAGATCGCCGAAGGAGCCGGGATATTGGGATTGACGATCAGAACGCCGGATCAGGTAGAGCCCATGATTGCGCAGGCTCTGAAGCACGACGGTCCTGCCGTGGTTGAGGTCTTCGTCGCGCGCCAAGAACTCGCGATGCCCCCGACGATCACTCTGGAACAAGCGAAGGGCTTCAGCCTGTTCATGATGAAAGCGGTTCTCAACGGACGCGGCGATGAAATCATCGACCTCGCCAAGGTCAACCTGTTTCGCTAGCGAACCTGAAAAGCGAGTCCTCAAATGACGACAAAACCAATCGCAGCACCCCTTGCAGCCGACGCAACCAGCGGTTGGCGAATTCACGGCTACCAAATCGCGTGGGGACTCGCCCTTTGCTTCTACTTTCTCGAATACGCCTCCAGATCAGCACCGGCGGTGATGATCGAGCATCTCGCAACCGCATTTGGTACCACGGCCATCGGCGTCAGCGCGATTCTCGGAACCTATTACTACACCTACTCAACCACAAGCCTTATCGCCGGTGCTGCGCTGGACCGCGTGGGTGCGAAGAAAGCTGTGCCCGTCGGCATTTTCATCTTGGCGATCGGCTGCCTGCTGTTTGCCATTCCGACCGCGGGAGCGGGCTACGCCGGAAGGCTCCTTCAGGGCGCGGGTTCAGCTTTTGCATTCACTGGCGCGGTGTATCTGGCCTCGCACGGTTTCTCCGCGCGTTGGCTGGCCACCGCAATCGGCGTAACGCAATGCCTTGGCATGCTGGGCGGGTCAGCGGGCCAATTCGTAGTGGGCCCGTGGCTCGAGCACGGCGTCGGATGGCAATCCATCTGGCATTGGCTCGGCATCGCCAGCCTCGTGGTCGGCGTACTCCTATTCGTGATTACGCCGTCGGAAACCCGGACGCAGACCGCCGGTTCCGGCTGGGCGTCCGTGTTGCGTCCTTACTCGATTGTATTCCGCAACCCGCAATCGTATCTGTGCGGCGTTGTGGCTGGACTTCTTTTTGTGCCCACCACCATTGGTGACATGACTTGGGGGGTGGCTTTTTTTCAGCGCGACCGGATGTTCAACTTCCACGATGCAGTGGTAACGGGTTCTTTGGTTCCGTTGGGCTGGGTGATTGGTTGTCCGCTACTCGGCTGGCTCGCGGATTTTGTGGGCCGTCGCAAGCCTGTGCTCATTGGAGGCGCCGTCGCCATGTTGTTGTCCGCAGCGGGGATCACCTTCAGCACAGGCCACGAGGCTGCGGCAATAGGCTGCTTCCTATTCGGCATCGCCTCGGGCGCCGCGATGATTCCGTACACCATCGTCAAGGAGGTGAATCCGGACGAGGTCAAAGGGAGCGCGACAGGGGGAATCAACTTCCTCACGTTCGGAGTGACGGCACTGATTGGACCCATTTTCGCCGATTTGCTCGGCAAGGGATTCGCTACCACGCAAAACCATGTCGCCCACTTTCGTGCCAGCGGCATCTTCTGGATGACCTGTATTGCCCTCGCCATCCTGCTCAGTATGTTTTTGCGCGAAACCGGCCACGCGCGGAAGAGTGCATAGGTTGTTTGGATATGAAGCCTGTCCACATCCTATTAGCGTGCCTTCTTCTGCCCGGTGTCGTACGGGCACAGACCACCAGCGCAAATTCTGATTCCTCGGCGAACGACACCAATTTGGCCACGGAGGTCAAGGCCCTTCGCGAAGCTCTTTTGCAAACGCAGAAGCAGATGGCCGCGCAGCAGCGGGAAATTGAAACGTTGAAAGCGCGATCCAAGGATGGAGCGACGCGGACCGTTACAAACGAGCCAGCGCCGCGGCCGAGCGAGATAGCCGCGGCCGATTCGGCGGCATCGTCAGTCGAGTCGCCGACAGAATATGCAGGCGCCAATATCCAGCACCAACCACCCACTCAGCAACTTCAGGAAATAGGCAAATCAGAACAAGTGCCGCTGGGTTCTTTCAGAATCGGCGACGCGATTCTGGAACTGGGGGGATTCGTCGATCTCGAGAATATTTTTCGGACGACTAACACTCAGAGCAACATTGCCACCAATTTTGGCGGCTTCCCGTACAACAATACGGCGCAAGGACGCATTAGCGAATTCCGCACCACGGCGCAGTTCTCCCGCCTGAGTTTTAAGATCCAAGACCATTTTGCCGGCAACGATATTCTGGGCTTCGTGGAGGGCGACTTCAGCGGCAACAATGCGCCCAGCGTATACCAGAGCGTAAATCCCCACACCAATAGGCTGCGCCTTTACTTCATGGATCTAAGGCGCGGTAAGTGGGAAATTCTGGGCGGACAAACCTGGAGCTGGCTGACCCCCAACCGTGAGGGCATCGGACCCATACCTTCCGATTTGGCCATTACCTACAATGAGGATCAGAACCTTGGCGTCGGAGTTCCTTATACGCGGGCTGCCGAGTTCCGAGTGGCCTATCACCCGAACAAACACTGGGCCCTCGGAGCAGGTATCGAAGATCCTAATCAATTTATCGGCGGTTTCGTCGCACTCCCTGCGGCGTTCACTTCCATTGGTTCGCAGTTTGACAATGGCGCGCAGAGCGGAGCGGCAAATGCTTTCCCGGACGTTCTATCCAAGGTCACCTACGACAACGAGTTCGCGCGCAGACACTTTCACGCCGAAGTTACGGGCCTATTCACAGGCGCGCACGCTTCAGCAATGCCCTTGGGATCAACTTCCTTCAAAACGCACACGACTGTCGGCGGTGGAGGTCAGATCGCCGCCAACTACGAATTGCTGCGCGACAAACTTGTGCTCCTGGCCAATGTTTTTTGGAGTGACGGCGGCGCTCATTACCTCGTAGCAACGGGACCGGAATTGGTAGTTCGTCCCAACCCTGCCGGTACCGACGTCAATCTTTCGATGGTGCATGCCGGAGCGGGCTCCGCTGGTCTCGAATGGAGAGCCAGTCCAAAACAGGCGTTTGCCATTTACTATGGCGCAGATTATTACGGACGGAACTTCTTTCCCGACACGACGAATGCGGCGCACCCCGGAACGATCATCGGGTATGGCGGTCCCGGCTCTCCGAATACCAACAACCGCGCCATTCAGCAGGTCACCTTCGATTGGCTGCAAACTTTCTGGAAGCACCCCCGGTACGGAGCCTTGCAGACTTACGTCCAGTATTCGTATTTGACTCGCGCTCCTTGGTCTGTGGCTCCGGGTGACCCCAAGAATGCGCATCTCAGCATGGTTTACGCAGGCTTCCGGTACGTATTGCCGTCAAGCGCCGGGACCCTCCTGCGCGTGCCCTACCCAAATTAGAAAGGAAGTCTAAAAAACGGAGACCCGTGAACTCGGAGTGTTGAAAACATCAGATACCGCCGCTGAGCGGCACCACCGAAGCACACTTGCTGGGCCCGTCTTGCGGGTCGGCCTCCACACGCGACGGGGCTGCATTCGTTCCTTCAGCGCACCTGACTTGGGCACTAAAACGGAGGCTTTAGAAATTGCGTTGGGTTTTGAGAACAATCTTGCTGATTAGTCTGCAAAGTGCGGGGCTCGCTCTTGCGCAGCGTGCTCCTCTGTCACCTGACCATCCCTGGCATGGACTTGGGGAAGTGAGGATCGAAGCGGACACACGCAATTTCACCGAACCCAAACTCAACTTCGACCAGGAGAAGACCTACTCCTTGCCAGAGCTCATCGATCTCGCCGAATCGCACAATCCGGAGACGCGCGTTGCGTGGGAGCATGCCCGCGCGCAAGCCGCCGCTTGGGGCATCGCGAGCAGCGAGCTCTATCCCACTGTAGCGGCAACGGCACTCGCTGGGGTTGACCGCGAACAAGTTTTCCTGACAGACCGTTTCTTCCGTCAGACAATAGGCGACTTTCAGGTCGCTTTGAATCTGAATTACACGATCCTTGACTTCGGCGCACGGGCTGGTCGAATCAACGCTGCGAAAGCTGAGGCCTTGGCTGCGAATTTCGCGTTCAATGACACACACCGCGAAGTGATTTACCGAGTCGAGCAGGCCTACTACCAGCTCTTGAATGCCTCAGGCCAGGAAGATGCCGCACGGGCGAATCTTTCGAACGCGCAGGCGGTGCAGCAAGCGGCCGAAGAGCGGTTGAACAATGGCTTGGCCACTCTCCCGGATGTGCTGGAAGCCCGTAGCGCAACCGCGCAGGCAGAATACGAACTGCAGGCGGTGCTGGGAGCCGAGGAAATCGCTCATGGAAACCTGGCAACGGCTCTCGGAACGACTCCGCCAATTTCCATACGCGTTCAACCGCTGCGAGAGCTGACAATTCCCAGCACCATCGACGACACCGTCAACTCTGCGATGGATCGCGCACTGGTGCAGCGCCCTGACCTCCTTCAGCGGGTCGCCGACGTCCAGGCCGCGAAAGCCAGAGTTAAAGAAGCGCATGCAGCCTACTATCCCTCGCTGAATTTCACAGCTACTCCAACCGCACAGTCGCTCTACGGGATGCAACAGCAACTTGCCTGGGGGCAAACGGCAGGCCTGGCGGGTGGCATGGCCTTTAGCTTGAACTGGACCGTGTTCGACGGCAAGGCACGAAAAAATAGGCTCGCGCAAGCGGAAGCCAACGTCCATGAGGCAGAGGCTCAAATCCACGTTTCGCGCGATCAGATCGCGAACGAAGTTTGGGCGGCATACTCCGATTTGAATACTGCTTTGCGCCAGCGCGAAGCCGCGACTGCGCTACTCGAAGCCGCTGGCCGTTCCTACGATGCCGCTCTGGAATCCTATAACTACGGGCTTCGCAATCTGCTGGACGTGACCGCGGCGCAACGAACACTCGCGCAAGCACGCTCGACCGATGTCCTCGCCCGCACGCAGGTCCTTACGACTTACGCCGCTTTGGCTTTCAGAGCCGGGGACTCAATTCAATCGAACGCAGTGAGACCCAGGCCATGACCGCCCTTCGAGATTCCCGCTTCGTAAGACTTCTGCCCCTCCTGCTGGTGGCGCCGCTACTATCGAGTTGCACGCGGGCGCCGTCCGTGGATGTACTGGGTTCGTTTTTCCCGGCATGGCTGCTGTGTTTCCTTGTGGCGATTGTGTTGACGGCCCTCGTGCGGTTGGCATTGTTGCGCTTGCGCGTGAAGGCGGCATTACCGTTGCTGGCTTATCCGAGCCTGGCTGCACTCTTCACATTCCTGCTGTGGCTCATCTTTTTTTATTAGCAGCTCGTATAAGAATTTTTCTTAGTGCAATTCTTGCACCGAGGTAAGAAGACCATGGAACTTGATTCGGCCACGACAACCACAAAGCAACTTAGCCGTTGGATAAGCATCGGCATACTACTAG
>Ga0210410_10006300_pt1 | contig 10327 bp, 8 predicted proteins | sample IncBWC4MmetaG_FD_161058 | JGI IMG/M metagenome (GOLD analysis project Ga0210410, IMG submission 161058) | Forest soil microbial communities from Barre Woods Harvard Forest LTER site, Petersham, Massachusetts, United States - Inc-BW-C-4-M | ecosystem: Environmental > Terrestrial > Soil >... | reverse complement strand
ACCGCCTGATTGTAAAGCGCCCCATGCGGCTTCACGTGAACCACCTTCGCGCCGCAACCCGCCGCAATCTCCGCCAGCGCGCGAACCTGCTCAAAAACCGAGTCCGCAATCTCCTTCGCCGGCAGCTTCAACTCCACCCGCCCAAAATTCTCTCGATCCGCATACCCCGGATGCGCCCCAATCGCCAGCTTCCATTTAAGCGCCTGCTCCACCGTCGTCTTCATCGTCCGCTCATCGCCCGCATGTCCCCCGCAAGCAATGTTCACTGAAGTCAGCGAAGCCATCAGCGATTCCTGCGTGCCATCCGCAATCGCCTCCGGCAGCTCTCCCATATCGCAATTCAAGTCGATGCGTTCCATTTGATTGCCAACCCCAGGACAACTCGAGGTTTTGAGCCTCGCCCAATATAGAGCACTGCGAGAAGCAAGAAAAGCGGCAGCAAGGCTGCCGCACTCCAGATGAAAGAAGAGCCGGCAAGATGGCGGCGCTACGGGTGTTTGGAAGGGATAGGAGGGCGGAGTTTGCCGGCGACGAGGGCGTCCAGCGCGCGGAGGCGGGCGCTGAGCTGGGCGGCGGTCAATCGGGCGTCGTCGTAGAGCCGACGAAGATGACTTTCCGCGGGTAGATCGCTCTTCTGCGAGTTGCATTTCCGACAGCAAGAGACGAGGTTGCGGAAGGAATGGTCCTGCAGCTCGGCAAGCGGGATCGATGTTCCAACGTCGGCCCAGGATTTCCTGAAGCCGGGATTCAACGGCAAGGTCATCACGTGCTATCCGAACGACGACGATGTCACGCTCTATCTGTTCTATACCATTGTTCAGAAATACGGCTGGGAGTTCATGGACAAATATATGGCGACCAATCCGCAGTGGGTTCGCGGACACTTGGGAACCGCTCGTGACGTGGCCAGCGGCCAAGCCGCAGTAACCTTCGACACGATGACCAACGTTACGCTTGGCCTGAAAAAAACAACCAGCCAACCGACGTCGCTTTTTCGAACGTTGATCCTCTGCCGATCTGGCCCCAAACGACGGCGATCTTCAAGCCGGGTAGGCCCGCCGGCGGTCTGGACTCAGCAACCAGACATCCGTGTCTCGGTACTGAGCCGTGCGGATCCCTTCTTGAGAGCGACGCGGCGGTGTATGTCACTGATGTCCTTCTCCCCAATCAAAGTACGACCGCGCGGAAAGATTTGGCACGCACAGCGAGTGATACGATCTAGCCTTGCATGTCTTTCGGTTCCTCCAAAAACGTTGTCCCTCGCCGATTGCGCATGTTCCTGTTTCACTTTCAGAAAGCGGCACGCAGCGATAGGAGACCTTGATCCACCGGGCGGTCAATCGCCTCACGCCCCGCTCTGTCTCTTCATGGTTGCACGCAACTCCAAATTGCGCATCAGCCGGTGCAGGTAATTCGCATGCACCCCCAGAAGTTTCGCCGCCTCCGTGATGTTGCCACTCGCCTGCTCGAGCGCCCCCAGAATAAGTTGCTTCTTCAGGCTGCGTATCGCTTCGTGGTATTTGGCCGGCGCGATCCCTCCGCATTTCGCGCTTTCCAGCACCGTCTCCGGCAGATCTTCCGCCAGGATCGTGTCACTGGATCCCACCACCACGGCGCGCTCCATCGCGTTTTCCAGTTCGCGCACGTTGCCCGGCCAATCGTATTGCATCAAACAGGCCAGCGCTTCCTCGGAAATCCCCCTCATGTTTCGACTGCAATTCTTCGCGTGCAGCGCCGAAAAGTGCCGCGCCAACGCGGGTATGTCTTCAGGATGTTCCCGCAAGCTGGGAAGCGTAATGGAAATCACATTGAGCCGGTGGAAGAGGTCCGCTCGAAACTGTCCTTCTCGAACAGCCTTTTGCAAATCTTTGTTCGTCGCGGCTACGAATCTCACGTTGATTTTAATTGGCCGTGTTCCGCCCACGCGCACAAACTCCCGTTCTTGCAGCACTCGCAGCAGCTTCGCCTGCAGGATCGGTGAAAGCTCTCCGATCTCGTCCAGAACGATCGTGCCCCCCTCGGCGACTTCCAGAAATCCCTTTTTCTGGCTGACGGCGCTCGTAAACGCCCCTTTCTCATGGCCAAACAATTCGCTTTCCAGCAGCGTCTCCGTCAGCGCCGCGCAGTTCAGCGCCACGAACGGCTGGTTTTTTCTCGGGCTGTTCTTGTGGATCGCGCGCGCAGCCAGCTCCTTGCCCGTGCCGCTCTCCCCACAAATCAATACCGTGGAATCGCTGGGCGCCACGCGCTCGATGAATTGATACACCTCGCGCATCCGCGGGCTGCCTCCCACCATGTCGTGAGTGAGGCTGACTTCCGCGAGCAGCCTCTGATTTTCGCTTCCGAGCCGCTCAAACTGCCGAGCATTTTCGATCCCGATCACTCCGAGACCCGCAATCGCTGTGAGCAACTCGAAATCCCCCTCGGTGAGCGCCGTCGCCGAACTGCTGGACTCCAGATAAATGATTCCGATCGGCCTCTCTTTGGAAATCATCGGCGCGCAAAGAAGCGTGCGTCGCAATTGCTTCCCGCCTCCGTCCGCCGAATTGACGAGTTCCTGAGCCTCTGCGCCGATGTCCAGAAGTGGAACTCCTTCCTCAATGACTCGCCGTACAACTCCCTGGTTCACATGGACAGGCTCGTGCGCTCCGGACATCCGGTCCCACGCTGCTTGAGACCGCACTTCGTTGGAATCTTCCTCCAACAGCAGAATGACCCCTCGTTCCGCGGGAATGATGTCAAAAATCATTCCCAGCAATTGCCATGGAAGAGATTCCTCGTCCCGCAGCGAACCAATCGCCCTGCTGATTTGCAGCAGCACGCTGAGGTTGCGCGCCATTCGTGCTGCTCCTGGCAGCGCCGCCAGCGATTCCGGCTGCAGGCTGGGAAGTTCGTCCCGGTGCACTTCCTTCGTTCTTACGCTTGCTGTCTCTCCCTCATCCATCTCCACCGGACTGCTCGCCGCGCCCTCGCCCGTATCCGCCTCGAAGAGAAACACAGAACTTCCCACCGCCACTTCGTCGCCCGATTTCAGTTCGCGTTCCCTCACCGGAATGCCATTCACAAATGTTCCCGATTGACTGTTCAAATCCAACACAACAACGCGCCCCTCCACCAATCCAATCCTGCAGTGATGTGCGGAAACATCAGGGTCTTCGAGACGGATGGCGTTGTCCCCGTCCCGGCCGATGCGGACTTCTGCGCCAAGCGCGAATTCCGATTTTCGCAACGGCCCGCTCATCGCCAGAAGTTTTGTTGCCATAATTCGGCCTTCGCTTTGGGACCGTACGCCCAGATGCAAGCCCAGTCACGAGGCCGTCAGTGTAGCTCCACCGGCCCACTATCGCCACCCTGGCCAAAGAGTCCTATCCAAATGGATAGAGCGTCTATCCGAACGGCTAGAACTTCGCTTTCGCGGCAAAAGGGCGCGCGTCGCCAGGCTCCTTGATGACGGTAACTCATTCTTTTTTAGCAGCTTGCCGTGCATCCAGCCCGACCACACTGCTGACAAACTTCGCCCGACTTCGTCAGGCCGAGCTACTCTCACGCCCCCTACTAGCTTCCCGGATAGTGGTTTCAATCCCCTCGTCGTATCACCAAGCGCAATCTCTTTTCTCCCGCGCACGCAACCGCTGTATTCACAACGAGATATCGGTTTTTCTCTCACCACGCGCATCCTTGGTCCGTTTGGCATTTCGCCTGCCTATCTCAGAACCGTCGGTGGCTCACAAAAAAATTTGATCGAGGTGGCGAATGAGATTTCAAAACTTTATTCGGATGAACGCGATGGTTATCGGCTTTGGGGCAGCTTTGTTGTTAGCGAGTTCTGCTTCTGCTCAGGAAATTGACAACCCCACTTGGGATGGAGGCCCAAACACGATCTCGCTTGCGCAGCCCACTCCGGCTCCCGCAGCCGGCGAATTGGGTTCTGCTGTGGCGAGTTCCCAGGCTATCAGTTCCGAAGCTGGGATCGCCAAGTCGCTCGCGACGCAAGAGACCGTCATTTCTCAGCCGACTCCGGTCCAAAGCTGGGTGGTTGCTTCCTTGCTAATTTGTTTCGCTCTGGCTGCATTATACGTGCAGTCAGAGACCAAGCGCCGCAAGCGCAACCGCGACGCCCGGCACGGTGGTCCGCTCAACACCAAGGCCACGATGTCGTAAGCCACCACTGAGCGCAGTGATAAAAAGCCCCGGGAGCTTGGCCTCAAGCCATCCCGGGGCTTCCGTGTTTTCTCCTGATACAAACTCCCGCCCGCAATCCGCTCCCCGGAAACTGCAAATGCGAAACCCTTTCCAGTGGAAGCTGCTCCTAGGGGACTTGCCAAATCAACGGGTATTAGTGCGAACCTGCCGCGCGCCCCGCGCCGCGGGTTAAAGATAATGCGTGCCCTTCGACCGCCTCCGGAGTCTCCGGCTGGTTTATGAACGTAACCCCCGAGGACGCCCATGCCAGCTGCCCGTCGCTGTTCGCAACTTCTTTAACAATTTTCGTGAACAGCTGATCTTTCATCGCGGTTCGCTTCGTGTAGTCGACCACGTAGCTGATGCTGAATGCCAACGATCCGGCTTCCACCACTAGCGCGACGTTGGGTTCCAGCGGAGGGTTCTCGCTCCGATAGTTGTCGCTTACTTCCTTCCAAGAGCTCCGCGCCTCAACCAGGTAGTCACCAATGGTCTCCGTGGTGATGCGCGAAAGCATCTCCTTGGCGAACTCACAATCGCTGCTGGTTGTAAACACGACTTTAATCTCGTCCCAGATGAACCGGAATCCTTGGGAGTAATTGAAAACGGACCCTTTCAGGACGGTGCTGTTGGGGATGCGCGCGATGCGCCCGTTGTACAGATCCCTGCCGACCCAGTTCCCTGTTTCCATCAATGTCGTTCGCAGGAGCCCGATGTCGATCACGTCCCCTCGCGTATCGCCGATCTGGACTCGATCTCCCACGGCGTACAGCTTTGAAAAACCGATGGAGAATGCTCCGGCAATACTGGCCAGAACATCTTGCAGCGCCACTGCCACGCCCGCGCCAGCGACGCCCAGCACAAGACTCAGGCGGCCCAACCGATCCTCAAAAAGGATAGCGAGGAAAAGGAGAATCGAAAGGTATCCAGAAAAAACGACAAACTTGCGGACCTTATAGCGCGCGTCGGCCCGGCCAAAGCGCCGCGGCAGAGTTTGTTCGAGGACGCGGAACGCCCCATGAATTACCAGGATGCCGATGACGGCCGCAATACATTTGCCGAGGAGGGAAAGCGAACCAGCCTGTCTTAAGAGGTCATTCATCTAGCCACCGTCACTCCCTGTTTGCTGGCCCCGCGCGAAGGTAGACTACCGGACCTCTCATCCAGGTTCAAGTGGACGAACCTGAAACGGAACAGAGCATCGGCTGAAAGCAATCGCGCTCCCCGATTGCGCGCATAATCGGACCTGTCCGCCAAACACGTTAAGGAGAACTTTGGCTCTAGCGGATATCCTGTTCGAAATTAGTTCCTTGTGGCCGGCCACTTGTCCGGAACTGTGGCACATTTTTCTTAGTGAGGTTTTTGTACGGCGTCTACGTCGATATCGCCCTTGCCTTTGGAGAATACTGGGTTATCGATCGTTCCGCCGATTCGAAAGGGAAACTGCAACTTACCGTCCTTGAGTGTTGCGCCAGACAGCCGGGCGACGGTGTTGGTGAAGAAGCTCTCTTTGGTCGTAATTTCCGCCAACCCGCGATAGTTCAACTCGTCTGAGCCCGAGACGCTGACGCTGCCCGAGCCATCCACATCCACGCCGTAGCCGTCAATATCTATAACGCGACTCGAAATCCGCTGGTTGTCCAGTTCCAGGTCGGTGGTGATCACATTAAATGCGGAAGGATCATTCTTGGCCGGGCCGAGATCATTGAAATGCGCCAGCTTCATCAAGTTCGCGTTGAGCTTGAGGCTCGGCACCTGGCCATTGCGCACGGTCACGTGTCCGGCTCCGTGGATTCCCGCGAGCGGGCGGAGCGTGTGCTCGATTTCTCCCGCTAATTTTACGTCCCCTTCCATCTTGCCGGTCATCTTTCCGCCGCCGCTGGGGAAGGCCGCCAAAAGCTGGGCCACATTGATGCCCTTCAGCCGCACATCGGTCTTGAATTTCACGTTCTTGCCCAACAAGTCGAAGGTGAGGTCACCCGCGGCATTCCCGCCATAAACTTGCGCTTTAACCTCCGTGAAATAAACATGCCTGGCCTCGAGCCGCAATTTGGATTCCATATTTTTTGCCTCGACCGAGCCGAAGTGCATAAGACCCGCCTTAACGGTGCCCTGGCCATCTGTTGAGGAGGAGGAGGGGTTGATAATTCCCATCAGGTTCACTTGTTCCAGGTCGCAGAAAACCTCATGGGCTTCGAAAAAGACGGGGCCCGCCGCGTCGGAAGGCAAAAGATTCGACGCGATCAATTGCCCGCGCTCAATTTGTACCCTCGAAATCACTCCGAGCGGAAAAGTATTCTGCGAAGCCTGCGCTTGTGGATTCTCGAAATTCCACGGGCCGTCGGGATCCGAAGTCATATTGAGGATCGGATCCTTAAGCACGAGGGACTTGATGACCACCTGGCGGTGCAAAAGCGCACCAAGGCTAAGTTCAGCATCGATCCGCGCCACCTGGACGACGTAACCACGCGGAAATATCGGCGGGTTCTTCACGCCGAAATCATCAATGTGAATGGAGAGTGGAAAAAAGGTGAGCGTCAATCGCCCGATTTCGACCTGTTTTCCAGTTTTCTCCTGAAGAAAGGAGATCACCTGGGGCCTGTAGCGATCCACTCGGACAAGCGCGGGTCCAACAAAAATAACCGCGAGCAAAAGTAATGCGGCGATTCCAATGACGATAAGACCGGTTCTGTGCCGGATGGCCATAGCGAGCTCCAGAGTACAATTGTTTTGGGCATGACGAGAAGGGCTCTAAACTGCTCTCCGTTCCAATCCCCTTCCGATTGAGTGCTTTCAACCGTTCTTGTTGAATGAGGACTAGCCTTTATCCATCCAGAAATCTCTCGCGAGCTACGTTTATCGCGTGTCCTCAACGCTTGCGCAGGCCATGGATATCCGGCTGAAGACGAAGAACTGGCCAACACAAGAGGCACTTTCCGCGAAACCATTCTAGACGCTGCAAGGAAGCGCGTCTGTGCTCTTGTGGACAGCTTCGCAGTTTGGTGGCGCGGAGATTATCCGTACTCGCTAAAAAATCTTAGACTGGAGAGGCGGTTGGCCTTTTCGCCTGCGCGATTGTGCTCGGCTGTCGGGAAAGGAGGAAGCAATTCTACTTGTCTGGTCGTGGGACGGGCACTTACGGTCGGGATTCACCGCCGACTTGCCCGTTGCTGCCGCCACCGAGAAAGTACGCCAGGCCGAACAGGCCGCCGAACTTGTCCCAAGCCCCGCTCCTGTGGAACTTAACTTGGCGACGCGCATCCAACCGTCGAGGAGTTCACATGCGATCTGACATTGTGCCAGGGTCTATCTTCCCGGACTATGAGCTTTCCGATCACACCGCGAAACACCGGAAGCTCTCCGAACTGCAAGGACCACACCCCATGGTTCTCGTCCTCAGCCGCGGAGGTTTCTGCCCCAAGGACCGCCGCCAAGCTGAACTGCTGGTTCAACTCCACCATGAACTCGAGGTCGCCTATTGCCGGCTGGTTACGGTTAGCACCGACAATATCACCGAGACGAACGAATATCGCACCGGCGTCGGCGCCCACTGGCCTTTCCTGTCCGACCCGGGGCGCATGGTCCAGAAAGATCTGGACATCGCCGAATACACTGATCCTCTCCACAATCCCATGATCCCCCATGTGATTGTCCTTGAGCCCGGTCTTATCATTTATAAGATCTACAACGGCTACTGGTTCCTCGGCCGGCCCACCATGGAAGACCTCCGCCAGGACCTGCGCGCCGTTACCAAAAAATGCCGGCCGGACTGGGACATCACCACGCCCGAACTGAAAGCGGCGTGGCAGCAAGGCCGCAAGGAGCTCTTCTATCCCTACGGCAAATCGTACGCCCAAACTCTCGGTGAACAGGATTAGCAGCTCTACCGGGAGATCCACTTGCTCTCCCTGCCCTCGCCCACAATAAGCATCCCCCGCCGCTCTATCTTTCTCGATACGTTCCCAGTGTCCCCTAACTTTTTACAGTATGTATCTTGACAGCTAACCAACCCTTTGTTATTTTCACGCCACCCATCCCGGTCGGAGGCTTTATGCGAGCCGTCCCTTCGTCTCTCCGTCTGCTAGCTTCGTTCTTTTTTGCTCTGATCGTGGCCCCCTGCGCGCGCGGCCAGATCAGTAGCCTCACCAACCAAACCTCGACACCCATCCCTGGCGCTGGCCACGACTACATCAAGATGCTCAACGAAACCGTGAATCCCGCCAACGGCTCGGTCAGCTTGCGCGTTCAAGTCCCCACGCCTCCCGGACGCAACATGTCGCTGCCCTTCGCCTTTGCCTACGATTCCAGCGGTACCCAGCACATCGAGAGCATCGGCCCCGGGGTTTACGCCTGGATCGACAACACAGCTTATCTCGCCAAGGGAGGATGGTCGTACTCCCTGCCCATGATCTCGGACAGCAAGGTTACAGAGTCCCTTTCCATACCCCCCAACGGCAAATGCATTTATTACATGAACTTCGTCTTCCAGGATGCCAGCGGGGGCCGTCACTCACTTTTCGTCTCCATGGACTTCAGTACTCCCAGCTCCTGCCAAAATGCCATCCCGGTAATTCCGTATGAGGTGCTTAACGGAGGGGCCTGACTATTATCAGGCCGCCTTCACGACTCCACGCACAACCGCTCAGCTCCTCGTTACTGACGCGCATGGAACCATGTATACCCTCCCCTTTCAGCAGGGGGTTAAAGGGGGCTCCCTCGGCACCTATTCAACCTTGCCCTCTTCCATCGAAGACACCAACGGAAATATCATCAACATTCATGCTTCCCCCTATCCCATAACTGCGACGGACACGCTCGGTCGGACGCTGCTCTCGATCTCCAATTTTGGTTCCGCGGGCGACACGGTTAACGCCTCGGGGCTTCCCAATCCCTATTCGGTGACTTGGGGTTCGAATAGTGCAAACCACGCCATGGGTTCTTCGCTGCTGCGGGGCAGTGGCAACGGCTGCGGCAATATCCCGTCGTTGAGCGGGCCCTTGAGTGTCATCAAACAGATCACCCTGCCCAACAACACCGCCTACACATTCTCATACGACCCAAGCTATGGCTTGCTCAACAAAATCACCTATCCCAATGGAGGGTATGTCAGCTACACCTGGACATTGAACACCCTTTCCGAATTCGTCTCGCTTGAGGACGGGGGCGGAGGTGCCAACAGTTGCGACTTCAGCGTCGATGCCCCAGCGGTTTCCACAAGAACCGTCAGTTTCGACGGTGTCCACATCGCACTGCAACAGAACTTCACCTACACCACGAGTTCGATGGGACTAGGCGGTTGGGCAACTAAGAAGACCACCGTCGCCACCACAGACAACGTGACCGGACTAACTTACAGCAACGAGTACAACTACTCGCCTTTCTCAGAAGAACTGCAGCCCAATGATAACTCACCCTTCCAACCCCAGATTCCTTTAGAACAGACTGTGGTCACGAAGAATTCCGCAGGTACAGCCATCCGCACCGTCACCAAATCCTGGTTTGACCAATACGAATTACAGAGCGAACAGACAAAGCTGGAGGACAATTCAACCACCTCGAATACGACCTACACCTACGGTCCCGGCGCACAAGTGACCTCAAAAAGCGACTATGATTTTCCCAGCGGCACTGCCCTCATAAGAAAGACAGTCACGAACTATCAGACCTTCAGTGCCACTCCCATTTTTCCTAGCGGTCCATCCATCTTCGATCGCCCCTGCCAGTCCATCGTCTACGACAGCACAGGCTCCAACCGCGTCGCCGAATCCGACTTTTTCTACGATGGCAGCACCAGCTCGACTCCCTGCTCCACCGCCACGACACAAACGCTAACCGGAACGGGCAGCTATACCAGCCACGACGAAACTCTTTACGGCACAGCGGCGTCCGTCGCGCGCGGCAATCTCACGAAAGTCGTCAAGCAATGCTTCCAAGGCTCTCAATCCTGCGCTAGCGGAAACCCTGCCACCACCGCCGTCTACGACGAAACCGGGCAGATTAGTTCCACAACGGATCCCAATAACCACACTACACGGTACATCTATGCCGATAGCTACACCGTTCTCTCCGGTGGCGCGAACATCAGCTACACCCCCTCCGGCAACACCAACGCGTTCCTGACCAAAATCACCGATCCCCTCACCCA
>Ga0210410_10006299_pt1 | contig 10328 bp, 5 predicted proteins | sample IncBWC4MmetaG_FD_161058 | JGI IMG/M metagenome (GOLD analysis project Ga0210410, IMG submission 161058) | Forest soil microbial communities from Barre Woods Harvard Forest LTER site, Petersham, Massachusetts, United States - Inc-BW-C-4-M | ecosystem: Environmental > Terrestrial > Soil >... | reverse complement strand
TAGATCAAACTCGCTTTTCCGCACCAGCCTGGCTTCGCGAGGGAACTTCTGGCCCGTCGCGGGGCCTTCGCCATTACTCTGGCGTGAGGCGATGACGGCCCTTCTTGCGGCGCGCCGCCAGCACTTTGCGGCCACCCTTGGTCTTCATGCGCACGCGAAACCCGTGTGTCTTGGCGCGGCGGCGTTTCCGCGGTTGATATGTACGCTTTGGCAAAGCATTCCCCCTTGTTTCTTCGTCGAATCTTTATCCGGCCCGGAAAACCCTCATGCTCCAGCGCTCGACCGGCTTTCTACCGCCGGTTTAGAAGAAAATCCGCGTTGGCTTTGGGGTCTTCTCCGTCAAGCCCGGCTGCCACAGTAGGGGCAGCATCCGGAATTTACTAGTGTACTTGCCGCCCGCGCACAGGGTCAAGAAAACGCCGGGGTAGGCTATAGGGCGGGGAAAAGTGATACACCTGAATTATTTGCCGACACTTGCGCGGTTCGTACTCTTCGTTTAGAGTCCACACACCTTTACTGGTCCGTTTCGGCTCGGATGTGAAAGGAGTTTGAAGTGAAGGGTCAGTGGATCACGTCCCCAAACGCCGATGCTTCAGTTATTTTCGTTCACGGCGTTCTGTCAGATGGCGATTCATGCTGGACAAACGCGAATGGTTGTTACTGGCCCAACCTATTAACTGCTGAATCAAATCTCGGACCACTCGGAATATACGTTTTCACTTACTACACTGGTTTTTTCAGCGGTAGCTATTCTCTTAGCGACATAGTCGACGCTCTAAAAGAACACACGAAGCTGGATCGTGTGTCTGACTCTCGGCGTCTCATTTTTGTTTGCCATAGCATGGGTGGGATTGTCGTAAGGAAATACATCGTTGAACGTGCTACTGAATTGATTGAACGTCAAAAGGATATTGGCCTTTTTCTAGTTGCTTCGCCTTCACTCGGTTCGTCGTACGCAGACTGGCTGTCTCCACTCGCTCGTTTCCTCGGGCATTCACAAGCCGATGTTTTGCGATTCGTGCGGAATAACGTTTGGCTGAGCGATTTGGATAAGGAATTTAAGAATCTGAAAGAATCGCGGCGTCTTAGAATCGAGGGCAAAGAACTTGTTGAAGACAAGTTTGTGGTTCTTAAGAGGTTTATCCGTCGCCAAGTCGTTGAGCCTTTTTCTGGTGCCGTCTTATTCGGAGAAAGTTTCAGAGTAGCTAAGTCAGATCATTTCTCCATAGCAAAACCTGCAGATGAAACCGCGATTCAACATCGCTTGCTTTGTGATTTCATTCGTAGTGCGGGGAACTGGAACCAGCAATCGAAAGCGAGTTTGAATGCTGCTTTGGATCCTACGGCCTCGGCTTCTCGCATGGATTCTGAGAGCGAGTCTACACAGCCTCATGAGGTGTTACATCCTAGAGATAAGGTGCTGGTGGCGACGTCTAAATGGAATCCGGATGGATTAGAGATCAAGGCTGGGAACATCATCATAACAGCGTTGGAAACCCGTGCGCTCTTCAATAGTTGGTTAAGTCATCTGCCGGATTTCATAGTGCAAGAAAACCCCAAGTCAAAAGATCATTCCGAAGCTCTTGAGAAAGCATTCATCCTTTCAACGCTTAAAGCGTGGTACGACGTTTACAAGGTCATGCCGGACGAGGAAGAAATGCAGCGGGGGTCGTCAGTTCTGTCCCGAAAGATGAACCTCTTTTATGCTTTCGCAAGAAATGAATACCTAAAAGCGAAACGAAGAGGTACAGACTTGAAACATTTCTTCTCAGGCCAAATGTTGGACGAAAGACACCCGAATTTGGCCGAGCGCCAGCAGTTCCTCCGAACCTTGCTACACAATTACGTCTTACGCGTGTGTGACGTTAGCCTTGATCAGGTAAGTCAGTTTGAAGAACTGATGCGAAAGTTTCCTCCTTGGGAGCCTCTCGTTGAACGAGCATACGAAATCAATGAACAGAGAATATTAGAGATGGCCCGAACCGCGCGACTAGCCTCGCCTAAAATCGCCGATCGCGAACTTGCAGATGGTATGACGGCAGCTATCATCGAGTTACAGAACGGATTTGACGACATGCCCCAGGACGACGGAGGAGAACGGTGAGAATTTGATTCCGCGTTTGTTTTCAGTTCGATTCCTACTACCGTGGGTTTCGGTCCTTTCGCGATGGCAAAACGCGAAACCCCGCGCGGGAAATGTATGGCATGGGTTTCTGCGGTTGTTTGCGAATCGTCAAATGCGAGGGGAATATGGGTGACGATGAAGCTTTCGACGGCTACACAGCGTTCCGCGCCACCGTTGAACCCAGAATCACAATGGCCGCGGCAAGGACACCCCCAAGTGGACCGATCACCATGTGAAGTCGTCGACGGCCAGTCAGTATCAGAATGCTTTGAACCAAAAATAGAATTACCCAGCCCGACATGGCGAGCCCGTGAGCAACGATCAGTGGGACAATCCGGTTGGTCATGTCCCCCCAAGGAGCCCTGCCGTGCAGATAGAAGTGCCGGAATCCCCCGGCGGTGAAAATCAGCATCATACCTGCTGCGACGACGTAAAACAGGCGATCTGCGTTGATTCGGCCTTCGGTGATTTTCGCCGCAGACGCAGGTGTGGCAACGGTCATGGTATTGGCCATATCAGAACCTTCCCAAACGGGAATTGGGGATCTATGAAACGGGGTATTGGCGAGCATTCTACACCTGTTTTGGCCTCGTGCGCGTGCTCTTCCACCCCAGAGAGGGCTTTCGAGAATTGTTCGTATTTTGCCGATTCACTGCATCGCGGAGCGAGGGCCTTATTCCCGTTTGCTATCGGTGAAGTGCGGTGAGTCCTGATAAAACGCCGTAACCGGAAAAGTCCCGGTACCAAAACCAAGATTCTTATTTCACACAGCGACCCAATCGTTCTCCTGGTCGACAAGAATCCTCAAGCCGACCTCGATATCCTACTGACACGGCTGGTTAGCCGACTAACTAACTAGGAGCAGCCTCGTGTTCTGGACTCTATCGTTGGTAACTCCTTTTGTTGGTCTATACTTGGATACGTCCAAAATGCGCACCTTCCGCCTGGTTTCCGCTCTCATTCTTTTTTGCTTGTTGCCCTGTGGCAAGGCCCAGGATCATTCCAATTCCACAGTTTCAACGAACTTGAGTCCGCAGTTTGACGGTGCCTATTCCAAAGAGCCGTATGTGTTTGAAGAGATAGAGCGAAAGGTCAGGTTCGAGGCTGATGGCAAGGGGCAGCGTGATGTTACCTGGAGGGTCCGCGTCCAATCGGAGTCCGCGGTCCGCGAATTCGGACTTATTACTTATCCCTTCGCATCGAGTTTCGAGTCTCTGGAAGTTCTTTTTGTTCACGTCCGTAAGCCCGACGGAACAATCATCGAAACACCGCCTTCCGACATTCAAGAACTCGACACGGCCATTAGCCGCCAAGCCCCGATGTACACGGACGAGCGTGAAAAGCACATAGCCGTCAAATCGCTCGCAGTGGGTGATGTTCTGGAAGCGCATTTGCGCTGGATCATTCGTGAGCCCATGGCACCAGGTCACTTCTGGTATGACAACTCGTATTATCATTTTGGCATCTGCCTCCGGGAAACGTTTCAGGTGGACGTTCCGGCAAAGGTGGACGTGAAATTTCGGACGTCGGGGCCACAACCGCTAATCCAGACGGAAAATGGCCGGCGCTTATACAGCTTTGAGTCTTCCAATCTGAAGAAATTCGAGGAATCCAAGATCCCGGATTGGGAGAAGGATTTTCATGGTACAGCTCCGCCGGACATTCAAATCTCTTCGTTTCTCTCCTGGAAGGAGATTGGGAACTGGTTTGGATCGCTTGAACAGCCAAAAGTAACGGTAACTCCGGAAATTCAAAGCAAGGCCAAAGAGCTAATAGAAGGAAAGAGCTCGGAGGACGAAAAACTTCGCGCCATTTACGATTTTGTCTCAACGCGATTCCGCTACATTGGCATTGACCTTGGCCATGGCCGGTACACGCCGCACGCGGCATCCGAGGTTTTTGTAAACCGTTACGGCGATTGCAAGGACAAGCACACTCTTTTCGCAGCTCTCCTGCAGGCAGTAGGAATTACGGCTTACCCCGTCCTAGTCAGTTCCCAGTACCGGGTGGATCCTTCCTTCCCGACGACGAGTCTTTTCAATCACGTCATCACTGCCATTCCCCGGGGCGATTCCTTTCTTTTTCTCGACTCGACCCCGGAAGTCGCCCCTTACGGCGTGCTGATGCGAAACCTGCGTGACCGAATGGTTTTGGTCATTCCGGGTTCCGCACCCTCCCTTCTTTTAAGCACTCCGCCGGACTTACCGTTTCCTTCTATGGAACGGGTTCGTGTTGAATCTTCTATCGATTCGCAAGGGACGCTCGACGCAAAAGTACACCTCGAGGAGCGTGGGGACGGGGAGATCGCCCTTCGTCTGGCTTATCATTCGACTCCGCAAAATCGCTGGCAAGAACTGACCCAGAAGCTGGCATCTGGTATGAATTTCGGTGGAAGCGTTAGTGAGGTCTCCGTTGCACAGCCGGATGATACTCGCAAGCCATTCTGGCTTGATTTTTCCTACCACCGCACTGACTATCCGGATTGGAAGGAACATCGTGTTATCCTTCCCGCTCCCCGCTTCTTCATTCCTGCTCTCAATGAAGATCAGAAACTCTCCAAGGATCCCCTGCCCTTGGGAGCGCCCAACGACATCACTTATGACGTCAGCATGAAATTTCCGCAGGGTTTCAAGCCGATAGTTCCCAAAAATGTGGAGCAGGACACTGAGTTCGCCGAATTCACCGCAAACTATTCCCTGGAAAATGATGCTCTCCGCGGTATATTGCATTTCAAGAGCGTCGCTCACGAAATTCCGGGGTCCAAACGTTCGGAATTCAACAGCCTGGCAACGAGCATTGACGAGACCTCGCGGCGCTATATTGGCGTCAGTGCTAGCCCCGCTTCCGGCGTTCAAGTTGTCGCTTCTCCCTCGCCCCCGAAGAGTACCGCAACCGGTAACAGCCCTGCCCAATCACTCTACGAGGCGGCGAATAGAGCGGAAAAGGATGGTAAATACGAGATAAGCGCCCAATTGTATGAACAAGCGGTCGCACTCAATCCAAACTACATGGAGGCCTGGAACGCCCTGGGATATGACTATGGCAAGCTCGGGCAACAGCAGAAGGAGGAGGCAGCGTTCCGGAAGGCCCTGGCTCTAGATCCGGCAGCTAGATGGGCCCACTACAATCTGGGAAATGTCCTCATGGCCCAGAAGAAATATGACGAAGCCATTTCCGAATATCAGAAGGAAATCGCGACCAAATCCAATAACAGTCTGGTGCATTTAAACCTGGGCCGTGTGTATGTGTTGAGCGGCCAACCCGAAAAGGCAATCCCAGAGTTGCAGACCGCGGCTACTCTCATGCCGACCAGCGCCGCGGTGCAGTTCAACCTGGGGCTTGCCTATGCGAAGACTGGCCGGCCGGACAAGGCAGCAGAGGCTTTCAATCGATCGGTAGAGCTTGAGCCAACCGCGGAGCGGAAAAACTCGGTGGCATACCAGATGGCAGTCGATAACTTGCAATTGGATCAGGCCGAGAAATATGCAACATCCGCCACCGAATACGCCGTCGGGAAAACGAAGGACATTTCGCTTGATCACGTTTCAAGTGGGGACATGCGCTTAACTGTGCTCGTTGGTGCGTATTGGGATACCTTAGGCTGGGTGAAATTCCAACAGGGAAAGCTCGCGGATGCCGAAAAATACGTGCGAAGCGCCTGGCGGGTTCACAGTATTGGCGAAGTTGGCGACCACTTAGGCCAAATCTACGAAAGACAGGGCAAGAAGGCAGAAGCAATCGAAATGTACTCGTTGGCCCTGGCTGCGCCGAATGCTATGCCCGAAACAAGACGGCGCCTAATCGGACTCGTAGGCGGAGAGGCAGACACGAATCGCCTGATTGAGGAAGCACAAGGCAAGCTCGCTAAGAGCCGGACACTTGAAATTAAGAATGCACACAGCGCAGACGGCATTGCAGAGTTTTGGATTTTGGTCGTTCCCGGTTCCAAGGTGATCGCCGTGAAATTCATCTCCGGGGACGAAGTCCTGCATCCTTTCACAACCGAGATCGAAGCAACTTCGTTCTCAGAGTCATTTCCAGACGACAGTGAAATCAGACTTCTTCGGCGAGGCAAGCTGAGATGTTCGCGTTCATCGGACAATTGCAATCTAGTGCTTGAACCTGCAGAAACAGTAAGACTTACTAACTAGAAGTTGCACGAGACAAGCGTTGTGCCTCAGTGGTGTGGAAAACGAAACCGTAAACGGTGCAAAGGTCCCGATCAGGGCGGTAACCTGAAAAGTGGGTCTAGGATCAACATGTCCCTTTAGCTGACTCAATCAGGCACTAGGATCATGGATCGGGCGATCTATTTGAAATTGAACATGAATTGAAACGGAAATAGTACGGAAACAGCCTTGCCATCAGGGCCGATTGCTGGCTTTAACTCCCAATCCGCTGCAGCTTTTGTGAGTTGTTCATCGAATCCAAATCCTATCGGAGTAACCACCGTGATATTCCGGGTGTGGCCATCGGGCGTGACAATGAATTGCAAAGAGATTGCCGCACCTCTCGGGTAAGCGCGCAAAAGGCCCATTAAATCAATGTCCGGAACACGTGGCGCTGGCGGCGTACATTTGATACAAGCAGGAATACTGACCCCTCCGAATCCGGACTTGTACACACCATCCTTCGGCTTCAACGCATCGAGCGGCTCACCCAAACGTGCGTTTAGTTCTTGCGTAAGCGGCATTTTGCTAAACACCATTCCAACTACAAATCTTGTCGGCGGCCTCGCCTCAAATTCCGAAACGCGAAACGCAGCTAGAGTCACGCCGATCCCATCTTCTGCAAAACCGTAGCTGCTCAGGACAACCGTGTTTGCACCGAGCAACTTACCCAAAGCTACAGCGTTCTTTATTTCCCAGTCGTCCTTGGGAGCCAAATGAAGTGACTCAAGCCCAATTCCGATACGCGATCTCTCAATCAGTGTAAGAGTTTGGCCCTGGCTCATTAGCGACGATGCCAGTCGGTCGGCAAGCCAAGGTCCAAAAGAGTTTCGCTCTCCAAAGGAAGGTTGAGAGTCCATCACGAGAACGCCCTTCTTGTCTCCGTCGGCGAATTTGTCTAACAGTTGTTGGGCAACGGCATCGGTCTCACTCATTTTGTTCGATAAAGAATTTGCTGCAAGGCCATGAAGACTACCGCAAATAAAAACGAGAACTGAGAAGCAGAGCTTGTGGGTAATGCTAGTCATAGTTTTCTGGAATCGAATGAAAGTGTGTGGCCGGAATTGAATGCTATGACTGCTTTGACCGTCCGTCAAGATAACTCCTGAATACGAAGATGTGGGTACTATGAGCCGGTTAGCTCGTTTTCGGGGCTACGAGGGTGTCCCTGGATTCGTGGGCAACCAGGGATGACGGCGAAGACAGGACTCAAAAGCCGGTCTTCGCTAAGTAAACCATCGAGTGGCCGTTGCCAAGGACGCCGGACAACAGGTTTGTAGCCGCAGAAATGAAGACTGCATAGTGGCCATCGGCAGTCATGGCGTTGCCAACGCTGAGATCATTCGCCGAAATGCCAGGGTTCGTGGTGTTCGCCACAGAAACACGTACAGAGCTGGGCGCACAATTATCGCTGGCTCCAAAACATGTGTCGCGCACAAAGATATCTTCCCACCCGCACGCGGGATAGTTGTCATCCGGCGTTAGATTTGTGGAAATGGAGCCGAAGGCCACGAATCTCCCATCCGCGCTCAAAGAAACATTTGTTAAGTTGCCGGGGCTGCCCCCTTGATAGCAGTTGCCGATCGCCCCGTCGTTTCCGATCGAGACCAGGCTTGTCGAGGGAGCGCAGCCGGACGACGTTCCAGTGCAGGTGTCGCGCACATATACATTCCCGCAACCATATTTCTGTGTGCAGAAGCTCGGCGAAACCAGATTTGACGCTCCCGAGCCAAACGCCACCAATCGCCCATCGGCAGAAATCGCGGGAAAGGGTCCAAATACCGCCGGCTGATCAGCTGGCGCTCCGCTCGTGCTTACGTCTACCCGCACAGTGCTCGTCGTACAACCTGGGCCCGCTCCCAAACAAGTATCCCGCCAAAACATTTCGGGAGCGACCGTCTCGTTCGCAACCATGTTGTCGGCCCAAGATAAAAATCCCGCAAAACGACCGCTCGAGCTGATGGCTTGCAGTTCGCTGTTCTGATCTCCTTGCGAACCATCACTGGGCATCGAGATCCAGATTGTGCTCGGTGTGCAGCCGGAAGCTACCCCGATGCAGGTGTCACGAACAAATACATCCCCTACAGTCGCTGTTCCTAATCCCAACGCGGATGCGCTGGACCCGAAGCTGATGAATCGCGCATCTGGCGTCATCTGGGGGCCACTACCCGGCGCGGTTCGACCTTGTGCATCCACCGACACAGCAAAGGTTGCCGGCACGCATCCTGTACGTACTCCGATGCAGGTATCGCGCACGAAAACGCAATTACTGATACCGCCACACACACCACTTCCAGGAATAATATTGGTTGCCTGCGAATCGAATGCGACGTAACGACCGTCAGCGCTGATTGCGGAGGCCCGGCTATGGAAGTCCGCGGGTAACCCGTCGTAAGTCACGGTGATCCGGATGGTGTTTGGCGTGCACCCTACAAGCTCCCCGATGCAGGTGTCGCGTTCATAAATCTCCTGATACCCGCTGGCCGGTCCCGGCGCTAGGTTGGTCGCATTGGACTGGAATGCCACATAGCGGCCTGTTGCGCTGATGGAGGGAGCGACTAGGCTATCTCCATTGGCTGGCGTCCCGTCTGTCGCTGCTGTAACGAGCGCAACAACTCCAGCTGTCGCCGCGGCAGGTGAGGCAATCGCCAGCACGACCAAGTTCGAGGATGCCCCCGGGTCGTTTACTGTAATGGTCGCCTTCCCCGGTGCGGAAATAAGAGAACTGGACACTGACGCTGCTAGATCGGTGCTATCGCCAAACTGCGTTGGCAGCGAATGGCCGTTCCAGGCTACGACTGACGATTCTGTGAACCCTATCCCATTCACGAGGAGGGTAAACGACCCTTGGCCCGCAATGGCGTATGTTCCATCTAAGGAATTGTTGCCAGGATAAAAGGTGGCTATGCTTTTGATTGTGATGGCTGGCGGTGGTGGGGGTGGAGGCGAACCACCTTGTCCACCAGCACAGGCATAAAGGCAGAAGCAGCACGTCAATGAGACCGTTCTTACCAGAACCTTGAACGCTGGCGACCCTTTCCCAATTGTGATTGGAGCAGTGATTGTCTTTTGCATGGAATTAAACACAGACAGGTGCACTTCGTGTGCCAGCCCAGCACCTTGAGAGTGGGCGGGCAGAATATTGAAAATACAAGACGAGGCGAAGGCGTTGCGACAATTGAAACGTCGCCTGACTCCATCAGTGTCAGCTTAATCTGTCACTAAGTTCCGATTGGTGTTACCGGTAACTTGTCATCTAGGGCCTGCGCCCGCGAAACCTCATGAAAATCCCTTCGAGGTAAGCTCGCAACGCCTCGGAGCGGCGAGGTCGCGTACCCAGTGAATATGTCGAGGTCGATGACTGGTCGGTTCATTTTCCCGGGACCTCCTCCGAATTTCCATTCCCTTGCGCTCCTCCGATTTGACAGGTGTTCAATTTTGTCTAGTCGGAGTATAAGTCGGAGCTGTGGCATCCGTCTGAAAACTGAAAGTTAGAAATAGGCCCGCGATGGCCATGGTTGGAATGCCTCCGAGGATGTCATCGCGGGCACCTGCTTTAGAGGGAGCACGCGGTTGGAATCGGAGACTTAGTCTCCATGTCCGGTAATCCGACGCAATCAGGACTTGAGCATCAGATCAGTCAGCAATGCTGAACTGCAGATAGGGCCGCGAGATTTGGATGATAATGTCGCGAGAATCTTCCTCTAGAGTGACTCGCCCACTGGTGTCGCGACCTGGTCTGCCCACCGCTCGAAATTGAACGTCAACTTTGAAGTACGGGCACTCTCGGCTTATGAAAGTGCGTCGCAACCCAGTCGATAGCCCGCCTTCCGTTCGGAAAACCTTCAAGAGTTCTTCACGCGTCATGCTTAGCCTGATGGATTCCATTTTCACCAACGTATCCCTGACCCACTCATCGTGCTTTTCAGAGCACGAGCCCTCGGACAATGCCGTGGGCCTAACGAGACTCGAAGCGCAAAGGGCGACGAATAGAAACATAACGGGAAACCAGAAAACCCTAGAACGGCTTGTCA
>Ga0210410_10006294_pt1 | contig 10334 bp, 10 predicted proteins | sample IncBWC4MmetaG_FD_161058 | JGI IMG/M metagenome (GOLD analysis project Ga0210410, IMG submission 161058) | Forest soil microbial communities from Barre Woods Harvard Forest LTER site, Petersham, Massachusetts, United States - Inc-BW-C-4-M | ecosystem: Environmental > Terrestrial > Soil >... | reverse complement strand
GCCCTGCTACCTGAAATCGCATTCGCAAGGCGAATATGTCTTCGACCGCGGCTGGGCGGATGCCTATGAGCGCGCTGGCGGGCGCTATTATCCGAAGCTGCAGGCCTCGGTGCCGTTTACGCCGGCGACCGGCCCTCGCCTCCTGATCCGCGATGGCGTCGATCGCGACCGAATCGGCGAAGCGCTCGCCAGCGGCCTGATGGCGCTGTGCAACGCAACCAATGCCTCGTCGGTGCACGTGACCTTTGCACGTGAACCGGAAGCGAAATTCCTCGGCAAGCACGGCTTCCTGCAGCGCAACGACCAGCAGTTTCACTGGCGCAATGCCGGTTACAAGAGCTTTGAAGACTTCCTCGCCACCCTCAATTCGCGCCACCGCAAGGCGATAAAGCGCGAGCGGCGCGAGGCGCTCGCGGCCGGCATCACCATCCACGCGTTGAACGGAGCTGATATTACCGAGGATGCGTGGGACGCGTTCTTCGAATTCTACATGGAGACCGGTTCGCGGAAATGGGGCCGGCCCTATCTGACGCGAAAATTCTTTTCGCTGATCGGCGAGACCATGGCCAAGGACGTGCTGCTGGTGATGGCCAGGCGCAACGGCCGCTGGATCGCCGGCGCCATCAATTTTGTCGGATCGGACACGCTGTTCGGCCGCAACTGGGGCGCGGTCGAGCATCATCCGTTCCTGCATTTCGAGGTCTGCTACTATCAGGCCATCGATTTCGCGATCCAGCGCGGCCTCAAAACGGTGGAAGCCGGCGCGCAGGGCGAGCACAAGCTGGCGCGCGGATATCTGCCGCAGACCACCTATTCGGCGCATTACATCGCCGATCCCGATCTGCGCCGGGCCATTGCCGACTACCTCAAGCGCGAACGCGCCTATGTCGCCGAGGTCGGCCGCGAACTCGCCGAAGCCGCGCCTTTCCGCAAGAGCGGCGACGAGGCCTGAGGTTTCTGCTACCAGCTAGACTCTGTTTTGACGCGTTTTCTACCGCCGATAAGTGTACGCAATCTGCGTTAACTTGATTGCTATGCGAACCGGTGTCCACTTCGCTCGAAAACGCTATAGGAAATTACGATGTGATTTGAGGAGCCGCCGCCATGCCCACCTATGACCCCAACAACATTTTTGCAAAAATCCTGCGCCGCGAGTTTCCGTGCCACAAGGTCTATGAGGACGAGCACGTGCTGGCGTTTCTCGACATCATGCCCCGCGCGCCCGGCCATACGCTGGTGATCCCAAAGGTCCCTGCCCGGAACATCCTCGACGTCACGCCCGACGGTTATGCCCATGTCGCGCGCGGCGCCCACAAGATCGCCGCCGCCGCCATGAAAGCCTTCCACGCCGACGGCATCACCGTACAGCAATTCAACGAAGCCGCCGGCGGCCAGGTCGTGTTCCACCTCCACATGCACGTGATGCCGCGCCATGACGGTATCGCGCTGTTGCCGCCGGCCAGCCGCAAGGAAGACATCAAGGTGCTGGAGGACAATGCGACCAAGCTGATTGCGGCGCTGGGGTAACGCTGAAACGTCCACCATCGTCATTCCGGGGCGCGCCACTTGGCGCGAGCTATGATGTGCAATTGCACATCAAAGAATCCATACTCACGATCGTGGTTATGGATTTCGGGCTCGCGCCTTCGTCGCGCCCCGGAATTACGAGAGAACTCACTCCGTCTCGAAATCCCCGGCTTGCGGCGGCGCCAGTGGGGTAAATTCGCAGCGGTCGGGCTTCAGATCCAGTAGCGGCGTCTCGTCGAGGCAATCGAGGCCGCGCACCAGCACCACGTTGCCCTCGATGCCGACCAGCTTGACGATCGAGGTGCCGATCGGATTCGGCCGCACCGGCGAGCGCAGCGAAAACGTGCCGCGGGCCTTGCCGTTGTTCTTCGGGCTCTGCAGCACGATGTCCCGGCGCGACTGGTGCAGCCAGTAGATCACTTCGAGATTGGAGTAGAAATCGACGCCCTTGATCGCGGGCACCCAGGGCTCGAAAATCTCCAGACGGCAGACCGGGCCGTCGTGGCGGCCCTGTCGCGGCGTGTCGAGGCGGGACTTCCAGGGTGTGCGGATGCGGCCAATGAAGACCAGACCGGCATCGCGGGCCGGCGGCATGTCGACGGCGACTTCGCCGTCGCGGAGTTCAGCTTCTCGAACCATGTATTCAGTCCAATGTTATATTTTGCGATTTGATCACGCCCGACCACCTGACACGCTCGGCCTCCATGAATTCCGCGATCGCCGCCGGGCTGCGCGGACGGAGCGCCGAAAACCCTGCCTTCTCGATCGCTGCCCGGAAGCCTCGGTCGTTCATCACCCGATCGAGACTATCCATCAGAATCCGCGTGACGTCATCCGGCAGTCCCGCGGGCACGGCAAGTCCGTTCCAGACGCTCACGAAATATCCGGGGTAGCCGCTTTCCGCAATGGTCGGCACATCCGGCAGAGCCGGATGCCGTTGCGGCGAACCAATGCCAAGCGGCCGCAGCGCTCCGGATTGTATCAATGGCACGGACGTGCTGACCGATTCAAACATCAGCTGAATGTTGCCGGAGATAACGTCGCTCAGCGCCGGCGCTGCGCCCTTGTAGGGGACGTGGGTCATCCCGATGCCAGCCACCTGCTTGAACATCTCAGCCGCGAGATGCGTGAAACTCCCGGTTCCGGAGGAGCCGAAATTGAGTTTGCCGGGGTTCTGTTTGGCGTAGGCGACGAATTCAGCGACCGTCTTCACCGGCATCGACGGATTGACACAAAGCACCACCGGCACTTCGGTCACCAGCGCCAGCATCCGCAAATCCCTGGCCGGGTCGTAGGACAATTTTTTGTACAGCAACGGATTGAGGATGATGACCGAACCGGAGGTACCGAGTAGCGTATAACCATCGGGATCGGAGCGTGCGACCATTTCGGCGCCGATGGCGCCTTGCGCGCCGGGCTTGTCCTCAACGAACACCGTTTGCTTGAGGTCCTTGCCGAGGTATTCGGCCAGCAGCCGGCCAAAAGCTGTCCGTCGGCCCACCCGCGGCATAGGGAATGACCAGCTTGATCGAACGCGTCGGGTATTCGGCGGCCCTGCTCTGCGGCGCGACGACAATCAGGCCGAAGGCGAGTACCGATAGAACGCGCCGCTTCATGGCGGTCCCCTGTTTTTGATCGTTCGACACTAGCGGATTATGCACGCGCGCCGCAATCAGCCGAGCCACCATTTGCCCGACAGCATGACGATTTCGCCTGCGATCACGCCGGCGAAGATCGACTTTCGCGACAGCATGAAAACCGCAAAGCCTACGACCACCGCACCGTAGCGCAGCCAGCCGGGCACGCTGGCGAGCGCGCCCGGCGGCTGCACCAGGATTTGCGCGATGACGCCGGCGAGGATTGCGGTCGCCACCGCCCTCACCCACACCAAGAGTTCCGAGCCTTCGTCGAGGCCGCCGCCGAACCACAATCCGAGCATGCGCCAGATCTGGTTGGGGATGACGCCCGCGACGAACAGGATCACCAAAGCGTGCCAGTCACCGATAAAGTCGCTCATGCCTGCGCCCGCCATCGATGCACGCCGTAAGCGACGGTCCCGGCGACAACACCACTGATGAGAATATCGACGCCGCTGTTGAGCTGCGTTGCGAGCGGAAGCAGTACGAGCCCCAGCACCAGGGCCACGACATCGGCGAATTCCCGGCAGTTGCTGGCGGTCGAGAACAGGAACGCCAGCGGCGTCAGCATCAGGATCGCCGCCGCAAGCGTCTGCGACAGGTTGGCCGCAAGCGTATAGCCAATCGTGTTCGCGACCAGGCAGACGCAAACCAGCCCGCAACCGAGCCCGTGGATGAAGGCGATCCGCCGCTCCCGCGGCACATGGGGCAGGAAACGGAAGCATTCGACCCACAGCGTCACCGCGGTCAGATGCGCCACCAGAATCAGGTGCCGCCGCCCGGTTTGCGGCGTACGCATCATCGGCAACACCGACACCACCATCGGAAACAGCCGGATCGCACTGACGGTGACCGCGATCGCCGACTGCACGATGGTCGCTCCCGAGCCGAGCGTCGAGATCAGGATGATCTGCGCCGGTCCCGCCCAGACGAACGCCGTGCTCGCCAGCGCCCACGCCAGCGAGAAATGCGAGTCATGCGCCAGCGCGCCGATGCCGAGATAGGTCGCAAACAGCACCAGCGTGAGCACAGTGGAGCCGACCGACCGCGCGCCCCATCCGAACGCGCGGAAGGGACTTTGCCATTGCGGAGAATCGAGCGGAGGAAGCGCCACGGGGACCGGATGAGGTTTGAGTCGTCGGCGGCATAGGGCTGGCGAATGCCGGCTGCGTCAAGCAAGCCGGGCGTCAACACAGTCATGCAGCGATGCGGGCAGATCCTGACCGTCATTGCGAGCCAACGGGTCGCGCGAACGCGCGCCCGATGACAGGCTCCGCGAAGCAATCCATGAACCAGCAAAGAAAGAATGGATTGCTTCCGCCTTCGCTCGTTGAGCTACGGCGGACAAGTCGTCGCGGAATTTATCATCGGACCCGCCGGAGGCGGGACTCGGTAGCTCCTCGCAATGACGTAGGTGAACAGCTGCCTCACCCCGGCACCCCCATATTCCGCAGCACGAAGCACGCGCCGCCGGCGCGGCGGATGCGATTGCAGAGATCATCCGCAGCGGGGCGCGTGTCGGCGCCGATGCGGACCTGGTAGAACGCGCGCGTGCCGCGGCTGCGCATCACCGAGCTCAGCAAGCTCGGATCCTGATCGCCGATCACGGCATTTAAGCGTTTCATCGCACGCGCATACATCGCGAGCGCCTTGTCGCGGTCGAACCCGGCGGCGAGCTGGACGCCCCACAGCTTGGCGGTGGCGAGCGTGATGTGCTGCTCGAGCTCTGTCACGAACGGATTGGGCGCGCGCTTCAGCAACGCCATCAGTTCGCGGCAGCTGGACGTCGGCGCCCGCTCGGGCATTTTTCCACCCTTCCCTGCGGTTGCCCACTCGTCGACCGTGCTGCCGGTGATGGCGACCACGTAGTTGCGCGTCTCCTGCGGCATGTAGCCGGAGCCTGCGAGCCAGTCCTGCACCCGCTTCGGTCCGGCATTGTAGGCCGCCGCCGCCAGCCCGAGATTGCCGAACTGGTTGCGCAGCTCGTTCAAAAACTCCGCCGATTTCGGCAGCGCCTGCACGGGATCGAAGGGATCGAGCAGCCGCCGCTCGCTGGCGGTCCCCGGCATGAATTGCGCGATGCCCTGCGCGCGCTGGCCGCTGCGGGTCACCGGCCCCACCGCATCGGACTGAAACCGGCTTTCCTGCCAGATCACGCGCGCGAAGAACTCCAGCGGCAAATTTTCTGCCCGCGCCGCGGATTCGATCATCAGGCACATCGCCTCACGGGTATCGGTCTCGCGCCCGGTCTCCGGAGGCTTTGGCGGCGGGGTCGAAGATTCTTCGACGCCCGGCCGCGCAACGCCGGTCTCGGCAGGTGGCGTCTCCTGAGCAACCGCCGGCGACCACAACAGCAGCATCGCGGCAGCGCACAATCCGGCACGAGGAACTGTTCGCATTGCGGTCAATGTATTGCGCGCACGCACGCACGAGAGGAACTGTCGCGACGCGCGCGCGTTGTAAGGCCAATCAGCTTCATCGCACGGTGCGATCATGACGTGGTTTTATTGGGATACCTTCTGTTCACTTCTCGGAAGCGCTGTCTGGTTCATGACCATCGTATCCCATCCCGATGCCGAGGTCAGGGCTGTGCAGGACTGGCGGCCGCCGGGGACCAGCGAGCGGACAAAACGGCCTTAACAGGCGTCCGGGACCCAAATCCACGCCATATCAGCCGATGTTAATTTACGTTAACGGCGCATTTTACCTGACCCGGCCTTTCGCACGCGACAAAGCAGCGTAAAACACTCCCTCTTTATTGGGAGATTTCGATGTTGGATCGACGCCAGGGCGCGCGCGACAAGGTGGTTTACGGCGGCGTCGCGGAGATCGGCGAGCGCGGCACGACGCGGGACTGCATCGTCCGCAATATCTCGGACAAGGGCGCGAGCCTCGAATTCAGCAACGTTGTCCAGTTGCCCAGGGAGCGGATGTCTGAGCGGATGTCGCTGCGGATCGCGCGAAAAGGCCGTTCGTTCCTGGCCAAAGTCGTCTGGTGGCGCGACAATTTCGTCGGCGTCGCCTTCAGCCCGGAGACCCCGTCCGAACTGCCCGTCTCCGACATCGAGGAACGGCTGCGTAAGAGCGAAATCAAGAAGCGTCAGCTTCAGCGCCGCATCGACGAACTGCTGGGCGAACGCTGAGCCTCAAAGTTCCGGCGCTTTCCCGCCCCTCATCGCCAAAAGGCCGGCTCTCGAGCCGGCCTTTTCGTATCTTGATCGACGCGTTCTCACACCTTGACCAGCGGCCCTCGCGAGGCCGGGCCCTTGGAGCCGCCGCCGGGTCCACCCGGCTTCGGCTTGCGTGGTGCTGTGCTGCGCTTGCGGGTGCCGGGCAGCTTTTCCGGCTTCGGCGTCACCGGGCCTTCGACGAACTCGAAGCCGATCTTGTCCTTGGCTTCCTCGCTCGCCTCGTCCTTCACCAGCACGACGCGGACGTGACCGCCGCCCTTGAGCTGGCCGAACAGCACCTCGTCCGCCAGCGGCTTCTTGATGTGCTCCTGGATCACGCGGGCCATCGGGCGCGCGCCCATCTGCTCGTCGTAGCCATGTTCGATCAGCCAGGCCTTGGCGGGCTCCGACAATTCGATGGTGACGTCGCGGTCGGCAAGCTGGGCCTCGAGTTGCAGCACGAACTTCTCCACCACCATGCCGATCACGTCGGCATTGAGATGCGCGAACGAGATGATCGCATCCAGCCGGTTACGGAATTCCGGCGCGAACTGGCGGTTGATCGCCTCGTGGTCGTCGCCTTCCCGCTTGTTGCGCGTGAAGCCGAAGGCCTGGCGCGCAAGGTCGGCGGCGCCCGCGTTGGTGGTCATGATCAGGATCACATTACGGAAATTGACCTGCTTGCCGTTGTGGTCGGTCAGCCTGCCGTGATCCATGATCTGCAGCAGCACGTTGTAGAGATCCGGATGCGCCTTCTCGATTTCGTCGAGCAGCACCACGCAATGCGGATGCTGGTCCACGCCATCGGTCAACAGACCGCCCTGGTCGAAGCCGACATAGCCCGGAGGCGCGCCGATCAGGCGCGACACCGTGTGCCGCTCCATATATTCGGACATGTCGAAGCGGATCAGCTCGACGCCGAGCGAGGCCGCGAGCTGTTTTGCCACTTCGGTCTTGCCGACGCCGGTCGGGCCGGAGAACAAATAGGAGCCGATCGGCTTTTCCGGCTCGCGCAAGCCGGCGCGCGCCAGCTTGATCGACGCCGACAGCGCCTCGATCGCCTTGTCCTGGCCGAACACCACGCGCTTCAGCGTCTGCTCGAGATGCTTCAGCACTTCGGCATCGTCCTTCGACACGCTCTTGGGCGGAATCCGCGCCATGGTCGCGATCGTGGTCTCGATCTCCTTGATGCCGATGGTCTTCTTGCGCTTGTTCTCCGCCACCAGCATCTGCGCCGCGCCCGACTCGTCGATCACGTCGATCGCCTTGTCCGGCAGCTTGCGGTCATGGATATACCGCGACGACAATTGCACCGCGGCTTCGATCGCCTCGTTGGTGTATTTCAGCCGATGGTAATCCTCGAAATAGGGTTTCAGCCCCTTGAGGATCGCGATCGCGTCTTCGACCGTCGGTTCGTTGACGTCGATCTTCTGGAACCGGCGCACCAGCGCGCGGTCCTTTTCAAAATGCTGGCGATATTCCTTGTAGGTGGTCGAACCCATGCAGCGGATGGTGCCAGACGCCAGCGCCGGCTTGAGCAGATTGGACGCGTCCATCGCGCCGCCGGAGGTGGCGCCGGCGCCGATCACGGTATGGATTTCATCGATGAACAGGATGGCGTTCGGATGCGCCTCCAGTTCCTTCAGCACCTGCTTCAACCGCTCCTCGAAATCGCCGCGGTAGCGGGTGCCCGCCAGCAGCGTGCCCATGTCGAGCGAGAATACGGTGGCCGCCGCCAAAACTTCCGGCACTTCGCTGTCGACGATGCGTTTTGCCAGACCTTCCGCGATTGCGGTCTTGCCGACCCCGGCCTCACCGACGAACAGCGGGTTGTTCTTCTGCCGGCGACACAGCACCTGGATGGCGCGGTTGATCTCGGAATTGCGCCCGATGACGGGGTCGATCTTGCCGTCGCGCGCCTTCTTGTTGAGGTTGACGCAATAGGTCTCGAGCGCTTCGCCCTTCTTCTTGGAATCGTCGTTGCCCTTGGTCTCAGTCTCTTCGTCGACGCCGCGAACCGGCCGCGCTTCGGAGACGCCGGGCCGCTTGGCGATACCGTGGCTGATGTAATTGACCGCGTCGTAGCGGGTCATGTCCTGCTCCTGCAGGAAGTAGGCGGCATGGCTTTCGCGCTCGGCAAAGATCGCGATCAGCACATTGGCGCCGGTCACTTCTTCGCGACCGGACGACTGGACGTGGATTACCGCGCGCTGGATCACGCGCTGGAAGCCCGCGGTCGGCTTGGCGTCGTCGGCACCGTCAGTCACCAGGTTTTCGAATTCGGTCTCGAGATAATTGACGAGACTGGTGCGCAGCTTGTCGAGATCGACGCTGCAGGCTCGCATCACCGCGGCCGCATCCGAGTCATCGATCAGCGACAGCAGAAGGTGTTCAAGCGTCGCGTATTGATGATGACGCTCGTTTGCAATCGCCAGCGCACGATGCAGGGATTGTTCAAGGCTTTGGGAAAAAGTTGGCATTCGCGTCCTCTATGGCCCCCGGTCATCATGATCGCCATTACCCGGTCAGGCAACAACAACCTTCGTCATCCCCTGTCATATAGTTACGTACGATCGTGGCGAAAGACCGGTTCCGCAACAGTGGTTTTGCTCTAAAATCCGCGTTGCCCACTGCTGCGCAACCGCCCCCGCAAAACTACCGGGGATGCCGTCCGCTTCCGTCAGGAAAGGCAATGCAAGACCCGTTCCTTTTTTTGCCGGGCCGGCGCGCCTACGCGACTATTTCTTTTCCATCACGCATTGCAGCGGGTGCTGATGCTTGCGTGCAAAATCCATCACCTGCGTCACCTTGGTCTCGGCGATTTCATAGGTGAACACGCCGCACTCCCCGATTCCGTGATGGTGGACGTGGAGCATGATCTTGGTCGCCGCTTCCGCATCCTTCTGGAAAAACTTCTCAAGCACGTGAACGACGAACTCCATCGGCGTGTAATCGTCGTTCAGAATCAGGACACGGTAAAGGTTCGGACGCTTGGTCTTCGGCTTGACCTTGGTGATGACCGACGTCGCCGGCCCACCGGTCCCCGTATTGCGGTTCTCGTCGTTGCTCATCCGGGGAGCAGAAGCGGCCGTGGTCGCCGGCGCGGTCGAATAAGCTTTGTCAGTTAACTGCAACATGGCTCAGGCGTTCGAAATTCCAATGGGAAACCGGACAGCGCCTGACGGTTCTCCCGCGAGCTGCTCACGGCAACTATCGCAGAGTTCCCAGCAACGCTTTCCAGATCGCCGCTCCCGGTCCGACCCAGCGGCTGGATCGGCAATACGAATATGGGTCCGGCATCGCACCGCTGCAAGCGCATAAACGCAGCCCAGGCACCACCCGATTCCCGGTTCGGCAATCCCGGAAAGATTAGTCGTTTCTGTCGGATTTGACAAAGGAAGCTCGCCCCGCTCGGCGGCCATGGAGGATAGCGGGCGCTTTTTAGCGCCCGATTTGGCATTGCCCGGCTCACGACGTCCAGCCGGGTTCTGGTGGTGTTCAACTCGATCGGGATCCCGCTCGCGAAGCTGCGCATTGCCAGAATTTTCCCAAAAACAACGGCGCAAGAAAAAAGCCCGGCCGTAACGGCCGGGCTTTTTGTATTCGAAAGGCTGCGCTGTTAGTGCGTCGCGGCCGGAACGAACTTCGATACCAGGCCTTCGTAGGGCTTGAAAGCCTGCTTGGCGAGGTCGGTGTAGAGACCCGCGATCTTCTGGGTTTCGGCAACGAAGGTTTCGTAAGCCGAGCGCGCGAATTCGGTCTGCGCTTCAACCGCCTTGTCCAGCGACTTCACGCCGGAGAGCTTTTCCACAAACGACTTGGTGTCTTCGAACGACTTCTTGGCGTAGTCGCCATAGGCGGTCGCGATTGCCTGGACGCCGCTCTGCATGTTGCTCGCGGAAGCTGCGACCGTTTCGAGGTGCTCTTTACCGTAGGTCTGAATGTCTTCGACTTTGATCATGGTAGCTGAGTCCTTCCCAGACTGAATGTGCTGAAGTGA
>Ga0210410_10006292_pt1 | contig 10336 bp, 12 predicted proteins | sample IncBWC4MmetaG_FD_161058 | JGI IMG/M metagenome (GOLD analysis project Ga0210410, IMG submission 161058) | Forest soil microbial communities from Barre Woods Harvard Forest LTER site, Petersham, Massachusetts, United States - Inc-BW-C-4-M | ecosystem: Environmental > Terrestrial > Soil >... | reverse complement strand
CACGCCGAACGCCGTGCTCTTCGCCACGGCCAGCTTTTGGCAGGGCGTCGACGTCCCCGGGGAGCAACTTTCCTGCGTGATCGTGGACCGCCTGCCGTTCGCCGTGCCCAGCGACCCGATCGTGGCCGCGCGGGTCCGCGCCTTGCAGGACGAAGGCCGCAACCCCTTCTCCGAATTCCAGGTGCCGGAAGCCGTGCTGGCGCTGAAACAGGGCTTCGGCAGGCTGATTCGCGCCAAGACCGACCGTGGCGTGCTGGCCCTGCTGGACACGCGAATCCAGCGGATGCCCTATGGTAAAATTTTCTTGGAGTCGCTGCCCCGGTACCGGAGGACCAACGATCTCGGGGAGGTCTCCCGGTTCCTTTCCGCGGCAGGCCCCGCCTGAAAGCGTCGTCCCCAGGGAAGAAGAGGAAGAGAAAGCCAACTATGTTTCAAGTGAGTGTCGAAGATACGTTCTCGTCGGGGCACGCCCTGCGCGGTTACAAGGGCAAATGCGAGAATCCCCACGGGCACAATTACCGCGTGCAGGTCACGCTGGAGGGACCGCAGCTCGACAACATCGGGCTGCTGATCGATTTCACGCAATTAAAGCACGCAATGCGCGGGCTGATTGCCCGGCTGGACCACCAGTTCATCAACGATCTGGAACCGTTTACAACCGTGAATCCGTCGGCGGAAAACCTGGCCAAGTATTTCTACGATAATTTGACCAGCCAGCTTAGCGGTCTGCCTCCGGGCGCGAAATTGAAAGATGTGGTGATCTGGGAAACCGACACGGCGATGGCGCGATACCATCCCTAGAGAACTGCCCGGAAGTAGGGGAGACAATGAATCGATCACTTCTGATCATCCTGATTCCGTCCCTGCTGGTGGCCATTGGCTACGTCCTGGTCCTGCGCATGATGGGTATTCCGCCGGGCTATCCCCGGCTGATTGGCGGCCTGGTTCTGTTTCTTGCCGGCTTTTACTGGCTTTCGAAGCGCTCGGGCAAAAAGGCAAAGACGGGCAGTTAGCAGCCGCCTCCAACGACGAATTCTTTGTAGCGGCCGCCTTCCGAGGCGGGCGCAGTTTGTCGGAGGCGCCGCCGAATTCGGGCTATAAACAAAGCCGCAGTTCGAAACAGGGTTTCAAATGTTCATCACCGAAATTTTCAAATCCATTCAGGGCGAAGGGACGCGCGCCGGCCTTCCGTGCATCTTCGTGCGGCTCACGGGGTGCAATTTGCGCTGCACCTGGTGTGACACGGCATACGCTTTTCACGGCGGGCAAAAGGTGAGCGTTGACGACGTGATGGAGCGCGTCGAATCGCTGAGCCGCCGTCCAGACGGCGGCGCGATGGGAATATCCCTGGTTGAACTTACGGGCGGCGAGCCACTGCTGCAGGAAGAGATTTATCCGCTAGCCGAGCGGCTGCTTGCGGCGGGTTACACCGTGATGATCGAAACCAGCGGCGAACGGTTCATCGGGCGTTTGCCGAAGGAAGTCATCAAGATCGTGGATGTGAAATGCCCGGACTCGGGCGAGGCGGATACGTTCGACCCGCGGAATCTTGAAGAAATGGGCGCGAACGATGAAGTGAAATTCGTGATCTCCAGCCGTAAAGATTACGAATTCGCGCGCGAATTCAGCCGCGAGCATCGGTTGTCGCAACGTGTACGCGAGGTGCTGTTCTCGCCGGTCCATGACGATCCGAACGGAAAATGGAGCGGCCTGGAGCCGCGAGAGTTGGTCGAATGGATGCTTGAAGACGGAGTGCAAGCCCGGTTGGGCTTGCAGCTTCACAAAATCGTGTGGGACCCCGCCATGCGCGGCGTGTAGGCCACAAGAAGAGGGATGCCTTACGTGGGAAGCGTTGATGCCATCGTTTTGTTGAGTGGGGGAATGGACTCGTGTGTCAGCGCGGCCGAAGCGCTCGGCAAGCACGGCAGAAACCGCGTGGGATTGCTCCATGCAAGCTATGGCCAGCGGACAGAGGCGCGGGAACTGCGGGCCTTTTCCGAGATTGCTGAATTTTATGGCGTGCGGGAAAGGCTTCCGGTCCGGCTGGGCTACTTCCGGGCCATCGGTGGATCGGCGCTGACCGATGCCAGCATCGCCGTGCCCGAAAATGAATTGGGCGCGCCAGGGCCAGGTGGAAGTGCGATCCCGGTCACCTACGTTCCTTTTCGCAACGCACATTTTCTGAGTGTCGCAGTCAGTTGGGCGGAAGCAACCGGGGCCGGCGCCATCTACATTGGAGCCGTGGCCGAAGACAGTTCGGGATATCCCGATTGCCGGCCGGAATATTACGAGGCATTTCAAGAGTTGATACGCCGAGGAACCCGGCCGGAGACGAAAATCGAGATCGTGACTCCGGTGATTCGCCTGAAGAAGAGCGAGATTATCCGGCGCGGCGTGGAACTGGGTGCGCCGCTGCAATTGACATGGTCCTGCTATCAGGGCGAGGAACTGGCGTGCGGAACCTGCGACAGTTGCCTGCTGCGTTTGCGGGCATTCGCCGAGGCCGGGGTCCGCGACCCTATTGCCTACCGAACGGAGTCCCGCAACGGGGTCGCAAAATAATGTCGCGGCGCTTGGATTCCCGGCAAGATGAGAGATAATAGTCGGAACCGGCCAGCGGACCAAGGCCGGCGCTCCTCCACAAAAAAGGAGAATGGGGCATGCTGAAATGGACGAAGACGTACGCGCTCGCGGCAATCCTGGCATTGGGAATGCTTGGATGTTTTGCCACGCGCGCGGCCGCGCAAGAGGGAAAGATGGCCGGCACGATCATCGACTTCGATGGTAATCCGTGGGCCAATCTTCCCGTGAAGATCAAGAGCGAACAAGGCGTCACAACCGAATCGAAGACGGATGCGGCCGGCAAGTTTTCGTTCACGGGCCTGAAGAACGGCAAATATACATTTACTGTGCAGCCTCCGCAGATGCAATCCCCGTTCGAAGTCCCGGTCGAGGTGCGTGGCTCGGATACTCCGCCGGTGAGCATCAACTTCAAGGAAATTCTGGAGAAGCAGAACCCGGAAGCAGCGGCGAAATACAAGCAGCAACAGGCGGACCAGAAAAAGTTTGCCGGCATGAAGGAACAATTCGCCAAGGGCGTTGCTCTGCTGGACCAGGAACGCGCCGCGAAGGCTGATCTGGCAAAAGCGACTCCCGACCAGAAAGATGCCACGAAGGCCAAGATCGCTGACCTCTCCAACCAGGCCGTTGCGGCATTTCAAGATGGGCTGAAAGCCGCTCCGGAAAAGGATCCGAACATCCACCTGTTCTGGGCGCGCATGGGCGAGGCTTACGATCTGGCGGGACGCAACGACGAGGCGATTAACGCTTACCAGCAGGCGATCACGGCGAAACCGGACAATCCCAGCTACTACAACAATCTGGGAAATATCCTGGGACGCACCGGGAAGATCGACGAAGCTCGTGCGGCGTACACCAAGGCTGCGGAACTCGATCCTCCGAACGCGGCCATGGCGTGGCGCAACTTTGGTATCAGCTTGTACCAGGCGCAGCGCATGGTGGAAGCGATTGAGCCGCTGAAGAAGGCCACGGAACTTGATCCCAAGAGCGCGCAGGCCTGGTATCTGCTGGGCGCGTGCATGGTGGCGGACCCCTCCATTTACAAGACTGTTGGCAGCAAGATCGAGGTGACGCCAAGGCCGGGAACCATTGAGGCGTACCAGAAGGCCATCGACCTGGATCCGAACGGCCCCTGGGGTACGCAAGCCAAACAGGGCCTCGAACAGCTCCAGCAATTGACCGGCGGCATCGAGACCAAAGTAGGCAACAAGAAAAAGAAGCCGTAAACCTCAAGGGAAAAAAATCATCATCGTTTCTGGAAGGCGGCTCCGTTTCGGCGGGGCCGTTTTCTTTTAGCGGTGGGTCAGCGTTCCGGTTACTTTGGTGCGGCGAAGCGCCCAGGAAAAAATCACAACGGAAGACGGAAGAATCACTGCGGCGAAAGCCAGAAGCACCAGCAGGGGGCGTCCGAGGGAAAGGATGCCCTCGCCGTTGAGGAGCGCGCCGCGCATGGCGTCCATCGCGTAGGTCACGGGATTCAAATGTGCCACGATTTGCAACCACGGCGGCAGAATGCCGACCGGAAAAAGCATGCCGCCGGTGACACTCGAAACCCCCAGGATGAACCACTTCGCGGGATTCCCCCGCTTGAAAAGCAGGAGATACGCCGCTGAGAGCACGCCAAGTCCGGAAAAGGCCAGCAGCGTGGCAAGAAGCACGGCGAAAACGGCCGGCCAATTCGCAGCCCCCAGCGGAAAGCTAAAGAATGCCGCTGCCCAGCCGAGATAAACCGCGATGCGCAGCATCGTCGCGGCAAAGGGATAAAATGCCGAACCAATCAGGATCACCGGCAGCGAAACCTGCGTGACCAGCAGGGGTTCCAGCGTGCCGGCATCGCGCGCTTCCAGAAGACTTCGGTCAAACGTGTCCAGCGCGGCATTGAGGTAGTCAAAGAAGACGAATCCGGCGAGAGAATAGGCAAAATACGTTTTTCCCTGCGGAAGCGCTTCGCGCAATGCGGGCGAATCCACGAAGCGCGCCACGTAATAAAACATCGCCGCCCCGAAAAGCGCCTCGACCGTTTCCAAAATGAAGGGGCTTCGATACGTGCTGGCGATCCGAAGATCGCGCTGGAAGAACAGGAAAATGTCTTGCAGGATTCTCCTCATTCCGTTGTGGACTCCCCAGCGGATTGGAGCCGCCGCCCCGTCAGCCGCGCGAATGCCTCTTCCAGAGAGGAAGACAAAGTCCCTGCCCGCAGCGCGGTGGGAGTGTCGAAGGCGAGCAGTTTGCCTTCATCGAGAATCGCCACGCGGTCGGCGAGTAGTTCGATTTCCTGCATGGTGTGCGAGGCAAACAGCAGCGACGTGTCTTTCCGTGCAAGCACATCCGTTTTGAGGAAATGCCGGAAATCGGCGGCTGCAAGGGCGTCAAGACTCCGCGTTGGCTCGTCGAGGAGCAGCACTTTGGGCTGATGGAGCAGCGCGCGAATCAGGCTTAAGCGCTGAATTGTACCGGAAGAAAGCGCGCGCGCCTGGCGGTCCAAAGCCCCAAGCATTCCGAAGCGCTCGCTTAGATTTTGAATGCGGCTGGCGCTGAATTCATCGGAGAGATGGTTCAAGCGGCCAAAGAAGAGCAGATTCTGCCGGCCGGTCAGGCGCGCATAGAATCCGAGGTCGCTCCCTGCGTGATACCCGATCTGTCGCCGTACGGCGGCGGATTCACGAACGGTATCGTGCCCCGCCAGCGTTGCGGCGCCTCGCGTCGGCAACAGCAAGGTGGCCAGAATGCGGAGCAATGTGGTTTTGCCGGCTCCGTTTGCCCCGAGTAACGCCACCGCTTCGCCTTGTTTTACTGTCAAAGAAATGCCGTGCAGCGCCGGAGTTGTGGGTGGGGTAAACGGCTGAAGAAAAGCGCGCCAGCCGCTCAACGCTGGCGGAAACCATTTCTCCAGGGAATCCAAGATGATCGCGGGGTCGGACATTCCCGAGGTTATAGCGTGTCTCCGGCCGGAAGACAATCCGCGCGGAACGTGGCGCTCCGCTCAATTGTGCGTAGCGGTCCGATGAAAACCCCGCTAAGATAGCCCCCTATCCCCGGAATTCCCGTCCCCAGGCAGGAGCCCAGAAGATGGTGGAGCTGACTATGCGCGCTGTGGTGCCGCCACACGTCCTGATCCGGCAGCTCGATGGGGAATCGGTACTGCTGAACCTGGAAAGCGAGCGGTATTTCGGCTTGGACGCGACAGGTACCCGGATGTGGGAGCTCGTCACCGCCGAGCCTTGCATCGCTTCGGCGCTTGAGAAACTTCATGCAGAGTATGAGGTCGAACCCGAAGTTTTGCTGGCTCACCTCACTGAATTTTTGAGCGGGCTTGTGGAGAACGGCCTGCTGCAAGTGTTACCCGGGGATGTGGGAACGACTTCAACGATATAAGGCGCTGGATCCCGAATCACGGCGCATGTTCCGGCGCGCCCTGATTCTTTTGCCGTTGGTGCGATGGTCGCTGCGCCTGCGGGGCTACGGCAAGACCTTTACATCGCTCCAGAAGCGCGTCCGCTCCCGAGCAGCGGGCCTGGAAACCCACCCCGAGGTAAGGGAAGCGGTGCAGATCACCTGCCCCATGGTGCGCGCCGCTGTCCACCACTCTCTCACGCAATTTACCTGCCTCGAAGAATCCCTCACGCTCTGGTATCTGCTGCGCGAGCAGGGAATCCCTGCTTGCCTGCGCATCGGCGTCCGCAAAGAGAAAGCGGAGTTCGAAGCCCATGCCTGGGTTGAACATGAGGGTGAAGCGTTGAACCAACTCGAGGGGTTGCACCACCACTATGCGGCCTTTGATGAGGAACTTCTCGAACCGCCGGCGGAGCAGCAATGAGCGGATTTTTCGGTATCGTGCGGACAGACGGCGCGGCCGTTGAGCCACAATTCCTGGAGCAGGTTGCGCTACGCTTGCGTTTTCGGGGCCCTCACAGCGCCGTGACGTCGGCAAACGATGGCCTCGGCACCTGCTTTACGTACCTGGAGACGGGGACGCGCCACCAGTCTCGCAGCCAGCCCGTGCGGCTCGGGGAGCGATACGCACTGCTCGGCGAAGTGCGCCTCGACGCGCGAAAACAGCTTATCGAAGAGTTGCAGGAAAACCTGCTGGCCGCGACACAGGAAAGTTCTGACGAAGAATTGTTGCTGCTGGCGTGGAGCGCGTGGGGCGAAGGTGCGTTATCTAAAATACTGGGTGATTATTCCTTCGCGATTTGGGACACCGCTCAAAAATCGCTCTGCTGCGCGCGCGATTTCAACGGGCCGCGGCCGTTTTTCTATGCTTTTCGAAACGGCGTGTTTTGCTTCAGCAATACGATGCAGGTATTGCGGATGGTCCCCGAAGTCTCCGCGGAACTGGATGACGCGTTCGTTCGTGATTTTCTTCTGGAGGGAATCTGCCGTGACCCCTCTCGGTCAGTATGGAGAGACGTCCGCCGGTTGCCAGCAGGCCATGTGCTGCAATGGAACGAGGGGAGCGTCCATGTCAGGCGTTTTCTCCAGTTGCCGATGGAAGAGCCGTTGCGTCTCAAGGAACCCGGCGAATATCTGGAAAACTATCGTGAGCTTCTGGTGCAGGCGGTGGCGGATCGTTTGCCCGAGGGAAAAGTGGCACTCTATTTGAGTGGCGGCCTGGATTCGGGTTCCGTCTGTGCCGTCGCCGCTCGAATGGCAGCAGAGCCACCGAACTCCGGAAAGTTGAAGGCGTTTACGATCGGTTGGAATCCGCTGTTCGATGATCCCGAGCCTGGATTCGCCGGCATAACCGCGCGTCATCTCGAGCTCCCGCACGAAATCCTGGGAGAAGACACAGTTGAGTCCCTGGATGAGGTGGCGGCGGAATCCACCCCAGAACCCACCTCCGATCTCTTTCATGGCCGTGCCTGCCGGATCTTTAAGAAGATCGCCCTACATAGTCCCGTGGTCCTTTCTGGAGACGGCGGAGACAATGTCCTTACGGGACAGGCTTGGCCCTATTTTCTTTATCTCCGCGCGCGTGGCGATTGGAGGGAAATGGCCCGGAGCTTCGGTGGATACTTTGGCGAACACTTGCGATTTCCGCCCCTGCGCGGGGGATTCCGCGGCAAGTTCCGCCGCTGGTTTGGCGGCGCGCCTGCCGCAAGGCAAATCCCCTCGTGGCTGAACGAAGAGTTTTCCAAGCGCTGCCGAGAGCAAACTCCGGAGAGGGGTGCAGCGCCGGAACTCGTGAACGCGCACCCGGTGCACCCGCAAGGGTACGCGTCCTTGCACTCCGGATACTGGGCCAGCGTGCTGGAGGAGGAAGATGCGGGGTGGACCGGGGCGAATCTCGAAACCCGCGCCCCGCTCTTGGATCTTAGGCTATTGCGCTTTCTGCTGCGTCTTCCGCCGGTTCCCTGGTGTATTGACAAAGAACTAACTCGCCGCGCCTTGAAGCCATGGTTACCCGTTGAAATTCTGAAGCGTCCCAAGAGCCCGTTGTTGCAGGATCCCCTGGAAGCCTTCCAGAAGAGAGCCGAGTGGAGGCCACAGCCAGAAGAAAATCCGCCGGAACTGGTTCACGAATTTGTAAATTGGAAGGACTGGCGCGCAACTTTAGAAAATTCTAAGGGTTCCCTTCCATGGGGAAGGCTTTACCCGCTCTCGCTTGCGCTGTGGCTGAAAGACATTGAAAACAGAGAGGGGATTCAGTACAGTGCTAGGAAAGGGGCGTGAATGAATCAGGCGTCTAAAGAACTCACTAAGAAGCCCTATCACCCGCCCAAGCTGCTTGTGTACGGCAACCTCGCCGAAATGACCAAGTCCCTCGGTAATAAAGGGAAGAGGGACGGGCCCGGTGGTAGGCCAGGACACCGCCGCACCGGAGCCTGACTCGTTCCCTCGAATCCATCTACGTCTGAAATAATTTACTTGTGAGTTACTCTTACCGAGCGTACGGCCTTGGGGTGGATTCTTCCAGCCGTATTAGCGGACTTGAATCACCTTCCGCTCGGCTTAAACAGCACAACCTCAGTTTTGAAGATGGTCCGGAACCGGATTGGGTCCGGGCATTACTCACGCTCCCCGGCCTGATTCTATCCCGCAGATCCGAGCCGCCGGGCTCTCCCGATCCCTCGTTCATCCTCACCCAATACGGCGAAGCAGAAGGCTTCCAGCTGTCCTATTCGGACGGTACCCAATTTGTTGTGGACGGCGTGGCAAAACAGGTCTGGGGGACTTACCAGCCTCCACTCACGGCCGACGACATGGCCACGTATTTTCTGGGCCCGGTCATGGGCTTCGTACTGCGGCGGCGGGACATCACCTGTTTGCATGCGAGCGCCGTCGACATTCGGGGCCGTGCCGTGTGTTTCTGCGGCGATGCCGGTTATGGAAAGTCGACAGCGGCCGCGGCGCTGGCCTTGCGCAGGCATCCGGTTTTGGCAGAGGACATCGTGGCGCTCGAAGAGAGCGGCGGTGAATTTCGCGCGGTGCCCGGCTACCCGCGCGTCTGCCTGTGGCCGGAAAGTGTGAGCATGCTGTTCGGCCGTGCCGATGCTTTGCCGCAAATTACGCCGGCCTGGGAGAAACATTATCTCGAGCTCGACGGGACGCGCGCAAAATTTTCCCAGGCGAAATTGCCCCTGGGTGTCGTATATCTGCTTGCGCCGCGGAGCAGCGAGGAGAATACACCGCGCGTCGAAAGACTCAGCCCACGCGAAGCCTTCCTCGGGCTGGTCCAGAACACTTACATGAACTGGGTCCTTGGCCGAGACCAGCGCGCGAACGAGTTCGAAACCCTTTGTCGACTAGTCCAGCAGATTCCTGTCCGCCGCATCGTTCCACACGCCAAACCCGAGAAATTCACCGGACTTTGCGAACTGATTTTGCAGGACGCCGCGTCCGTGCTCCCACCTCTCACGCGGCCTTTGCCGCCCATCCTCCGCTGAAGATTCCGATCCCCGAAGCGAACTATGGTCTCGCGGGGATGCGCTCCAGGCGGATGGGTCCTGTCGGCAATGGAAGCGCCGGTGTACACTGGCAATCACATTTTCAGGAGCAGCTTCTGACGGCCCTCTCCCCATTCGGAGCAAAGCCTTTCGCCAGCGAATGGAAGTTTCTGTGCGCTTGCGCTTCGCCTTCACCGGAGTCCGCCGGCCAGATTGCGGCTCTGGCGGCGAATCTGGATTGGGAGCTGACGCTGGCGCTCGCCACGGAACACAGCGTCCTGGGCGTGGTCGCCGCGCGCCTTAAGGAAACCGGCTATGCGGGAATGCCCGCCGGTGCCTGGCAAAAATTCCAGGACAGTCTTCGGACGCAGCACCTGTTCACGCTGAGTATGACCGCGGAACTCTTTGCCATCCTCGAAGAGTTCGGGCGAGCGGGCATCGAAACTCTTTTGGTGAAGGGGCCGTTGGTCTCGCTGCTGGCCTATGGCGATCCAGGAGTCCGGAGTTACGTGGATCTCGATCTGCTGGTGCGCGACAGGGCGATTCTTCCCGCTTCCAGGATTTTGACGGCGCTGGGATTCGAAGCCGACGTTCCGGAGGAGGCCATTCTCGCGGGTAAAATCCCCGGCGAATATCTTTTCAACCGGCGCCACGCGCAACAGATCATAGAGCTCCATACGGAGAAAACCTTTCGCTACTACCCCCGCCCAATGCGGATCGAAGACTTGTACGCGCGCCAGCGGCGTGTGCCCCTGGAGGGGCGGGAAATCCCCGCGCTATGCCTGGAAGACGAACTAGTGCTCAATTGCATCCACGGCGCAAAGCATTTCTGGGAACGCCTGATGTGGCCCGCGGACATTGCGGCAATT
>Ga0210410_10006291_pt1 | contig 10337 bp, 9 predicted proteins | sample IncBWC4MmetaG_FD_161058 | JGI IMG/M metagenome (GOLD analysis project Ga0210410, IMG submission 161058) | Forest soil microbial communities from Barre Woods Harvard Forest LTER site, Petersham, Massachusetts, United States - Inc-BW-C-4-M | ecosystem: Environmental > Terrestrial > Soil >... | reverse complement strand
GCCGCCGCGTCCTGCGCCTGCGCTGTGGGGCCTCTGTCGTCGACCGGCAGATTAGCGAAGATGATGCGATGCGCGACCGCTCCCAGAACGAGCGCAAGAGCGGCGAAGACCGCATAAGAGACGCGCCAGCCGTAGACGCCGCTGAGGCGACCTGCGACAACCGGCATGAGAAAGCCGCCTACGCCCGTGCCAAGCATCCCGAGGCCCAACGCCATGCCGAGACGCGCGTCGAAAACGCGCGGCAAGATCGCAAGATAGCCTGCCGCTGTCGTGGCGGCGCCGGCAAGGCCAATGACGAAACCGGCGATCGCGATATAGAGCCGGCTCGGAGGCGCGAAAGCCAGCGCGAGCACGAACAGCGAGAAGAGAACCATCCCGATGCCGATCACCCTGCTCCAGCCGATGCGGTCAGCGACATAACCGGCGATGGGCGCGCCGATCGCCGTGCCGGTCATGGCGAGCATTGGCAGCAGGGCGACATCGGCCCGCGTCCACTGGAATGATTCCGCCATGGGTTTCAGGAAAATGCCGGCGGTGCTGAAGAACATCGGGCCGAACCCGACGGCGAGACCCAGGGCCGCACCAATCACGATCCACCTGCGACCGCCTGTCATTGTATCGGTCGTCGTTTCCCCAATTGGTTTACCCCCGGTCTGTATGCTCATGACGTTTCCCCTCTGACTTGGCCGGGATTTCCTGGCTCGTTTGGCTTTGTGTGTGCAGTTTCAGCCCGGCGCTTCCGTCCAGGCTGTATTCGTGTGCAGCAGGTGAGTTGTCGCTTCCTCGAAGCCGATTTCCGCCAGCAGCCGGCGCGTATCGGCGCCCGCCGCGCGCACGGGCTTGCAGGCGGGCGCCGGCGTACCGCCGAACTTCGGCGCCGGCGCCGGCTGCGCCACGCCGTTGACCTTGGCGAACGTGCCGCGTGCGATATTGTGGGGATGCGCCGGCGCTTCGTCGAAGGACAGCACTGGCGCAAAGCAAACATCGGTGCCTTCGAGCAGGGCGCACCATTCCGCACGCGTGCGCCGGCGAAAGGTGTCCGCGAGCCGCGCCTTGAGCGCAGGCCACTGGCTCTCGTCAAGCTGGCGTTTGAAAACGGGATCCGTCAGTCCGCAGCGCTCACGCAGCAGCGCGTAGAATTGCGGCTCGATCGAGCCGATCGAGATGTAGCGGCCGTCGGCGCAGGCATAGGCATTGAAGAAGGGTGCGCCGCCGTCGCCGACGTTTGTTCCGGGCTCGGCATGCCAGGCGCCCGTGGCGCGCCAGCCATAGAGCAGGGAAGCAAGCAGTGCGGAGCCGTCGCAGACCGAAGCGTCGACGACCTGTCCCCTGCCCGATCGCTTCGCCTCCAGCAGCGCGCACAGCATGCCGAAGGCCAGCAGCATGCCGCCTCCGCCGAAATCGCCGATCATGCCGGCTGTCGGAACCGGCGGATCGCCGTGTCGGCCCACCGCATGCAGCGCTCCCGTCAATGCGATGTAATTGATGTCATGTCCTGCGGCTTGCGCCAGCGGTCCCGTCTGGCCCCAGCCCGTTACGCGCCCATAGACGAGCCGGGGGCGGCGTTGCAGGCAGACGTCAGGCCCGAGCCCGAGCGACTCCATAACGCCCGGACGGAAGCCTTCGATCAGCACGTCCGCGCGCTCGATGAGACGCAGCGCGACCTCGACCGCGTCCGGTTTCTTCAGATCGAGCGCTATCGATTCGCGGCCGCGCGACAGCACGTCGCCGTCGCGCGCGGATTTCGGCGCGTTCCTTTTCGGCGTTCGGTCGATGCGGATGACCCGCGCGCCCTGATCGGCGAGCATCATGCCGGCGAAAGGCGCAGGGCCGAGGCCGGCGAATTCGATCGCCGTCACTGCGGCAAGGGGGCCGGCGCCTGCACTCACAGGTCTACTCGACGCGGTTCCTTGCCCTTCGTCGCGTGCCTCCTCAGGAACGTTTCGTTCAGCTCGATGCCGAATCCCGGACCTTCGTTCGGATAGGTCTTCCCGTTCTGGAAGCGCGGCGGATTGAGCGCAATGTCGGCCCCTGCCGGAATGTCCTTGCTCTCCCATACGCCGTGAATCATCAGCGGACCGATCGATTCGTTCAGATATTGCGACGCCCATTGATTGCTGGTCCACAGATGCACGGCCGGGCCGTGCTCCAGTCCCGAGCCGATCATGCAGCCGCACATCACGGGCAAGCCCGACAGCCGCGCCAGCGTCAGCCAGCGCTGCGACTTGAGAAGCCCGCCGGCTTTCTGTGTCTTGATGAACAAGCCATCGGCCGCGCGTCGATCGATGATCTCCTTGATATGGTGCATCTCCTGCGCGGATTCGTCGGCGTAGATCGGCGTGCGCACCTGCGCGCGCAGACGCGCCATGCCCTCGATGTCCCAATGTGGCAGGGGCTGCTCGATCAGTTCGAGGTCCAGCGGGTCGAGCTTGCGGATGAGACGCAAGGCCTGCTCGTAGGTCCAGAAACCGTTCGCGTCCATGGTCAGCCGCACGTCGGGCCCGACCGTTTCGCGTACCGCCTGCGCCATATGAAGATCGTCCTCGAGCGTGCCGTGTCCCGTCTTCAGCTTGAGCAGCGCGAAGCCTTTCGCCAGCGCTGTCTTCGCCTCGATCGCAACTTCGTCCGGCGCCCCGGCGGACAATACCCACCCAAGACTTGCGCTTTCGACCGTTCGGCCACCGAGCAATTCGTAAACGGGCACGTCGAGAATCTTACCCTTGAGGTCGTGCAGGGCGAAATCGACCATGGCCTTCGCCTGGTTATTGTCGCGCACCAGAAGGTCCATGCGGGCGACGATTTTTTCGATACGGCGCGGATCCTCGCCGAGCAGGATGCGCGGCGCGATAACATGGCAGACCATGCCAACGATCGAGTCCTGCAGCTCGCCGCGGTACCAGGATGACGTGTCGCCGGAATCGGAAATACCGACACGGCCATCGTCGGTCGTGATTTTCATCACCACACTATCGATCCGGTCGATGCGCGTGTTTGGCATGATCACCGGCTTCTTCATCGGCGTCGATACCGGCACACATTCAACCTGGACGATCTTCATGAGGATGTTCTCCGGCGATCTGCGGATCGCTCAAATTGCGTGCTTCCCTCAAAGAAGATTAGAGACCACGAATGTAAAAGTCAACCGACTAGTCGGTTGACTTTTTGACCGACCGTAAGGTAGCTTAAGGTAACTAGAGGCACGGGGCCAAAACAGGCCCCACCGGCGCCGCGATTGGTCCGGAAATGTTGGAGGCGAAGCCTTGAAGCCCTACCGCTCCCCCTGGATGACCCCCGAACTGGACATCTTGCGCACGACGGCGCGTCGCTTCTTCGAGGAGGAAGTCGCGCCACACGCCAACCGCTGGCGCAAACAACACCAGATCGATCGCTCGGTCTGGCTGAAGGCCGGCGAACTCGGCCTCGTCTGTATGAGCGTACCGGAGCAGTACGGCGGCCAAGGCGCGAGCTTTGCGCATGAGGTAGTGGTCATGGAAGAGCAGGCGCGCATCTGCGACACGGCTTTCGGCTTCGTGCCCGGCGCGCTCAATGCGCCGCATTTTCTGCTGCACACGGCCACGCACGAACAGAACTTGCGCTGGATGCCGGACATTGCCGCCGGCCGAAAGGGATTGTCGGTCTGCATTACCGAGCCGGACGCCGGGACCGACGTGAAGGCGCTGCGCACGACCGCAAGGCGCGACGACGATTCCTACGTCCTCAATGGAAACAAGGTCTTCATCACGCAAGGGCGCCAGGCCGAACTGTCGCTCGTCGCGGCGCGCACCGGAGGCGGTGGTGCAAAGGGCATCTCGCTGTTCATGGTCGAGACAAAAAAGACGCCCGGCTTCAAGATCAGCCGGGTGCTCGAAAAGATCGGCCAGAACGGGCTCGATACCTGCGAGATATTTCTGGACGACGCGCGCATTCCCGCCGAGAACCTGATCGGCGGGGTTGAAGGCCGCGGCTTCGGGCAGCTCATGGACGTGTTCGTGCGCGAGCGCCTGTCGATCGCCGTCACCGGCGTCGCAACGGCCGAGCGCGCGATCGAGCTTGCGCTGGGGCACGCCAGGAACCGCAAGATGCTCGGCCAGACCCTCTGGGATTTTCAGAACACGAAGTTCACGCTCGCCGAATGCGCCACCGAGGTGCGCATCGCCCGCACCTTCGTCGACCGTCTGGTCATGGAGCTATCCAACGGCGAGGAGATCGATCCCGCCGAGGCGATCATGGCCAAATACTGGTGCTCGGACAAACAGTGCGAGATCATCGACCACTGTCTGCAGCTGTTCGGCGGTTACGGCTACATGACGGATTCGCCGATCGCGCAGCTCTACCTCGACGCGCGCGTGCAACGCATTTACGGCGGCAGCAACGAAACGCTGAAGGACCTGATTTCGCGCGCGATGTGAGACCGGCTGGTCAGGCGCGCGGAACCACTCCCAGCGCGAGCATGTCGACGAAAGCGTCCGCCACTTCATCCAGCGACAGCCGCTTGTCCGGACGGAACCAGCGCGGAACCCAGTTCAGCGCGCCGAACAGCATTGCCGAGACGAGGCCCGGATCGACCGGGCGCAATTGCCCGCTCAACACGCCTTCCAGCGTCAACTCGCGCACGGCCATGTCGAGCCGCCGCTGGAATTCCTTGATCTTGCCGCCCGGCGCCAGCGCCAGGGGACGTTCGCCGACAAGCACGAGGCAGCGGCCGAAATCGCCGTTCTGCGCGCGCGCAAGCGAACGCACGAAGCGGCGCAGCCGATCGAGCACGGGAACGGACCGGTCGCGCATCGCCGCGATCTCGACGTCCAGATCCTCGAACGAGGCGAGCAGGCACTGATAGAGGATAGTCTCCTTGTTCGGAAGGTAGTGGTACAGCGTCGCCTTGTGGATGCCGACGCCGTCGGCGATGGCATCGAGCGACGTCGTATCGTAGCCGTTTTCGGCGAAGAGTTGCGCAGCCATACGCAGGATCGCGATGCGCTTGTCCTCGTGCTTCTGGCCGGGGGCACGGCGCTTACGCCCGGGCGGACTCGCCGCGGTTGGCGGCGCGGCGATGCTGGGTGCGGATTTGCTGGTCATGGACTCATCGTACCGCGACCGCGCCCGATTGCGCCAGCCGCTCGATCCGTTCCGGCTCAATGCCCATCTGGGCAAGGATATCGCGGGTATGTTCGCCAACCAAGGGCGCGCGATGACGCACGCTTCCCGGCGTTCGCGAGAGCTTGACCGGCACGCCGGGCACCGCGGCCGGCCGGGCGGAGCCCGGATGCTCCAGTTCGGGCAGCATGTCGCGCACCGCGAAATGGGGATCGGCGAAAATGTCCGCGGCGCAATAGATCGGACTGAACGGGACGCGCCCACCGAATATCCCGCGAAGCTCCTCCTTGGTGCGGACTTCGGTGAAGGCCTCGATCGCGTCGCGCACGGCGTTGCGATTCTCCCAGCGCAGTTGTTCGCTCGCGAACCGCGGATCGGCCAGCAGTTCGGTCCGGTCCATCAGGCGGCAAAGCTCGGTCCACTGCGGATCGTGCGGCGCCGCGATCGCGATGATGCCGTCGCAGCAACGATAGGTATCGAACGGCGCGATGCCCGGCATGGCGTTGCCCATAGGCTCCAGCGACACGCCGCGATAGGCGTAATGGCTGACAACCGATTCCGACAGGGCGAGCACGCAATCAACCATGGCGGTGTCGACATATTGCCCCTCCCCCGTTGTGCGCGCCTGCCAGAGTGCCGCCATCGTGCCGAACGCCGCGAATAGACCGGTCACCGTATCGCCGGGTCCGCCACCGACCTTGACCGGGTGGTCGGCGTCCGTGCCGGTGACGCCCATCCAGCCGCCCATCGCCTGCGCGACGATATCGAAGGAGGGCCAGCTCATGTAAGGGCTGCGGCCGCCTGCGACGTCACCGAAGCCGCGGATCGATGTATAAACGAGCCGCGGGTTCTCCACTTTGAGGGAGTCGTATCCGAGCCCCAGCTTCTCCATCGCGCCGGCGCGGTAGTTTTCGACAAGCGCGTCCGCGCCACGCACAAGCTCGCGCACGAGCGCCGCGCCCTGCGGATCCTTGAGATTGACGGCGAGCGACCTCTTGTTGCGGTTGCAGGCCTGGAACAGGCCGCCGAAGTGTCGGGCCTTGTCGTCGTCGCGCCAAGGCCCGATATTGCGAAAGAAATCGCCTTCCAGCGGCTCGATCTTCATAACGTCCGCGCCGTGGTCGGCGAGCACCTGCGTGCAGAAGGGTCCGGCGAGCGCGTGCGTCATATCGATGACCCGCAGACCCGCGAGGGCGCCCCTGGCGTTTAGCATCATCGCGCTCCTAGGTAAATAATCAACCGTCCAGTCGGTTGACTCTATACAGATGCTTGGACGAGGCAAGTTCAAATTCCGCCGAGGCTTTAACCTGGTACAGACGCACTGCCCTGAGCGCCCGGATGCCACGAAAGAACTGGTTTCGCTTCGAATGTAGTCTTGAGCGTCTTTTCCGGTCCGGAAGAGTTCAGGCCTCGGGCTGACGATTAGGAATCGTATTCTCGCCTACCTGATGCTTTGACTCCTTTAGCGCCAAAATCCGGATGGTACGCGATAAAACAGCGACTATTTAAGCGTCTCGCAACGGCGCGCGGCTCAGTTCGTTGCCGGCAGCGATGGCCTTGCGCAACAGCCGCATGAACGTCTCTGCCTCTTTTGGAGTCAGGCCACGCAACATGATCCGCTGGGCCGCCTCCACGGCCGGCTCGATCCCGACAAGGATTCGCCGCCCCTCATCGGTGATCTGCAACTCATGGGCGCGCCTGTCCCTGTTGCTTGCGTGCCGCACCAGCAAGCCCTTCTGCACCAGCCGATCCACAACACCGGTGATGGTCGTCCGGTCATAGGCGATCAATCCGGCAAGTGTCGCTTGATCGATTGCTGGATGCATCGCGACCGCGGTGAGTGCTGCGTACTGGACGGGCGTGAGGTCGTACCCGGCCTCGTCGACCTCGGCATGGAAAATCGCCGCCGCGATCTGCTGGAACCGGCGCGCCAGATGCCCAGGCTTGTCATTGTTGTCCGTCATTCAACCCTCCGGCTCTCGTTGACAAGTATACTGATAATCAGTATACTGAGCAAATGGACGTGGGTGCTGTAGACCCCGCAGATAATGACGCAGCCCATGGTGCAGCCGCCCCGGGCGCGTTGACCGGCATCAGTACGAGCCACGGCCGGCCCGGAAGGCGCGTGAGACACGGGGAGGTTTCGTGCAATTTCATCTGAACGGATTTGAAGCCGGCGACCCCGAGATCTCGGACCCGGCCCTGCGCCATGCGGCGCCCGGATCCTCCGGTACGGTTCCGGAGGAGGTGGACGTCCTCATCGTCGGCTGCGGACCGGCCGGGTTGACCCTGGCGGCCCAGCTGTCTGCCTTTGCCGATATCAAGACCTGCATCGTCGAACAGAAGCCGGGCCCGCTTCTCCGCGGCCAGGCTGATGGTATCGCCTGTCGCACGATGGAGATGTTCGAGGCCTTCGGCTTTAGCGAGGGCGTGCTCAAGGAGGCCTGCTGGATCAATGAGACGACATTCTGGAAGCCCGACCAACAGCAGCCAGATCGGATCGTTCGCAGCGGAAGGGTGCAGGACACCGAAGACGGGCTGTCGGAGTTTCCGCATGTCGTTCTGAACCAGGCGCGGGTGCACGACTTCTGGCTGGACGTCATGCGCAAATCGCCGGCACTCCTCAAGCCTTACTATGCCCGCTGCCTGCTCGATCTTCAGATCGAGCAGGCGGCCACAGGCGACAATGCCCATCCCTATCGGGTGATCGCCAGGCTCAAGCGTCTCGATCCCCCGCATGAGGGACAGACCGAGACGATCAGGGCTCGCTACGTGGTGGGTTGCGACGGAGCGCGAAGCACCGTGCGCAAGAACATCGGACGCACGCTGCACGGGGACTCCGCCAACCACGCCTGGGGAGTGATGGACGCGCTGGCCGTCACCGACTTTCCGGATATCCGCTTCAAGTCGTTGATCCAGTCCGCCAACGACGGCAGCATCCTCATCATCCCGCGAGAAGGGGGCTATCTTTTTCGCCTCTATATCGAGCTGGACAAGCTCGACGCCGGTGAAAGGATTTCCAATCGCAACATCACGCCCGACGACCTGATCGCGGCGGCGCGGCGCATTCTCAGGCCACATTCGCTCGACGTGAAGGAAGTACCCTGGTGGTCGGTCTATGAGATCGGCCAGCGGCTCTGCGACAAGTTCGACGACGTGCCGGAAGAGGACGTCGTGAAACGTTTGCCGTGCGTTTTCATCGCCGGCGACGCCTGCCACACGCACAGCCCGAAAGCGGGCCAGGGCATGAACGTTTCCATGCAAGACGGCTTTAATCTCGGATGGAAACTGGCCTCCGTGCTGCGGAAGCGCTGCGCACCCAGTCTCCTGCACAGCTACTCGGCAGAACGTCAGGCCATCGCCAAGGAGCTGATCGACTTCGATCGCGAATGGGCCGCCTTGCTTGCATCAAGCAAAGGGTTCGATCCGGCCGAGACGCAGCGGTATTTCGCCAGGCACGGGCGCTACACGGCGGGGACCGCGGCCCATTACAGTCCCTCGATCCTCACCGGCGAAGCGACCCATCAGCATCTGGCCGAGGGGCTGACGATCGGCATGCGCTTTCATTCCGCGCCGGTCATCCGCCTGGCGGACGCCAAGCCGCTCCAGCTCGGTCACGTGGCCAAGGCGGATGGCCGCTGGCGCATCTTCGCCTTTGCCGGCGCGGAGGGTCCCACCGGGCCCAGCTCCGGCATCCGCGGCCTGTGCGATTTTCTCGCTGAAGGACAAAACTCTCCCGTGGCGGAATATACCCCGACGGGCGAGGACATCGACTCGGTGATCGATGTCCGTGCGGTTTTCCAGCAGAGTCATCACGAGCTCGCCATCGAGGCCATGCCGTCCTTCCTCCTGCCGCGGAAGGGTCGTTACGGACTTTGCGATTACGAAAAACTGTTCTGCGCCGACCTAAAGAGCGGCAATGACATCTTCACCTTGCGCGGCATCGATCGCGCACGGGGGTGCATGGTGATCGTCCGGCCGGATCAATACGTCGCACACGTTCTTCCGCTCGATGGCTATGCGCAACTTGCAGCATTCTTCGATGGTTTCATGAGGCGACAGCACTGAACGCAGCGCGATGCCGTTCCAGTCGTCTTCGGTCTGCTCGGCAAGCAGTGCGGTCGGCGGCGGCAGGCCTGCGTTGTTGAATCGCCCATCCACGATGTCCTTCATCCTTACCGCAACGTTTGCCGCGATCTGTCCGTGGGGTAGGACATAGAACCGATCGTGCTTGACCGCATCCAGCGCCGTGCTCGTCGATCACGCGGCGCAAGTCGCCGAAGCCGGCCTCGATCTCCGGTTGTACCTCCATGTTGACGATATAGGCGTGCGTGCCGCAGACCGAGCCGACTCGCGCCACGTGCTCGTTGGGCGGAAGCAGATAGTTGCCCCCAGCGATGCGCCTCGACGCGCGCCAGGACGCCAGCGCGCGCGAGATTGGCGGAGAATTCGGGCCGGAGATCCCGCTCGCCGACGTCGGGATCGCCGGCGAACGTGTCGACGACGTCAAAGTGAATGGCCTTGCCGGTCTCGGCGATACGTTCGGCGAGATACCAGGATGAACGCCCCTTATAGGCCCCGATCTCGACGAAGCGCGCGGGCGTTGAAAGAACACAATGCTGCCGTAGAGCTTGATACTGCGCATCAGCTTCTCGTGAGGGAGGAAGCCGAAAGCTGGCGAGAGATCGATTACGAAAGCAAGCCAGTATTCGGGCTTCCCGATTACTTCGGAGGGCGAAGCTCGCCGACAAGCCACGCCGCGGTCGATGGCAGCTGCATCGGGTCAATCCGATCGCATTCCCAGCATCGAAGCGCTCCCAGCCCTTTACCATCAGCTGGCGTCACCAGCACCATCAAGGCGCCGCAGTGCTCGCATCGCTCAGATGAATTGGACCGACCCATGCTGCAGTTTGGCACCGCTCTAGCCGTAACGTCCAATCCATTTTTTGTGTCCGGCATGGAATTTATTTCCCGCGATCGTGACCCTCCGCGTGGACGCAATGCTCGGCCCTACGCGCGCGCAAGCGGCCGGGAAACATCACCCGTGCTGGTTGGCCGGATGGGTATGGGGCCTCGAAGGTTTGAAGGCGCCAAGGGGTCGCGCTGCGCGGCCGGCACTGATGCTGCGCGATTGGCACATTAAAGACACGAGATGGCAAAGCCCTTACCCAAATTCGCTAAGCGGCCCTACCTAGGTCAATGTCCTCGAAACCCTCTCGATATCGTTCCTAAGATTGCTCCGC
>Ga0210410_10006289_pt1 | contig 10339 bp, 7 predicted proteins | sample IncBWC4MmetaG_FD_161058 | JGI IMG/M metagenome (GOLD analysis project Ga0210410, IMG submission 161058) | Forest soil microbial communities from Barre Woods Harvard Forest LTER site, Petersham, Massachusetts, United States - Inc-BW-C-4-M | ecosystem: Environmental > Terrestrial > Soil >... | reverse complement strand
TGCCGCCCGCACGGTTGCATATATCGCCCACCCGATGAGCCAGTCGCGAAAGACACTGCGGCGGTTCGCCGACAGAGCACCCGCGTTTACAACTGCCAGGTCCGCGAGGGCTTCGTCTCCCGTAATAAGCAACGCGATCCAATACAGATAGTCGCGTTGTTCGGCGAAAGCCGATTGAATCTCGTGGCTCGAGGCTATGCCGCCATTGGGCCGTTCTTGCTCTCGCTCAGTCGAATGAAACCATTCCATGACGGACCTCTTACGTTGGAAAAACGCCCCGCTTTTCCCTCTGCGGACGGGGCGAAATGCGGTGAAGCAGCAGTTCCGCAATCTCGCGGATCCCATTTTCGGAATCGTCCAATGCGGCTACGAGTGCCTGATAAGCTCCAAGGCTTCTCCCGTGGTGCCACTCCAGATGGCAAGCAAATAAGTACAGCGCATCCTGGGTTCGAGCGATCGTGGACGGTTCCGATGACGAAGGTTCCGACAACCATGTGCAAGCCAAACCACTGCTGACCGCGCCCATACTCACATCCTCCCGAGCTGTTTGCTTTCCCTGTGTGCGCATGGCATTTCGCACCCTTTCGTCGCGGGCGGCATCCCCAGATCGGCGAAGCTTTAAAAAACGTCTGCTAACAGCGTTACCTCGCCCGGGGGAGAGCCCCGGCGCATTTCGGCGCCATCGGCAGATGCAGGCGTTCGCAGACGTGGAGGGGATAGCAGTTCTCAGCAACAAACTCCCCTCCAATTCGGGCTAACCACAACAACACTTCCTCACCCATCGCATCGACAAACATCACCTCCGATAAATTCACCACAAGTCGCAGCGGAATCTTGCAGCGCGTCACCAAATCCCTTGCGTCCTGTGCGAATTCCCCGACAAAGCGGCCCTCCAATCGCATGGTCACTGTATTCCCTAGGTCGTGGTATTCGACACGCAACATCGATAGTCTCCATCGACGAGTCTTTCTCAATCTCAATCGGCAGCCCAAGACAGTGCAGCCGGCATGCCATCGGAGGTTGGCTGTAAGTTGTTGCAGGTGCTGACGCGCCGGATGGGATCTGAGTGGCTGTCATGCCCTATTGCGGGCGGTGCCTGAATGTGGGCAGAGTGTCAGCGCGACGCCAGGTCTGCGCCTGAAGGGGGTTCCAGCACGAATTGATCATCCATAATGGGTCCATTGATGGTCAGCTTGGTTACTTGAAGCCTGATCGAGTATTCCTCCCGCGGTCGCCAGATCCGTATGCTGGTGGGGAAAAACACACCATTGAACTCCCTATAGTCGTCGTAGTGAACGTCAGTGACGATAGAGCCGTGCTCGTCATATAAGAGTTGCTGGTCGGGCCGCAGATCAGTTCGGTCAAACACAATTTTGCGCGAGAGATACCACTGCTGGCCGCTCTGTTTGATGATGTTGAGCGAGTAGTCAGGCCGGAGGGTCTCTTTCTGCGTTCTCTGATCGATCAGTTCGCCATCGCTCGCTTCCAGCACGGTCAGTTCGTTCTGAGGATCTACAGCCTGCAGTAGCAGAGCGCTATAGATCACCTGCGGCCGAAGATTTCCCAGGGGCTCCGCGCAGGGTCTTGCTTCCTCGTTGTCACCGACAATGAACTTGTTCCTGGGCGGAATCCACAGTTTGAACTCCTGGCCGCTGCTCACCATATCGAACACCTGGTTCTGCAGGATGGGGAACAGTCCGGTCATGCGCAGCGAGGACGGCTTCCGCGCCAGGATGTAGCCACGGATCTCCTGAAATTCAGTGATCTTGTCCAGCTTGCTGCCGCCGACGGAAGCGGTAATGCCGACTGTCGCCTTTAAGGTCTGGATCTCCGCGGCCTCAGCGTTGATACGCTCAATTAGGTCGTTAGCGGTCGCAGTTTGAAGCTGCGCTGTGCTCGCGTGAACCGCAAGTGGACGAGATCGGGACAAACAGCCGCCAAGCGGAACCACGGCGATCAGTAAGAGGAGAGTATGTAAACACCGATTGCCATCCGTCATGACGCCTTTTGTCCGTCTTCAGTTTGCGGAGATGCGGCCTCCATCGGCGAGTCCTTCGCGGTTCCGCCGCATAAGACAGTGCAGGAAGCGTGCCAACCAAAGCCGGACGTAAGTTATTGCGAGTACAGGGGATCAGAACCGACGCTGCTCGCCGGCATGCCCTACGGTGGGCGGGTGCCCGAATGCGGGCAGGTTGGAGACTAGCCGAGAGCGAAGGCTAAGCTGGTCCCCATCTTGGGCCATCGATGGTTGGGAGCGCGTCGGTCTCAGTAGTCGGCCTTGGTGACGTTCAGTCGCCGCATTTTGTTTTGCAGCGTTGTACGCTTCAGCCCGAGACGTTCCGCAGCCGCTCCCGCACCTGAGATTCTTCCCGATGCCGCTTTCAGCGCCTCGATGATCGCTTGCCGCTCCGCTTCCTGGAACGTGGATACGGGAGCGGTATTTCGGACGGATGACTTCCGGAGTTCAGCCAGGGGAACATTCAGCTCGTCACCCTGCGTCAGGATGACGGCGCGCTCAACGAAGTTCTCCAGCTCGCGGACGTTGCCGGGCCACGGAGCGTTGCTCAATGCGTCCATTGCAGGTTTGGGGATTGACTTAATGCGCTTCTGCATGCGGCGCGACAACCGCGAAACAAAATAGTGAACCAGCAGTGGGATGTCCTCGGATCGCTCGCGAAGTGGTGGTATCTCAATCGGAAAAACGTTGAGCCTATAAAACAGATCCTCACGGAATTGATTGTTGCGGATCATCAGCGACAGATCTCTATGCGTCGCGGCGATAAGGCGAACGTCGACACGAATGGTCTTGTTGCTGCCCAGCCGCTCGAACTCTCGTTCTTGCAACGCGCGCAGTAACTTCGGCTGCAACTCCAGACTAATATCGCCGATTTCATCCAGGAACAAAGTGCCGTGATCGGCAAGCTCCAAACGGCCGCGCTTCTGCATCAAAGCGCCAGTGAATGCACCCTTTTCGTGTCCGAACAGTTCGCTTTCGACAAGCCCGGATGGAATGGCGGCGCAATTGAGCCTTACGAATGTTCGCTCTCGTCTTGGGCTGAGGCTATGGATGGCGCGCGCAATTAACTCTTTTCCGGTGCCCGTCTCTCCGCGGAGCAAAACAGTCGATCCGGTTGGGGCGACAATCTGAATCTGCTCGAGAACTTTCCGCAGAGCAGGGCTCTTGCCCACAAGATCCTCGAAATTGTATTCTGCCTGGATTTCGGATTCGAGATACAGGCGCTCGTCTTCCAGTCGATTTCTCGAGGCGCTGAGTCGTCCATACGCGAGCGCGTTGTCCAAAGCCAGCGAGATTTGTGCGCTGATTTGAGACAGAAGGTCGAGATCTTCCTGTCCGAAGTTGTCAGGGCGTCTACTCCCCAGGCCAATACGTCCAAGTGGTCCGTTCGAGGTCCCGAGGGGAATAAGCGCCAAGGCGGCGATCGATTCGGCCTTCAGCGGTTCGAGAACTGCCGACGGAAGCTTTTCGATCTCCTCTTGCGACCAGATCTCAGGAGTGCGGCTACGTATCTTCTCCAGATCCTGCTCGGTGACTTTACGGGCAGGGATCTCCGCAAGAAAGCCCTGGCCGCCTGGGAAATCGAGAACCGCGCATTCGAGCTGGTTGGTCTGTTTATCGATGAGCCAGAAACCAGTGAAGTCATTCCCAAAGTACTTGCGAATCGATGCTGAAGCGGAACGGAACAGCTCATTGGTGTCCAACTGCGTCACTACCTGATTGTTGATTTCGAGCAGCAGACGAAGGCGATCGCGCTCCTGCGCTAACTGCTGCTGATACAACTCTGCAGCATCGGTTGCCAGTGCGCTCTCTAGCGCGACGGCAACGTGCGACGAAACAGAGGTCATAAGTTCCACGTCTTCGGGGCCAAATTGCCCCGTATGGGCAGTCGCAAATGTCAAAGTCCCGAGCTTCTTGCCGGATATCGAGATTGGAAATATGTACGCGCTATGCGGGCTCGGAAGCTTCGCTCGCGATGCCAGTTGGGGAATCCTTGAAAGCTCGGCCTCGAGGTCAGGAATGTATACGGGGTTTTGTTCGTCGATTGCTCTTCCCAGAGCACTTCCCGCATGCGGAATCTCAGTGCCTATTTCGACTTGAAAAGCTTCCAAACTTCGATCAAATGCGATGAGCCGGACCGAGTTCCCGTCGTCGGACAGGAGGGAAAGACTAACCGAGTCGAACGCGACAACGCTGGACAATAAACGGCGCAAACTCCGCAGGACAGCTTTCAAGTTGGGCTGGGATGCGATGGCGCCGGACACTTCGAGCAAGGTCCGATACCTGCCATCTGCTGCGCTTCTTGCTTCCATCTCACCCACCGGCATGCTCCTACGCTAGCCTACGGCGGATGACACCCAAAGACTGCGAGCGCCGGAGGAGAACCCGATGTAGGGCGATCGCTCCGATGCCACAAATCGAACCTAGTTGTCGAGAAACGACATAGATACTCAAGTTCGCAGGCGTCACCAAATATATATATTAATTGCAAAACACCGTTTGGGACTGGCCGCAGCGTCCGGATGAACGACCTGATCATCTGGAAACATACTGGGTAGCTTTCGGAAAAGATCGAACTCCGGCCTTCTCTTCGGCGACATGACGGATGCCAGGCCAGGGAAAGTGACCGCCGTGAAACAGTCCTCCTCATCCTTTGATAGCATGCCCAGAACCTTCACCCGCGTCTCTGGGCCTGCAGCGGATCGAGGTCATAGATGAATTGGCCTCGCGGCCGCTCAAAGAGCAGAACAGGATGATGCGGGAGATCGCCAATCCGGCACATCGACTGATTCCCCGCGGTTTTGAAAGACTTCGCTGCGATCGTGGGGACTATGGGCATGATTTCAGGCTTGCCCAATATGGCGTCGCAATCGCGCCGAGCAAGATGGGATCGCCGGGCGCGATATTCCGGACTGTGCTCGGGAACTTTATGCTTCGTAGTCGGCAGAGATTGAGGATCGCCGCTTCGAAATTCTAAGCAGCGATCGGTGTCAGCCTACCATACCTGCATCGGCGCAGGTTCACCGCGCTCCGCCTTGACCGGCCCAAATGTGAATGTTAGCTTCGGTTCCATCAGTGACGCTCCGAGGACAAACACTCTGAACCGGGAAGGGAATCCGTCTCAATCCGTCGGCATTGGGCGACGCGAGTTTCTTGTCCGCTTTTGTGAGGGCGCAGGGGTGACGCTGATGCCCACAAGTTTGTGGGGCCTCCCGTTTTCCAGTTTCAGCGCTTTCGCCCCTCGGGTTGAACCCAACGCTAATTTGGAGTTCCACCTCGAACCTCACTATCGCTCTGAGCGACCGCTCGATGCCACGATGTTGAAGGTGAAGCCGGGCCTCGACGATTTCATCACGGAAAAGTATGCCGAGCAGATCGCAACCATTCTTGCGGGCTGGAGTGCCAGCATGTTGCAGTCTCCGCGGCAAGTGCAGCCCATTGCCAATGTTCTCGCGGCCCAATTTTCCGGATCGTCTCTCCGGCCCAGAGAGTCACGGGTCGTGCGTTCCAGTTCGGTGCTTCAAATACGTCAGAACACATTCGCTCCTCAACTAACGCGTAGTCGTGACGGCTTTGTTCGAGAGTGGGAGGCCACATTGAGCGCTTTCTCCAGCATCGTGACGGCTGAGTTTCAGATCACGGACATTGACGCGCCGGATGCCGACGCTTCCCCACCTCGACAACTGCCTCCAAGCCTGCAGACCCGCATTCGCTATGAAATCGTGGGCACAGGCGCCGGGTTCTATCGCGAACAACGTATCGGCACGTGGGATTTGATATGGGAGTCGTCGCCGTCCGGCGAGTTGCGTGTCCGCGGCTGGCGAGCCATCGCCGAAACTCAAGCGCGTTCCCATTCGGCCGTTTATGTCGATATCACGTCTGCCGCGCTGGGCAGGAACTCTTCCTACTCCGCCCAGATGCTACACGGCACGGACTACTGGCGGACCGTCCTGGACGGCGCGTCGGGCATCGACATCTACGGACACAATGGAGTCTCGGTCGCCGATATCGATAACGACGGTTTCGACGATCTTTACGTTTGCCAGCCGGCAGGTCTGCCCAATCGTCTCTACCGCAATCGCGGAGACGGAACCTTCGAAGACGTGACCGAATCATCCGGTCTGGGAATTCTAGAGAACACGGCCTGCGCTCTTTTCGCCGACTTCCATAACCATGGTCGCCAGGACGTCATGATCGTGCGCGCGAACGGTCCTTTGTTGTTCGTAAACCAGGGTGGCGGTAAGTTTCGCCAAGTACCTGACGCATTCCGGTTCGCTAACCCGCCACAAGGAACCTTCACTGGCGCGGCTGTTGCAGATTACGACGGCGACGGATGGCTCGATGTTTACTTCTGTCTCTACGCGTACTACCAGGGAACCGGGCAGTACAAATATCCATCTCCGTATCACGACGCCGAAAACGGGCCGCCCAATTTTCTGATGCGCAACCAGCGCGACCACACCTTCCACGATGTAACGGCCGCCGCGGGGCTGAATCAGAACAACACTCGTTACAGCTTCTGCTGCGGATGGAACGACTACAACCGCGATGGCTGGCCGGATCTCTACGTGGTGAATGATTTTGGGCGAAAGAATCTCTACCGCAACAATGGTGACGGAACATTTACTGACGTCGCCGCGAAGGAAGGCGTCGAAGATATTGGCGCGGGAATGAGCGTCTCTTGGCTGGACTATGACAACCAGGGCTCCGACGATCTCTACGTCGCAAATATGTGGACCGCGGCCGGCGAACGAGTTTCAACACAGCCAATCTTCAAGAGGGCATCGTCGAAGGAAATCCGCTCCCTCTATCAAAAACACGCGATGGGGAATTCATTGCTGCATAATCGTGGAGGGACTTTCGACGACGCGACGAATTCCGCCGGTGCCGGAATGGGCCGGTGGGCGTGGTCGAGCGACGCGTTGGATTTCGATCACGACGGTTTTCAGGATATTTACGTCGTCAACGGGATGGTGTCCGGCTCGTCGCGTCAGGATCTCAACAGTTTCTTCTGGCGGCAGGTCGTGGCTTGTTCCCCCGACAACGCTCGCGTCTCCCACGAATACGAGCAGGGATGGAACGCGATCAACGAACTGATTCGTTCCGACGGCACCTGGAGCGGCTACGAGCGAAATGTTTTCTATGCAAATAACGGAGATGGAACCTTCTCCGATGTTTCCGCCGTCCTGGGTATGGACTTCGTGGAAGACGGCAGGTCATTTGCCCTTGCCGATTTCGATCACGATGGGCGAGCCGAAGTGTTCCTCAAGAACCGGAACGCTCCGCAGCTGCGGCTGCTGAAAAATATCGTTGAAGATCTGCCGCCTTCGATCGCATTTCGACTTCAAGGTACAAGGAGCAACCGCGACGCGATCGGTGCCAGGATCGAGATCCAGACCGGGTCAGGTCGGCAAACTCGCATGCTTCAGGCCGGGTCTGGTTTTCTTTCGCAGCACAGCAAAGATATCTGCTTCGGGCTGGGAGAGGCGAAAGGTCCCCTACAAGCATCGATCCGCTGGCCCAGCGGCCGCGTTCAGGATCTTCACAACCTTCCGATCAACCACAGAATTTGGGTGGAAGAAGGCTTAGAACCGTCGCGCATTGAACCATTCAGAACGGTGACAAATCAGAACCTGGTTTCTGCAGGCGCGAACTCCATACAAGTGGCCGAGAAACTTCCGAGCAATGTTGAAACCTGGCTTCTGTTGCCCATTGCGGCGCCAGACTTTTCTCTTCGCGATCAGGCAGGAAACGTTCGGACGCTGTCCGCGCTCTACGGCAAGCCAACGCTGCTGAATTTTTCAACGACCAAGTCATTGAGTTCGCGGGAAGAAACGCGAGCACTGCAGAAACGTCATTCTGACTGGGCAATCAAGGGCCTGCAACTGATCACTGTGTACGTGGGTGATCCTTCCGATGGCGAAGTTCGTGACTTGACCGGCGAAGTGTCTTTTCCGATTTTGCGCGGCAACGACGACGTCGCGGCCATCTACAACATTGTTTATCGGCAGTTGTTCGACCGTCACCGCGATCTCAGCCTACCCATATCGTTCCTGCTCGACGGCAACGGCAGTATCGTCAAGGTGTATCAAGGCCCAATCGTCCCCGACCACGTTGTAGCCGACTTCCAGAATATTCCGCAAACCGACTCGCAGAGACTGGCGCGGGCATTGCCTTTCCCAAGTGCAACCTATGGACTCGAATTCGGCCGCAACTACCTCTCTTATGGCGCGCTCTTTTTCCAGCGCGGATATCTTGATCAAGCTGAAGCGTCTTTCCGGCAGGCCTTGCGTGACGATCCATCCAGCGCCGAAGCCGCCTACGGCATCGGAAGTGTCTACCTGAACCAAACCAAAAACACGGCTGCGCGCGAAGCTTTCGAGCACGCCGTCAAACTGCCAGCCAACTATCCAGATACTCTCCCCGACGCCTGGAACAATCTCGGCGTCATCGCCACGCGCGAGAACCGTGTGGAGGATTCGGTTCAATGTTTTCAGCAGGCTCTGCAACTGAATCCGCATCATCTTCTATCTCTGGACAACCTGGGCAACGCCTACCGTTTACAAAAGCGTTGGGATGAGGCTCGCAAAGTTCTGGAACGCGCCCTGGAAAGCGCCCCCCAAGATCCCGAGGCGAATTACAGCCTGGGTATGGTTTTCGCCCAGACCGATGACACGACGAAAGCCTATGAGTATCTGCAGCGCGCCCTAAAGTCTCGTCCCGACTATGCGGAGGCGCTGAACAATCTGGGAGTGCTCTATCTTGTCACGCAGCGAAGAGATGCAGCCGTCGAGTCGTTGGAACGGTGTATTCGGGTGGCTCCCGGGTTCGATCAGGCCTATCTAAATCTGGCGCGCGTTTATGCACTGGAAGGCGCACGCGACAAGGCTCGCAGCGTATTGCTCAATCTGCTGAAACAGCACCCCGATCAACCGCAAGCCAAACAAATGCTCGAGCAACTGCAAAAGTAAACCCAGAGATGCCGCTGGCAACGTTTCTGCTGGAAGCACCTGCGGCCTAGGGAGAGAGGTAGCCAGCCATTTCTCCACGCTGAGCGAGAATCAAAGCCGCGCAACGATCAAGGCTTTGGTGTCGGAGCCGTTAGTAAATCGACGAACATCTTGTAGAACCGCTCCTTGTCGAGATCAACTTGTACCTCGACCGGTGGCCCGGAGTTCTTTGGTCTGTCCTGGTCTACCCAACTGAGAGTACTTCCATAACCAGCTCCGTGGCTTAGATCCACATCCAGATAGCGAGACATGTTCGCTGTAATCAAACTCGGATCGAGCCAGGCCTCAGCCGCAAGCTCGTCCCATAAATAGTTATATTCACTAAAGAGGCGCGAATAGGAACCGATATAACGCGCTGCTGGCGTGCTTGCCGCCTTGACCCGGTTAATCAGCTCCTGGCTCATCCTGGTCTTTACAGAAATGTCCACACTGGTGCAGATGATTTTCCTCCACGGCGCCCTCAGCACAATGTGTGCAGCCTCCGGATCAAACCAAAAATTGAATTCGTGTCGGGGCGCATTCACAAATTCCGGATCATCGGTTTTGGGATTCAGGCTCCCGCCCATGAAGACTAACTCTTTCGCGAGTGAGGCGAATTCCGGATCGATTGAAATGGCAAGCGCGAGGTTCGTCATCGGGCCGCCTTCATAGAGCGTGACTTCATGCGGATATCTATGGACCATGCGCAGCAGAAAATGCGCGGCGTCCTCGTCCAGCGGTTGAGTGGTTGGCTTGCCCTCCGGCATTTCGCCGAGCAGCTCCGGCGGGTGATAGTGCCGCGGAGTCCAGGCACCCACCCATGGTATCGTGCCGTATTGCTGCTGCCAAAGTTCGGTCTCCTCCTTTTGGCGCACCAGGGGATACTCGGCGCCCGGCACCACCGGAATATCAGTTCTCCCGATGATCTCGAGCATGCGCAACGTGTGCGCGACCTCTTCTTTCAGCCACGCATCTCCAGTCACAACGGTTACGCCGAGAACCGCAGTTTGCGGGGACTGGATCAGCAACAAGATGGCCTGCTGATCCGTTCCTCCAGGCCCGGCCGCGTCCTGATCGATGATGATCTTGCGCTTTCCGGAAGACTGCTGGCTCCAGGCTGGAAAACACGCCGCGAACAGTACCGCGACCACGATCCACAGCCGGAGCAATCTCATTTCATTCTCCCGAACCCAAGTTAAGAAAAGCGGAGGGTTGAAAACAATGTCGCAAGACCTCAGACGAAACCCTGCATTCTATTTTGTGACGCACGAGATCCGCCAGCGTTTTTCTCTTCACTCTCAGAAAAAGGAATAGGATTCGGTTGCGAGGCACC
>Ga0210410_10006287_pt1 | contig 10340 bp, 5 predicted proteins | sample IncBWC4MmetaG_FD_161058 | JGI IMG/M metagenome (GOLD analysis project Ga0210410, IMG submission 161058) | Forest soil microbial communities from Barre Woods Harvard Forest LTER site, Petersham, Massachusetts, United States - Inc-BW-C-4-M | ecosystem: Environmental > Terrestrial > Soil >... | reverse complement strand
CATGGATTTCGAGACCGCGGTGCGCGAGCGGATTCCGATCATGTCGATCCTGTTGAACAATTTCAGCATGGCGATCGAATTGAAGGTGATGCCGATTTCGACCCAAAAATATCGCTCTACCGATATCTCCGGCGACTACGCCGCCATGGCCCGCGCCTTCGGCGGCTATGGCGAGCGGGTGACGAAGCCGGAAGACATCATCCCGGCCATCCAGCGCGGCATTGCCAAGACCAGGGAGGGCGTCCCGGTGCTGCTGGAGTTCATCACCTCGAAGGAAACCGAGGTTTCGAGGCCAGGGACCTGAAACTGACCGGGTTTTTGAGCTTAACCGCGATCAAAGACCGCGCTGGCCGGGCTGTGCCCGGAATGGAATAATCGGATATTGTGGGGTTCATCGGCCGACCGGGGAACCGGGAGCTTGGGCTGATATGATTTCTTGGCTCGGCGTGGTGCCGCCGGGCCCCGCGCGATTGGATTTGATTGAATGACCGCGCTTCCCCCGGACGTGGCGGCAAATCTCAGGCAGGAGAACGCCCAGCTGCGCGCTGAGCTGCGCGCCGCCCGGGATCGTCAGAACGCCAGCGCGGACATCCTGAGCACCATCGCCAACGCTTCGGGCGACGCGGAGGGATCGCTGCAACGGATCGCCGAGACTACTGCGCGGCTGTTTGACGCCGCGAGCGTCACGATCCGGATCGCTGACGGTAACGCGTGGGGCCTGACGATCCGGTTTGGCCCCGGCTCCGAGCGCATCGGCAGAGAAGTTCCCGCTGCGCAGCTCCAGATCGGTGCCCGCAATCTGCCGAGCGCGGTTTTCCGGCTCAACCGGCAAATCCATGTTCCCGACCTGAACAATCTCGATCCTGAAATGGCCGACTGGCCCGGTCTTGTGACCTCGCGCGCCTCGGGTCTCCTCACCGTCGCCGGTACGCCGCTGCGGCGCGAGAGCGAGGCAATCGGCATTCTCATCGTTTATCGCGACCGGCTCGCGCCGTTCACCGACGAGGAACTGGCGCTTCAGCAAAGCTTTGCGGATCAGGCCGCGATCGCCATCGAAAATGCGCGATTATTCAACGAGACGCGGGAAGCGCTGGCCCGGCAGACCGCGACCTCGGAGATCCTGCGCGTCATCAGCGGTTCGCCGACCGACGTGCAGCCGGTGTTCGACGCCATTGTGCTGACCGCCGCGCGATTGCTCCGGTGTGACCGGGCGTTCATTCAGCGCTGCGACGGTACCGGCTTCTGGACCGTGGCCTCGGCTTCCGCGGACGGCCCGCTTCCGATCACACAGTTCAAGAAGGCGCCGATCGACCCCGACGCCAACTTCCCGTCGCGCGCGATCGTGGCGAGAAAAACGCTGCATTTGCCGGACTGGTCGGCAATCGAGTTGCCCGAATTCGAGCGCCACATCCGAGAGAGGCACGGCACCAACGCGGCGCTGTACATGCCGCTGCTGCGCGAGGGGGAATGCATCGGCCTGCTCGCGATCATCGGACAACAAGCCGGCATGTTCGGCGAAAGCGAAATAGCGCTGGCCGAATCCTTCCGCGACCAGGCCCTGATCGCGATCGAGAACACCCGGCTGTTCAACGAGACCCGGGAGGCGCTGGAGCGGCAGACCGCCACAGCGGACATCCTCAAAGTCATCGCCAGTTCGCCGTCGGACGTGCAGCCGGTGTTCGAAGCGATCGTCGGCAGCGCGGCGAAACTGTTCGAGCCTTGCTCCGCGACGATTACAACCCTGAAAGACGATAAACTGCACTGGAATGCGACGGCAGCTTCAATCTCCGGCTTTGATATCGACCGGGCCCGCACGGTATATCCGATTCCGTTCGATCGGGACCGCGCACCTTCCGCGCGTGCTATTCTCGAACGTCGTATCGTCGAGATTCCCGATGTCGCGGCCCCCGATACGCCGGAGTTTACGCGCAACGCCGCGGCCGAGGGTGGCTTTCGATCCATCACCTTCGTGCCGCTGGTCGATCAGGAGCAAGGCATCGGCACGATCATCTTTACCCACCCGCAAACCGGATTCAGGTTCTCGGAAAGGCAGCTGGCGCTCATCCAGACGTTCGCCGATCAAGCTGTGATCGCCATCCAGAACGTGCGGCTGTTCAATGAGACCAAGCAGGCGCTGGAACGGCAGACGGCCACGTCCGACATCCTGAAGGTCATCGCCAGTTCGCCTACCGACGTGCAGCCGGTGTTCGATGTGATCGTCGAGCGCGCCGTGCGGCTCTGCGGGGCGCGCATGGGACGGGTGTATCGCTATGACGGCAAAGTCATTCATATGGTGGGTGGCCACGGCCTGAGTGTGCCGGCCCGCAACTCGGTGCAACAGCCTTTTCCGAGACCCGCGGCCGAGGACACGCTGGTCGGGCGGGTCATGCTGTCGCGCCGGCCCAACGTCCTCGCCGATCTCAACGAGGATGAGACCGTTCCGCCGCTGTCGCGGCAGATGATCGAGGCGATGGGCGCGCGCAGCCAGGTGACCATGCCGATGCTGCTCGCCGGCGCGCCGATCGGCGCCATCACGCTGAGCTGGGCCGAACCGCGCGGCTACACCGATCAACAGATCACGCTGCTCCAGACCTTTGCCGACCAGGCCGTGATCGCCATCGAGAACGTGCGGCTGTTCAACGAAACCAAGGAGGCGCTGGAGCGGCAGACCGCGACCGCCGACATCCTGAAAGTGATCGCCTCTTCGCCGGACGATGTGCAGCCGGTATTCGACGCGATTGCCACCAGCGCCAACCGGCTGGTCGGCGGATTCTCGAGCACTGTCTTCCGTTTCATCGATGGCATCGCTCACCTGAAGGCATTCACGCCAACAAACCCCGCCGCCGATGAAGTGTTGCGGGCCACATTCCCGCAGCCCGTCGCCGTTTTCCCGCCGTTTCGAATGGCGCAAGCCGGCGAGGTCACGCAAATACCCGACACCGAAGCCTTGTCGGACGAGATTCTGGAAATCTCGCGGGCGCGCGGCTTCCGCAGCATGTTGTTCGCGCCGCTGATGAATGATGGCGTGTCGATCGGCTTCATTGCGGTGACACGCGTTCAACCCGGCAACTTCTCCGACCATCATGTTCAGCTGCTTCGGACCTTCGCCGACCAGGCGGTGATCGCGATCGAGAATGCCCGGCTGTTCGATGAGGTGCAGGCGAAGACCCGCGATCTCACGGAATCGCTGCAGCAGCAGACCGCGACCGCCGACGTGCTCAAGGTCATCAGCCGGTCGGTTTTCGATCTGCAGACGGTGCTCGATACGCTGGTCGAGTCGGCCTACAAACTCTGCGGCGCCAAATTGGGCCTGCTCTATTTGCAGGGCGGTGAGGCCTTTGAATGCAAGGCTATCGCTGGCGCGGGCGTCGCCGAGGCGAGCCTGCTGTTCAAAGGGCGCCCGATACGCGCGGGCCGTGGCACGGCCGCGGAACGCGTGATCCTGACGGGAGAAGTGCAGAGCGTCACAGACTTTTTCGAAGATCCGGATTTCGATCCCAAGGTCAGGGAGACCATCCGAAACGCGGGCGACTCGGTTTCGAGCGTAGGCCAACTTCGCTCCACGCTGGCGGTCCCGATGACGCGCGACGATGCCGTTATCGGCGTGCTCGTGATCGGGCGTTCGCAAACCGGTCCGTTCCCCCCACGCCAGATCGAGCTGCTGCAGACCTTCGCCGACCAGGCGGTGATCGCGATTGAGAATGCCCGCCTGTTCGACGAGGTGCAGGCGAAGACGCGCGACCTCACGGAGGCGCTGACCTACCAGACCGGCAGCAGCAATATCCTGAAGGTCATCGCGTCCTCGCCGACCGATGTCGAGCCGGTCCTCAAGGCCATTGTCGAGAGTGCCTGCGAGCTTTGCGATGCCTATGATGCCGCTGTACTGCTAGCAGACGGCGAGGAACTGCGTTTCAGGGCGCATCACGGTCCCATTCCAATCAGCTTTGAAAAATTGCCGATGAATCGACAATGGACGGCTGGGCGCGCGTTCGTCGACCGCAGGCCGGTTCACGTTCACGATCTTCTCGCCGAGGGCGCCGAATTCCCCCTTGGTCAGGAATTGTCGCAACGGATGGGCCACCGCAGCATTTTGAGCGTGCCCTTGCTGCGCGAGGGCGAAAGCATCGGAACGATCGTGCTACGCCGTACCGAGGTGCATCCGTTCAGCGAAAAACAGATCACCTTGCTGCAAACTTTCGCCGATCAGGCAGTGATCGCCATCGGCAATGTCCGCCTGTTCGACGAGGTGCAGGCCAAGACCAACGATCTCAGTGAGTCGCTGCAGCAGCAGACCGCCACCGCCGACGTGCTCAAGGTCATCAGCCGTTCGGCGTTCGATCTGCAAACGGTGCTCGACACGCTGGTCGAGTCCGCCGCACGCCTTTGCGAGGCGGATATGGCGGCGATAACGCGTCAGAAAGGTGATGCGTATTTTCGCGCCGGCTCATATGGCTTTAGCCCGGAATTCATGAATTACGTAAAGGACATCCCGGTCAAGGCGGAACGCGCGACCATTATCGGGCGAACTTTGCTTGAGGGCAAAGTGACTCACGTCCCCGACGTGCATTCTGACCCCGACTATTCGTTCTCGGAAGGCCAGAGACTTAGCGGCGACCCCCGGACAATTCTCGGGGTGCCCCTTTTACGCGAAGGTCATCCTGTTGGCGCGCTCGCGCTGCTGCGCCGCGCCGTGCGGCCGTTCACCGACAGGCAAATCGAATTGGTCAGGACCTTCGCCGACCAGGCCGTGATCGCGATCGAGAATGTTCGCCTGTTCGACGAGGTGCAGACTCGCACCAAGGAACTCGCGGCTTCGCTCGATGACTTGCGTACCGCCCAGGACCGCCTGGTGCAGACCGAGAAGCTGGCCTCGCTGGGCCAGCTCACCGCCGGCATTGCGCATGAGATCAAGAATCCCCTCAATTTCGTCAATAATTTCTCCGCATTGTCGGCGGAATTGACCGATGAGCTCAACGACCTGCTGAAACAGGCCACGCTCGCCGACAAGCTCCGCGAGGAAGTCGATGAATTGACTGGCCTTTTGAAGGATAATCTCCAAAAAGTCGTGCAGCACGGCAAACGCGCCGACTCCATCGTCAAGAACATGCTGTTGCATTCGCGCGAGGGTTCCGGCGACCATCGGCCCGCCGACATCAACGCGCTGGTGGACGAAAGCCTCAACCTCGCCTATCACGGCGCACGGGCCGAGAAATCGCAGTTCAATGTGACGCTACGGCGTGATTTCGATCCCAATGCCGGCATGATCGAAGTGTTTCCGCAGGAGATCACCCGCGTGCTGCTGAATCTGATCTCGAACGGCTTCTATGCCGTGACCAAGCGCAGGGCCGAGAATGGCTCCGGTTTTGAGCCGAGTGTCGTTGCCTCGACCCGGGATCGCGGCGAACACGTCGAGATCCGGATTCGCGACAACGGCACCGGCATTCCGCCGGACGTGAAGGAAAAGATGTTCAACCCGTTCTTTACAACCAAGCCCGCAGGCGAAGGCACCGGGCTTGGGCTGTCGATGAGCCACGACATCATTGTGAAACAACACGGTGGCACCATCGATGTCGCGACCCAGCCCGGCGAATTCACGGAATTTACAATTGTATTGCCGCGTACCAGCAATCTTTCAAGCAAATCCAGAGGTTAGACGTGAGCGTTTTAGTTCTTGTGGTAGATGACGAGCCGGACGTCGAGGCCTTGTTCCGCCAGCAATTCCGCCGCGACCTGCGCGCGCAACGGTTTATCATGGACTTTGCCAATTCGGCCGCCGACGCGCTGGTGCGCATCGCCGGCACCATCGAGCAGTCGCTGATCCTGATCCTGTCGGACATCAACATGCCCGGCATGACCGGGCTGGAAATGCTGCCCAAGGTGAAGGAGATGCGGCCCGAGGTTCCGGTGATCATGATCACCGCCTATGGCGATGCCGACACCAAGCGCAAGGCGATGGAGAGCGGCGCCAGCGGATTATTGACCAAGCCGATCGACTTCACCCTGTTGCGGGAAGAAATCGATACCCGGTTGGAACAGGCCAGTTGAGACGCCAAAATCAGGGTTTGAAAAATGCGGGGTCGTTGAGCGCCTTGATCATGGTGTCGACCATGTCGGCGGCGCCGTGGTCCTCGCGCTCCTCCAGCAGCTCCCACATCTTGCGCAGATTGGCGCGCATCGGCGCCTTCAACGAGGGATCGCGCTCGATCAGGGTCCGTGCGATGCAGAAGGCGATGCCTTCGCTGCCCATCCGGGCTTGCTCGATGGTGGGTTTGCTCATGGCCGGCTCCTTGTCGATTCGATGAGACTTGCTGGCGCCGCTGTTAGATCAAATCGCGGGTCGGGGATAGTCAGGGCCTAGGGCTGACGCCGCGCTTAGAGCACGTTCGGTTCTGATTGAATCAGAACCGAAGCTCTAGATTCTTGTTTTGACGCGTTTTCTTCACGCGAACCGGTATCCACTTCGCTCGAAAACGCTTTAATCGCGCGCCCTACTCCGCCATCTCTATCCGCGCCGGCGGGCCGGCCAGCGGCCTCTCTTCCATCACGATCAGGCAGAGCGCCGAACAGGCGAGCAACGCCGCGGCGGCGCCGAACACGTAACGGAAGGCCGCGATCATGTCGGCGGTGGGTATCGAGCTGACCGCGCCGCGATGCTCGCCGGCGAGCGAAATATCCGCGCCCAGCGCCATCAGCAGGATCGCGCTGAACGCCGCCACCATGAACGAGGCCATCAGCGCGCGGAAGAAATTCATCGCGCCGGTGATGGTGCCGACCTGCGACCGCGGCACCGCGTTCTGCAGCGCCACCACGCTGACCGGAAACACCGTGCCGAGACCGACCGCGAACAACGACAATAGCGTCAGCAGCGCCCAGAGCGGCAGCGTCGTCAGCGCCAGCACGCCTCCCAATAACGCCGCGCACGAGGTGCCGATGATGGCGACGCGCTTATAGTGCCTGGTGCGCGCCATGGTGCGGCCGGCGATCGCAGCGCCTGCGGTTGAAATCGCGGCGAGCGGGATCAGCGCCAATCCGGCCTCGCTGGCGCTCAGATGATAGACCACTTCGTAATAGAGCGGCAGATGCACGGTCAGTGCCAGCATCGCCCCGAACGCGCAGCCGCCGCCCGCCAGCGCGTAGGGCGCGACCGGGCCGCCCATCAGCGACAGCGGCAGGAACGGCTCTTTTGCCCTTCCGGCCTGCCAGATGAAAGCGAACGTCAGCGCGACGGACGCGCCGACCATCGCCAGGATGGCCGGCGACAGCCAGGGATAGCGGTTGCCGCCCCAGGTCAGCACCAGCATGATCACCACGGCGGACGCCATCAGCAGCACGCCGCCGAGCCAGTCGACCTTCCGCCTGCGGTGAAAGGTCGGGATCTTGCCCATCCTCGGCAGCAGCATCGCCAGCGAAACCAGCCCGAGCGGCACGTTGATCCAGAAAATCATCGACCAGTGCAGGTGTTCGGCGAACACGCCGCCGAGGATCGGACCGCCTAATCCCGCCGCCATCCATACGCCGCTGAAATAGGCCTGGTACTGGCCGCGCTCGCGCGGGCTGACCACGTCGGCGATGACGGTCTGGACGATCGGCATGATGCCGCCGCCGCCGAGCCCTTGCAGCCCGCGGGCCAGGATCAGCACCGTCATGCTCGGCGCCACCGCGCACAGAATAGACCCCGCGATGAACAGGCCGAGCGCCGTGATGATCATGCCGCGGCGGCCGTAGATGTCGGCAAGCGTGCCGAACACCGGCGCCACCGCCGTCGAGGCCAACAGGTAGGCCGTGATCACCCACGACAGGCTGGAGACGTCATGGAATTGCCGGCCGATGGTCGGCAGCGCGGTCGCGACGATGGTCTGGTCGAGGGCGGCCAGAAACATCGTCAGCAACAGGCTCATCAGGATGGTGCGGACCTCGCTTTGGGTCAGCGGCGCCTTTGGCGCGATCGGCGGCGCGTCGCTGAGATCGATCACCTCCGCCGCCAGCTGCGGCAAATCATCGGCGATGGCTTCGGGCAACATCTGTTGGTCGGCCGGGCGACGGCTGTGCCGTTCGAACTTGTTCATTTTCCGCGTGTTTTATTCGGGGCTGCGCGGCCGGGAGGCCATGCTGGGAATCGCTATTTCCACCGCAATGTAGGCGGCAAATCCTAGCCGCGGCAGCGGGTTACGCGCATGGGTGCGTCCCGCGCGGGCGCAGTCGCAATCGCGTGATCGGCCGAAGCGGAACGAGCCGAAAGAAAGCACGTGAAAACAAAAAGATAGCGCCTTGCAATTCAATCGGAACCTGAGGCGCTGGCGCCAACCGTCTTCGGCCTCAGGATTGTGGCCTTTTCTTCAGACGCGCCCGCTTCGGCAAGTGCTCCGGCCATCGCACGATGTGATCCTCGAGGTCGGCGTCGGCGATCTCGTTCTCGGTTCCCTGTACCCGCCCGCGCACGGAGACGCCGGCTTCATGCACCGTGTTGGGATCGCCCGATATGAGCGGATGCCACCAATAAAGATCACGGCCCTCGGCTACCAGCTTGTAGCCGCAACTTGGCGGCAGCCAGTTCAGGGTGCGGACGTTGGCCGGCGTCAACCGCACGCAATCCGCAACCTTGTCGGAGCGGTTCGCATAATCCGTGCAAGCGCATAGCCCGGCATCCAGAAGCTTGCAGGAAACGTGGGTGAAATAGATCTTGCCGGTGTCCTCGTCCTCGAGTTTCTCCAGGCAGCAGCGTGCGCAGCCGTCACACAGGCTTTCCCATTCGGCGTTGGACATTTCCTCCAACGTCTTGGTTTTCCAGAAGAATCCCTCCTGGCCCGAGGGCGGCTTGGGGCTTGCGGTCATGGCTCCTGACGGTTCGGGCAAACGCGGGCTTCAAGCCCTTCTAGGGGCTGCGACGGTCAGGGTGCAAGTGGGGTGGCGGGGCCGCGCATAAAAGCCGGTGGGCACGTTAGCCCTTCCCCTCGAAATCGCCAGCCCGACCATTGGTTTATGGCCCCCGCTCGGTTAGATAAGAACCCGGGTCCCCAACGGCGCAAAAGCGCCTTGGGTTTGCCGCAACATTCCCGCAAGACGTCTCGACGGTGCCCAACCGGGTGCTCGAGCGCCTTCGAACTGATCAAAGGCTCCGGTGCGCAGGATCATACCACCGCAATGGAAGCAGAAAATCCGGCACTGGATGCTGGATTTCGACGCGCGCATCGATTCGACGCTGTTTTCCTCCGCCAAGGGCGCGCGCGAACTCTATGAGCGCTACTCGACCTTCATGGACCGCTTCTATGTCGGCCGCTGGAAACGCTGGGTCTTCATCGAGCCGTTGTCGGAAGCCGCCACAATAGGGCTCGGCGGCCTGATCCTGATGCTGGCGCTCGCGGTGCCGGCGTTTCGCGAAACCGCCGACGAAGACTGGCTGAAGAAATCCGATCTCGCGGTGAGCTTCCTCGATCGCTACGGCAATCCGATCGGCAACCGCGGCATCAAGCACAATGATTCGATCCCGCTCGAGGATTTTCCGGACAACCTGATCAAGGCGACGCTGGCCACCGAGGACCGTCGCTTCTACGATCATTTCGGCATCGACATTGCCGGCACGGCGCGCGCGCTGGTCACCAACGCGCAGGCCGGCGGCGTGCGGCAGGGCGGCTCCTCGATCACCCAACAGCTGGCAAAAAACCTGTTCCTCAGCAACGAGCGCACCATCGAGCGCAAGGTCAACGAAGCCTTCCTCGCGATCTGGCTGGAGACGCGGCTGACCAAGAACGAAATCCTGAAACTCTATCTCGATCGCGCCTATATGGGCGGTGGCACCTTCGGCGTCGACGGCGCGGCGCATTTCTACTTCAACAAGTCGGTGCGCGACGTCAATCTGGCGGAAGCCGCGATGCTGGCCGGGCTGTTCAAGGCGCCCACCAAATTCGCCCCCCACATCAACCTGCCGGCCGCCCGCGCCCGCGCCAACGTCGTGCTCGACAACCTGGTCGACGCCGGTTTCATGACCGAGGGCCAGGTGTTCGGCGCGCGGCGCAACCCGGCCACCGCGGTCGACCGCCGCGACGAGAACTCGCCGAACTATTATCTCGACTGGGCGTTCGACGAGATGCGCAAGCTGGTCGACACCTTTCCGAAGTCCTACACCGAGCGGGTGTTCGTGGTCCGCACCGCGATCGACATGAACGTGCAGCGCGCGGCGGAAGAGGCCATCGAAAACCAGCTGCGCCAGTTCGGGCGCGACTATCACGCGACCCAGGCCGCCACCGTGGTCGCCGATCTCGACGGCGGCGTGCGCGCCATGGTCGGCGGGCGCGACTACGGCGCCAGCCAGTTTAATCGCGCCGTCGATGCCTACCGGCAGC